>Ga0126371_10006260_pt1 | contig 10578 bp, 8 predicted proteins | sample PanSoiMetaPlot_4_FD_110145 | JGI IMG/M metagenome (GOLD analysis project Ga0126371, IMG submission 110145) | Tropical forest soil microbial communities from Panama - MetaG Plot_4 | ecosystem: Environmental > Terrestrial > Soil > Tropical forest > Bulk soil | place: Panama | collected 2016-02-17
CTCGCTGTTCGGAACGATCTATGCCGCGACTTTCCGTTTCCCGCAGCCGGTCGGAACGGGTATTCCGAGTTCAGGCCTTCAGATGGCGGCGTACACCAGCCGCGATGAGACGGCGGCGTTCGCTCGTTCGCCGCGGGTCCCTCCTCCCGACCGTCGTGCGCATGCGGGGGAGAGTAGGCAGGACGGGTCGGATCGGGAATTTCCTGAAATAAACCGCGCCTTGAAAGGGCCGCGCTTGGTGCCGCGGGTCCGACCGGACTTCGACGCTTCCCAGCCCTCGACCATCGAGGGATCGAATCCTTCCCCTGGACCGCTGGCGCCAGCGCCCACCGCCGCCGCCAGCGAAGACGCAGCCGCAGACCGCGCCGAAACGAGGAACGCCAACCCGGGGCCTGATGACGTGGACCTCCTCGATGTCCCCGGCACTGCGGAGTCATGGCTGGTTGATGGCGAGGACGCGCCGGTCCGGGCAGCGCGAATTTATTTCGGGGTCGCGTCACTGGGCGGCACGCCGGCCACATTGGAGCCTTGGGGGCCCGGACAGGCTCCCTTATTCGAGCCGCAAGTCCTCTCTCCCTACCCTTCCGTTTCCCCCACCCTTCCATCTCCGGCTTGCGGAGGAGGGTTGGGGAAGGGGTGCGGGGAGGACAGGGAGGGGGCGAAGCCGAACGCGGCGGCACCGTCGCAACCGCGCGGCAACGAGACTATTGCTCCAAAAGGGGAGGTAACCAGCAAGGAGCAGCGCCCGAGGAGCCCGGCCGAACGTCTCGGCCTCATCGGCTCAGCTCGCGCCAGGCACGAGAGATGCCTTGCCGACGCTATTTACTTCGAGGCGCGGGGGGAATCTGTCCGTGGCCAGATGGCAGTCGCCCAGGTAGTCATCAACCGCGTATTCTCCGGATACTACCCCAACAATGTCTGCGGCGTGGTTTATCAGAACGCGCACCGGCGCTTCCGCTGCCAGTTCACCTTTGCGTGCGACGGAATTCCGGAGCACATCAACGAGCCGGCCGCCTGGGAGCGCGCCAAGCACATCGCCCGTGACGCCCTGGACGGCAATTTCTGGCTCGACGATGTCGGCAAGGCAACCCACTACCACGCCCGCTGGGTGCATCCATGGTGGGTACGCGAAATGCGCAAGCTCGACCGCATCGGCGTCCACACCTTCTATCGCCCGCGCAACTGGGGCGACGGCTCCAAGGCCCCGACCTGGGGCGACGTGGACGGGACCGCGACCGCGGCGAAGACGTTATGACCGCCACCGCAATTGGCGCAAGGCCTCCTGACGATCATTCAAAAATGTGTCACGCGTGGCTGCGAACGGGCCGAATACCCCCCGCTCAAACAATGCTGTAGCAATTTGCAACCTGTTCCTTATTTCCTTGTCTCATTCTAGGGGTGCACTCCGGGATTTCATCGCCGACGGCCTGCGGGTAAGCCCGTCCTTCCGCTGCCTTGAGGCGCACATGAGAGGCGAACCGACCGCACGTCCCCGGCCCTCACGTCTCTATATCCATCCCGACGTCGAGATTGACCGACGAATGGGTGATCGCGCCTGACGACATGTAGTCGACACCAGTGGCGGCAATCGCCGCGGCGCTCGCGTGGGTGATGCCGCCCGAGGCTTCGGTGACCAGCCTGCCGGCCACGAGGCCGACCGCCGTGGTGAGGGTCGGCAGGTCCATGTTGTCGAGCAGCACCACGTCCGCGAGTCCGGTGTCGAGCACCTCGCGCAGCTGCTCGAGCGTATCGACTTCGATCTCGATCTTGACCAGATGCCCGGCCACTGCGCGGGCGCGTTTCAGCACCGCCGCGATGCCACCGGCCACCGCAATGTGATTGTCCTTGATAAGGATCGCGTCATCGAGGCCGAAGCGGTGGTTGAAGCCGCCGCCGCAGCGCACGGCGTATTTCTGCAGGGCTCGCAGGCCCGGCGTGGTCTTGCGGGTGCAGCATACCCGCGCCCGCGTGCCGGCGACCAGGCGCACGAACTCAGCAGTTGCGGTCGCGATGCCGGAGAGGTGGCAGAGGAAATTGAGTGCGGTGCGCTCGGCGCCGAGAAGGCCGCGCGCGTTGCCCTCGACCGTCATCAGCACGGTCCCGGCGGCGACCGCGTCGCCGTCGCGGGCATGGGCCGTGAGCTTGACCTCGGCGTCGAGCTTGCCGAACACTGCTTCAACAAGCGGCAGACCGCCGATCACCCCTGCCTCGCGTGCAGCCACCACGGCCCGTCCCCTGAGATCGGCCGGAACGGTGGCGACGGAGGTTACGTCCCCGGCGCGGCCGAAATCCTCCACCAGCGCGCGGGTAACCGCGTCCTCCATGGCAAACGGCGAGAGGAAGGCATCTGAGCAGATCGTGCTTGTCATCGAGCGCCGGGGTTTATGGGTGGAGGACAAACCAATAGCCGATCTCGTTGCTCGGTAAAATAGCCGCAAAGAGATAGGGTGAGCGGGATAACGTGTCATCGCATGGCAGCGCGTATTTGGCCACTTGTAGGGCGGGCAAAGATGCATCGCCCTGCCGAGCAACCCGGCAAAACGTCTTACCCGCCTTTGCCCGCGCCGTTCCGTCTCGTCATCTGACGCGTGGGCAAGTCGCCGTCATCAGCTCAGGCAAGGCGACTTTTGCCCGTCCTGCGACTTGCCTCCGCTGCAGGCGAGGAAGGGAAGGCAGCACACCTCTGAATGGCAGATACGCGCCATCGGCCGGGATGGCTGCTATGCGCCAGGCTGGCGGTCGATTCCAAGATTTCGATTTGGTTCAAGCCCTGCGCGTCCCTAGATACTTTGCCTACGCGCGGGAACGCAAACTCCAACAATTTGCACGGAGCGCCTTTATCCGGCGGTTCCGCTCGTCTGCTTGTGAAATTCCAAGGATCCGGGACCTCCATTCATGACCACCCTTGAACCAGCAACCTCACGCGTCAACTGGCGCACGCCGGGCGTGATCATCGTGTGCGGTTGCCTGATGGCAACGCTCTCATTCGGGCCGCGTTCTGCGCTCGGGTTTTTCCTGACGCCGATGTCCCAGGAGAACGGCTGGGGCCGTGAGGTGTTCTCACTGGCGCTCGCCATGCAGAACCTGTTGTGGGGCGTGGCACAGCCGTTTGCCGGTGCGATCGCCGATCGCTACGGCGCCTTCCGCGTGCTCGCCGGCGGCGCCGCCTTATACGTCGTCGGACTTGTGCTGATGGCGAATGCCCATTCGCCGGCCATGCTGGAGTTGTCGGCCGGCGCACTGGTGGGCTTCGGCCTCGCTGGATGTTCATTCACCATCGTGCTGGCGGCGTTCGGCAAACTGTTGCCCACCCAGTGGCGTTCGCTTGCGTTTGGCGCCGGAACCGCCGCCGGCTCCTTCGGACAGTTCCTGTTCTCGCCGCTGGCAGTTGCCTTGAGCGATGGTTTCGGCTGGCAAGCTGCGTTGATGAGCTTTGCCGGCCTGAGCCTCATCATGCTGCCGCTGTCGCTCGCACTTGCGACACCACCCACGCTGGCCTCGCCGAGCGCCGCGCCCTCGCAGTCCCTCACGCAAGCCCTGTCGGAAGCTCTCGGGCATCGTTCTTACCTGCTCCTTGTACTGGGCTTCTTCACCTGCGGCTTCCAGCTCGCCTTCATTACGATTCACATGCCGGCCTACCTCATAGACAATCACCTCTCCGCCGATGTCGGCGGCCGCACCCTCGCGGCCATCGGCCTGTTCAACATCGTCGGCTCGTTGTCGTCGGGCTGGCTCGGTGCGCGGCTGCCCAAGCGCTACATCCTGTCGGTGATCTATCTGATCCGCGCGCTCGCAGTCCTCGCCTTCATCTCCTTCCCCGTGACGCCCGCGAGCGCCATCGTCTTCGGAGCCGTGATGGGGCTGATGTGGCTGTCGACGGTGCCGCCCACCAACGGATTGATTGCCACGATGTTCGGCACGCGCTGGCTCGCCATGCTGGCGGGCTTCGCATTCTTCAGCCATCAGGTCGGCGGCTTCCTGGGCGTCTGGATCGGTGGGATAGCCTATGAACACACGGGCTCCTACGACGTCGTGTGGTGGCTCTCGATCCTGTTCGGGGTGTTGTCGGCTCTGGTTAACCTGCCGATCGTCGAAAAGCCGATCCGGCGAATCGCGGAAGCGCGGGCGGTGTAGGGGCCCGCCGCACAGGCGTCACGTTAAAGGCTTGACCGTTCCTTCGCCGCACGGGAGGGACTCCGCCAGCTTGAGCTAACGCCTTTTGGATCGCCCCTGCCGCGGACCGGCGAAACGAAACCCTCGCTGGAATTCCATAAGTCTTGCTGATACAGCCGGACCATGAACGACGTTGCCGGAATCGGCGCACCGGACGTATCGGTCGTGCTGGCGACTTATGATCGCCGGCACAGCCTGCCGCGGGCTATCGCGAGCGTGCTGGCGCAGGACGGCGTTCGTTTCGAGCTCATCGTCGTCGACGACGCCTCAGGCGACGGCACGGCCGATTATCTCGCGACGCTCCGCGATCCGCGTATCCGCACGATTACGGCCGCATGCAACAGCGGCCCCAGCGCGGCTCGTAATCTCGGCCTCGGAGCGGCCCGCGCCGGCATCGTGGCCTTTCTCGACAGCGATGATGCGTACCTGCCGTATCGCCTCGCAGCACCCCTGGCGGCTTTTGCAGCCGACTCGAGCCTCGTTTGCACGCTGAGCTCAGCGATCCGGCATGATCGCAAACTGTCCCGTGAAGCACGCATTCCGGCAGTCCGCCTTGCCGCTCCGGCGTTCGCGTGGGCGCTGATCTGCGACCTCATTCCGGTCGAAGCCACCAGCATCACGGTGCGACGCGAAGCAGCGCTCGCGGCGGGCGGATTCTGCGAGCGGCTCCGGCTCATCGAGGATCGAGAGTTCCTGATCCGGCTCGCCCGGCACGGCGGGGCGCTGCTTCTATCCGCGCCGCTATGGGAGAAGTTCTGGGGCGACGACAACCTTTCAAACAACTGGGCGGAGGCGGGGAGCGGTCTCGTCGCCTATGCAGGCGAACGCCCCGAGATCGCCGAGCGCCACCGCAAGGTCGGCAGCTATCTCGCGACCAAGGTGTTGATCGCCGATCTGAGGCTCGGTCTGTGGCGGGCGTTTTGGCGCGATGTTAAGGCTTTGCACGCCGCCAGGCTCATCGACTTTGATGTGTTGCGCCTGATCCGCGATCATCGCGAGGTGCGGCGGTATCGGCGCGCCATGTCGGGGGCGGAGGGGCTCGGCCGCCTAATGGGGGCGCCGACGGAGTGGCGGTAATTTGTAGGGTGGGTTGGGCGGAAGCGAAACCCATCCTGCGCGCATTGCTCCGACGCTCTTTTACGCAAGGGGACACTGGTTGATCGCATGGATACCGGCGTACGAACCACACAATCAGCAAGTCCAGAGACGTTTAGCATCGCACATTGCGACGAATCGATGATCCCTTTCATCATGACGACCGAACGCCTGCCAGGATTCGAGACTCTGGTCGGCCGTTGGGATGAAACGCAACACCGCTCCGCTCTTGCCGACGGCCGGCATGCCTATTTCGTCGGCCGGTCGGGCTCGGAACCGATCGGGTTCGCCATTCTGCGTGATTGGGGAACCCCAGAGCGCGTCACCCTGGTGAAGCGGGTCGCGGTCTGTTGCCCTGGCCGTGGCTACGGCCGGCTGCTGCTGAGCAAGGTCATCGACGCCGCATTTGCGCAAACCGACGCCTGGCGCCTCTGGCTGGGCGTTTTCCCGGAGAACGACCGCGCGCGCCGAACCTATGAGAACGTCGGCTTCAAGAAAGAGGGGATTGCGCGCGGCAACGCTTTTTTTGGCGGCGTCCATCGGGACGAGCTGATCATGGCGCTGGTGCGCCCGGAGTGGCAAGCTGAGCGATTTAAGAACACGTAGGAGGATGGTTTGACCCTGCAACCACGGCGCGGTCGATGAAGGGTTTCGCTGGCGCTCAACCATCCTACGCCCGAACGGAAGTCATTGAACTCGTATGATGCACGGACGCAATATCGCGCATGGAGATCGAGCTCGTGTTCGTCACGTTCTCAATCATAAATGGAATCCGATTGGCGTGTTCGAGAGACTCAAGGTGGCCTACGAATATGACCGCGACATCGCCACGATCTATTTGATGCTGTTCGATGAACGTACAAATCGCCAGCGACTTGCCAATCAGCTGCGCGAGCTTGCCACCACCTCCATGGTCCCTTCTGACAGACGCGACTTGAGGGAAAGGTGCGACCTCGCCGCTACCGCGCTTATGCCGTTGCGATCTGAGTCCACAACACACTGATCCAGAAGGAGCACCCGCGTGGCCCCATTCAAGGCGATCGTCATTACCAAGACCGAAAGCGGCACCGCCGCTGCACTGACGGATTTCGACGAGCAGGACCTGATGGAAGGCGACGTCACGCTGCGGCCGGAATGGTCGACGGTGAACTACAAAGACGGCCTCGCGATCACCGGCAAGGCTCCCGTGGTGCGACGGTTTCCCATGATCGCCGGCGTCGATGCGGCCGCGACCGTGGCAGCGTCTTCGCACCCGGCGTGGAAGCCCGGCGACCAGGTTCTGCTCAATGGCTGGGGATGCGGTGAAACCCATCTCGGCATGTATGCGGAGATGGCACGGGTGAAGGGTGATTGGCTCATTGCACTGCCGCCGGGTCTCAGCGGCCGCGATGCCATGGCGATCGGCACCGCCGGCTACACCGCGATGCTGTGCGTGATGGCGCTCGAGCGCGCCGGCATTGGGCCGGGCATGGGCCCGGTGATCGTCACGGGCGCCGCGGGTGGCGTCGGGTCGATCGCGGTCGCGCTCATGTCCAAGCTCGGCTACCAGGTGTCGGCCTCGACCGGCCGCTTGGCCGAGAGCGGCTATCTCAAGGACCTTGGCGCAGCCGAGGTGATCGCCCGCGCCGATCTCGCCGGTCCGGCGCGCCCACTTGCGAAGGAACGCTGGGCCGGGGGGATTGACACTGTCGGATCGGCGACGCTCGCCAATGTGCTGTCGATGACCCGCTATGGTGGCGCGGTCGCGGCCTGCGGACTTGCGGGCGGTATGGAGCTGCCGACATCGGTGGCACCCTTCATCTTGCGCGGGGTATCGTTGCTGGGAATAGAATCCACCATAGCGCCGCTGGCCGTGCGCAGGGAGGCGTGGAAGCGGCTCGCCACCGATCTCGATCGGCACAAATTGGCCAAAATGATTGAAGAAATTAACCTTGGGGGATGCATCCCGATGGGGACAAAGATCGTTGAGGGTGGCGTACGCGGTCGACTCGTAGTCAAAATCTAAGTAATGCGTTTAACATATCTCTATCGAATCCGGTCATGCTTGGATTCCAGCTGAGTCAACCGTCGGCCTAACAAAACCGGTTAGGAGTAGGGGAAGTGTGGTTGGGCAATTTGGGGCGCAACATCATCGTGATGGCGGGCATTGCCGCAGCAATGCCGGCATGGGCGGGCGAGCTTAAGCCCGAAGAAGCCAAGCATTTCATTGCCGGCAAGTATTTCAGCTATACCTGCTTTGAGGGTACCGCCGGGGCAGGCCGCATCAATGCCGACGGGTCGGTGATGGGCACCATCCAGGTGCGCGGCTCGGGACCCGTGCGCCTCATTGCACTGCCGACCGGCACCATCCGGGTACAGCCCGATTCGATCTGCGCGTCGCTGCGCGGGATGCTGATCCAGCCATGCTTCACCGTCACGCAGACCGACGCGCGAAGTTTCCGCGGCGCGATTTCGGGGCTCGGCTTTGCATATTGCGATTTCACCCGCCGCAACCCGCGGCTTGACATTTCCGCAGCGCCGCCGGGGCATTCATCACATCAGATCGATTGGGACATGTTGCGCACGGCGGTCGAAAAATAGGGCTTCCATCTGCCTGCCCGGGCCGGCATGGAAAGTGAGCCTTCGGTGCTGAGGATACTCTCCAGGCCCGCCGGTCACGGACAGAATGTCAAAACATAATCCTGCGCCCGGCATCAGTGAATTGCAGCGCCCCAACACCTATGTCGGGGCGACGATCGAGCGCATTGAGGATCTGCGCTTCCTGCGCGGGCGCGGCTGCTATCTCGACGATCTCTCCCGCGCCGGCCAATGGCACGCGGCGTTCGTCCGCAGCCCGTTCGCACACGGCACCATCCGCGGCATTGATACGCGCGCAGCACGCTCGATGCGCGGTGTGCGGGCGGTGATCACGGGCGATGACATCGGTCCCGCGATCCCCACCATCCCGTTCCGGCGGCCGAATCCGACCATTGCCCCCTACGCGCAGCCGGTCATCGCAACCAAAGTCGTCCGCTATGTGGGCGAACCTGTCGCCATGGTGCTGGCCGACGCGCCGGAGCTTGCCGAGGATGCGGCGCTGGCGATCGAGCTCGATATCGAGCGCCTGCCGGTGGTTGCGGATCGCGGCGCCTCTGTGGCGGGCAGCACATTGCTGTTTGCGGGCACCACGACTAATTGCGCCACCACCTTCACGGCCGCGATCGGTGACACCGAAGCCGCCTTCCGCGACGCACCCTATACGCGAAAGGAGTTTTTCAGGGTGCAGCGCCAGACCGCGTTTCCGATGGAAACGCGCGGGCTGCTTGCCGAGTGGGATGGCGACCGCCTCACCATGTCGGGCGCCGCCAAACTGCCGTTCTTCAACCGCCGCGTCCTCGCCGGCATGATGGGCCTGCCCGAGGCTGCCGTCGACTATGTCGAATACGACGTCGGCGGAGGGTTCGGGGCGCGGGGCGAATTTTATCCTGAGGATTTCCTCTGCGCCTTCGCGGCGCGGAGGTATGGACGGCCGATCAAATGGGTCGAGGACCGTCGCGAGCATTTCATGACCATCGCCCACGCACGGGAGGCGGAAGCTGTCATCGAGATCGCCCTGCAACGCGACGGGGTGATCTTGGCGCTTCGCGGGGACGTCTTCGTCGACATCGGCGCCTACGTGCGGCCGAACGGCACGACGCCGGTCCGCAATGTGGCGCAGTTCGTGGCCGGACCCTATCGCGTGCCGCACCTGCGGGTGGAAGCGCACGCCATGGTGAGCAACAAGACGCCGACCGGGACCTTCCGCGGGCCGGGCCGCTTCGAAGGCGCCTTTTTCTGCGAGCGGCTCCTCGATCTCGCGGCCCGAGACCTTGGCCTCGACCGCCTCGACATCCGCCGCCGCAACCTCCTCACAGCTGCAGAGATGCCTTCTCGGCTTCCCCCGATCGTGCCCGACGACGGTCTCGGCAAGACCCAGCGTGACAGCGGTGACTACACGCGCACCTTCGACCGCTGCATCGCGGAGTTCGGCTGGGCCGAGAAGGTGCGCCTCAACGGACGGTTGATCGATGGCCGCTATCATGGCGTCGGCGCCTCCTGCTTCATCGAAGGCGGCGGCTCTGGGCCGCGCGAGCACGCCCGCATGACCGTCGAAACCGATGGTACCGTGACGGTCTACGTTGGCTCGTCGGCCGTGGGCCAAGGCATCGAAACCGTGATGGGGCAGATTGCAGCCGACGCGCTGCACGTGCCGATGTCGCGGGTCAAGGTGCTGCACGCCTCCACAACCTATCTGCGTGACGGCGTCGGTTCCTTTGGCTCGCGCGCCACCGTGATGGGCGGCTCCGCCATCGTGGACGCGGCCAGTAATCTGCTCGCAGCGCTGCGTGCCGCAGCGGCGACGCAGTTTGCCGTTGCGCCGCAGGATCTCCGGCTCGGCGACGGTATCGTGGAGGCCGGCGACGGGCGCAGTGTCAGCTGGGCGGAGCTTGCAGGCGGCAAGCTTTCCGTCGAAGGCATCTTTGAGAGCTCAAGGGCGACCTACACATATGGTACGGCGGCGGCCCACGTGGCGGTCGATCCGCGCACCGGTCATGTGGAGGTTCTCGACTATCTCGTGGTCGACGATGTCGGCCGCATCGCCAACCCGCTCACCCTCCACGGCCAGGTGATCGGCGCCGCCGTGCAGGGCTGCGGTACCGTCTTTGGCGAATGCCTCGCCTATGACTCGGAGGGCCAGCTGCTGGTCGCATCGCTCGCGGACTACCTTGTGCCGCTCGCCACCGACTATCCGAACTTGCGTGCCGTAACGCTGGAAGAATATCCCTCGCCGAACAATCCGCTCGGAGTCAAGGGCGCCGGCGAAGGCGGCATCATCCCGGTGGGTGGCGCCATCGCCAATGCGGTGGCGGCGGCGCTCGCCGCATTCGCCGTCGAGCCCCGCGAACTGCCGCTGTCGCCGCCCGCGGTGTGGCGGATGATTGAAAATGGGCGCGATAAAGACGAATCGGCATCTCAGTGAGCCCAGTCGACCCGAACGCGGGCAGGTATAATCGGGCCGGGCCGGGCGGTCGCAGGGCGCCTGCGGCCCTTAATCACTCCGCCGCATGAAGCCGTCCCGCTTCGCGGTCGCCCTCCGACGCGGCCTTGTGCCCACCCTTTTTTGCCGGACGGAAAAATTCGACGAACCTGCTCAGATGGATGTAGATAACCGGCGTCGTGTAGAGGGTGAGAAACTGCGACAGCAGCAACCCGCCGACGATCGCGATGCCGAGCGGACGGCGCAGTTCGGATCCGGGCCCGGTACCGAGCGCGAGCGGGAGCCCGCCGAGC
>Ga0126371_10006261_pt1 | contig 10577 bp, 10 predicted proteins | sample PanSoiMetaPlot_4_FD_110145 | JGI IMG/M metagenome (GOLD analysis project Ga0126371, IMG submission 110145) | Tropical forest soil microbial communities from Panama - MetaG Plot_4 | ecosystem: Environmental > Terrestrial > Soil > Tropical forest > Bulk soil | place: Panama | collected 2016-02-17
AGCTGGGAGTCGCGCAGGCCGAGCGGGCGCTGGCGCTCATAGTCGAGCTGGGAGTCGCGCAGGCCGAGCGGGCGCTGGCGCTCATAGTCGAGCTGGGAGTCGCGCAGGCCGAGCGGGCGCTGGCGCTCATAGTCGAGCTGCGAGTCGCGCAGGCCGAGCGGGCGCTGGCGCTCATAGTCGAGCTGCGAGTCACGCAGGCCGAGCGGGCGCTGACGCTCATAGTCGAGCTGGGAGTCGCGCAGGCCGAGCGGGCGCTCACGCTCATAGTCGAGCTGGCGATCACGCAGGCCGAGCGGGCGCTGGCGCTCGTAATCGAGCTCCGCCCGCAGCCCCAACGCGCGTTGGCGCTCGATCGCCGGGTCGTACATCAGCGTGGCGTTCTGCGCCGGCGGCGCGCTATCGACGATGTAGAGCCTGTCCCCGCTGCGGAAAACGATCGCTCCCGGCCCGACCTCGTGCGCGTCGAGCTTGGCGATTTCGGCGGAGACATCGCCCTTTGCCTTTCCGGGCGTGATGCTAAAGGTCCTTCCGTCGATGAGAAGACTGTCGCCGTTGGCGAGGCTGCGGGTGGCGTCCTGTGATTGGGCGAGCGCCGACGTCGAGACGGCCGACATCAAGGCGGCAACGGCCGCGATGACAGTCGCGGACTTGCCTCTTGGGATTGGCATTGGTTTCCTCCTCTGCGGGGGGCGATTGGTTGGAACACGCATGTGCCTTCGCACCCCGGCGGCGCAGCCGTATTGTGGGAATGTGCGGAATTTGGAACGCCCGTGCGGTTCCCCCATGAGCGCCGCCGTGTGAGGCATTGACGCGCAATGCTTTTTTGGTCGCGCCCCATCACCCTTCGGTGAATGGCCCGAGCCTTGATCGGCAAACGGCGAAGAGGCGCGCAGCAGCCCCCGATTACCTCGGGGGCAGGGCGCTCCTCGCAAAAAAACCGTGCGGTCGATCAGTCGTGCCGCGCGGCCGGGGGCGCCCCGGCGGATTGCGGCGGGCAGATGCTGCGCGGCTTCGTCTGGCTGCCGGCACCGGTTGTTGCGCGGGTTGCGTCGGCCGTGCGCGTCCAGCGCTCGCCACCGCAAAACACCCACATGCACCCTTCGAGCTTGAGCGTGTCCGGGCCCTGCAGGCTGATGCTCGCGTTGTAATAGCCGCCGTCCTTCGGATTGTAGACCTTGCCTTGCCATTCGTTCGGCTCGGCCGCCTTCATCTGGATGAGGATCGGCGTGCCGAGCAGCGGTCGACCGCGCTTGGACGGATCGGGATTGTTGCTGTCGGTTCCGGGATTGCGCTCCCAGTCGATCACGCCCCAATAGCCATCGGTGCAGGGCTCGATGCGGATTTTTGCGGTTTGATCGGACACCATCCAGACGCCGCTCGGGTCGCCGCCCTGGCCGGGTCCTGCCGCGAGCGCGGCGCCGCCCGCAGCCAAGCATAGGACCAACGCCCGCACTGAGCACGATACTGCTTTCATCATTTCCTGCGTCATATCTTGCGTCCCCAACTTCGTGGTGCGCACCAAACGCCGACGGATGCTGGACAGCGACGTCGGCGCGAGATCGCGCGTTGCTGAGAGCGATCGTGTCGGGCATTCGGGAAAATTGTGGGGCGGCACCGCGACGCCATGATGGCGGGACGGAGTTCCGGGCGGCTGCGCCCGACGCATCGGTCTCATGTCGATGACGCGAAACCTTTGCTCCGCTCGACGGTTTCCCTCGCGACACTTGGGTAGCCGGTGTCGTTGGGTACGCCGGTATGTGCTGTCATGAGGTGGTGCGATGGATCGCGCCGTTAGGCGGACGTGGCGACGCAGCGGCGCCGTGGCTGCGGCAGTGATGGCGATCGCTCTGGCTGCGCCCGCCGCCGGGCAGGAGACGACCGCCTCGCCGACGACGCCCACTGCCACATCACCGACGGCGCAAAGCTCCTCTTCGACGTCGGCGACCTGCCTCAGCGGGTGCAGCAGCCAGCAGCTCACGTGCCAGAACACCTGCATCAGCACCATCAGCGGGACGACGGTCGTTCCGTCGGTCACGATCGTCGGCACCACCAGCAATCCAAACCAGTGCCAGCAGAATTGCTCGACTGAGCTGCAGGTCTGCGATCGCAATTGCGCGCTGCGATAAGGCCGCGATGTCGCGCGCGCAGAACGATTCCCACAAGCATGCGATGCGCCTGCAGGGGGTGCGCGTCTTCGTCGACGACCTTGCGGCGGCGCGACGGTTCTATCACGACGTTCTCGGGCTTGCGATCAACTGGCAGGATGCCGCGGCGATCGGGTTTGATCTCGGCGCCGACCTGATCGTCGAAGCGATCGGCGCGGACGCCGATGCCGAGGATCGCGCGCTGGTCGGGCGCTTCATCGGCTGCGCGATCGAGGTCGACGACATCGCGGCGACGTACGCGGCGTTGGTCGCCAAGCAGGTCAAATTCACCGGGCCGCCCGAGCGGCAACACTGGGGTGGCGTGTTCGCGCATTTCGAGGATCCGAGCCGCAACGTGCTCACTTTGCTCGGCGGATAAGTAGGCGACCGCCGCCCGGTAGCATGTTAGTTGCCGTCATCCAGCGCCGCGCCCCATCGTTTTCCGAATTCCGACATAAAGCGGTCACGTTCTGACACGGTTTGTCACGTGACTACGGGGCAAAAGCCGAGTACAAATTTGGTCAGGCGAAGCGGGGCTTTCGGTGGACGTGGGGTCGGGGGCGATCATTCGCACTTTTGCAATCCACGTGTGCCTTTGCGGCTGAAACGTCGGCGCCGGCAATCGTGAGCGTTGGCGCGCCCTCGACAAATGCAAACCCATTGCCCGCAGTCGTGCGGCGAGTTGCAGCGCGTTGCGAGTGAGCGTCAGGAGACAGTCGATGAGTAGTTCTCCGGAACGGCCCCTCGGTGGCCAGGACCCGTATGCACCGAAACGGACGCGCGACCAGGAGCCGGCGCGACCGCAATCCGTCATCGGCAAGCCGTCGTCCCGCAGCGAGCCCGACGATTCCGACGACGACGAGCCGGTCGGCTTGCGCCGAATTCAGCCGGTTCCGCCGCCGCTGATCGGGCGGCCGCCGCAGCCGCGGGCCGAGATGCGTCGAAGCTCGATTACGGCACGCGACATCGGGCTCGTGGCGATCGTCAGCATGGTGTCGGCGCTCGCCGTCATCGCGTTCTACCGCTTTGCCAGTGCACCCGCGCCGACGTCTCCGGCGCCGCAGCTCGCCGCGATGACCTCACGCGGGGTAGAGACCACCGCGCCGACGGCTCCGGCCGATGAGCCGGTGAGCGCCGCGGCCGCGCAGCCCGCGACTGCGGTCGCGGCACCGGCCGTGCCGGCGGCTCCGCCTGCACCGCCGGCGCCGCTGCCGACCACGTCGATCGCGGCTGCGATGCCTCCCGCCGCCTTGCCGGCGGCACCCGCTCCGGCCATCGCGGCGACGCCCGGCCCGAGCGTGCGCGGCGTGACCGACAGCGAGATCCGCTTCGGCATCGCGGCGCCGTTCAGCGGCTCCGCGCGCGAGCTCGGGCGGCAGATGAAGCTCGGCATCGACGCGGCGTTCGGCAGCGTCAACGACCAGGGCGGAGTGAGCGGACGTCAGCTTCACCTGGTCGCCGTCGACGACGGCTACGAGCCGACCCGGACGCTCGGCGCCATGAAGCAGCTCGTCGAGAGAGACTCGGTCTTCGGCGTGGCCGGCAACGTCGGCACCCCGACCGCGACGGTCGCGCTGCCCTATGCGCTGCAGCAGCGCATGCTGTTCTTCGGCGCCTTCACGGGCGCGGGACTCCTGCGGCGTGATCCGCCCGACCGCTACGTGTTCAACTATCGGGCAAGCTATGCCGAGGAGACGGACGCGACGGTCCGCTACCTCGTGAAGGTGCGCCGGCTCAAGCCGGAGCAGATCGCCGTCTTCGCCCAGCAGGACGGGTACGGAGACTCGGGCTTCGCGGGGGTCGTGAAGGCGGTGCGCTCATTGAACGGCGACCCGGCGAAGATCTTGCGCCTCAACTACCAGCGCAACACGGTCGAGGTCGCCGAGGCGGTCGCGGCGCTGCGCGCGCACAAGACGCCGATCAAGGCGATGGTGATGGTGTCGACCTATCGTGCGGCGGCGAAATTCATCGAGAAGACGCGCGATTTCTACCCCGACATGATCTACACCAACGTCTCGTTCGTCGGCAGCAGCGCGCTCGCCGAGGAGCTGATGCTGCTCGGGCCCAAATACGCCGAGGGCGTCATCGTCACCCAGGTGGTGCCGGCGCTCGAAGGCTATTCGTCCTTCGTCCTCGAGTACAAGAACGCGCTCGCCAAGCAGTTCCCCGGCGAGGCACCCGACTACGTGTCGCTCGAAGGCTTCGTGACCGGCAAGCTGCTGGCCGAAGGGCTGCGCCGCACCGGCCCGCAGGTCGATACCGAAAAGCTGGTGGACGCGCTCGAGAGCCTGCGCAGCTACGATCCTGGGATCGGAACGCCGCTGACGTTCGGCCGCACCGAGCACCAGGCCTCGCACAAGATCTGGGGCACCCAGCTCACCGGGGACGGACACTACCAGCCGTTCGACATGCAGTAGGCGAGGGGGCGCACGCACGCCCTGCAAGATCGGCTGACGCTTCGGCGTCGGCCACGGGGTGGTGCCGGATGTGGCGGCAAGGTGCGCGCTGAGAAGGATTTCAGTTCGTGCCGGCGAGATAGCGCCCGACCGCGCGCGCAATGGGCTGCTCGGTATTCGCTTCGTAATAGGAGAAAGCCGGGGAGGGGTTCACCTCGAAGCAGAAGAACTCCCCGTCCGGCGTCCGCTTGAGGTCGATGCCCGCGAAGGCGAGGCCGAGGCCGCGGGTCAGCGCGATGCATTTTTCGGTGATGTCGGCCGGCAGCTCGGTCGCGCGCAGTTCCGCCGAGCCGCCGGCGCGCTTGGCATAGCGGTAGTCGATCTTGTCGCTGACGATCTCGGTGGCAAACGCGTCCTTGTCGATCACGTGGACCCGCACGTCGGTGCCGGGCAGAAGGCCCTGGAACTGCACCGGGCACCAGCGGATGTGATCGAGGCGCGCGAGATCCTCCTCGCCGAACGCCCGCACGATCGAGCGAACGCCGCTGATCGACTTGTAGATGATGGCGCCATGCCGGCGCTGAAAGTCGAGCACCGCCGCGGGATCGTTGGTGATCAATGTCTCGGGCACGCGCAGCCCGTAGGTCTGGATGAGCTGCGCCTGATAGGGCTTCGAGCCGTTCGACCCCTGCGGTTCCGAGCGGTTGACCATGCGCCCCGGGGCGATCTCCAGCCAGCGCAGCAGCGCGTCATGGAAGCCACGCGCGTGCCGGCGGGCCGGCGAACCCTCGGGCTCTCCCTCGAGCTCCGGGAGAATGCGGTCGTCCATCAGGCGAATGTAGACGGCATCGATCTCGGCGAGCGCGAACGTTTCGCCGTCGAGATGCAGCTTTCCGGCGATGCCGGCGCCATTGATCTCCCAGGCGATGTCGTGCGCGGCGACCTTGCGCTGATTGAGCACCCGATAGGCGGCGCCGAGCGCGTCGAGCTCCCGCGCCACCATCGCGAGAGGGCTTTCGCTCGGGATGCCGCACAGCAGGATCATGGTCGAAACACCTGCGCGAGCGCGTCGGCGAGCGGCGGGCCGCCGCGCACCAGGTCGGGCAGGACCGTCGCGCCGATGAAGCGCCAGTGCCCATCCGCGCCGGGTGCGAAGTCGATGCCGAGCAGGGTCGCGCCGGCCGCGGCCGCGAGCTTGCGGCACGGCCCATTGAACTCTTGCACGGGTGGCTCCGCAATGACGCGCTCCCCGACCACGAACGCGGCCGCCGGCGCCGATCCCGCGCCAGGCTGCCAGACGGCCATCGGATCATCGCGGCTCGACTGCCGATAGGGCTCTGCGGGCAGATCCGCCTGCATGGCGAGCGCCGCCCAGGACGCGGGATGGCGCCAGTTGCCGCACAGACCCTGGGGCGTCGGCGCATTGAGCTTCGGGCCCGCGAGCGCGTGCAACCAGCTCAGATAGAGCGCGTAATATTCCTGCAGCGCATAGTCGCGGTCGGGACCGCCGATCCGGCGCACGCAGGCGGCCGGAAGGAACGAGAGGCGGTTGAGCACGCCGTGCACGCGCGCGCGCGACAGACGGCGTCCGTCGGCGAGTTCGAGCTCGAACGTGATGCCGTCGGCGCCGACGCGGTGCTCCAAGCGGCCCGCGGCGGCGAGGTCGGCGCCGGTGACGAACTCAACCTCGACGCCGCGCTCGCGCAGGCGCTCCGCCGCCCACGCTGCCGCGAAGTCGACCTCTTCGCACAGGATCAGAACCAAGGTGCCGCTCGGACCTTCGCGGCTCAGCTGCCGCGTCGCTTCGGCTCCGGGTGAACTGCCGGAGGCTCGCCCGAGAGCGCACCGCGGCTCAGGTCCGGCCGCTCGCCCGACGTGATGAAGTGCTGCATGTTGCCGACGCTCTGCTCGAGCGCGCCGAGGCGCTCCGCGATGTTGCCCGGATCACCGCCCGGGATTTCGACGATCTCCTTGCCGTCCTTTTCCTTGCCGATCGGCTTCTCGGGATGCTCGATCTTCCCGATTTCCTTGTTCTCGATCTTGAGCTCTTTGGTCTCGATCTTCGTTTCGGTCTTCTCGTGCTTGGCGTCCTTGTGCTCCTTGAGCTCGTTCTTTTCCTGCTTCTCGTGCTTGGCGTCCTTGTGCTCCTTGAGCTCGTTCTTCTCGAGCTTCTCGTGCTTGGCGTCCTTGTGTTCCTTGGTCTCGTTCTTCTCGATCTTCTCGATCTTGAAGTCCTTGTGGTCCTTGATCTCAATCTTCTCGATCTTCTCGTGCTTGATTTCCTTGGTGTCCTTGATCTCGGTCTTGGGCAGCTTTTCCACTTCCTTGGGCCGCTTCTCCACTTCCTTGGTGGGCTTCGGGGCCGCGGATGTGCCTGGATCGTTGGGTGTATCGGCCATTGTCGTCGCTCCTCTTGAAATAGATGTTGAAATGGATGTGTGACGGTGAAGCCCTCGTGCGGCTGCAATGCCACCAGAGGGTGCCGACAGCGAAGTCTAGTCACGCGGATGGCCCGCATGCAACCATAAAGATCGAATTGTGACTCAGTGGATCATAAATGGTATTGGACGGTGTATTCAGCGGTCGCCGGACCCGCTACGAGCGCGAGGGCGGCGATCGCCGCCAGCACGGCCGAGCGCGCCATTCTTATTCCGATTGACGCGAGCCCCCGGTGGTGCCGAACCGATTTATTGAACCGTGGCGGTCCAATGGACGGTGAACTTGCCGGATTGGCTTCCGTCGCGATAGTTCACCTCGATCGTGAACTCGTCCTTGCCGACATAGCCCTTGGCGGGCTGATACGCGAACGTCGTGCCGTTGAGGCCCGCGATGCCGTGCCGGGCGCGCTGAACGAGACGGTGGCCGAGGAACTCGATCTTCTGCAGCTGGTAGTTGGGCCGGTAGACGCGCTGGCACGTCTCGTCACGCGCCATGCTCATCGTGCCTTCGTAGCGGCAGCCGTTGCAGAACTGGGTGGACGGATTGAAGCCCGGGCTGACGCATTCGGCGTGCGCGGCTGCGGCCAGGAGCCAGCAGCCCGCGGCCACGATCGATGCGCAAAGTGCCGGCCGGACTCGCGTGAGCATCGTCATTGCTTCTTCTCCAGCTGGTCGATGCGCGTCTTGGCGAGGGTGGCGAAGTCGCACGCGCCGAAGCGGGCGAGGTGGCTCTTGTAGGCCTCGAGCGTCTTCTCGTGTTCGGCGCGCTGCCAATCGGCTGCGGCGTCGACGCAGGCAATCACGCGGCGATTGGCGGCGTCGGGCTCGAGGCCGGTCATGCCAGGGAGCGGCGCGCCGAGATCGGCGCCGAACGGGTCGCCGGAGCTTTGGTAATACGCATCGAGCGCCGCGAGCAGCGCGTCGAGGCCGCGGTTGCCGGTGTAGAACGCGTTCCTTGCAAACGACGCGAACTCTTTGCGCGCCGCAGCGGCGATTCCCGTGCACATCGACGGGGTCGGCACGCTGCCGCCCTTCATCATGGCGAGCACCGCGCGGTAGGCGACCGCGAGGCAGGTCGCGCGATCCTTCGGCGCGAGCCGGGCGCCCGCCCGCGGCGCGACCGCGCGCGCGATCAGCGCCGCCACGTCCTGCATCTTCGTCTCGATCCGGTCGGCGGTCTCGTCGGCGCTCGCGCTCGGCGGCTGCGCCTCGGGCTTGTCGGCGAGCTGCGCGAAAGGCACCAAGGGCCGGCACGACCAGCCGCCCTGGCCGCCCTCGCGGACCGGGATCGGCTGCACGCCCTGGCCTGGCGGGCAGGGGTTCGGCAGCTTCTCCCAGGCGTGCGCCGGCCGTGGGGTGAGGCGCATCACCCAGCCCGGCAGTTTGACATCGTTGAGGCCCGCGCGCAGGGCCCCGCGGAGCGTGTCGTCCCACGGCATATCTGGGCCGTAGAGGTAGACCGTGTCGGCGCAGGAGAGCTGCACGTTGTGATGGGTGATCCGCGCGCAGGCGGCGCGGACGTTCGGGTCGTGGGCGAGCAGGTAGCCGAGCTTGGCATCGGCGATGCAGCGGCGGCGCTGCTCTGGACCCAAGTCGGCCCCGCAGGCTGCGACCGCCTGCGTGTTAAGCGCATCGAAGCTGATCTTGGGCGAGGTCTTGGGTGCGCAGCTGCCGTTGAGGCCGGAGGTCTGCCCCTTCGGGCAGACGACGTTGTCGGCCGGCTGCGGCGGCGGATAGCACCGGTCGCCATAGAGCGCGGAGCCGCGGTCGACGCAGCTCTTGCTCGCCGTGGCGCAGTAGCTCGCGTCCTGCCAACCATCCTGGGGCGCAGCAGGCGGGCAGGCGTCCGCATCGTCGCCCGGCACGGCGCTCGGCTGATCGCTCGGCAGTGCGGCCTGCGGGCCGGGCGGAGCGGTGGGGTTTGGATTGGGCGACGTGACGGGCGGGGCAATCGACGACGCCGGCGGCGGATTGGCCGCGGAGGCGACGGCGTCCAGGGCCTCCTGCAGAATCGTGTTGGCGAGCTCGATGTCGCCGGCGCGCCGATAGGCGTCGGCCGCCTGTTTATACGTCTCGGCCGCGGCCCGCGGGTTCTGGGCGCGCACCGCGCGCGCCGCCGCGAGCAGCGAGTTCCCGGTGTTGCAGTGCGTTGCCGCCGACGTGTCGCCGCCCAGGCCCGTGATCGTGCTGCAGGAAGCGGACCGACGTTCGCCACTGAAGGTCGGCGATGCGGTCTTCGGTTCCGGGAGGGCGATCTTTGGTGTTGCGGTCTTCGGTTCTCTGACGTTCGCTGTCGGCTTCGGCGCCCCGACCTTCGCGGTTGCGACCTTCGGCTCGTTGACCGTCGGTGCGCGTCCAACCCGGGTCGATACGCAGCAGGGGCCGGTCAAGGTTCGTCCGTCGGCCGAAAGGGTCTGCGAGGCAGAGATTCCATTGACAAAGACGGTGAGTGTATTGCCGCTGCAGGTCCAGGTTCCGGTCGGGGTGCACGCCGGACAGCTGGCGTGGCCGATGCCACTCGGCGAAAGCACGGACGGGTAAGTCTGCCCGGTCGCAAGCACCCGAACAGTCCACGTGCCCACGAATTTCCCGGCGCAGCTTGCCGGAGGCGCGGCCGACGCAATGCCGGCGAGTCCCATCAGAACTCCGGCGCTCAGAAACAGGACACGAACCCAATTGCGCATGCGCTATCCCCCCGCTCAGAAGAACAGCGCATCCTTTTGCGCATTCCCCCGCAATCACATCGCCCATCACAGGTGTAGCAACGAAGAAAGGGCGCTGTCATTCAGCGCTGTGGATTGCAGGTCAAATTGCGCGTGGGGAACCGAACGGGCCGCCATGCGTCCGCACGACATCGGCCTCGGTCATTCCCGACGAACGCGCTCGGCAAACCGTTCACGCCGGCCGGCTTCGATGCCTGACCCATTCAAAATTGCGCGCCATATTCCCCCGCAAGCAGCAGCAGCACCAAGCAGATGGCGGCCAACAGGTACGCCAAACCCCGCTTGTTCTTCCTATCGGCCTGTATGGCGGCCCAGCCGGCGGCCACCGCGGCAACCCCTCCTACGATTGTTAACGCCCACTCCATGCGCCCCTCCGCGCGCCGATGATCGCACCCAGATTGGGTCGCAAATGCCCCGACTCGGACATCAATAATTAATCATTACCGAAATGAGCGAGTATCCAGTTCATTGTCGCTGATCTGGATCAACATATCCCTGATGGGTTCCGTGTAGAGCGTCCACCGCGGGGGGATTAGCCCCGCCTTTGAGCGAGGTTGAGATGAAAGCACACAATTGGAAGCTTGCAATGTTCGCGGCGGCGATCGGCGTGATGTCGGGCGTGTCGAACCCGGCGATCGCCCAATCGGACGTGACGCGTCAGCAGCCGCAAGGGCTGCGCGACGCCGACGTCACACGCCAGGAGCCGCAGGGCTTGAGGGACGCCGACGCCGCGCGCCAACAGCCGCAGGGCCTGAGGGACGCCGACACCGCGCGCCAGCAGCCGCAGGGCTTGAAGGACGCCGACGCTGCGCGCCAGCAGCCGCAGGGCTTGAAGGACGCCGACGCAGCGCGTCAGCAGCCGCAAGGGTTGAAGTA
>Ga0126371_10006262_pt1 | contig 10577 bp, 13 predicted proteins | sample PanSoiMetaPlot_4_FD_110145 | JGI IMG/M metagenome (GOLD analysis project Ga0126371, IMG submission 110145) | Tropical forest soil microbial communities from Panama - MetaG Plot_4 | ecosystem: Environmental > Terrestrial > Soil > Tropical forest > Bulk soil | place: Panama | collected 2016-02-17
ACATCGCTCAGAAATTCAAAGGATGTTTCTGCAAGGGAATTGCCCCATTGACGGCCCGTGACGGTTATCACACACGCGCAAGCTGGTTAATTCTCAGATTGGTAAATTGCCTGCCGCAGGTGACCACCGTAAGCAGTCTGCCTGTGGCGTATCGGAAGGGCGATTCCGCAATGGCTGCTAAGCGAATACTCTACGTCAACTACAATCCTGCGATATTGATTCAAGACGAACAGTCGCTCATGCGAGCAGGATACGAAGTAGACACCGTTCTCGGCGCAGACGGCGTGATGGCATGTGGGTCAATTGCTGAATATGCTTCCATGTTTATCGATGAGGCGTGCCCCTTCGAAGAGAGGAGGAAGCTGATTTGCTGGCTGACAGCGAATTTCCCAAAGCTGAAAATTTTATCGGCGGCGTAGCTTCACAAGTGCGCTGCTCAGCTTCGTACGCGTGGATCAATTCGGCTCCCAACTTCGCTCGTCCCGTGCTTAATCACGCTTCTTTAGACTACGCGTGGGCGAAGCGCCTCACCGCCTGATCTTCTCAGAGGTAAGCTGACAGACTTGCAAGGACGCTTTCGCCTTGCAAGACTCGCAGCCTTCTGTTTCGGTGGCAGAATCTTTCGATAGTCGGTTGGCGAAACACCTAAGTAATTGAAGAAGGCGGTTCGGAAGGTGGGCGCTGTCCTCAGTCCAATACGCACTGCAATCTCGCTGTCGGTGGCAGTGCTGTGCTTGAGAAGATCGAGTGCACGCTCGATGCGGCGTCGCAACACGAACTGATCGAGTGCTATCCCGGTGAGCGATTGAAACGCGGATAGCAATACGCTTTCTTCGAGCGAGAATCTTGCTGCCAAGGCTGAATCCGACAAGTCGCCATCAAGCTGGTCAACAATGTACTGGACAACTTGGATAAGGAGTTCGGTCGAATGAGGTTGGCAGAAAGGAGCAGGCTGTGGTGCTACTACAGCGTGATTATGGTTTGACACATTAGCGTCCTCGTTCCGCAAAGTCGAACAGCGTTAAGTAACTCGGACCCAACCAACCATAACAATGCCCTTACCGTGCGGCAATTGCCTAAAAGTGCCATTTGTGGGCGCTGTCTCGGCTCTTTTTAATCGTGTGTGGCGCTTTGTTCCTTTCTCGGCCTTGCCGGTGTGGTGCGGCACAAGTTGTTGAGCTAGTATTCGCTGAGAACTGGGTGCACCTGCTGTGCAGTAGCAGAGCGCAACGTGCGGAAGGTTGATTCGCAGTGTGAGCTTAATACACGCCGAAGTTGTGGAAGAAAGCTGGTACGGACACTGAGCGGTAGGACGGAAATCAGGAAAGCCGACCCGGCGCAGTCCCTGTTCCGTTGTCTCCAGGTATCATCTCCAGAGCCAGCGCGAACCACTCACTCCGCGCTGAAGTGGCGGAGTGGCGCGGAAGCGTTCACTGTTTATCGTAGACGGCGGTGTTGGCGAACGATTTGCCCGTCGAGTCAGTGCCCTTCGTATTCACAATGCGGGTTTTGCCATCACCCGAGACAACGATGCTACCAGTAACGGTGACTTTGCCAGCCTTCTTGGCAGTCAAATCCAAGGTATGGTCGTCTACCTTCTTGTAGGACCGCGTATCGGTGTTCGGATCGCCGGTTACCGGATAGTCTTTGCCGTCAAACTTGCCGGTCCACTCGATATGCGTCGGGTTGCCGTCACCACCGATGCCGTCCGACGTTACTTTCACATTGTCACCCGCGGCCTGGTACACCACGGTGTTGTTTTTTGGGCTTCCGGCAGTTATTTTCGATTTGGCTTCGTTCAGGTTCCAGGTGCCCATAAATGCGTCGGCAGCGAAGCACATCGTCAGGCCAACAATGCACGTTACGAGCGTCAGTACGATGGTTCTTGCTTTCATGTCCCCTCCTAGTTGGAGAAAAGGTTAGGGGCCGAATTCGTGACGAGCGCATTCTAGTGTTGCGCGGCGTTGCTCGCAACTCGATGATTGCGCCTCCCGCCGAAGAGTTTTTGGGGCAAGCCCAACCCTTCACATGAAACAGCCGAAGAGCCGGTTCTGGCGTGACCATCCCTTATGGTGAATTACCGACCGAATCGGCCTTGGGCCAAAGCAGCTTTTCAACAGGCACGCCAGCGGACTCCCCGCCCCGCCTGTCACGTCGAAAACCGAAGGCTCCTTTGCATATACGGTGTTACGCCAGGTGGAATTGCCAATGGTAATCCGTATCGGTTGGTCGGACTGGCTCAGCGCTGGAATCTTGCTGCACAGCACCTGAAACCACCGAAGACCTGTTGGATTCCAAGTCGAGTCCGAGGAGAATCACTGGCTGCTTCTGCGGTTCAGTGGGCAGCGGATCGGATCATGCGCAAGATCGATGCTGATAGTGGGCGATGATTACACTTTGCCCGGTTACCGAGTGGAGGCCAGTAACGCACCGACTTAGCACCTTCGACCTCTTGCTTCAACGACTCTCGGTCGCTCGTCGTCTACCTTGGAGAAAGCGACTGGACAGAAAAAATGCTCAGGGCTGTCCCTTGCGCTGCAATTTATCCTCCTGTCCGCAGCCGCCATGTCTCCGCGGCCTTTCGGACTGCGGCCTCTTGTTGTTCTCGCCTTATGGCTTCACGGCTCTCGAATCCTGAAGGACGCTGCGATAACCAAGCATTAAGAGCCGACTTGAGCTTCGTTATGGCCTCACTCTCTTCTCGCTCGTCGGCAACGTTGCCGTAGGCTGACCATTCTGCCACGATTGCCTTAGTGAGTTCTTTTTGTCTTCTCTGCCTTTCTGCCTCCCATGCCGCGTCACCTTCGTCACTGGTCGGATCAATAGAGCAGTTCGCAGGAGCCTGTTCCACGTGTCCGTCCTGCACGGTCTTATCAAATGCAGTTATCGTTCCCTCTTGCTTGTGGCGAATCCTTTCGGCAGCCTTTCGTTCGCGCTCTTCCTCGTCAAATCGCTGTTTTTCCGTAGCGGCGGCCGCTTGCTCCTCAGGTTGAATGGAATCCAGAGCCGGGGCGAGGGCTGTTGCGACTGTTGCTGACGTTGGTGGGCTTGGTGAAGCGAGCGACTGCGCAGCAAGCGTTTTTAGCAAACGACCCAGACCCCGAGCGTAGTCCGCCCTAAAATCCACATACTGAAAAGGCAGAAGCTGGAAGGGGACTTCGCAATCCTGGTAGAGAACCGGGATTACCTTTTTACGCTTCTCCAGCGCAAAGGCGATCTCATCTTCGACATTGGTGGAGTTAACAGAGGCGGGAGACAAAATGACCAGCACGCGAGAAGCTGCGTTGAGAGCAGCCTGAACTGCACGTGCCCATCGTTCGCCTGGCTCGATATCCAACTGATCGAGCCAGACGTTGGCCCCACCTGCTTTAAGGTCTTCCCCAAGTTTGAGTGCAAACTCCGCGTCTACGCGACTGTAGCTGACGAATGCGGTGGACAGATCAGTCGGCACCGTGCCTCCCTGACGCTCTGATCCCCACATTGTCACACAGAATTGGCATTAGACAAGGCACTTCGTATGACGCCGTGGTATACGTGACATCGGACGAAATGGCAAAAGAAGCTAGTATTCCCACGAAACGATTTCGCAAGGCTCTCCGAACGACGATTCCTGCAAGAGGTGGCACGTGCGCAACGAACGCTGGACCGTCGAACGTCGGACGAACGAGCACAATGATATAGTTCGCGTCCTGACACAACTTCTGCGTTAAGTTCCAACCACGCTGTTTCTTGAAGGGAGAAGGTAATGTGAAATCGATTAGTCTGTTCGACTGTTCCGGTTGGATGGAAGCGCCTTTGCTTCCGCAGGAGCAATCACCTTCTCATCCAGTGCCGCGATGAGTGCAGCCTGATCCGTATATCGTACCGGCTCCAGCACCCATGGGAACTTGTGGAAGAAGTCGAACATACCCGGCTCTTCCTGCGATGCGAGCAACAGCGGCTGCACCAGCACAGAGGGACTGTTGGGAACGGTTGAGCGCTGCGAAATCTTAATGATCAAACTTCCTAAAGGCTGCCCTTCGTGCCGGATGGCATTCCCGTTCAGCCGCTTCTGTAATTTTTCTTCTATTTTCTTCCCCATTTGAGTACCGTGTTTGATTTCATCATTCGCGATCAGGCCAAGTCGGAGTAATGCACGCAACGCATCCCCAGTTTCGGTGCCAGCGCAAACGATTGCATCGCGTACAAGTCGGCAGACAGTTCGCCACCTTTGGCGAGCCGCCCTTGTGTCGCTGGATTACGTGATCGACCTCCCAGTATCCTTCTGCGTTCCCGTTCCAGCCCCGCATCTCAAACTTGATCGGATCGCCGCAGAAGTGGCAATGCCCGTCGGTCTTCTCAAAAATTCTTTGCAGCGTGCCTTCTCTCATCTGGTTACCTCAATAGAATTGCCCAATCTCAAACAAACTGACGTTTTCGTCGCCACACTTCCTAGTGATCGCAAAATAGTTCGGCTGTGCTTACCTATTGTTGTGTGCCGGGCTCTCGACACCCGTCTTGATGCCTAACCAGTCAACAGTTGACACCAAAACTTGCACCGATAGCGAGGCAATTTAGCTGAATCATTGGGGATGCCCGTCGGAGGGCGGTTTAGGCGTGGTCTCTGCAGAACTAGGCAATTGGACAGGAGTGCATGAAGACCTCGGGCTGCTGGTTGCCGCGCAACCACGGCAATGAGGTCACTAGAGCGCTCGATTCCTTCGTTGAGGAACAAAGGGAGTGCACGTTTCGCCAAGAACTATAGCCATGTAGCAATTTGCGTGCACGTGCCGACCACGGTCATCCGACTTGCGCTCCTGTAACGCGAGAGCCTTACCACATATCCAGCAGATCAACATTGTTGGCCTCATACCTTCCATCGTTCAAGTGCGGCCTTGTCTCTCTTAATCTCTTCTTTGAGGCGTTCAGCAAGGCATGATTCATGCACTGGCTCCTGGAGGTCGTTGACCTGACATTCGTCCAGGCGCACAGGTTTGCTGCAAATGACGCATGGGACGGTAGTGAGGCGGTCTTCCATATAACACCAAAAAAGTATGCCGCGCCTCTCCCTTGCGCTGCGTAGCGTATCGAACGATTGGCGGGGATACTTAACCTTGCCTTGCGCCACGTACTGATCTACAGACTAGCTTCCACCAGCGCGAACTCCAACTTCGCCACCTCGCTCCGCGCTGCTAGTTCAGCCAGTCTCAGCGTTGGCGCATGTCCCCAACACACCATTTCCTCGGGGTTCACGGTTGCACAGATCATCCAGTGATAGCGCAGGTCTTTGTAGAAGTAATCAGCCTCAAACGACAAGATGTAGTTACCGATAACGACGGAGTCGTTCTCAGAAATCTCGGGACAGTACTTGCGACGTGGCGATGGATTCTGATGCATCTGGCGCAACTGCTTCAACAAGTTTCGCAAAAGCAGCGCATACTTTTCATCACCATAAAGTTGCAACTACTCCCATTACACATCGACTGTGGGAAACTGCATCAGTTGTGTATCAAGTACGCATATGCAAACGATGCATCAGCGTGCATCGGTTGGATTGAGCCTGTGGTTGTCAGTGCCCTTCTACAGGGCGATCCAGCAGCGTTATATGACGAGAAAGTGGTATAGGTTCCTTGATGCCACGCAATCACAGAAACACCGCCATGCCCTACCATGGAGGATATGGACCTTATACTCTGCGATTTTTGCGAACAGCAGTTCACGTCAGAGATTACCCGGACGCTGCACCTTGACCAATGTCATCCAACCTGGGCACCAGAAATCCCAACCGAAATGGCAGGCCAAATATTAAAGAACTACAACCGGAAACCGCGCAAGCAGCCGCCGAAGCAGAACAAGATTCCCCGCGTGCGTTATGTGCTCCTAAGCGGGAAGTGGGTAAGGGTAGAAGAATAGCGGGTAGGATTCTCCAGAAGACCACAGGGCCGAAGATGGACCACTCCATTTCTGCCGGGTTGTCCCCCATGTTCCCACCAGGCTTTTCAATAGTCGGCGTGACGCGTAACCTCCCTGTAATCAACACATGACCAATCAAACTGCACCAACTCTGAGGCAATTTCCCTGAATCATTGCCGATGCCTGTAAGAGGAGTTTAGGCGTTACACCTGTGCCTTTGTCTAATTGATGCCTTGTGTACCTCGGTGTGTACCTCCAGCCGAGAATTACAGCCGCAATGACAGGATTCTGGCTCAACCAACGTTTACTGAGCCAACCCGTCGGGTGCCTATGGCGAAACGGATGCTCCTGCCGTTTGCCACGACTCGAATCTGCACAGTAATGCAGTTGCGAGCTTAAATCCACCCTTCGTCAGGTACTGCTCCATCACCGCACGATAAGGTGTCATCTTTCCCACGTAGTACTCAATAGGCTGTTGAATGTCGCCAAAATCAATCAGGCGCTGCTTGATGTAGTGTTCGAAGATGCCCATAAGATAAAACAGGTTATCGAACGAATCGCGCACATACTTTTCCTTGTCTGAGGGGTGGTCCTCTACAACACGCAAAGACCTTAACATGTCCGCTCTCGTAATAACCCTTTGCACCTTGGGCTGAATCTCGTATTCGCGCTCTTCCCAATCCAACATCGTCAAGGCGGCAACTGCCCCTGCGTTCTGCAGCATCTCGTCATTCAGAGACTTGCCAGCCTGTGCCCTCCGCCACCGCAATTCCTCTTCGTGTTGTTGGAGACTTTTGGCGCGGTCATCAAGGATTTTGTACACGCCAAAGAGTCCTCCAATAACGGTGATGACCCACGAAAAAGCCTGTATCCAACCTCCAATATTTCCTATGGGTGGGATATTGAAAGCACCTGCCATAATGTGCATCGGCTCACCCCTCCTATTTGCCATGTTGATTGAACCATGGTGCCAGCTATGAACACTATTACGTCAGCGACCCACAGTAGGATCAGACTGTACCAAAGGCAACCCGGTTGTTTGCTTCGACGGCTCGGGCCGTAAATGGCAGGGTGTTTGCTAAAAACAGCCGGCTAAAGCACGAAGGGATTACATCTACTTCGGCGGGTGTGTAACGAGGAATCTGCTCCAAGTGCACGAGCTAAGGTGTGAGACGGAATGGTGGGAGCCGTTCTGGTATCACATTCGCCTGACATCCTCGCCAGCTTCGGAGAGTAGGAGTCGTATCTCCTGCACTTCGTACACCTTTCCTGCCGGATTCTATCCCGCCTTCCCCAATATGCTTCGGCACACTCGGCTGACGCATAACTATCCTGCAATCAACATCTCACCTCCGAACTGCACCAAGGATTGGGCAATTTCGTTGAATGGTTGGGATGCCCGTACGAGGCGGTTAGGCGTGGTCTCAGGGTGTGCGCCGTAGGTCTCCTGCGTCTGTGCAAGGTGGGCAGCGATTCCTTTGCGGCAATAACAGAGTTGCTGCACAAAATACACATCGATCTGCGGTCGGGCATCAGAGGTGTATCAAATGCGCACGCTGAAGCGCCCTGCACTTTGTACATCTTTTCTGCAGGTTTCGCCTCTGGTTCTGCCAATAGTTGTCGGATATTTGGCTTACGCATAACCACCGTGCAGTCAACAAACTGACCCAAAAACTGCACCAGTTTTGGGCAATTTTGCTGATTCATCACCAAGGGTGATATTGGCGTGGTGCAGAGTGGGCAAGTCAAACATGGATGTCCAAAGGGTCTGCATGACGCTGAATTATGCCGCCGCGAACTGATCCGCAACCCGCCACTTGTGCTAAGGCGACGTTAGGCTTGCAATCCGCAGTATTCAGGATTCAACCCGCAGGGTAGGGGCAGGAACGAAATCCGGGAATTCGCCGTATCTCGCTGAGGGACAAGGAGGACAATCCATGCATTCAACGGTGAAAGCTGCACGTGTCGCAGGAGCAATCTACCTATCTATGGTGGTCACCGGACCTTTCAGCCTGTTATATGTTCCCGGCAAGCTGATCGTCCCTGGGGACGCCACCGCAACCGCCGCCAACTTCCTGGCTCATGAGACGCTCTTTCGCTTTGGTGTTATTGCAGACATGGTCGGCTCGGTCATCTTTATCTGCCTAGCTATCGCTCTTTATCGCCTATTCAGCGGAGTAAACAAAACGCAGGCATGGCTGTTGGTGTCTTTCGTCCTTGTCTCCTCTGCTGTCGGATTCGCAAATGTGCTGAACAACATCGCTGCCTTCACCTTTTTTCGCGGCGGAGAGTTCCTGGCGGTGCTCAACAAAGACCACCTCGACGCTCTTGGAATGCTGTTCGTCCGCCTGCACAGCCAGGGAATCGTAATCAACGAACTTTTCTGGGGGCTGTGGCTCTTCCCGTTTGGAGTGCTGGTCTATCAATCGCGATTCCTCCCACGGATTCTGGGGGTGTGGCTCCTGCTGGGCGGCTTCGCATATGTGGTTCTGAGCTTTACTGGCATACTATTGCCGCAATACTCAGGAAAAATGTTTACCTACTCTCAGCCTGCGTTCTTTAGTGAACTTGCAATCATGCTGTGGCTCCTGATCAGAGGAGCGAACGCGGAACGACTGCCGACACCTGCCGTCGTGTGATTGCTGCATTTATTGCGTATTCGCACCTCACGTCTTTGGACACTTCGGACGATCTGGACGCAAGATTTCTAACTCTGGATTACACAACAATTGCACGGCAGGTTGGCGACGGCATCACTGACCCCAAGCAAGCCAAATTGTTACTCGCTGTGGCACAGGCAAGGGGCAAGGCTAGGCCAGACGCGGCAGATACGGCATTAGTTGAGCGTGTTGTGAGCGACGACACGGGCAAGAACATGTTGTTGGCCGATTTCGTGGAGAAGGTTTACCTCCCGTTCGCTGGGGCATCTCTGAGGGGCAAGACGTTACGTGAGTATCGGTCACTGTGGACGCGGTACGGCATGGCCGAGAAGGTTGCAGGACTGCGTGTTAGCGACTTTGAGACGCATCACAGCAGGGAGATTCTTGAGGCCATTGCAGCGCAAGACGTGAGCAAGGCGACGGTACAGCATGCCAAGTTTTTCTTGAGCGGTGTGTTTGTGCTTGCCCCAAACAAGGGCATGTGCAAGGTCAATCCCATGCGGGAAGTGAAGCTCCCAGAGGCAAGGGGCGCACGTGAAACCTATGCTTACAGCCTTGATGAGATTAAGGCGATTCTGGCCCTGGAGTTCGACGCCAAGACGAAAGCAGCTATCGCCACGGCAGCGTTTGCGGCGTTGCGGGAGTCCGAGATTGCCGGACTGCATTGGGACGACTACGATGGCACGGAGATCACCGTACGGCGCTCGATTGACAGGGTGACAGGTGAACCCAATCCTCCCAAGACAACCAAGAGTGCAGCCCCTGTGCCCGTGATTCCGACCTTGAAGCGTTTGCTTGATGCGTACAAGGCCGAGATTGCCACGGCAGAAGTGATGTTCCCCGGTATTCGCCAGAACTACGTTGACCTTGATAAGATGGCTCTGCGGGTTATTCGTCCGATACTGAAAGCTGCAGGAATCCCGTGGCATGGTTGGCACGCATTCAGACGCGGCGTTGCCTCGAACCTGTTTCAACTCGGCGTGGATGAGCTTACTGTGCAGCGCGTCCTGCGGCATTCCAAGGTGACAGTGACCCGTGAGCGGTATATCAAAGTCCGTGATGAACGCGCAGAGCAAGCAATGGCACAATTCGAGGCCGCAATACAGAACAGTTCTGCGGTCGTTCAGTGATTTTGTTCTGCGTTTGTTCTGTGAAACGATGAGGTGCCCTACCTAAGTCGTTTGTTTACAATACGGAGAGGTGGCCGAGTGGCTGAAGGCGGCGGTTTGCTAAACCGTTATACGGTCAAAAGCTGTATCGGGGGTTCGAATCCCCCCCTCTCCGCCATTCAAATAAGTGTCTTGTTTTGTGATGCTTACAGGTGGTGATACCACAATGCCGCCCTGTGGTTCGTCAAAATTAAAACTCTGTGTGGTTTGCCTGATCGTGCCTCTCGAAAACTGGATCTATGTGAGAGGATGGGACTTATACTTTTTCGTAATTCTCTCTCGTGATGCTCGTTTTTGCCACGCTGCTTGCCACTCTGTCCTCGACCGTTCGTTCACGCGCTGCCCTTGAGCTTGAGAACCTCGCTTTGCGTCACCAAATTGGCGTGCTGCAGCGTTCCGCGAAGCGCCCCAAGTTGACTCCGTTAGACCGCCTATTGTGGGCCTGGCTGTCCCACATTTGGAGCGACTGGCGCTCGGCGCTGGCGATTGTTCAACCCGAGACCGTCCTGGCCTGGCACCGCAAGGGCTTTCGTCTCTTCTGGGCATGGAAGATTCGGCGGGGCCGGCCAGGAAGACCCACGCTGGCCCGCGAAGTCCGCGACCTGATCCGCAGGATGTGCCGAGAGAATCCCACTTGGGGTGCCCCGCGCATCCACGGCGAGTTGCTCAAACTCGGCATCGACATCGGGGAGACCAGCGTAAGCAAATACATGGTGCGCAGCCGCAAGCCGCTGTCGCAGACTTGGCGCTCCTTCCTGGAAAATCATGTCCAGCAGTTGGTGTCCATCGACTTCTTTACGGTGCCTACGCTTCGTTTCCAAGTCCTTTACGTGTTCCTGGTATTGGCCCATGATCG
>Ga0126371_10006263_pt1 | contig 10577 bp, 5 predicted proteins | sample PanSoiMetaPlot_4_FD_110145 | JGI IMG/M metagenome (GOLD analysis project Ga0126371, IMG submission 110145) | Tropical forest soil microbial communities from Panama - MetaG Plot_4 | ecosystem: Environmental > Terrestrial > Soil > Tropical forest > Bulk soil | place: Panama | collected 2016-02-17
TTCGGCTGGCGTTCCCCGGACCGCTCAACATGGTGTGGTCGTGAGCAAGATCTACGTCACGACGTTCAATAACAACCGGGCAAGAGCGTTTCTCGATGCCGGTAGTCCGACCAAACTGAACATACGTACGCAAGCGGGTCCGACCGGCATTGCGATCGCTGCGAGCGGCAACATCTACGTCGCCAATTTCTCGGCTAATACGGTGACGACGTACGACGCCACCGGCAAGCAGATCAGTCCGACGATCACCGGCTTGAGTGGTCCGTTCGGAGTCGCCTTTAATCCGCAAGGGCAACTCTGCGTGCTAAACCAGAGCAACAACACGATAACGAAGTATCAGGCGGACGGTACGCTCGTAGCGACCATCGCTATTTCGGGTCCAAGTAATAGCAAGGGTTTCGCGATCGCCTCCGATGGGACGTTTTGGGTTTCAGGCACCGGAGATGGCAACATCTATCACTTTGGTGCTGACGGCGCTCTATTCGAGGAGTACTCCGTAGGCGGCACGCCGGCGGGGATAGCGGTGCGCTCAGACGGTCAGATATTCGTCGTCAATACAAACGGCAACGACGTGTTGCAATTGGACCCTGCCTCCGGTAACGTGACGACCTTTGTCTCAGGCTTGAGCCAGCCTGTCGGTATGGCGATGGACGGAAACAACGACGTCTACGTGAGCAACAGCAGCGGGAATACGATCACGACGTATGATTCAAGCGGCAATCAAACGACGCCGACAATCCTGACGAACGGCAAGCCAGTTGGGGTGGCAGTTCAATAGGTCGAAAGTCGCTCGATCAATTCGATACCGATAATCAGCCCGATCAATCAAAGGCAGCCGGCTCGCGCCGGCTGTCTTTTCGGCTCCGTCGCCGGCGGTCGACAGCCAGCCTCCGTGCGAGATGCGCTTCGATCCGCGCGGAGTGCGCAGAGTCGAGGCGGCGTTCGAAGGGCGCAACCCTTTTGCATTGTCACGAAAAGTCAATGGCGACGTCGAATCGCTCGCATCCCCACTGTTTTATGAGAGCTGTGGTTCGCACTAGCTAGTCATCTAGCTAACCAAAGGGACTTTCAGATCACGATCACGATTTGACGCTGGCGGACGGGCCAGCTCAGATATCGGACATCATAACGTGCGCTGAGCTGCGGTCCGCCCAGGTCTACGCGCAGCCCATTCGCCGTGAAGATCGCCTGACGGAATCGGGTGCCGATGGGCTGGGCGGCGACGGGGAACGACGATCGCGCGACACCGGTTAGGAACGAGGTCGCAGAATAATCGCCGATCATGTGGCCGAGGTCGGAATTCGGCAACCAGCCGATCTGCATGGGTCCGGCGAGCTTCACCGGCCGATTCCAAGTACTGCCGCCGTTCCTCGAGCCGATGAAGCCGGCGTACACCTGGCAGTCGGAGAACGAACAGTTCGCGTTCGCAAGATAGTAGAACGTCACGCCGAGGTGTGCGTTCGCGCCCGACGTCGACCGGTCGACGCCCATTCCCGGCAGGAAGTGATCGAGCGTGCTCGTGGTCGGATCGATGGGTACCCGAGTGACGGCGCTCCAGTGCTGTCCGTCTATCGTCGTGCTGTAGACAATATCATTGGTGGCGCAGTTCAGCCGGAAACTGCAATCCTGCCAGGCGACGTACACCGTTCCGCTCCCGTCCACTTCCGCCGAGGGTAGCGGGCCCGGATCGCGCAAGCCGCCGGGCAACGGTTGTTCGTTGGCGTTCGCCACGAACACGCTTGCGTTCCAAGTCATTCCGCCGTCGGTCGAACTCACGCTTTCGATGCCGAAGCCTAGGAATGGTTCAACCACTGTGCCGTTCGGCTGAACGATTGGTTGTCCGCCATTGCCGGTGGCGTAATCCGCAGACGGGCTCGGCGTTGACCACGTCAGCCCACCGTCCCTCGACGTGCTCATGAGGAGAACCTCGCCGAGGTTCACATCGATATACTCGACGTAGCAGTTGCCGAAGTACGGGCTGGACGTCCAGTTGTCGCAGACGATCCACGGCTTGTCCATGAAATCGCCGGAGTCTGGCGCGATGTGCACGGGCTGCTGCCAGTTCAAGGCATCGGCGGAACGGCTGATGATCGGCACCAGGTATGTGGTCTGACCGTGTGAGGTGCCGCGGGGCAGCGACACGATCATCCATATCCCATGTTTGGCGTCGTAGGCGACCGCTGGATCGGTGACGCGCTGATACGGCGCGGCGCCGAATACTTCTCTCGTGATGCCGGGCAGATATCCGTAGGTCCACGTCACGCCATTATCGGTCGTCGACGACCAACCTATGTCGGTGGATCCGGCGTTGCTGTCTTGATAACGCCCGACCTGGAATACGCCGACCATCGTCTGGCCATAGGCGAAATTGTCAGACTCAACTTCTGTGGCATGCGCCGCCGCCGGGTTGTGGAAAGGGTCTCTGCTGATTTTCACGAGCATCGCCGACGCGGGGTAGCACGCCGCCAGGACGTATATGATGATCGACGAGCAGAACAATGCGGCGTAGGTCGAGATCTTCATATGGTCACGCTCTCATGATGCCGGTAGGGATAGAGAGAATTGCCGTTCGCACGAGTTATCCCTTGCCTGATTTAGGAGAGCAACGAATGCAACCGTTGCCCGAGTAGGTTGCGCCGAACGGAAACAAAATAGCGACGCGGGTTTCCGCGTCGCTAACTCCGTCGTGGTGGAGATGAGGGGACTCGAACCCCTGACCCCTTACATGCGAAGCACGAGAGAGCGGTTCAGGCGTTACCGCTAGAATGCCCGTAAAATCGCTCAAAGGCAACAACGAGGAGGGTTGGCGACGATCTTAAGGATTTCGCCAGCCTTCATCATCCTTCGCGATTCCGCGCCCCATAAGTGGTCAAATAAGTGGTCAAGAACCTGGCCTTCGACGGCTTGAGTGACAGACAGAAGGTGACCTCAACTCACAAGTGCGATCAAGTCTTCGGCCTTTTTCCGGGCGTAAATTTTGGGCGGACTATCGGAGCCATGAAAGACAATAAGTATGTTCGAGCCGTTGGAGGTTGAAAGGTACCTGCGCGTCTCTCTATTACCTTCGACGTCAACCTCAACCCCAATCGCTCCCGCCTCAGAAGTGTAGCGCGAGTCGGTCTTCCCGTCGTTAGGGCCTGCTTTGCGTTTCTCCGAGAGCACAACCAGGTTTGGCCTGCCCCCTTTGATTGCGTCATAGAGTTCCGGTGAGTAGCAGGATTCAAGCCCATGGTGGGGAGCGACGAGCACAGTAAGTCCTAGCCTCCCGAGCCTCGACGAGAGAGACGGTTGATCCACCGTCTTTGTGCTCCACTCCGGGTTACGTTCTGACGAATTCTTATCGAAGATCGTATACCGCTTCTCAGTACCGTCCTTGTCATAGAGGATTTGCTTAATTGCGTCTGGCGTAATATCAGCCGGGAGCAGGAGGCTCTGTTTTCCATGCCGGTAGTAGAATACAAGACTGGTGGCGTTACCATACTCGTGGTCGACCTTGGGGTGCAGTTCCGCGCACACGGGAGGGCGTACATAGTAGATACCATATTCTAGCCCAGGCACATCATCCGCTAAATTATACTTAATGGTCTGCAGCGGGAGAGTCCGCTTTTCGTAGAGGGACTTGTAGGTTTCGACGAGACCCTCGGTTCCTCCAGGGTTCTTGATGCGAGACCAATCTAGTGACTCATCGGGCATGCCTTCTAGAGGTTGTTTGTGATGTGGACACGTTAACAACGCCGGGTCCAACGCGACCGCCCCAGGCTTGGCCTCCTTTATTCGGCCGATTTCAGAAAGATGGTCGGTGTGCGGATGCGACAGTACGATCTGTGCAACTTTCCGCGGCGTATGCTTCTCACCACTTGTGTACTCGGAGAGCATCGGAATCAAGTTCTTGTCTATAAAGTCCGCCGGGCTGAAGTCTTCAGATGCTCCCATGTCGACGATGAATCCATGGTTAAGTCCAGTTCGAATGAAGGTGGCGTTCCCACGCCCAACCCCAAAGATAAAAACGTATGAAGCCTTTGGGTTCTTCCAAGCCATGTAGTTTCAACCTCTACTTGTTGGCGCGCCAAAAGATGGCGACCGCCCCGATCTCAAGTGCAATTAACAATGAAAACGCCACCGAATCCACACCCCAAGACACGTACGCCTGACGGTGATTCGCGAGGATCACCGCATTTTGCGCGGCCACGAGGCCGACGATTCCAAGCAAGGCGTTACAGAGGGAAAAAAAGTAGACGGCCATTGTGTGGGAACTCCCCCAATGCAACACGGGAGGGTAGGAAGAGTCGGTATACATCTTTGCCTTGTTGTCGACGCCCAGGGGTTTGGACAATAGGTAGTGATGACGAATCTCATTTACAAAACGCGCAACTCTCGCAAAGTATACGCGGCTCTGAGCGAGGGACGACAGAAGCAGCACGCCTCCAGCCGCAGAAAAAAGTAGTAAGGCGCTAACAACCGTTGCTGTGAATGCGGTAAGCGTATACTGAGCGACGATAGCCGCGCTTGCCGCTAACACCGTAGCAGTCGCGCCAAAGCCGAACTCGGCAGTCTTGCGTAAACTCTCGTCATAATGACGCAACTGCTCGTACGACTGTTCAAAATCTGCAACCAAGAGTTCTGAGTGGTCGCCCATCAATTAACCTCCGGGCAGCGGGGACTAGTGCCCCTCATCGTCGCAGTCCTCGCACCAAATTCCGGCGCTGATCCTAAGGTACCACTCGGGTATCTGCTTGCCACATTGGGCGCAGTTAACCGGTTCCTCGTGATCGCTCATAGTCGTGCACAGTGAATCGGTATCTACAACGAGTTGGGGAAATTTTCGACGGCCGAGGCGACAGACTTAGGTAGGGCGGCCGCGGCAATTAGTAGATCGTCTATCTCTTTGTCTACTTGGACAAGTCGCGCCAGAAACTCGCTTACACGTTTAATAATCTGCGCTCTTGTAGCCAGGACGGAGTCGCAGTCTGAATCCAATTTCGGGATACTTGCAGAGCGGATTACTTCGTCGATATTTTTTCCAACAATCTCATCTTGATAGCACTCAACATAAAGTCGGGCCAGGGTCGCGCTCGACGTAGACGAAAAGACCAGGTCCGCCTGCTGTTTCGCGCGCCAAAAGGTTAGCGTGTCGCCTTGCATCGTCCACTGGGTTATCGCGAAAGTTCGCCCGTTGGGCGCATCAATAGACAGCCGTTGCGCTGCTTCCATTGAAAGCCAATCGTAGCATGCGAACTGCTTAAGCAGTTGCTTGACATCGATGTGAATCGCCGATTTGGCCGACAAGTGATCGCCGATGCCCTCGATGCCGTGAATCTCAACGCCCTTCTTGCTTAGTCGGGCGAGTGCATCTGAACCGCGCTGAAGAAACCGAGAGCGCGTCCTAATGGCCGACTTCGCTGCTGGAGTCAGGGGCGGAACGTGGAAGTCGTCGATCTCAGCCTGCGTGACCTGGGTGTTATCATCTTTCTGAGCGCCCTCCGAAAGATTCACAATCGAGTACGATGCCAGGCGAGAGTTAAGAATGCCTGAAATGAGGAACGGGTCGCTCCCCGGCCTCGGCTTGAGTGTGTAGATGTCCTTGTTGTTTACATATGAACGAGAGAGTTCGGCCGCAACCTGAAGGCGGAATTGGCGATTCACGGCCCTCCGAACAAGACCACGACCACCCGAAAACGTCTTCGGGTCCTTATACTCTTTTACGTTCGACTTCGAGTAGTCAATCTTTGGGAAAACTGGTGGATAGGCCAACGAGTATCGGTACAAAGCGCCTGTCGCGAATCCGTTAAGAGGCTTGCTTGTTAGAAAGTAGTCCTTAATATTGACGCCAGTAGATGTCGTGGGCAACAGCGAGATTGCCTTCGGCGTGATGATGCCGCGGCTAGCGCCAACGGCATACGCTGAGGCGAAACGCTGCCAGTTGTTCTTCCTAGCCACTTCCATGAAGTCTAGGACATCCTCCAGTAGAACAATTCGAATCTTTTGATCTTTCTGCCAGCGTGAGGAGTTAATATCGGTAAACTTAATCGTCTTTCGACGAAGCCACGATTCATCTTCACGCTTTTGCGCCTGTGCGCAACGAACGTCGACTTTGACATAATTTCCCGCCGCGTTACCTCGTCCAAATGCGAAAATGCAATTGTCCACATATGCTCGCTGAAACATGTCGTAAGGGCACTTCACAACGTAGCGCAAAGTCGCGCGTGATAACATCATTCGCCTAAGATCAATGTACTTGTCTTGGTTCAGCCAACTAGTAGGCGTGATAAGGCAAGCCTCCCCGCCCGGTGCTAGGAGGTCAAGAGCGAACTCAGTGAACGCTGCGTAGAGATTCCCGTTACTCTTAGCGACGGGATATAACTTGACCGCGTCTGTATTTTCAACGTAGGGTGGGTTTGCTAGCACAAAATCCCAGCCGCGGGAAAAATCAATGCTAATGTAGTCTCTCTTTGACTTTATTGCCGCGGCCACAGCGTCATCACCAAGTTCTGCTGAACCCATCAGAGGCATCAGGTGATACGTTTTGTCCAGTGAGTTCGTGCTGTAAATGTTAAACCGCTGTATCCCGGAAAAGAGCGGATCAGACTTACGAGCGTCTCGGATCAAATCAAGAAATTGTATCAGCAGGTTGGTCTCCGCCAAATAGCACGCAAATGGGTTGATGTCCATTCCCCAAATCGAACTGACGGTTTTATCAATGACCTCAACAGGAGTTAGTTTTCCCTTCTTATACGAGGAGATCCAATGAGGGGCGGACCGCACCAAGAATGTGCCACTCCCACATGCCGGGTCGATTACGCGCTTACCAACAAGATTTTTTCCACTGATGCCGATGAGATCGAGCATGAAGTCGACGATCTGCCGTTTGGTGTAGAAACGGCCCTCGTTTTCCTTGCCATGGGACTTCGCGTATCGCTCGTAGACCTGGCCGAGTACATCCTGCTGCACCTTCGCGAAGTTGAAATCATTTAAGAATACGAGCGTCTCTAGAAACAGATTTTCATCAGGCTCATACCAATCAAAGAGGGTTTGATCTCCATAGAAATGCGAATAAATATGCTGGGCGTTCTCGTACGCGATCGCCAACAACTGTGATGTGCCAGTGCCAGACGAAAAACGTAGGTAGCGCCGGAGAACTGTGATGAGTCTTCGGAAGCCGCCGTCAGATAATGGGCGTCTTACGAGGAGTCCCTTATCCTCGCAAATGCGAATTAGTAGCAAACGTACGACATAGACGTATGCGGCCTGAAGAGCAAATTCCTTAATCGCATCCTCGCGCGATCCTATATTCAGCGATTCGGAAAGTAGGGAATACCAATTCTCGAATCGTGCGGATACTGCGAGACTTTTTTCGTATCTGATTTCCAGTGTCGTTTTTGCCTCTGACATACGCTCGGTCAAGGACAGTACTGTGCGCGCAGTTTGGCGCGCAAGTTTTACATCTCCATCCGCACTCTTAGACTTGAACAAGACGGCCAGGTCAGTCGCAACCTGGGAGCGCTCGACGGCGTTTGTTGGGTCTTTCCCCAAGCGCTCGATTCGACCGCGGATGTCTGCGAGCGACGAGTTGATCGATTCGAACTTCGACTTGATCTGATCAACCTGGGTGGAGAGCGCTTGTGAGAGGGTCTCAACTTGCTGCCGAGCCGACAAGGGCAGGCCAGTTGCTTGGTCGATTGCGTGTTCGATTTGGGACCACGCTCTAGTCGCAGTGCCAAGTTGACCTAGTAACTGGGCCTCAACGTCTGAATGTATCGTTGCGATACGCGCGCTTAATTCGTCGACAAAGTCGTCAATGTGCGATTCGATGGGTTTCGCCGTTGACTTCCAAATCGTTTCCGGGTGGCGGCCGATCCTATCGAGGTAAGCGCGTCTGTTGCCGAAAGCGTCACGGCGGAAGCGCAAGAAGAGCGCGTTCAACGGCGCATCTTCCAAGCCGGGGAGAAGCGGCACTAAACCGCCGGTCGAGAGCAGTAGAACTTCGAGCAGGTCAACAACGAAAGTTGGATCGACCCCGGTCTTGCTCAGCGTCAGACCAACGACATAGCGTCCATTTGTGATCAAACCGGCCGGGGTCCCGAGACCTTTGAGGTATCGCTCAACCTGCGCACCATGAAGCCCCAAGAGATCGTCAAGAGGCGTTGCCGAATTCTTGTCCTCAGTTGGAAAAACCGTGCGTACGTGCCCGGAAGGCATACGGACTCCGACTCTAAAGTCAGGTATATTCTGCCGACCTTTGAGTCCGGCATTGTAAACGCTCTCGCCACTGCTCTTGTCGTATCCGAGCAAGTCAAGAAGCATCGGCGTAATTTGGGCGTCTACAAAAGCCTGTTCGTCACCGGACCTGTCTGTCGCCGGAAGTTCGAGATACTTCTGATACGACAGAAGGCTACCACTGTGATTGACCTGAATCTTCGCTAGCCTAGCGACAAGCGAAGCCTTGAATTCAACTACACCCACGATCATCCCCGAGCATGAATGAATGCTACCCCGACCTAAGAAGTAGTCCGCTGAGCGCGTTTCTGTTCAAGGCGTTTGGAATCCCGGGGGGTACACAACGGCTAAGACTTGGCGACGGGTACCGACGTTTCCAAAGCCATGCGTGAGTTGAGAATTTGGGCAACCGTCTGTTTGCGCCAGGCTCTTCCGCCCTGGTGTGGCTCGAAGCCCTCTGACGCGAGCCAGCGCCCGATTTGACTCAACGAATCTCCGCCTTCGTGCTTTCGCCTAACGACGCTAAGCGCCCACTGTTCCCTCGAAACCTCAACAAGATCGTTGTGTTCGCGACGCCACCCAAAAGGTGCGTGACCATACGGTCGTCGCGCATGGCGAAGGTGCGCGAGTGCGCTCGCGGTCCTTTCGCTCAGTTGCGCTCTCTCGAATTCCGCCATGACCCCCAGGATTTGGACGACCATTCTGCCAGAGGCTGACGCAGTGTCGAGCGATTCTGAAACTGAGATCAGGTCTGTTCTAGATTCTTCAAACAAGTCAATAAGGTCCAACAGGTTCCGTACGCTTCGCGTTAGTCGATCCAGTTTGAGAACAATGAGCGCGGCAACTTCACCGGAGCGAACCGCCGCTAAAACTCTTCTCATACCAGGTCGAGCGAGGGACTTTGCGGACTCCCCGGCGTCAACGATGACCTCATTTACGCTTCGGCCCGTAGCGAGGGCGAAGGCTTCAATCCGGGCTCGCTGAGCGTCGAGCGAAACGCCCTCTTTGGCTTGATCCTCGGTAGATACGCGGGCGTAGGCAATCGTTTTCCGAGCAACGAGCGTTCTAGGCATCTTGGACCTCGGTTGGCGTCAATACACCGTGCGGTGCATTGACGATTGTACCGCATAGTGAGTTGAGAGTCAAGAGTTGTGAATATCTACTCTCAGCGAACAACCACCGAGGAACCCTCTAGAAAGCCTCAGAACGGGGCTAGAATCGACGAAAATAGGTCATCTGGTCCTCTTGGCCGTTACACGGTGTAGTGGCCCAAGATTGGGCAGTTAGCGGAAGGGTGGAGACTTGGCGCGCAAGGTCGATCTGGGGTCGAGTACGGAGACCAGGAAGCACTCGATCAATCTTCCATCCGAGGTCTCGCAGCGGTTGCGTCGCCTCGCCTTCGAGTATGGGATTTCAGAGGCGTCAGTAGTGGAGTACGCACTTCGGGGATTCTTCTCAACAGGCGACGACAAGAGGTTGGCGACCATCTTGCGAGCCGCTGGAGCGCGCGGCCGAAGGTCGATAGCGGCCGCGCCCTGATGATCAACCACCCCGGGGGATGGGTTTCAGCGTCGAGGGACCCTAGGGCGTCGGTCGCGCCACACGTGGCAATCGTCGGCTTCTCGATGAAGTAGAGGGGGTAGGGGACCCCCTCGGGGACCCCTCAACCGACCCCTCCCGTTGCAGAGGGGTTACGAGAGAACTCTCGACCCATCAAAGCCAGTCGTGATCGGCACTTCCGGCGATCTGACACCAAAAAGATGCCTACTTTTAGGTCTCACCCACCCTGAGGGGGAACCTGGGAGCGGAAAACCCTTATTTCATGGGCTCTTACCGTTGAGATCGTGTTGGAAAGACAACCAGATAGTCTGCCACAGGCTACGAATCCGCAAGTTGCAGATCGATCCCCTAAGGTTACCGATTGCCTCTCCGCGCGCGATGTGGTAAAATAGAAAGGTAAAGTTGCAGACGGGTCGTGTGTCCACGGGCAGCGAGAGATCGCTGGCCGTTTTACTTTCTGCGAGCAACGTGGGCCGTGCCAAGCGATTGCACCCAGCCTACGTTGCTTGTGGAGTTTCCTCGTGCCGAAATGCGACTTTATCTTCGCATCGCCAACCCGTCGTCGTCAGCCCGGTCGCCCAAGGAACCCTTATTCCGCCAACGATTCCGTTTGGAAACCAGGCGGCACTAGTGACTGGTTCTCTGATCCCGCTGACCTAGACAGGCCAAGGCCCCCAGGCCAGCAAGCCGACGCATATCGGCCGCTGCGACTCGTCTACGCTCTTCTTGAACGCCTTGCGGTTCCTGTGCTGAGGCGCACCATCGAGGCCGTAGCGGTGTTTGATCATGACCTACAGCCCCAA
>Ga0126371_10006264_pt1 | contig 10576 bp, 8 predicted proteins | sample PanSoiMetaPlot_4_FD_110145 | JGI IMG/M metagenome (GOLD analysis project Ga0126371, IMG submission 110145) | Tropical forest soil microbial communities from Panama - MetaG Plot_4 | ecosystem: Environmental > Terrestrial > Soil > Tropical forest > Bulk soil | place: Panama | collected 2016-02-17
ACCGCGAAGGGCTTTACGATCTCGGCGCAGGCGAGGTAGATCACGACCAGGATGCCGATCCCGCCAAGCACGGGCAGCCGTGGCACCACGAAGCCGAACCAGCGGCCCATCGGCGACAACGGCAGCAGCAGCGCGACGGCGAGCGCGATCAGCGACGACGAGGTGAGCACCGGATCGGGACGGTTGCTCCAGGGTCGCCCGTTGGTGCGAATGATGAAGATCACGAGGATCTGCGTCGCCATCGATTCCAGAAACCAAGCGGTGCGGAATTCGTCCGGCGAGGCCTTGAAGATCAGGATCAGCGCGCCAAAGGTCAGAAAGTCGAAGATCGACGACAGCGGACCCATGATCGCCGCGAAGCGAATGAGGCTCGGCATGCTCCAGAGCTGCGGCCGGGCGGTGGCCTGGGCGCTGACACGGTCGAAGGGGATGCCGAGCTCCGAGAGATCGTAGAGCAGATTGTTGAGCAGGATCTGTGTCGGCAGCATCGGCAGAAACGGCAGCGCGATCGATGCCGCCGCCATCGAGAGCATGTTGCCGAAATTCGAGCTTGCGCCCATGCGCACATATTTCAGGATGTTGGCGAAGGTCCGCCGTCCCTCCGCGACGCCGTCGGCGACTACCTCCAGATCGGAGGCGAGCAGGATCATGTCGGCCGCCGCCTGCGCGACACCGGTTGCGCCCTCGACCGAGAGCCCGATATCGGCGGCTTTCAGCGCCGGTGCGTCGTTGATGCCGTCGCCGAGAAAACCGACGACCTCGCCGCCGTGCTGCAGCGCCTTGACGATGCGGGATTTCTGATCGGGTGAAAGCCGCCCGAAGGCATCGGCGGCGCGCAACTGAACCGGGAGCGCCTCGTCGCTGAGCGCGGCAATGTCGCTGCCGGTCAAGATCCGTTCCGCATTGAGGCCAACCAGTCCCGCAAGCCGTCTCACGACGACGGGATCGTCGCCCGACAGGACCTTCAGCCCGACGCCGGCGGCCGCGAGCCGCGCAATGGCCGCCGCGGCGGTCGGCTTGGGCGGATCGGCGAAGGCGCACAAGCCTTCGAAGGTCAGATCGCTCTCGTCGTCACTCTCCACCTCGCGGACGGACCCGGTCCATTTGCGTGACGCGATGGCGACGGTCCGCAGCCCGTCCTTGGCAAGCACATGCACGCGATCCGCAGCGAGCTGCCGTGCCGCCTCGTCCATGGTGCGCGTGTCGATGCCGTGTCGCGCCTGCGTGCAGAGCGCGAGCACGGCATCGGGCGCGCCCTTGACGATCAGCAGCGCGCCCTCGGGGCCCGTGGCAAGCACAGATCCGAGCCGGCGGGAGAAATCGAATGCGTGCCGGCCCGCAAGCGTCCAGCCTGCCGCGGCGTCCTCTTCAGTAGTCTTGCCGCAGGCTATCAGCGCGGCATCAAGCGTGCCGCGGTCGCCGCCGAGGGCTGCGGCGATGGCGCCGAGCCGGGATGCGCGCGCGTCGTCGCCGCCGCCGGCATCGAGGCTGCGCGCCAATGTGATCTGCGCCGAGGTCAGCGTGCCGGTCTTGTCGGTGCACAGCACCGACATGGCGCCGAGATCATGGATGGACGCAAGCCGCTTGACGATCACCTTGCGCGCCGCCATGCGCAGTGCACCGCGCGACAGCGTCACGGTCGTGATCATCGGCAGCAGCTCCGGGGTCAGCCCGACCGCAAGCGCGACGGCAAAGAGCAGCGAGTCCAGCACCGGCCGGCCGAACACGACGCGCACCGCCAGCACCACGACGACCAGCGCAAGCGTCAGCCGCGCGATCACCAGGCCGAATTCGTGCAGATCGCGCTCGAAGGGCGTGCGCGCCTGCGCCTCTCCGAGCGCGGAAGCCGCGGCGCCGAACATCGTCGCGGGCCCGGTCTTCACCGCAAGCGCGATCGCCTCGCCGGTCTGCGCGACCGAGCCGCGAAACAGCGCGCTGGACTGGTCGTCGGGATCGGCGGAAACGCCTGGATGTTTGGCGACAGGATAGGGTTCGCCGGTCAGCGCCGCTTCGCCCGCGGTGAAGGCAGCCGATTGCAGGATCAGCGCATCGGCCGGAACGATATCGCCGGCACGCACGCGCAGGAGATCGCCGGGGACCACCGCCTCGACCTCGATCTCGCGGAAGACGCCGCCGCGCTTGACCTCGGCCTTGAGCGCGACCGAGCGGCGCAGAATCTCGGCGGTTCTCACCGCGTGTCCCTCCTGCAGCGTGTCGAGGCCGATCGAGATCGTCAGGATCAAGACAATGATCGAGCCGCCGATCGCGTCGCCGGTCAGGATGGAGATGATGCCCGCGACCAGCAGGATCAGCGACAGCGGCTCCAGCAGCCGGCGCAGCACGGCGCGCAGCGGACCGATCGTCCTGGCCAGAGCGTCGCTGTTGGGACCATAGCGCGCGAGGCGTCGTGCCGCTTCGTCATCGCTGAGACCGTCGAGGCCGCAGCCGAGCACATCGCCGATCCGCTGTGGCGGCAGAGTCCAGAAGCGGGTCCCGGCAAGCTTCACGTCATCCGCCACGGTCGGCTCCAGCGATCTCGATGCGACCCAACTATCTGGCGCCTAGGTGAGGGCATTGAATTGCAGCATGAAAGGAGCGGCCCATTCGGCGGCGTCCTCATTTGGACGAGCTTCGGCCGCTCGAATTTGAGCCACGTCAAGGTCCGCGGCGAAGCCGTCGGGACGCCTGCCGCGCCCGCTCGCGCCGCGCAACCGTGAGTTAGTATTTAGGCGTGATTGCATCACCAAAGTGGTGGACGGGCGCATCCGAAGTTGAGCCGCCCGGCCCGGCGGCCTTGCGATCGGTAGGGGATCGATCGGCAAACTCGGAGGTCACCAGCTCCTGATGCTGCGGGCGTTCCTCTTCAACATTACCCTTAAGCAAGACTGGCCGGGCATGATTTTTTAGGGGATATCAAAGGCTTGGGGCCATGTTCTGGAGGGCCTTAGACGCCGTTCTAACTTGCCTAGATGAGCCGCTTCCTTTATCCGGTTAGCTGCCTCGCATGTGCGAGCGGCTCCGGCCGTGATGTGGTGGGATGGGCACATGATCCCCGAAAATCTGGCGCTTGGATACGATCCGTGAGCGCAAATGGTTTTTGGCGTAGATCATGCTCAGATAACGCGATAGTTGCAGAGGGAATACCCGCGGATGGCCAATGTTGTCGTCGTCGGCGCCCAGTGGGGCGACGAAGGGAAGGGCAAGATCGTCGACTGGCTGTCGGAACAGGCCGACATCGTCGTGCGGTTCCAGGGCGGCCATAATGCCGGACACACGCTTGTGATCAATGGCGAGACCTACAAGTTGGCCTTGTTGCCCTCGGGCGTGCTGCGGCCGTCCAAACTGGCCGTGATCGGCAATGGCGTCGTGTTCGATCCGCAGGCGTTTCTCGACGAGGTGGAGCGGCTGAAGGGCCAGGGCGTCGACGTCAGCCCGAAAAATCTGCGGATCGCCGAGAACGTCACGCTGATCCTGCCGCTGCATCGCGAGCTGGATGCGCTGCGGGAATCGTCCAGCACGGTCACCGCCATCGGCACCACGCGCCGGGGGATCGGACCGGCCTATGAGGACAAGGTCGGCCGCCGCGCGATCCGACTGATGGATCTGGCAGATCTCGACACGCTGCCGCACAAGATCGAGCGGCTGCTGGCGCATCACAACGCGCTGCGGCGCGGGCTGCGGTTGGACGAGATCGACGGCGGCGAAATTCTGCGTGAACTGACGGCACTTGCGCCCAAGCTTTTGCCTTATGCTGAAACGGTATGGCGGCTGTTGGATGCCAAGCGTCGCGAGGGCAAGCGCATCCTGTTCGAGGGCGCGCAAGGCGCGTTGCTCGATGTCGATCACGGCACCTACCCCTACGTGACGTCGTCCAACACGGTCGCGGCGCAAGCGGCGACCGGGACCGGCATCGGGCCGGGCGGGGTTGGCTATGTTTTAGGCATCTGCAAGGCCTATACGACCAGGGTCGGGCAGGGGCCGTTCCCAACCGAGCTTCACAACGAGATCGGCGAGGAAATCGGCCGCCGCGGCCGGGAATTCGGCGTCAATACCGGTCGCAAACGCCGTTGCGGCTGGTTCGATGCGATGCTGGTTCGCCAGACCGTGCGGACCTGCGGCATCAACGGGCTGGCGCTGACCAAGCTCGATATTCTCGACGGCTTCGATACGATCGAGGTCTGCACCGGTTATCGACTCGATGGTAAGGATATCGATCACCTCCCGGCCGGCGAGGGCGCCCAGGCCAGGGTGGTTCCGGTCTATGAAACGATCGAGGGATGGAAGCAGCCGACCGCGAACGCGCGTTCCTGGGCCGACTTGCCGGCGCAGGCGATCAAATATGTCCGAAGGGTTGAAGAACTGGTGGGCTGTCCGATCGCCCTGCTTTCCACGAGCCCGGAACGCGAGGATACTATCCTGGTTCAGAATCCATTCGAGGCTTAAGTGATTTGGTTTAGAGCGCATAGTTGAGTTGAAATGGCCGATTACTACCCGCTGATCGCTCGCGCCATAGCCGGACTGGACCCCAGTGCCCCCGGCGAGAGCCGCCGCGCGCTCTATGAGCGTGCACGCGCGGCGCTGATCGCCCAGTTGCGCAGCGTGCAGCCCCCCTTGAGCGAGTCGGAAATCACGCGCGAGCGCCTGGCTCTGGAAGAGGCGGTGCGCAAGGTCGAATCCGAGGCCGCCCAGCGCGCCCGCGAGGCATCGCGTGCCAACAGCGGTGTCCGCTCGGGCGAAGGCATGCGCCGCGCCAATGCGCGCGGTGCGGAGGCGTCATCCGCACCGCCACCTCCTCCCACGGCACAGCCGGCGCCGCGTTCGCGCGCGGGTTCGCCGCCATTGTCACGCAATGATCGACCGCCGCTTGGTCAGGACGAGCAGCAGGAGAAGCCAGATCAGCTGCATCCGTCCCGAAACGGGCGTCCGCAGCCGCCGCCATTGGCCCAGTCGCAGGTCGCGATGCAGGACCCGCAAATGCCTGCGGTTCGTGGGCGACGCGGTGCGGATAATAATGGCTCGGGGCAGGCGCCGGGCGTGCGCGGCTTCCGCGACATCACGGCCGACGTCGACGATCTCGGCCGCGCCGCCGCGCAGGCCAATCGCGCCGCGCGGAAGACCTACGCCAATGTACCGTCGCCATCACCGGAATTCGACCGGCTTGAGCCGAGTCTCGAGGATCGCAGCGGCGATCTGGACACGCCCTATTCCTATGACGAGTCGCTCGATGAGGGCGAACGCTACGCGCCGTCGCGCGGGCGTGCCGGAGGCGAACGCGAGCCGAAGCGCTCGCGCGCCGCCTCCGCCTTTCCGTTCAAGAGCGCCATCGCCGTCGGCATCGTGTTGATTCTGGTTGGCGCCGCGATCCTCTGGGGCAAGACGGCCCTGAACACCGTGAGCGGCTTGTTCAAGCAGTCAGCCGTCGTGGAAACGCCGAAGGACAGTTCGGCGCCGCTCTCGAAGCCGAAGATCGCGGATCGCGTCGGTCAGTCCTCGCCCTCCGATCAGGTCGCGCCGGTAGCGCAGCGCGTGGTGCTCTATGACGAGGATCCTTCCGATCCCAAGGGCAAGCAATATGTCGGCTCGGTGGTGTGGCGCACCGAACAAGTGAAGGCGTCTGGCAACCAGAAGCCCGATCTCGCCGTGCGCGCCGACATCGAGATTCCGGACCGCAAGTTCAAGATGACGATGTCGTTCCGCCGCAACATGGATACGTCGCTGCCGGCGAGCCACACCGCGGAGCTGACCTTCATCCTGCCGCAGGACTTCGCCGGCGGCGGCGTCGGCAACGTGCCGGGCATCCTCATGAAGTCCAACGAGCAGGCACGGGGCACGCCGCTCGCAGGTCTCGCCGTCAAGGTCACCGACGGCTTCTTCCTGGTCGGACTGTCGAACGTCGATGCCGACCGCCAGCGCAACGTCCAGCTCCTGAAGGAACGTTCCTGGTTCGATGTGCCGCTGGTCTACACCAATCAGCGCCGCGCCATCATCGCGATCGAAAAAGGCGCGCCGGGCGAACGCGCGTTCAATGATGCATTCGCGGTGTGGGGCGAGTAGCGATCGCGAGGCTTCGAACGGCAAGCCTTGCGTACCGCAAGTGTGTCCCCGAGGTTGCAGCGCACGCTCCGGCAATCGCGCGAGCCATTCGCCGAAATACCTGTTTCGGCCTCGCACCCGCCTGTTATAAATATTGGCAGGCGGGAGTGGCACGGAGCATGAAACGCTATTTGATTTTCGCGGCGGTCGGGCCGTTGCTCGGCGGGTTCTGGCTGCTACTGACCAGCACGATCACGTCGGGCTATTGGAGCAATCAGTTGAACGCGGCGCAGGTCGGAAAGCTGGTCACGGTGTTCGTCACGACAGTGCAGTACAGCTATCTGTTCGGAATCCTGCCTGCGCTGATGATCGGTGCCATCGACGACATTCTCTTTCATGTCAGGCGAATCGGTCCGGTGCTGCGCATGCTGCTGGTCGGAGCGGCGGCCTTTGTCGCGGCGGCGATGACCTACGGTTCGCGCGGGTCCGACAGCGGCCTATTTCAAATGGTCATGTATGGTTTGGTCGGTTTCATCCCCGGCACCGTGTCGTCATGGCTCGTGCACAAATTCGTCGAGGAGCCGCATCCGGCGCCGGCGTCATAGTCCACTGGAAATGACGCAACTTGCGCTCTGCTTGGGCGTTACTACCTGATGACTGTGAAAAAAGCCCATATCTTGCACCAAAAGCCGCATTCGCGGCGCGCTTATCGCGCCGATTTCAGCGCCAGGGAGGCGCGCGGGCCGATCATCGACCAATACGGCCGCGAGATCCCGCGGGAATTTCTGCACGACGGACCTCGCGAGTTTCGCTTCGACCTGGGCGGGGTCAATCTGTTTGGCAAGTTGAGCCGCGGCGAGCGGCTGGCCCGGCTGGAGGCGGTGGCCAAATTGCTGGACGTTGCCTTCATCCTGCCAGGCACCAAGATCCGCTATGGCATCGACGGCATCATTGGCCTGATCCCCGTGGTCGGCGACCTGATCGCGACCGCGCTTTCGCTGTGGCTGGTGCGGGAGGCGCGTGCGTTGGGGGCGCCCTGGCACGTCACGGCGCGAATGCTCGGCAATGTCGCGGTCCAGGGTGTATTCGGCTCGGTGCCTGTCGCGGGCGATGCGTTCGACGTCCTGTACCGGGCCAATATGCGCAATGCCCGGATTATCCGGCACTGGCTGGACCGGCAGCGCTGACGGTCACCTTTCCGAACCATGCTCCAAAGCGCGATGCGTTTAAATAAAAACGCCCCCGGACCGGCTGGGGGCGTAAACCAGATGGTATGCGGCGAGCCCGCGTCGGTGGCGCCTATGCCGCGTCCTTGTCGCTTGCGGTCGGTGCGGCCGGGCGCGGCCGGCGCGGCAGCGGGAAGGCCTCGCTCTCATAGAGCGAGCGGATGCCGCTCTGGTCGAAGCGAGCCTCCTCAACCTGCAGATAGGCGCCATTCAGGGAATCCGCCGGCAACTCCTCCATGGCAAAGCGAACGGCTTCCGCCGCAGTGCCAAAGCGCCGATAGGCGAAGCCCGCCCGCTTCTTCTTGCGGATTGCGGCGGGGAAAAGTTCGGCGGCGGTGTTGAAGTTGAACGGACGCATGGTCGAGGACCTCTTATCTTCTTGGCTTTGACGCTGACCTGGGGCGAATAGGGGATTTCAATGATGGGCGCGCCGTCATCCGCAGCGCGCCGACACGATCCTGTCTGGCCCCTAATATAGGCCTATTTGACAGAATTGCGAATCCACCAGGCTCCGATCGTGAAACCGGAACCAATTTGGCTAAAATGCAATATTCATTTTATTTCAATAACTTAGAATGATCAAAGCTTGCCAAGAAGCAACAGGACGAGCAGCACTACCAAAATGACGCCGCCGAGACCCATTCCGGCATGGCCCATCCCGTAGCCATACCCCCCAAACCGGCCGCTCAAGCCAACCATCAGGTAAATGATCACGAGAACAATCAGGATTATCCCGATCGACATGGCACCCTCCTCAGCAGGCGGCCAATGGGCCGCGCCCCCGCGCTTCCACCGGCTGAGCAAAGCATATTCCGGACCGGCCTGCCACGAATGGGGTCAACGAAGGTGCATTTCGCGCGGCTCTCCCGCCAGAGCATGATCCGGAAAAGCTTGCCCTCGGGCTTCGACCCGATGGATGTGCAGCGGTTTTCCGAAAAGATCATGCTCAAACAAAGAGCTAGAGCGCGAAGCCCATCGCGCTCTAGAGGGATATCCGGCCATCGCCTATTTCGGCTTGAGCTTCAGCGCCGCCGAGTTGATGCAGTAGCGCAGGCCGGTCGGTCCCGGACCGTCGTTGAAGACATGGCCGAGATGGCCGCTGCACTTTGCGCACAGGACTTCGGTGCGAATCATGCCGTGGCTGTGATCCTGCTCCTCGTCGACATGGCTCTCCGCCGCCGGCTGGGTGAAGCTCGGCCAACCGCAGCCGGAATCAAACTTGGCGTCGGACTCGAACAGGGTCTGCCCGCAGCCGGCGCAGACATAGGTGCCCGGCCGATGCTCATGCTCATATTCGCCGGAGAAGGGCCGCTCGGTGGCCTTTTCGCGCAGCACGGCATATTGCATCGGCGTCAGCTCGGCCCGCCACTCGGCCTCGCTTTTTGTGACCTTGTCGTTTGTTGCTTCGCCTGATGTCGCCTTGTCTGGTGTTCTTGTGTCCGACATGGATACTCCTTCGCCTGCCGTCAGTTCGAAACGCTGCGCACCAACGTCGGCTTCTCGATATAGTTTTCCGCAAAAATCTTCTTCAGATTTTCGACCTTCGGCAGGTCGTTATAGGCAATATAGGGTTGGTTCGGGTGCAGCGTCAGATAGTCCTGGTGATAGGCCTCTGCCTGAAAGAACCCATCCAGCGGTCCGACCTTGGTCACGATCGGTTTGGCAAAGACTTTGGCGGCGTTCAGCTGCGCGATATAGGCCTCGGCCACTTTCTTCTGCTCGTCCGAGGTTGTGAAGATCGCCGAGCGGTACTGAGTTCCGCTGTCGGGGCCCTGACGGTTCAACTGGGTCGGATCATGCACGACGGAAAAGAAGATCTGCAAGATCTTGCCGTAACTGATCTTCTTCGGGTCGTACTTGATTTGCACGGACTCGGCGTGGCCCGTGGTGCCGGTCGAGACCTGTTCATAGCTTGCCGTCATCTTGCTGCCGCCGGCATAGCCTGACATCGCGCTTGCGACGCCCGCGGTGTGCTGGAACACGCCCTGGACACCCCAGAAGCAGCCGCCCGCGACCACCACGGTCTGCAGGCCGTCCGAGGCCGCAATGTCGGCTGCGGGCGGGGGAATGACGACCGCATCCTCGGCGGCACGCAACGGCGCCGCCATGAAGGATGCGATCACCAGTGCGCCAATCGCGGCGGCGCAGAGCGAGAGGCGGCTGAGTTGGCTTTGGCGCATGGCGCGGTCCTCGTTCCGAGTTCGGTTTAAAGCGTTGGCGCTAATCTAAGGCGCGATACTCACCCCTAACATACGCGGCGGCCGCGTCCCTGTTACAGGCGGATGGACACGAGTACGTGAGCAATATCGCCGCTCCGAGCGCTTTTCCAGGACCTCACCGTCCACAGTGCGAATGCAGCCCCTGGATGGCCCGACGAACTATTGGCGGATTCGCATGCTCTCGCCTGATGAACCGCCGACGCCGTCGCACGACCAACCCAATGTTTGCCGGAGCACCTGCAACGTGTTGCGTATTCTCCTGACTTTGCTCCTGTTCTTGAGCATCGCGTCGGCGTCGGTGACGCAGGCGGTTGCCGGTCTGCTATTGGGCGATGATGTCGCGACCTGCCGGGAGCGACAGGGCGATGCCCAGGTAAGGCTGAATGCCTGCGAGCGGCTGATCGCGTCGGGGCGGGCGGCGCCGAAGGACCTCGCCCTCGCGCTCGCCGTGCGGGGCGACGGGCTTGCGCAGAAGCGCGACTACGACAAGGCGATCGCAGCCTACAGCTTGGCGATCGCGGCCGACCCCGAGAATGTCAGAATCATCGATGCACGCGGCGTCGCCTATGAGCGCAAGGGCGAGGACGATCTGGCCATGGCCGACTACCAGCTTGCGCTGCAGAAGCGGCCGAACTTCGCGCTCGCCTATAACAACCGCGGCACGCTTTTCCTGCGCAAGGGGGCGCTGCAAAGCGCGCTGGACGATTTCAACGCCGCGCTCAAATATGCACCCACCCAGTATCTGGCCCACGCCAATCGCGGACGCGTGCGGGCGCTGAACAAGGAGTTCGACGCGGCGCTTGCGGATTTCGCCGAGGCCATCCGGATCGACGGCAACGCGACGCTCGCCTTCACGCTGCGTTGCGTGGCCTACATCGACATGCGCCGGTTCGACGACGCCATTGTCGACTGCAATACCGTGATCGACAAGGTGCAGAACGGCCAGTTAGCGATGGCCAGACGTGCCGAGGCCTATATGGGCAAGGGCAATCTCGATGCCGCGCTGAAGGACCTCACCGCCGTGCTCGCGCTCAATCCCAACAATGTGCGCGCGCATATGGACCGTGGCAAGTTGTTCGAGCGGAGGGGCGACCTCGC
>Ga0126371_10006265_pt1 | contig 10575 bp, 8 predicted proteins | sample PanSoiMetaPlot_4_FD_110145 | JGI IMG/M metagenome (GOLD analysis project Ga0126371, IMG submission 110145) | Tropical forest soil microbial communities from Panama - MetaG Plot_4 | ecosystem: Environmental > Terrestrial > Soil > Tropical forest > Bulk soil | place: Panama | collected 2016-02-17
CAGCAGCAAGCGGCGGCCGTAACGGTGGGCGGTGAAGCCAACAGCGATGGTCGCTGCCGCTGAGCCGATTAGCGTCGTCGCAGTAATCAATCCGATCTGGAAGGCGCCAAAGCCGAGCACCTTGAGATAGACGGGCAGCAACAGGCTGACATAACCGTCGGCGAAGGCGCGCAACCCCCTCGCCCAATAGAGCGACGCCGCAGCCGGTGCAATACCGGCCGGCAGCCATCGCCGTAACGGCACCATTAGGTGACCCACCCCAAGGCTTCGCCGCCGAGCCCGCCGAGAACCACGACGGCCCAGGGCGGTACGCGCAACCGCAACAGCATCAGCGCGCCGAGCACGAACGCCAGATCGCGCCAGCCGAAGACCGCGCTGACGAACACGGGACGGTAAAGCGCGGCGAGCAGCAGGCCGACGACCGCGGCATTGACGCCTTTGAGCGTCGCCTGCATCGCCCGGTTGGCACGCAGGGCGCTCCAGAACGGCAAGGTGCCGACGATCAGCAGCGAGCCCGGCAGAAAGATCGCGATCAACGCGATCACGCCGCCGAGCAAACCGCCGGCTGACGCTTGCATGCTGACGCCGAGAAACGCGGCGAAGGTGAACAGCGGGCCGGGCAGCGCCTGGGCCGCGCCATAGCCGGCGAGAAACGTATCCTGGCTCACCCAGCCCTTCGGCACGACGACCGCATCCAGTAACGGCAAGAGCACGTGACCGCCGCCGAATACCAACGCGCCGGACCGGTAGAATCCGTCGAACAGCTGCAACGCGCTCGCGTTGCTCACGGTCGCGGCCAACGGTGGCAGCGTTAGCAGTATCGCGAAGGCGATCAACGCCGTGATCGCCAGGCTGCGCGGCACCCGCGGGGCAAAGGGCAACGCCGCTTGGCGCGTGTCGCCCGGCAGGAACAGGCGGCCGGCGACGGCGCCGAATCCAATCGCGGCGAGTTGTCCCCAGGTCGCGGGCAAGACCAGCGCCAGCGCGGCAGCGGAGAGCGCCACGGCGCCGCGTGGTATGTCGTTGGCGAGACGGCGCGCCATCTGCCACACCGCCAACGCCACGACCGCGCACGCGACCAGCATCAATCCATGCAGCCACGGCGCACCGGCAAGATCGCCGAGGCGAGCAACGCCGTAACCGAGCCCGCCCATGATCAACGCCGACGGCAGCGTGAAACCGAGCCAGGCACACAAAGCACCGGGCAGCCCGGCACGCAGCAGGCCGACGGCGAAACCGAATTCGCTCGACGACGGCCCCGGCAGAAATTGCGACAACGCCAGCAGATCGGCGAAGCCGGCTTCGTCGAGCCACCGCCGTTTGTCGATAAACTCGTGGCGGAAATAGGCCAGGTGCGCGACCGGCCCGCCGAACGATGTCAGCCCGAGCCGCAGGAAGACGGCGAGAACTTCGAGCGGGCTGCTGCGGCCAGATTCATCAGCCATGCCGCGCCAGCCGCCGTCGCAGCTCGGCGCGGCACTGCGCCGCCATGGCGCGGAAATCGCCCTTGACCCACCACGCTTCGAGCGCCGCGAGCAAGGCGCCAACCTGCGGGCCGGGCGTGACACCGGCGGCCAGCAGATCGCGGCCACGCAATGGAAACCGTGGACTCGTCCAGCTCCTTGCCAATTGCAGCAGCTTTCGCACGCCATGTGGCTGCTGCCGCGCGGCAGCGGCCAGGAGCACACGATCGGCATAGACGGTGGATCCCCAACGATAGAGCGCACGCCGCTGCGCCGCGCGATCGGCATCGAGCGCGATTGCCGGCTTGGCGAGCAACGCCTCGAGGCGGTCGCGTTGGGCGCCCGACAGTTTGAACCGTTCCGCGACGGCGCCGGCATCGCGCGCAATCAGCGCCGCGAAGCGCCGGATTGGATCGGCGGCGGGCTCGAGCGCGACCAGTCGGCGAAGCCGCGCCAACGTGGCGCTCTCCGGCAGCAGCGCCTTGAGGACGCCGTCGGCCCGCATCATGCGCAACGCCGGCAACGGATCCGATGCGGCGAGCAGCTTCAAGAACTCGGCGGCGATACGCTCCGCCGACAATGTCGGCAGCAAGGGGGCGGCGGCGCGGCAGGCGGCGCGTGCGGCGCGATCGCCGGAGCCTTTGCCGTAATGCGCGAAGAAGCGGTAATAGCGCAGCAGCCGCAGGACATCCTCGCGGATGCGCGTCGCCGGATCGCCAACAAAGCGCACGCGGCCGGCCTTGAGATCGGCGAGGCCGCCGACGTCATCATAGAGCCTGCCACGCATATCGAGCGACAGCGCGTTCATGGTGAAATCGCGGCGCTGCGCATCGGCGGCCCAATCGACGCCGAAGGCGACCTTGGCGTGCCGACCGTCGGTCTCGACGTCGTGGCGCAGCGTCGTGATCTCGAAGATCCGTTTTGGCGTCGCCGCCGTCACCGTGCCGTGCGCGATACCGGTCGGCACGGCGCGAATGCCTGCCGCCATCAGTCGCCGCATCACCACTTCGGGATCGAGCGGCGTTGCAACGTCGATTTCGCGCGGTGGCCGGCCGAGTAGCGCGTCACGTACCGCGCCGCCGACAAATCGCGGCTCGGCGTCCGGCGCCGCCAGCGCGCGCATGACCTGCCGCGTGGCGGCGTCGCGCATCCACGGACGCGACTTTATCGTGCGGACGGATTCGGCCATCAATGCGACCCCGGCGGCGCGATCTGGCCGGGTACGACATGACCGTTCTCGACATGCGGCGGCACGTAGGGTCCCGCCTGGTTGCCGCCGGTGTCGACGCCGACGACCACCAGCGCAACCCCGGCCGCGACCAAGCCGCCGATGATGAGCCAAGTCCACGGCGTGCTGCGTTCGGCGGCGCGGCCCAAGGTGTAGAGCCAGAGGAAATAGATCGCGGTCGGAGCGAGCAGCGGCAGCAGGATGGTGAGCGCCACCCGGATCATGGCGTGCTCACGTCGCCAGCATCTCAGCGAGATTGACCAGGATGCCGGCGGTCGCGCCCCAGATGTACCGTGTCTCATGCGTCAGCACGAAATAGGTACGCACGCCGTTCTTGAGTTCGCGCGTCTCCTGCCGATAGCTGGCGCGATCCGCAACCAGCGCCAGCGGCACCTCGAAAATCTCCGTCACCTCGCGCGGATCTGGCGCCAGCGCGAGTGGCGGTGCGAGTAGCGCGACGACCGGTATGATCTCGAATCCGGTGCCAGTGATATAGGTGTCGAGCCGGCCGATGACCTCGATGCGGTCGGCTGGTAGGCCGATCTCTTCGCGCGTTTCGCGCAGCGCCGCGGCAACCGCGTCGGCGTCCGTCGGCTCGATCCGGCCGCCGGGCAGCGAGACCTGGCCTGCATGCGCGCTCAACTTTTCGTGGCGTTGCGTCAGCAGCACGCTGAGCCCGGCCGGCCGATTGACGATCGGCACGAGCACCGCGGCCGGCCGCAAGCCGGGCGGCAACGTTGCGCCGGGGCTCAGCACGTGGTCGCCGCGCACCTTCTCGCTATCGAACGAGCGCATGCCCGGCCGATAGGCACCGAAGCGCGCGCGTACCGACGCGGCGGTCAGTCCGCCGGTCCAAGTCTGCCGAGCGGAAAGAATGTCGCGCTGCTCCATACGCCGAATTCCGTTTCGCCCCCGAACCGTTCTTCGCGGCCCAATTCCACCAGATCGTAGAATACAGGCCGCGCTATGCGGGCTTCCAGCCCGTCACGCACCAGGATATAGGGCACGGGAGTCCGCGTCATCCGCTCCTCGGCCATGCGTAGTGGGTGCGCCGCGTCGAGGGTCACAATCTCGTCAACATTGGTGCGAAAGATCAACCGCTGGTGTGCGCCGGGATTCGCGACCGCGACCGACACAGCGACGAACGGGACGTCGTCGACCACGATGCGGCCGCGTTCGGTCGGCGTCGCCAGCCAATATTGCCCGTTCGCGTCGCGCTCGAGCGTGCGACTGAACAGACGAACCAGCGCCATACGGTGGATTGATGAGCCGCGATAGAACCAGCTACCATCGCGACCGATGCGGATACCAAAATCACCGCAATCGCGCCGGATGGCGTTGGCCAGCGGTGGCCTTCCGGCGTCCGCCGCCAATCGTTCGAGCGCGATAGACGAGGCTTTGTCCATGACCATCCGCGTCCGCAACAGGAGCGTCCGTTGACCGCCACCGAATCGATCACTGCCACCGCCGGCAACGACCTAGCGCACGAGATCGAAGCGCTCGGCGCACGCCTCGCGGCCGTGCGGCAACGCATCGGCCGCGTCATCTTCGGGCAGGCCGAGGTCATCGATCAAGCGTTGATCACCCTGCTCGCCGGCGGCCATGCGCTTCTGATCGGCGTGCCCGGCCTTGCCAAGACGCGTCTGGTCGAAACGCTCGGCACGGTGCTCGACCTCGACGACAAACGCGTCCAATGCACGCCCGATTTGATGCCCGCCGACATCATCGGCTCGGAAGTGCTCGAGGAAAGCGAGAGCGGCCGGCGTGGCTTCCGGTTCATTTCCGGGCCGGTGTTCTGCCAATTGCTGATGGCGGATGAAATCAACCGTGCCAGCCCACGCACGCAATCGGCACTGCTGCAGGCGATGCAAGAAGGCCGCGTCTCGGTCGCCGGCCAATATCATCCCTTGCCCAAGCCCTTCCACGTGCTGGCAACGCAAAATCCGCTCGAGCAGGAAGGGACATATCCGCTCCCGGAAGCGCAGCTCGACCGGTTTCTCCTGCAAATCGACGTCGGCTATCCAGACCGCGAGGCCGAACGCCGCATGCTGATCGCGACCACCGGCGTCGCCGAGGACGAAGCCACGCCGGTGCTCAATGCCGCCGAGTTGCTAGCGGCGCAGCGGCTGGTGCGCCGCGTGCCTGTTGGCGACAGCGTCGTCGACGCGATTTTGACGCTGGTGCGCTCGGGCCGCCCGGATGACGGCGCTGCGGACGCGGCCCGGACACATATCGCCTGGGGCCCCGGTCCGCGCGCCAGTCAGGCCTTGATGCTGGCCGCTCGGGCGCGCGCGCTGCTCGACGGCCGGCTGGCGCCGTCGATCGACGACGTGTTGGCGCTCGCCCATCCGGTGCTACGTCACCGCATGGCGCTCACCTTCACCGCGCGCGCGGACGGCGTGAGCATGGTGCAGGTCATCGACCGGCTGTTGGATCCATTGCGCTAATGGCCAAGCCGGCGCTGCGTCACCGCGCCGAAGCAGCCTCGCTCGCGCTGCCGCCGTTGCTGATTGCCGCCGAGCGCGTGGCTGCCGCCGTCGTGCAGGGCACGCACGGCCGACGGCGTACCGGCCAGGGCGAGACCTTCTGGCAATTCCGCCAATACGAGCCGGGCGATCCGGTGACGCGCATCGATTGGCGCGAAACCGCCAAGACCCAGCACGTCTATGTGCGCGAAACCGAATGGGAGGCGGCGCAAAGCGTCTATCTCTGGCGCGACGGATCGGGTTCGATGGACTACGCCTCGGACGCCAATTTGCCGACCAAGCGCGAGCGCGCCGATCTGCTGACGCTGGCGCTGGCGGCGCTGCTGGTGCGCGGCGGCGAGCGGGTGACGCTGATGGGTTCGGGCCTAGCGCCGGCCCACGGCCGCGCAATACTTGACCGCCTGGCGTTACAGCTCGAACGCGGTGTGACCGCATCCGACCTGCCGGCCTACGAGAAGCTGCCGCGTCACGGCCAGGTGATCTGGATCGGCGACCTGCTGGCGCCGCTTGAAGCAACGGCAGCGTTGGTCCTGCGTTATGCCGATGCCGGCCTCAAGGGACATTTGCTGCAAGTGCTCGACCCGGCCGAAGAAAGCCTACCCTTTGCCGGCCGCGTGCGCTTCGAGGGTCTGGAAGACGAGAATCCGCTGTTGATCAGCCGCGTCGAATCGATCCGTACCGGCTATGCCGAGCGCCTCCGGCGGCACCGCGATGGCCTGGCGGCGTTGACGCGCGGTGTCGGCTGGACCTTCGCGACGCATCGCACCGATCATCCGCCACAACAGGCGCTGCTCGCCCTCTACCAGATCTTGACGGAGTGCTAGCGCATGCTGTCGCTCGGCTCCATCGCCTTTGCCGCGCCGTGGTTGCTGGCTGGACTGGCAGCGTTGCCGGTGCTGTGGTGGCTGTTGCGCGTGACACCGCCAGCGCCCAAACGCGTCCGTTTTCCTGCGCTGCGCTTGATGTTGGGCTTGGCGCCGCCGGAAGAGACGCCGGCTAAGACCCCGCTCTGGCTCATCATTCTCCGCATGGTGTTGGCAGCGGCCGTGATCCTGGCGCTGGCGCAGCCGTTGCTCAATCCGCGCACGCCGATCGCCGCCGCTGGTCCAGTCGTTCTCGCCGTCGACGACGGCTGGGGCGCGGCGCGGCATTGGGACGACATGCGCGCCGCCCTCGACCGGCTGATCGACCAGGCCAGACGCGAAGGCCGCGAGATCGTGCTCTTCGGCACTGCCGATCCGCCGGGTGGTCGCACCCCGACTGACTTGTCGCTGCTCCGCCCGGCCGATGCGCGAGCAGCCGCCGCCAACCTGCAACCGCTTCCATGGCCGGACGATCGCGCCCAGGCGCTGGCGCGCTTCAAGCGACTCGGCCTGTCGCACGCGGCCGAGATCGTCTGGCTGAGCGACGAGCTCGACGGCGGCGATGCCGCCTCCTTCGCTGCTGGCCTCGCCCGCCACGGTCCGCTGACTGTGATGGGTGCGAGCGGCAACGCCCTGCCGCGCTTGTTGGCACTGACGGACGCCGACGACAAGGACCTGACCGCGACGGTCGAGCGCGCCGATCCCAGCCTGCCCGGTACGCTGACGCTGCGCGCGCTCGGCGATGACGGGCGATTGATGGCGCGGCGCGCGGTGACCATTCCGGCCGGTCAAGGCTCGATCGTCGCGCACATCCCGATGCCGACCGAGCTGCGCAACCGGGTCGCGTCGATCGCAATCGCGAACGAAGCCTCGGCCGGTGCGGTTCTGCTGCTCGACGAGCGCTGGAAACGGCGACCAGTCGGCATCGTCGCGCGCCACGACGCGGCGCAGCCGCTGTTGAGCGGCGCCTATTATCTCGACAAAGCGCTGTCGCCGTTCAGCGAGGTGCGCACCGGCGACGTCGCTACTGTCATCAAAGGCGGCATTGCCGTTCTCGCCTTGCCCGATAGCGCGTCGCTAGGCGATGGCGATCGCCAAGCCATCGCCAGTTGGCTCGACAAGGGCGGCACCGTGGTGCGCTTCGCCGGTCCGCGTCTCGCGGCGCAGCCCGACGACACGCTGTTGCCGGTGCGTCTGCGCAGCGGCGACCGCACGCTCGGCGGCGCGCTGTCGTGGGAGCGGCCGGCAAAGCTCGCGCCCTTCGCCGCCGACAGTCCGTTTGCCGGCTTGGCGATTCCCGACGACGTCACCGTCTCGCGCCAGGTCCTGGCCGAACCGACGGTCGATCTCGCGCGCAAGACTTGGGCGCGGCTCACCGACGGCACGCCGCTGGTCACAGCGGAGAAACGCGGCAAAGGCTGGCTTGTCCTGGTCCACACCACCGCCGATCCCGAATGGTCGAACCTGGCAATCTCGGGACTGATGGTCGAGATGCTCCGGCGCGTCGTGGCCGTCAGTCAGGGCATCTCGGGCACCAGCGACAAGCCACTGCCGCCGGTCGAGACCCTCGACGGCTTCGGGCGCTTGCACGCGGCGCCGGCCACCGCCGCAACCATTCCCGCCGGCGCCGTCGCCAAGACCGTCGCTGGGCCGCGCAACCCGCCAGGCTTTTACGGTACGGCCGACGCGCGCGTGGCACTGAACCTGGCGCCGGCGGTGACGCATTTCGCGCCGCTGCCGGCGCTGCCGACCGGTATCCGCCGCGAAGATTTCGTACGCAGCACCGAGGTCGATTTCCGGCCGCCATTGCTGGCTTTCGCATTGATGCTGATGCTCGCCGATTTCGCCATCGGTCTCGCGCTGCGCGGCCTGCTGCCACGGATCGTCGGACGTGCGGGTGCAGCGGCGGGTGCAATCGCATTCGGCGTCGTGCTGTTGAGCACGCCGACGGCGCAAGCTGCCGGCGACGACGCCGCGGCGATCGCCGGCGCGAGTCAATTCCACCTCGCCTACGTGCGCACTGGCGTCGCCGATGTCGACGCCGAATCTAAGGCCGGGCTGGTCGGTTTGGCCCGGGTGTTGAACGAGCGCACGGCCGTCGAGGCGGCCGCGCCGATGGGCGTCGATCCCGAGAGCGATGATCTGGTGTTCTTTCCGCTGCTCTATTGGCCGGTGGTCGACGGCGAGCCCGCTTTGTCGCCGCAAGCGATCGCGCACGTGCAACATTACCTGAACACCGGCGGCATCATCCTGTTCGACACCCGCGATCAGGAACAGCCGAACGACTTCAGCGCCGCCGCAGCGCAAGCGCGCCTGAAGCGGCTAGCGGCCGGCTTGACGATTCCGCCGTTGATGCTGTTGCCGTCCGACCACGTGCTCACCCGCTCGTTCTACTTGCTGGAAAATTTCCCTGGCCGGTGGAGCGGCGGCGAACTCTGGGTTGAGCCGACGAAAGACGCGGTCAATGACGGCGTGTCGAGCGTCATCGTTGGCGGCAACGAATGGGCCGGCGCCTGGGCGGCGGATGCCCACGGCGTGCCGTTCTATGCCGTCGTGCCCGGCGGCGAACCGCAACGCGAGATGGCCTATCGCTTCGGCGTCAACCTGGTGATGTACGCGCTGACCGGCAACTACAAGAGCGACCAGGTGCACGTGCCGGCAATTCTCGAACGGTTGGGACAATGACCGGCTGGAGTCTTGCCACGTCGCCGCTGCTGCCGTGGTGGGCAATCGGCGCGTTCGCCGCTGTGGCCACATTGCTGATCGCGTTTGGCGCGTGGCGGCGCGCCCGCGGCACGATCTGGCGCCTGCTCGCATCGCTGGCGCTGGCTGCGATTGTTATCAATCCGTCGTTGGTCGAGGAGAAACGCGCACCGCAGCACGACGTCGCCGCCGTGATCGTCGACGATTCGCCGAGCATGCGCATCGGCGAGCGGCAGCATTACGCCGCGGCGGCGCTCCAGGCCGTCACCGACCAACTGGCGCACCTGCCTGGTCTCGACGTGCGCGTGGTGCACGCCGGCGCGCCCAATCCCGCGTCGCCTTTGGTTGACGAGGGGACCCAACTTTATACCGCGCTGAGCCACACGCTCGCCGATGTGCCGCGCCAACGCATCGCCGGCGCGATCCTGATCACCGACGGCCAGATGCACGACATGCCGCCGCCACAGCGGCTAACATTCGATGCGCCGCTCCACGTTCTGCTGACCGGCCAGCCGGGCGAAGCCGATCGACGGTTGGTCGTGCGCAACGCGCCGAAATTCGGCCTCGTCGGCAGGACGGTGGAGCTCACCGTGCGCATTGAAGACCTGCCAGCGACCGCCGCCGCGGGCGAGGCCCAACTCACCATCCGTAAAGATGGCAGCCTGCCGACGATTCGTACGGTACCGATCGGCGCCGATGTGAGCGTGCCGGTCGACATCGACCACGGCGGGCCCAACATCGTCGAGCTCGCAGTCAATGCCGGGCCGCACGAGCTAACGCTCGAGAACAATCGCGCCGCTTTCGTCGTCAACGGCGTTCGCGACCGCCTCAAGGTCCTACTGATCAGCGGCGAGCCAAACCAGGACGAGCGTACCTGGCGCAACATCCTCAAATCGGACCCGTCCGTCGACCTGATCCATTTCACCATCCTGCGTCCGCCGGAGAAGCAGGACGGCACGCCGATCCGCGAGCTCAGCCTGATCGCCTTTCCGATTCGCGAGCTGTTCGACGTCAAGCTGCACAGCTTCGACCTGATCATCTTCGATCGCTATCGTCAGCGCAGCGTTCTGCCGCAAGCCTACATCGAGAATATCGCCGATTACGTGCGCGCCGGCGGCGCGCTGCTGGTGTCCGCCGGACCGTCGTTCGCCACACCGCTGTCGCTCTATCGCACGCCGCTCGGCGCGGTGCTGCCGGCGGCGCCGACCGGCGACGTCTTCGACCACGGATTCGTGCCGCAGGTCACGGCGATCGGCCGGCGCGATCCCGTGACCCAGGATTTGCCCGGCTTGCCGGCGCAGGCCGACGCGGTGCCGCCGTGGGGCCATTGGTTCCGCATCATCGGCGCCCAGGCCCAGCGCGGCGTGACCGTGATGACAGGTTATCAGAACGAGCCGCTGCTGGTGCTCGATCGGGTCGGCAAGGGCCGCGTCGCGCAACTGATGTCCGACGAGATGTGGCTGTGGACGCGCGGCTATGAGGGCGGCGGGCCGCAGGTCGAGTTGCTGCGCCGAATCGTCTATTGGCTGATGAAGGAGCCGGAGCTCGAAGAAAACGATCTGCGCGCGACGATCGACGGCAACAAGCTGACCGTGACGCGGCAGTCGCTCCAGCCCGACGACTCGCCGGTGCAGCTGACCCTGCCGGACGGCAAGACCACAACATTGACCCTGACGCCCGCCGACGGCGGCCGCAGCGTCGCGACCCTGGGAGTCAGTGAAAGCGGTCTCTATCGCGTCAGCGACGGTCAGCGCACGGCGTTGGCGGCGGCGGGTTCGCTCAATCCGGTCGAGATGGCCGACGTGCGCACCACCGACGACAAGGTCAAAGCC
>Ga0126371_10006266_pt1 | contig 10575 bp, 9 predicted proteins | sample PanSoiMetaPlot_4_FD_110145 | JGI IMG/M metagenome (GOLD analysis project Ga0126371, IMG submission 110145) | Tropical forest soil microbial communities from Panama - MetaG Plot_4 | ecosystem: Environmental > Terrestrial > Soil > Tropical forest > Bulk soil | place: Panama | collected 2016-02-17
CACCATCCGCCTCGACGGCAAGCCGGGCGCCGCTCAGGGCGGCGAGCGCCGCGAGCGTCTGCGGCCCGGCACGGTGAAAAAAACGAGGGTCCGCCATCAGCCGAACGGATGACCGCGGCGCTGCGCTATTTCTTTTTGGCCGCCGGCTTGGGCGCGGGAGCCGGCGGTGCTGTGCCCTCGGGGGCAGCCGCCGCGACCGGCGCCACAAAGTTCACGGCCAGGGTCGGCATCTGCTCGTCGAGCTTGGTCAGCACCTGGTCGGTCACGTCGAAGCCCTGATCGAACAGCACCAGCTCGCTGCGCTGAAACACCAGGTTCGCCTTACGGTCCTTGGCGATCTCAGTGATGATCTTGACCATCACTTCCTGGATCTTCTGCAGCGCGTCGGCATTCGACCGCTCGAGCGCCTGCCGCTTTGCCTGTACGTCGCGATCGAGCTCGTTGACCTTGGCCTGAAACTCGCGGCCCTTGGTGTTGAGCTGTTCCGGGCTCAGCGAGGCCTGCTGCTTTTGCAGCGTGTCGCGCTCCTGCCGCAGGGTCTCTTCCTGTTTCGAGATCTCCTTGGCGTACTCGGCGCGCTTTCCCTCGATCTGGTCGCGCACCATTTTCGCGGCCTTCGAGTTCTGCAGCAGCGACTGAACATCGACCACCATGACCGACATGCTGGTCGGCGGCGACGCCGGCGTTGCGGGCGCCGGAGGGGTAGGTTGCTGCTGCGCGACGGCACTGCCGGCGCCGCAGCAAAGACCGATCAGGCAAGCCCAGAGCGCAGGCTTGGTGCGCTTAAAACCCATCACGACCTCGACGTTAGAATTTTGTTCCGAAACTCACCCGGAAGAACTGCGTCTTGTCAAAGCTCTCGCGCTTGATCGGCACGCCGACATCGACCCGCACCGGTCCCACGGGCGATGCCCAGGATACGCCTACGCCGCTGGCGACGCGGAGCGCCGCCGTGTCGACGACCTGCGGCTGAATCCCACCGTTCGCGGCCAATTGCGCCGGATTCAAAACGATGTTCTTCTGATCGTTGCCCCACAATGTACCAAAATCGGTCCAAACTCGTCCGGTGATGCCGAATTCTTTCGGCAAGCCCAGCGGCACGCTCTCCTGGATCGAGGCGACATAATATTTGTTGCCGCCCAGCGCGTCTTGCGAAACCACGTCGCGCGGGCCGATGCCAGCCGGCTGGAAGCCGCGCAAATTGTCGCCGCCGACAAAGAACCGGTCTTGCAGCAGCACCGGCTCCCCACCCCAGCCGAAAATGTCGCCGACTTCGCCCGTGAAGCTCAACGTCCAGCCGGGCGCGACCGGATAGTAATACCCTGCGCTCAGCTTGTTGCGAACGTATTTCACACCGAACCCGACGCCGGCGAAATCGTTGCCGATCGAGGCATACCAACCGCTGGTGGGATCGATCCGGTTGTCGCGCCGATCATAGAGCAGCACCTGGCCGAGCGACGACGTCAGGTGCGTTCCCTCCTGCAGGGCGATGAACAACGATGCGTCGGACTGCACATCGGTGATGTCGTCCGACCGGGCCGTGTATTTCAATGTCTGGCGCAAATTCTCGGTGAGCTGATAGCCGGCACGTAGCGAGCCGCCATAGGAGAATTGCTGGTAGGTCGGCGCCACACCGGAGAAGAAAGACGCGGTCGGGCTGGTCTTGACCTCGAATAAATCGAAACCCGCGGCAACGTTCGAATCGAGAAAATACGGCTCGGTAAAGCTCAGATCGACCTGTTGCGAGCGGAACGACACGACCGTGCCGATGCGGATATCCTGCCCGCGGCCGAGGAAATTGCGCTCGCGCAGCGAGATATCGGCGAGCGGGCCGTCGGTTGTCGAGAACCCGACACCAAGCGACAGCTCGCCGGTCGACTGCTCCTCGACCTCCACCGTAACCACCGTCTTATCAGGCGACGAGCCTTGGACGTTGGTGGTCTCGACCTTCTTGAAGAAGCCGAGGTTTTTGATGCGCTCCTTCGACCGCGTCAGCTTGTTCGTGTTGAACGCGTCGCCTTCGACGAGCCGCATTTCGCGCCGGATCACCTTATCGAGCGTGCGCACGTTGCCGACGATGTCGATCCGCTCGACATAGACTTCCGGCCCCTCCTGCACATTGAAGGTGATATCGATCGTGCGGTCTTCTTTATTGCGGGTGATCTGCGGCTTGACCTCGACAAAGGCGAAACCGCGACTGCCGAGCACATCCGTCAGCACCGAGATCGACCGTTCGACGGCGTTGGCGTCGTACCAATCCCCCGACTGCACCTTCAGCAGCGGCAGCACGTCTTCCTTCGGCAAGTCCTTCAACTTGATGTCGACATCGATCTTGCCGAATTTATAACGCTCGCCCTCGTCGACCGTGAAGGTCACGACAAACCCGTCGCGGTCCGGCGTCAATTCGGCCACCGCCGAGATCACCCGGAAGTCCGCATAGCCCTGCGACAGGTAGTACTTCCGCAACAGCTCGCGGTCATAGGTGATGCGGTCGGGATCGTACGTGTCGGCATTCGACAGAAAGCGGTACCACCGGCTTTCCTTGGTATCGACCACACCGCGCAGCGTCGAATCGCTGAATTCCTTGTTGCCGACGAAGTTGATGCTGCGCACGCCGGTCGACGGCCCCTCATTGATCTCGAAGACGAGATCGACGCGGTTTTCCGAGAGCTGGATCACCTTGGGTTCGACCGTGGCGGCAAAGCGCTCATGCCGTCGATAGAGATCGAGGATGCGCTTCACGTCGTTTTGCACGCGCGTGCGCGTATAGACGACGCGAGGCCGCAGCTGGATCTCGCCGTTGAGATCCTTGTCGGAGAGCTTGGAATTCCCTTCGAACGCGATGCGGTTGATGATCGGGTTCTCAACGACCCGCACGACCAGCGCGTTGCCTTCGCGATCGAGTTTGACATCGGCAAAGAGGCCCGTCGCGAACAGCGCCTTCAGGGAGCTGTCGACCCGCTCGGGATCCCACTGATCGCCCTTTTGCAGCAGCAGGTACGAGCGCACCGTCTCTGGCTCGATACGCTGCAGGCCTTCGATCCGGACATCGGAGATGGTGCCGAGATTGACTGGAACCGCGCGCGGCTCGGCTGGCGGGCGCGGCGCCACCGGCTGGTGTATCGGCACAGGCCGTGGCGCGGGACGAGCGGGTGGCGGAGCCGAGGGCGGCGGCGGTGGCGGAACCAACGGCGTGGGTGGCGGCGGAGGCGTCGGCGGCGGAGGCGCGATCAGGTTTTGCGCGATAGCCGGGACCAGCCAGACGACGGCAAACGCCGCGGCAACCGGTGTCAGCCAGCGCTTCCTCACCCTGTGCCGCAAGACCCCACCCCAAGCCTTGTTTCGTCTCGTGATCGACCCGACCCAAGCTTCAGGTCACGAGACCCTTTACGAACTCCACGATCCTCAGGTGGACAAGATCGTTCCAGGTGGCGAACACCATAAGCGTCAACACCAGGGCCAATCCGATCCGAAAACCGTATTCCTGGGCACGCTGGCCCAGCGGCTTTCCGCGAATCGCCTCAGCGGCATAGAACAGCAGGTGCCCCCCGTCAAGCACCGGCACTGGGAAGAGATTGATCAAGCCGAGATTTATCGACAGAACCGCCATGAACCATAAAAGCGGCACGACACCGCCTTCGGCAACTTCGCCCGACATTTGCGCGATGCGCAGCGGTCCGCCGAGCTCGTCACTCGCGCGGGTGCCGATGACAATCTGCCACATCGCCTGCAGCGTCGAGACCGACAGGTTCCAGGTCTCACTAAAGGCCTGGCCGACCGCGGCAACCGGGTCGCGCTTGACATATTCGACACCGCTGCGGCCGATCCCCAGCAGACCGATTTCGTGGCGGTTGCCGAAACGGTCGGTCATTTCGGTGCGCGCCGGCGTCACGTGCAGCGTCACGAGCTGCCCGTCGCGCCGCACTACAAGGGTCATCGCCTCGCCGGGATTGAAGCGGACGATCTGTTGCACATCCTCGAAGCGCGAGATCGTGCTGCCGTCGATGCTGACGATCGTGTCGCCGACCTTGATGCCACCCTTGTCCGCAGCGCTCCCGGCCTGCACCTGGCCGACATCCGCCGGGGTGAAGGGCTGGCCATAAGTCGAGAAGAGCAACGCCAGAATCACGATCGCGAACGCGAAATTAGCCAGCGGTCCGCCGCCGACAATCGCCGCGCGCTGCCCCAGGCGCTTGTGATGAAACGAGACCTGCCGCTCGGCTTCAGTCATTTCCCCCAGTCGCGCCACGCCCATCGACGAGCTGGGATCATTGTCGCCGAACATCTTGACGTAGCCGCCAAGCGGGATTGCGCTGAACTTCCAGCGTGTGCCGGCGCGATCGAACCAGCCGAACAGCTCCGGGCCGAAACCGATCGAGAATACCTCGATCCGTACCCCGCTGCGCCGCGCGATCAGGTAATGCCCAAGCTCGTGGACAAAGACGAGGATCGTCAGCACCAGCAGGAAGATGCCGACATACCACACGCCGCCGTGGAGAAACGGTGTCAGATAGCTCATCGCAAATCCGTGCTTGCGGCGGGATGATTTCGGGCGCGTCGCGCGGCCAGCTCGGCCGCCAGCGCCCGGGCTTCACGGTCTATATCGTGTACGTCATCGAGCGAGGCAAGCGGTCCCACGGGCATGGCAGCCAGTGTCTCTTCGACGATCGCGGCGATGTCGAGAAAACCGATCCGCTCATTGATGAAATGCTGCACTGCCGTCTCGTTGGCGGCATTGAGCACGGTCGGACTGCCGCCGCCCTGCACCAACGCCTCACGCGCCAAACGCAGCGCCGGGAAGCGCACCGGATCGGGCGGTTCAAAGGTAAGACGGCCGACCGCGGCCAGGTCGAGGCGCGCCATCGGCGCTGCCGCCCGCGCCGGCCAACCGAGCACATAGGCGATCGGCGTGCGCATGTCGGGGGTTCCCATATGCGCCAGCACCGACCCGTCATGGTAGGTAACCAGCCCGTGGATCACCGATTGCGGATGGATCACCACGTCAATCCGCTCGGAAGGCAGCTTGAACAAATGATGCGCCTCGATGATCTCCAGCCCCTTGTTCATGAGGGTGGCGGAATCGATCGAGATTTTCGCGCCCATGTTCCAGGTCGGGTGTGCGACCGCCTGTTTGACCGAAGCGTCGCGCATATGCTCGACGCTTTTTTCGCGGAACGGCCCGCCACTGCAGGTCAGGGTGATCTTCTCGATGCCCTCGACGCGCTCGAAATCGAAACACTGCCAGATCGCGTTGTGCTCGCTGTCGACCGGCAGCAGCGTCGCGCCATGGGCGGCGACTTCCTGCATAAAGAGGCTGCCGGCGCAGACCAGCACCTCCTTGTTGGCGAAGGCGACGATGCGGCCGCGACGCACCGCGGCCAGCGTCGGCCCGAGCCCGGCCGAGCCGACAATGCCGGCCATCACCATATCGGCCGGGCGCTCGGCAGCCTCGATCAGTGCGTCCGGTCCGCTCGCCGCTTCAATCCCGGAGCCGGCCAGCGCGTCCTTCAGCGCACCGTATTCGTTCGGGTCGGCGACCGCGGCGAAACGCGCATTCAGCTTTCGCGCCTGCTCGGCGAGCAGCACCACGTTGCGGTTGGCGGTTACCGCCTCGACGATAAACTCGTCGCGATTGCGGAGCAGAAGGTCGACCGTGCTGTGCCCGATCGACCCGGTCGAACCGAGAAGCGTGACCCGCCGCGGCTGCTGCGGCACGCTCTCGACGCGGTCGAGCGCGGTCACGGCCATGTCAGCACGCTTCCGCCGTCGAACAAGGTCAGTAAGGCAACCGCCGGGATTACGGCCAGCAGGCCGTCGAGCCTGTCGAGGAGGCCGCCGTGTCCAGGAATGAGGCCGCTTGCGTCTTTCACGCCAAACCTTCGCTTGGCCACGGATTCCGCAAGATCACCGAATTGCTCGATGATCGCAAGTCCTGCGCTGATTAACACCAGTGGTAGCACGGCAGTTGCACCGAATGCGCCGGCGACCACCCATCCAACCAGCGCGGCGCAGAAAATGCCGCCGATCAGCCCCGCCCAGGTCTTGCGCGGACTCCAACGCGGCGCCAGCAACGGGCCACCCAGTCGGCGGCCGACCGCGAACGCGCCGATATCGGTTGCCCAGACCACGGCGAACATCCACAGCAGCGTGCCGCGGCCGGCATTGCCGCTCTGCACCAGCCATAGCAGGATGATGCACGGCAGAGCGACCCACAGCCCGCCCGCCGCCAGCCACAACGGCGCGGCCGCGCGGTCATGCAGGGCGACCCACCATACGAGAACAGCGCCCGCAAGCGCGAGCAACACGCCAGTGGCGATCCCCCAAAGTGCGGCGCCGACCACCGAGATCATGACGGCGCCGATCAGCGCGGGCTTCGCCCAACCGGGTCCCGAGCCGCCGCACAGACGCCCCCACTCCCAGGCCATAATGATCGACGCGGCGACGATCAGCGCGGCGAAAAACAAACCACCGAACCAGATGGCGACAATGGCGAGCGGCGCCAGAACCAGCGCGGAGAGGATACGCAGCCGCAGCGTCCCCGCCTTGGACTCGCTTGGCTCAGCGGGAGCCAATCGACGCCCCGTACCGCCTCTCGCGTCCACCATAATCAGCGATCGCCTGCGCCAACTCGGCGCGGCCGAAATCCGGCCACAGCGTCTTGGTGAAGACGAGCTCGGCATAGGCGCATTGCCATAGCAGGAAATTGCTGATGCGCTGCTCGCCGCTGGTGCGGATCAGCAGATCGGGATCGGGGATGTCGGCGGTAAAGAGATGCCGTGCAATCATCGATTCGTCGATCGCCTCCGGGCAAATCTCACCGGTGGCCGCCTTTGTCGCGAGCGTGCGCATCGCCGCGATGATCTCGGCGCGGCCGCCGTAAGAGAGCGCGATCGTCAGGTTGACACCGGGATTGTCGCGGGTTAGCGCCTCGGCGTTGGCGATCAGCGTGACGATATCGGGCGCGAGACGGGCGCGCTCGCCGATCACACGAAGGCGCACCCCATTGCGGTGCAGCTCGGCGATCTCGCCGCGCAGGTAATGGCGCAGCAGCCCCATCAGGTCGTCGACCTCCGCGAGCGGCCGCTTCCAGTTCTCCGATGAGAAGCCGAACAGCGTCAGGTAGGGTATGCCGAGTTCGCCGGCGGCGGTCAGCGTTCGCCGCACCGCTTCCGCGCCACGCCGGTGACCGGCAATGCGCGGCAGGCCGCGGGCCTGTGCCCAGCGGCCGTTGCCGTCCATGATAATCGCGATGTGCCGCGGCAGAGGACGCGGCGACTGAGGAATGTCCGAGCTCATCAGACCTGGAGGATTTCCTTGTCCTTCTGCGCCAAGGTCTCGTCGACGCGCTTGATGTGGTCGTCGGTCAGCTGCTGGATGTCGCGTTCGAGCTTCTTTTCCTCGTCCTGTGAAATATCGCCGCCCTTTTGCTGCTTGCGCAGTGTCTCGATACCGTCGCGCCGCACATTGCGCACCGAAACGCGGGTGGCCTCGGCGTATTTAGCGGCGACCTTGGTCAACTCGCGGCGCCGCTCCTCGTTGAGGTCGGGGATCGGCACGCGGATCGTCTGACCCTCGGTCTGTGGATTGAGACCCAAGCCCGCCTCGCGGATCGCCTTGTCGACCGCCTTTACCATGCCGCGATCCCAGACATTCACTGTGATGAGGCGGGGCTCCGGGACATTGATATTGGCCACCTGGTTGAGCGGCACAGCGTTGCCGTAGGCCTCGACGGTCACCGGCTCAAGCATCCCGGCGGAGGCCCGCCCGGTCCGCAAACCGGCAAATTCCTTGCGCAGGGCTTCGAGCGCACCGTCCATCCGCCGCCTGATGTCCTTCAGTAATGCATCGTCCGCCATGGCCGTTTTCCCTGTGCTTGCCCCGTTTGTCCCCTGAACTTAGCGTCTGTCTCCCAATTTGGCTTTTTCGCGGTCGCTAAGCGGCACCCTCGACAATCGTAAAACGGCCCCTGCCCTGCACCACCTCGGCAAACGCGCCCGACTCAAAAATCGAAAAAACCAGTATCGGGATATGGTTCTCACGCGCCAGGGAAACCGCCGCGGCGTCCATGACCTGAAGATCGCGCGCCAGCACCTCGTGATAGCTCAGTCGATCAAAGCGTTTTGCGCCGGCGACGCGGTGCGGGTCGGCATCATAGACGCCATCGACCTTTGTCGCCTTCAGCAAGGCGTCGCACCCCATCTCCGAGGCGCGCAGCGCAGCGGCGGTATCGGTGGTGAAGAACGGGTTCCCGGTGCCGGCGCCAAATATCACGACGCGGCCTTTTTCGAGATGGCGGATCGCCCGGCGGCGGATATAGGGCTCACAGACCGCCTGCATCGAGATCGCCGATTGCACGCGGGTCGCGATGCCGTGCCGCTCCAATTCGTTCTGCATCGCAAGCGAATTAATGAGCGTCGCCAGCATGCCCATATAGTCGGCCGAGGCGCGCTCCATACCGACCGCGGCGCCCTGCACGCCACGGAAGATGTTGCCGCCGCCGATCACGACACAGACCTCGACCCCGAGGCGGTGGACCGCCTCAATTTCGTCCGCGATGCGCGCCACGATGACGGGATCGAGGCCGTAATCGCGGTCGCCCATCAATCCCTCGCCGGAGATTTTCAGCAGCACGCGGCAGTATTTGAGATCGGCGGGCATGAGCCTAGCGCATCCGGCCTTAGCGCCCGTCCGGCGGGCGGGCACAAGATACACGAAACCGCCGTCGCCGCACCGGGTTTCGACACGCGGCCCGGTCGCTGCGTCCTTCGAGACGCGCCTTGCGGCGCTCCTTAGGCTGACGGAGGTTAGTGGACATCTGAGATGATCGTCATCCTGAGGAGGCGCGCCAGCGCCGTCTCGAAGGATGCAGGCCGCCGTCAGCGCTTCGCGATAGCGATGCGCCTCAGCCTTACCCGCTAGGTCGCGAGCTGAGCGGCGACTTCGGCGGCGAGGTCGGTCGTCGGCTTGTCGATCCCCTCGCCGAGCGAAAAGCGCACAAAGCCGGCAATGGTGATCGGCGTGCCGGCGGATTTCGCCGCTGTCTCGACGATCTTGCCGACGCGGTTCTCGCCGTCGATGACGAACACCTGATCGACCAGCACCGAATCCTCGTAGAATTTGCGCAGCCGGCCCTCGACCATCTTCTCGACGATGTCGGCGGACTTGCCGGTCGAACCGGCCTGATCGCGCAGAATCGCACGCTCGCGTTCCAGCGCGGCGGCAGGCACCGACGTCCGGTCGAGGTAGAGCGGGTTGGCCGCGGCGACATGCATAGCCAACTGCCGGCCCAGCGGAGCGAGCACATCTTCCTTTGCCGCCGATTCCAGCGCCACCAGCACGCCGATCTTGCCGAGCCCCGGCGAGACCGCGTTGTGCATGTAGGACGCGACATGGCCTTGGCCGACGGCCAACCGCGCGACCCGCCGCAGTACCATGTTCTCGCCGATGCGGCCGATCAGCTCGGACAGCTCGCCCTCGACCGTCTTGCCATTGCCGGCGAAAGAGGCGCCTTTCAGCGCCTCGACGTCGCGGTCGGCCTTGACGGCGAGCTCCGCCACGGCTCGCACGAAATTCTGGAACAGCTCGTTGCGCGCGACAAAATCGGTCTCGGAATTGACCTCGATGACCGCACCGGCCTTGTCCGCGGTCGCGACGCCGACGAGGCCTTCGGCGGCGACGCGCCCTGCCTTTTTCGCAGCGGCGGCGAGGCCCTTCTTGCGCAGCCAATCGACCGCCGCCTCGATATCGCCGGCGGTGTCGCCCAGCGCGCGCTTGCAATCCATCATCCCGGCGCCGGTCTTGTCGCGCAATTCCTTGACCAGCGCGGCAGTAATCTCCGCCATCGCTTTATCCTCTTCATCCAGCGCGCCGGGGCGCGTCTTGCCGGGCTGAGGCCCGGCTGCATTCTAAACAAGCCTAGGAGGCGCGTGCTTCCTCGTCAGCAGTTCCTTCGCCCTTGAGCGCTTCGGCTCCTTCGCTCTCCAGCGCTTCGTCCATCGACGGCAGCGGTTCGCCGTCGAGCGGCTCGTCGTCGCCGGCGACGTTGGCCGCGAGCTGGTTGACCTCCGCGCGCGCGCCGATATCGATGCCCGAAGCCGCCAGCTCGGCCTGCAGCCCATCGAGCACCGCGCCTGCAAACAGGTCGCAGTAAAGGTGAATGGCGCGCATGGCATCATCGTTACCGGGGATCGGATAGGCGATCCCATCGGGCGACGAGTTGGAATCGAGGATCGCCACCACCGGGATGCGCAGCGTATTCGCCTCGGCGACCGCGATCGCCTCCTTGTTGGTGTCGATGATGACGATGATGTCGGGCAAGCCGCCCATGTCCTTGATGCCGCCGAGCGCGCGGTCGAGCTTGTCGTGGTCGCGCGTCAGCTCCAGCAGCTCGCGCTTGGTCAAGCCGGTGTTTTCCTGCGCGACGCGCTCCTCGACCTCGCGTAGCCGCTTGATCGACTGCGAGATGGTCTTGAAATTGGTCAGCATGCCGCCGAGCCAGCGGTAATTCACGTAATACTGGCCGCAGCGTTTCGCGGCGTCGGCGATCGCGTCCTGCGCCTGGCGCTTGGTGCCGAC
>Ga0126371_10006267_pt1 | contig 10574 bp, 11 predicted proteins | sample PanSoiMetaPlot_4_FD_110145 | JGI IMG/M metagenome (GOLD analysis project Ga0126371, IMG submission 110145) | Tropical forest soil microbial communities from Panama - MetaG Plot_4 | ecosystem: Environmental > Terrestrial > Soil > Tropical forest > Bulk soil | place: Panama | collected 2016-02-17
CGGCCGGAGGCGATGAGGTCACTGGCGATATTCTTTGCGGTGTTGATCGGGATAGCGAAGCCAATGCCTGCCGTGGTTCCGCTAGGCGTGTAGATTGCCGTATTAATGCCGATCACGTCGCCATGCGTATCGATCAGTGGACCGCCGGAATTGCCTCGGTTGATGGCCGCATCGGTCTGGATCGCTTCTTCAATGGCCGTGGTCTCGGTGGTGCGTACGGTCCGACCAACGGCGCTGACTACGCCGGTGGTGAGTGTAGATTGAAAGCCGAATGGGTTGCCGATGGCCAGAACCTTCTGTCCTACTTGAATGGTGTTGGAGTCGCCAAGCTTCAGGGAGGCCAGCTGCTTTCCTCGCGGGTCAATCTTGATGAGCGCAACGTCATTGCGCTGATCGGCGCCAATGTATTTCGCCGAGTGCCGAGATTGATCTCCCAGAACCACTTCGATGGACTGCGCTCCTTCGATGACGTGGTAGTTGGTGAGAATGTACCCGCGCGGATCGATGATGAAACCAGAGCCCGCACCCTCGACAGGTACCGGGTCCATGAAGAAGTCGTACTCGGTCGCTTTGGTGAGGATGTTCGCCACGGCTGGCGAGGCCTGGCGGTAGATGCGCACGTTGATGGATTCATCCTCGGTCAATCCCGAGTCGCGCGCGCCTACCGGAGATAGATTGCGGCTACGCGGGACGGCTTCCACTTTGGCCGGATCGTGCGGACCGAAGCGAGCGCCGGCCCAGAAAGCGCCAAGGATCAACACCAGCGCGGCAAGAATGATGCGCGCGCGATTCGATGGGTACCCTAAGTTCATCGGTTATATCCCTTCCCGACCCACTCGATGCTTCTAGTATAGGCAAAATTGCGACCGTTGTTCACCGCCCCGCTTTGCTGCGGTGAAGCTTGGCGGCCAAGGCTTCCACCTGTTGACGGGTTTGTTCGAGGGGGCCGGTGCAGTCGATTTTCTCCGTCGCATAACGCAGCTTCTCCTCCACCGGCATTTGCGCGGCGATACGGCGGCGGGCTTCGTCTTCTCCCATGCCACGTGCAGCCAGGCGCTCGAGCTGCTGCTCGGGGCGGCACCACGCAACCACGAGTCCGTCAAGATGTTTGTACAGGCCCGCCTCGACGAGCAGCGCCGCTTCGACAAACGCCGCGTCACGCGCCCCATCGCGTTGCCAGTCGTCGAACTGGCGGACAACGGCTTCGGCGACGCGCGGGTGGACAATGGCGTTCAGGCGAGCGAGTTTCGCGCTATCCGCGAATACCACAGCTCCAAGCTTGGCGCGGTCCACGCGGGCTTGACCGTCGGTGATCGATGGACCAAATTCGCGGAGGACTTGTTCGTAGGCTGGCCGGCCAGGCTCAAGGAGTCTGTGCGCGAGCGCGTCGGCGTCAAGAACGGAGAAACCTAGTTCGCGCAGCATGGCCGCAACCGCGCTCTTGCCGCTGGCGATGCCGCCGGTCAATCCGAGTCGCAACATTTTTTCAATCACCGGGTCGATGCGGTAGATTGCGATGTGGAAATCGCTGGTGAAGCGCGGCGGAGACGCGCAGCCTTGACCGTGTTGCTCATAAGCATGGTAATGGTCATGGGGCCGACGCCCCCGGGAACCGGACTGAGCGCTCCGGCAACGTTGACCGCGTCGGGGTGAACGTCGCCGACAAGCACCGAGCCTTTGGCGTGGAATTTTTCCAGGCGCGCAGGGAAGTTGCGGAGGAGACGCTCGGCTTCGGCGGGGTCCTTGATCGAGTTCGTGCCAACGTCGATGACGGCGGCGCCGGGCTTGATCCAGTCGGCTTCGACAAAAGCAGGTTTGCCCATGGCGGCCACGACGATGTCCGCGCGGCGCACGATCTCGGGAAGATCGCGTGTTTTGGAATGGCAGATCGTGACCGTAGCGTTGGCGTGCATGAGCAGTAGGGCCATGGGCTTGCCAACGATGTCGCTGCGGCCGAGAACAACGGCATTGGCGCCTTCGATGAGAATGTCGCCGCGGCGGAGAATCTCCATGCAGCCCGCAGGAGTACAAGCAACGAGCCCGGGACGCCCGCTGACGAGGCGGCCGAGGTTGGCGGGATGGAAGCCGTCCACGTCTTTGGCGGGGTCGACGGCTTCGAGGATGCGTTTGGTGTCCACCTGAGGGGGCAGAGGAAGCTGGACGAGGATACCGTCCACCGTATTGTCGTGATTCAAGTCGTCCACAACCGCAAGAAGCTCCCTCGTGGTGACGCTGTCGGGAGGGGTAAGGAGGCCGCTCGAAATGCCAAGCTGTTCGCAAGCGGCGATCTTGCTTTTCACGTAGAGCTGTGAAGCAGGGTTTTCGCCGACCAGGACGGCCGCGAGGCCCGGTCGAACGCCCGCAGCGGTAAGCAGGCGAACTTCGTCTTTCAGCTCGGCAAAGATTTCGTCACGGATTTTTAGTCCGTCAAGAATGCGCGCGGTCATCGGGCGCTCGCTTTCGTAAAGGCAACAGGATCATAACACACGGGGAAAATCGTACCCTGCGACGGATGACTCCTGACCGGTTGCTTCGGCCGCGCGAAGTTCAGCTAGCGCTTCCTCGCGACAAGGGGCGAGCTCGCATTGCGGCTGTCGGACCGAAGTGGCGGACCCCACCGCGTCGAGGTGCCCTGGCGAAGCGATTTCAGACCGGGAGCCCAAGTGGCGTAATGGCGTTTGGCGGTCACGATTCGACCTGACCCATGCCGCTCCCGGAAGCGATGACGATGTCGAAGTACTGACCCTCGAATTCAGAAACCGATTTTGAGCGATCAGCGGAGATGTCCACGCCGATGGCGCGCATGGCGTCGATGGCCAGCCCACTCACGTAACCATTAGGCTTGCTTCCGGCGCTATGTACTTCGAAGGTGCTGCCGCCAAGCTGGCGGAGGAGGCCTTCGGCCATTTGGCTGCGGACGCAATTACCGGTACAGAGAATCAGAACGCGATACCTTATCGCCTAATCACCATTATGGCTCCCCCAAGACGGTCAAGACAGCGCGAGGGTAGACAACCATGCGTGGCTGGCAGATTACGGGCAGCAGGCCGGCGAGCAACACGCGGACTGCGCTGCCGGTTTCACGGCGCGCAAGAAGGCGGCGATGAATTTGCCAGCAATCTGCGGGCCGACGGTTTCCGGATCGAGGCCCGCGGCTTTGAGGAACTCGCTCGCTTCCTCGACGCGGTATACCCGGGTGGGTTCGACCTCGACGGATGCGAATCCGCTACGGGCAAGCTTCTCGCGATATTCGTTTTCTTCGAGCGCACCAGCGATGCAGCCGACCCAGAGTTCCATGCTTTTGCGAATTTCGGCGGGCAGGTCGCCGCGGACCAGCACATCCGATATCGCCAAACGTCCGCCGGGCTTAAGGACGCGAAACGCTTCGGCGAGGACGCGGTCTTTGTCGCCGGAGAGATTGATGACGCAGTTAGAAATGATCACGTCGACGGAGCTGTCGGGGAGAGGGACGTTTTCGATCGCGCCCTTGAGGAATTCAACATTCTCAACACCGGCCTTTTTCTGATTCTCGCGGGCCAGCGCGAGCATTTCGTCGGTCAGGTCCAGGCCATAGGCTTTTCCGGTAAGGCCGACGCGTTTGGCGGAAAGAATGACGTCAATGCCGCCCCCGGAGCCGAGATCAAGTACGGTTTCGCCGGGTTGCAATTGAGCGAGGGCCGTGGGGTTACCGCAACCGAGCGAGGCCGCGACGGCTTTTTCGGGCAACGCGCTTTTTTCCGCATCGGTGTAGAGGTCCTTGGTGACGAGGTCGCACCCACAGAGTTCAGCGCCATCGCCGCAGCAGGCGGTCCCGCCGCCGCCGGCGCGCTTGGCGGCGGCGCCATATTTTTGCTTTACGGCTTCCTCGAGGTTGCGTTCGGTCATTGGAGTTTCTCCCTAGGGGGCCACTTTAAAAAGACAGCCGAAGCATGGTGCGCGCCTACCACCGAAATGGGTGGCCCTCCAGTCGGTCGTGGGGCAAGGCGATCACGATGTCCTGCCTGCAATTTGCACGACGGAGTCGGCGGGCACGGCGCGCGAGCGCGTGCAGCATTCTTCGTAAAGAAAAGTCATCACTTCGCGCAAAGCCTCGGTGTCCGCGGAGTACCAGAGATAGGTGCTCTCCCGGCGGACATTGACGAGGCCGACCTGTTTCAGTTTTTCGAGATGGTGGGAAAGGGTGGAAGCGGGGATTCCGAGTTCTTCCTGGACTTCGCCGGGGACCATGCCGGTGGGGTGGGCAGCGAGGAGGAGCCGGAGAATCTGGAGACGGGGCTCCGCGCCGAGGGCGGAAAAGCGGTCGGCAGAGCGGGTAACCAGCAGAGGGTCGGGCTTGCGCATTATTCGATAATTGCAGAAATATGGAAGAATGTCAAGCCGAGCGCGGCCCCAACGTTTTCTCGGCTTGCCGCATCCTAGCACCGGGGGTGCCCAAGGGCTGGAAACGCCCATGCATTTGACTTTTGACCCCCTTTCCGCTGCGTGGGATACTTTTAGGTTCTGGGAAAAACATGAAACTTCAACGGATAACCCTACTCGCAATCACCTTGGGCCTGGCCGGGGCGCCGGGCGTCGCGCAGACGCCAGGGAACCCTCCCGCCGAGAACAAAAGCCAGGCTCCGGCCACGGCACAGAATCCCGCCGCAGGCGCGACTGCCGCCACAACAGGAAACTCAGAAAAGGATTCCGCGCGCGGCGACGCCTATTACTACTACACGATGGGACACATTTACGAGCAGCAGTATGAGGCGTCGAGCAACCCGGACTACGCCACGAAGGCTATCGAGGCGTACAAAAAGGCCTATGCGCTGGATGCGAAATCGCCGGTGATTGGCGAGCGGCTCGCCGAAATGTACTGGAAGGCACAGCGAACCAGAGAGGCGGAAAGCGAAGCAAAAGATATTCTGAAGCGCGACCCGAACAATGTACCGTCGCGCCGACTGCTGGGGAGAATTTACTTGAGAAGCCTGGGGGAAGTGAACTCCGGGGGCAACCAGTCGGAAACGGCTGGTAAGGCCATTGAGCAATTCCGCGAAATCAACCGGCTGGATCCCACGGACACGGAGTCAGCGCTGTGGCTTGCGCGGCTTTACCGGCTGAAGAACGAGCACGACAAGAGCGAAGAGGTTTTGCGAGGCATCCTGAAAACCGATCCGGACAACGAACAAGCCGTCGAGCAACTGACGCAGCTCTTGCTGGATGAGGGCAAGTCCGAAGATGCGGTGTCCCTGCTCGAAGGCATAACGCAACATTCCTCCTCGCCGGTTTTGATGGACTTGCTCGGCGATGCCTATACGCAGGCCCATGAACTGCCAAAGGCAGAAACGGCCTACCGCAAAGCGGTGGAGATGGACCCTTCCGAATTGAGCCACCAGCGAGGGCTGGCGCAGACTTTGTTTTCAGAGGAAAAATACTCCGAGGCATTGAAGGTGTACCAGAAATTGTCGGATTTGATGCCTGACGATTCTGACGTGTACCTGCGGATCGCGCAGATTTACCGGGAGCTGCATCAACTGGACAAAGCCGAAGAGAACTTGGTGAAGGCCCGGCAGTACGCGCCGGGCAATCTGGAGGTGATGTACAACGAGGGGATGCTCTACGAGTCGCAGGGGCGCTATGAAGATGCGATTCGCGTGCTGTCCGATGCGGTGACAGGGATCAAGGGGCAATCGGCGATGCCCTCGCGGCGGAGAACGCTGTCAATCTTGTATCAGCAGCTCGGGCAGCTTTACCGCGAGGACCAGAATTATCAGGCGGCGATTTACACCTTTGAAGAGCTTGGGCACCAGGGCGAGGAAGAAGATCGGCGGGCGCGCTTGATGATTATGGATACCTATCGCGCGGCCAAGGATCTGGCCAAAGCGCTACAAACGGGCAAGGAAGCAATGGCAAAGTACCCGGCGGATCCGGGCATTCGCACTAGCTACGCGCTGCTGCTTGGAGAAAACGAGCAAACCGATGATGCCGTCAAAATCCTGCGCGCGCAGCTGCACGGAGATACTAGCGACCGCGATATCTACCTGAACATCGCGCAGGTCTACGAACGGGGGCGGCGGTACAAACAGGCCGAGGAATCCGCGCGCGCGGCCGAAACGCTGCCGGGGCAGCCGCACGACAACGAGATGGTGTGGTTCCTGCTCGGCGCCATTTACGAACGGCAAAAGCTCTATGACCGGGCCGAGGAAGAGTTCAAAAAAGTGCTGGCGGTGAATCCCAAGGACGCTCCGGTGCTCAATTATTACGGCTACATGCTGGGAGACCTGGGAATCCGCCTGGATGAAGCGCAGTCGCTCGTCGAGCGGGCGCTGAAGGAAGAGCCCTACAACGGCGGGTATCTGGACAGCCTGGGATGGATTTACTTCAAGGAAAATAGAGCCGTCGACGCGGAAGCCATGCTGCGAAAAGCTCTGGCGCGCGAGAGTCACGATCCGACGATTCACGCACACTTGGGTGATGTGTACGCGAAGCTTGGCCGGCCCGAGCTGGCCGCGGCGGAATGGGAAAAATCGTTGGCGGAGTGGCACCGGTCGCTCCCGGCAGACCTGGAGACCGACAAAGTGGCAGAACTCGAAAAGAAGCTTTCGCAATCGAAGCACCGCGTGGCACAGAAATCCACCGCTTCCGACGCTAAACCGTAGTTAACGAATGACCGAGGTTCGCATCCCAGCGTTCGCGAAAATCAATCTGCGCCTGGACATTTTGGGGAAGCGCGCCGATGGATATCACGAGCTGCGGACGATTTTTCAAACGATCTCTTTGCACGATGAACTCCGGTTTCGAGCTTCGCGGCGACCAGGAATTAGGCTGACGATCTTGGGAAACGCGACCCTCGCCGCCGAACCCATCGAGAAGAATCTGGCCTACCGCGCGGTGGATGCGGTCAGGCGCGAACTGAAAATCCATGGCGGTGTGGAAATCGAGCTGAGAAAGAGGATTCCTGCGGGCGGTGGGCTTGGCGGAGGCTCTAGCAATGCGGGAGCCGCGATGTTCGGCTACCTGCAGCTGGCACAAAAGAAGCTCTCGAGTGCGCAAATGCTCGGAATCGCCGCTTCGCTTGGGGCGGATGTACCGTTTTTTCTCTTTGGAGGGCGGGCGCTGGGGGTGAACCGTGGCGATGAGATTTATCCTCTCCAGGACATCCCGACAGTGCCCGTTCTTGTCGTTGTTCCCCAGGAAATTCGCGTACCCACGCCTGACGCCTTTCGCTGGGTGCATGCCGAACCTCTCGGTTTGACAAAACCAGCTGCAAACTCTAAACTGTTACAGTTCTGTGCTCTATCCTGGAGCGCGCGGGGAAGCGGCCTCGGCAACGATTTCGAGGGGCCGGTTTTCCGACGCCATCCCCGGCTTGATCGAATCAGACGGGTCTTGCTTCAAAGAGGAGCGACAGAAGCCTCGCTGGCGGGCAGCGGTTCGGCGGTGTTTGGAATATTTCCGAGCCCAGCGATGGCGCGCCGAGCCGCTGTTAGGTTTCCGCACGATCAGACCTTCGTCTGCGAGACACTCTCGCGCGACAGGTATGCTCGTAGGCTGCATATCGCGGAGTAATCCGCGTGTGTGCTCGAAGTGGAATCGGCCTTCAGCGTCTCTTCGTGTCCATCTTGAATCAGAAAATCATGCGGGCCATGCAGAAAAGAATGCGCGGCCGCTCCAGTGGCTGTGCGGAGAACTGGTGTCGTGAATGACGACCGATTCAAGATTTTTTCCGGGACAGCAAACCCGGTGCTCGCCGAGAGCATCTGCCGCCATTTGAACGTTCCGCTAGGCAAGGCGCTGCTAGGGCGGTTCAGTGATGGCGAGATTTATTTCCAGATTCTCGAAAACGTCCGTGGCGCGGATGTTTTCGTGGTGCAGCCGTGCCATCACCCGGTGGACAACCACCTCCTGGAGCTGCTGCTGATGATTGACGCGTTCAAGCGCGCGTCGGCGTGGCGCATTACCGCGGTGCTACCGTATTACTGCTACGCGCGGCAGGACCGCAAAGACAAGCCGCGTGTCCCGATTTCCGCGAAGCTCGTGGCGGACTTGCTGGAAACGGCCGGGGCGAGTAGGGCATTGACGCTGGACTTGCACGCACCGCAGATTCAAGGGTATTTCGACGTGCCTGTGGATCATTTGTACGCATCGCCAGTGCTGGTCGAATACTTCCGGCACCTGAAGCTGCCAAACCTCACGGTGGTTGCACCGGACGCGGGTGGCGTCGAGCGCGCGCGGTTTTTTGCAAAGAGGCTGGACGCGCCGCTGGCCATCGTCGACAAGCGGCGGGTGGACGTGGATGTGAGCGAGGTCATGAACCTGATCGGCGATGTGCGCGGCCGCAGCGCGCTGGTGGTGGACGACATCATCGACACCGCAGGCACGCTGGTGAAAACGGCCGACGCTTTGCTGCGGGAAGGCGCCACGCAGGTGTATGCGGCCTGTACGCACGCCGTGCTTTCCGGCCCGGCGGTCGAGAGGCTACAGAAGTCCAAGATCACCGAGGTGCTGGCCACGGATTCCGTGCCGCTTACGCCGCAGGCCAAGAAGGTCGGGAAAATCAAAGTTTTGAGCGTAGCGGATCTGCTGGCGCGCGGGATTCGCTCAATTCATGAAGAGACGTCGATCAGCGAGTTGTTTATTTAGGGAATCGGAAGAGCTTAAGAGTTCAGAAGAAGGGAACAAGGCCATGGCAGAGCGAGCACAAGGAGTGGTGGTAGACGGCGCCCCCCGCGCCACGCGGGGCAAGAACGAAGCGCGGAGGTTGCGCCAGACCGGGCAAGTTCCGGCGGTTTTGTACGGTGGCAAGGGCGGTCCGGTTACGCTGTCGGTGGACGCCAAGCAGGTGAGCGCCATTCTGCGCTCGTCGACCGGGCACAACACACTTTTTCAGGTGAAGTTGGGAGGCAAGCAGGAGCCCGCCATCCTGAAGGATTGGCTGGTCGATCCAACCACCGGAAAACTCCTGCACGTGGATCTAATGCGCGTGGCGATGGACGTGCGCATGAAAGTGAAAGTTCCGGTGCACACGTTCGGCGAGCCTGCTGGCGTGAAAGTGCAGGGCGGCGTCTTCGAAGTGGTCACCCGCGAAGTGGAAGTGGAATGCCTGCCGAGCGACATCCCCACGGAATTCCGCATGGACGTCAGCCAACTGATGCTCGGCAAACAGTTGCGCGTGGGGGACCTGCCGATTGATGCCGCAAAGATCAAACTGCTCACCGAGCCGGAGCGCGTGATCGCGCACGTCGTAGCGCTCAAGGTCGAAGAAGAGAAGCCCGCGGAAGCTGCGGTAGCGGAAGGAGCGACGCCCGCCGAGCCCGAAGTCATCAAGAAGGGCAAGAAGGAAGAGGGCGAAGAAGGCGCGGAGCCAGCGGAAGCCAAGGCCGAAAAAACAGAGAAACCAGAGAAAGCCGAGAAGAAAGAAAAGAAATAAGCGTTTGGATTACGGAAGAAGGCGCGCGCCGGCGCGGACTGCGGATAGGAGGCTATGCGGCTCATTGTCGGACTTGGGAATCCGGACCCGGAGTACCAGTGGACGCCGCACAACCTGGGATTCATGGTCGTGGATGAACTGGCGAATCGCAACGGGATTCGCGTGGAGCGGCCTGAAGGCAAGGCGTTGGTGGGCCGGGGCATGGTGGCCGGAGAGGAAGTACTTCTGGCCAAGCCGCAGACGTACATGAACCTGAGCGGTATCTCCGTAAGAGAGCTGCTCGCGAGGTACGAGTTGGATGTGCCGGCGCTGCTGGTGATGTGGGATGAGGTGCAACTGCCGCTGGGTACGATTCGCATTCATCCGGACGGCAGCGCGGGGAGCCACAATGGCGCGCAGTCGGTGATTAGCGCCGTAGGCACGCAGAAGTTTGCAAGGTTGCGGCTCGGCTGCGGACCCGATCATCCGCTGAGTAGTCGTAAAGAGCACGTGCTGCGGCCGATGAGGAAGGCGGAATTGGAAGCGGCGGCAGAAATGGTGGGCGAAGCCGGTGACGCGGTGGAATTGATTTTGACCCAGGGTTTGGACGCAGCGATGACGAAATATAACCGCCGCAGGCCCGCCGAGCCGGAATAGGCGGAGCAGAAATAGAGGAAGATTTGCTCCGACCGCGCGCCGGACAGCGAGGGCGGGGAAGCCATGGGTTTGAGAGAGGGAAAGAGGTCATTATGGAAGAGCGCTATTACGATTTGATTTTCATCGTTCGGCCGGCCACTCCGGAAGAGGAGATCAAGAAGATTCTCGGCGTGGTGGACCACACTTGCGCGGAAAAGGGCGGCAAGGTGGAGAAAACCGAGCAATGGGGCACGCGCAAGCTGGCCTATCGTGTCCACAAGCATCGTGAAGGCATTTACGTGCATCAGGAGATTCGCACCACGCATGGCGAGCTGATTGCCGAGATCGAGCGGCGCCTGCGTACCCAGGACGCCGTGATCAAATACCAGACCGTGCGCCTGGACGAGGATTTGAAGCGGCAGAAGAAGCTCTCGCAAAAGCGCGAGAAGCGCGCCGCACGGCGTCCGCGGCGCGCCAGCGCGCCGGCGGCAGCGGCTCAGGAGCAGGCGGCGACGACAAGCTAGACGCTTGCGGGGAGGGCTCCTCATTC
>Ga0126371_10006268_pt1 | contig 10573 bp, 7 predicted proteins | sample PanSoiMetaPlot_4_FD_110145 | JGI IMG/M metagenome (GOLD analysis project Ga0126371, IMG submission 110145) | Tropical forest soil microbial communities from Panama - MetaG Plot_4 | ecosystem: Environmental > Terrestrial > Soil > Tropical forest > Bulk soil | place: Panama | collected 2016-02-17
CCAATCTGATGAAACAGAACCGAGCCCTTGTAGAGCATCTTCAGTTGATTCTGACTGGTGGTCGTGCCGCTGAACAACGGATTCAGGGTGATATCGAAGCGATGTAAGCGACCGTGGAAATTCACCGTTCCCTGCGTATTCCATCCGCGGTCCGGAATCATAAAGAGCGTGCCCCTGTAGCTGCCGCCACGATTTTTGTGCCAGCTGCGAAGGTCCATCGCCATGCCGGAGCCAAATCCGCCGAGAGTTTCGCCAAACTGGTCTTTTGCGTTGGACGGCACGCGCGCAACGCCAACAAGGCCTTTATTGACAAAGGTCTGTCCCTGAAACACGACCGACTGTGCCGGCGCAGTCTCGCCGGCGAGCGCCAATGCCATCGCCGCAAGGGCAATAAGCGTAAGCCCAGAGTGAGATCGTCGTCGGACCGCCACAAAGAGTCGCTTGAAATCCATGGCGAACATACGATGGTGGGCAGTGACGATGTTGCAGAATAGCGGGTGCCAATAGCTTAGTTTCAAGGTGAGGAGCATAAGACAAACGCGACCGCGATGCGCAAAACTTTGGCATGAAATCGCAAGACTGAGCCGGTCCGGTTGTTTAGGCACGCCGTCAAGGGCGGCGAAGCGTGGCACTATCGTGCCCCGTCACTGTGCGATCCCGCACCATTCAAGAGCAGTAGGACAAAATGGAAGTTCAGATCGCGTTTAAGGCGCTCGCCTTCTTCGCCGCCTTCATGGCCGCACGGTCACTGACGGCTTACCTCAAAGATAAGTAGCAAGGCCGCGGAGCGCGGCACATGAAAACACGCGATATAGCAACCGAACTGGACAGGGCCTTCGCGGCCGCCAGAGTAAACGCGCTGATGGGCGGCGTGGTGATGGGGGACACAATTGACCCTTTGCACATCATTCACAAAGTACTCAAAGCCAAACATGCCGCTGGTGAACTGACCGACAAGCAATTCACAGAGAAGGCCCGCGAACTCTTGGAATTGCTCGGCAGTGCCGTCGTGTCACTTTACATCCAACAGAACGCAGGCAAGCACAACGATTAGTACTCTCGCCAAGGACCGCTGCTGACGCTCAGCGCGCAGGAAGCGCGTTGGAAGGCGGGACAGCCTGCCGAAAATGGTGGGCGGTGCAGGGATCGAACCTGCGACATCTTGCGTGTAAAGCAAGCGCTCTACCGCTGAGCTAACCGCCCGGCGTCTCTGGTACGGAAAACAGTACGAATAACATTCCGAATGCAAGAAACGCTTGTGGGGCGACACTTCTCGCTGGTCGAGCGCTTTCGTGTAAAGCAGGCGCTCTCCCAACTGAGCTAACCGCCCTCACCGCTCGTTTATCGCCATCTGAGGCCACGAAGCAAGCATCATGACTTAATCGACACAACCAATCGAAAACGGCGCCTTGCGGCGCCGTTTCCAGTTCTTAGTCGCGGACACATTAGTGGGCGGTCAGGCCGGAGCCGTCTTCCTCGACTGCAGGCTCTGCCGCCGCAGCTTCGGCGGCGAGCTTGGCGCTCGCTTCGTCCCACTCGATTGGCTCGGGCTTGCGCACGAGTGCACGCTCAAGCACCTCGTCCATGCGCGAGACTGGAACAATCTCCAGTCCCTTTTTGATCGTGTCGGAGATCTCCACCAGATCCTTGGCGTTCTCCTCCGGGATCAGCACGGTCTTCATGCCGCCACGCGCCGCAGCCAGCAGCTTTTCTTTCAAGCCGCCGATCGGAAGCACGCGGCCACGCAGCGTGATCTCGCCTGTCATGGCAACGTCTCGGCGCACCGGGATACCCGTCATCACCGAAACGATGGCGGTGACCATCGCAACGCCGGCCGACGGGCCATCTTTCGGCGTCGCACCTTCCGGTACGTGCACGTGGATGTCGCGTTTGTCGAACAAAGGCGGCTCGATGCCAAAGGCAACCGCTCGCGAACGGACGTAAGATGCCGCCGCGGAGATCGATTCCTTCATCACGTCACGCAAATTGCCCGTGACGGTCATCCTGCCTTTGCCCGGCATCATGGCTCCTTCGATGGTGAGCAGCTCTCCGCCCACATCGGTCCATGCTAGTCCGGTGACCACGCCGATGAGGTCCTCCGCTTCGATCTCGCCGTAGCGGAACTTCGGCACGCCCAGATAGTCGCCGAGGTTTGCCGCCGTGACTGCGATCGACTTTTTCTTCGAAGTCATCAACTCCTTCACCGCTTTGCGGATCAGGGTCGAAAGTTCGCGTTCAAGGTTGCGCACGCCTGCTTCCCGCGTGTAACGGCGGATCATGGTCAGCAGGCCCTCGTCGTCGATCGACCATTCCTTGGCGTCAAGGCCGTGCTTGACGACCGCGTGCGGGATCAGATGCTTTCGCGCGATCTCGACCTTTTCGTCTTCGGTATATCCGGCGATGCGGATGATCTCCATGCGATCCATCAATGGCGGCGGAATATTCAACGTATTCGCCGTGGTGATGAACATCACGTTGGACAGATCGTAGTCCACCTCGAGATAGTGGTCGTTGAAAGTATGGTTCTGCTCGGGGTCGAGCACCTCGAGCAACGCCGACGACGGATCGCCGCGGAAATCGGCACCCATCTTGTCGACCTCGTCCAACAGGAAGAGCGGATTCGAGGTCTTCGCTTTGCGCATCGACTGGATGATCTTGCCTGGCATCGACCCGATGTAGGTGCGCCGATGGCCACGGATTTCGGCCTCGTCTCGCACGCCACCCAGCGACACGCGCACAAATTCGCGCCCGGTCGCCTTTGCGATTGACTTGCCTAGCGACGTCTTACCGACGCCCGGAGGCCCGACGAGGCAGAGGATCGGCCCGGTCAGCTTGTTGGCCCGCTGCTGTACGGCAAGATATTCGACGATACGTTCCTTGACCTTTTCCAGGCCGTAGTGATCCGCGTCGAGGATCTGCTCGGCCAGCGTGAGGTCCTTCTTGACCTTGCTCTTCTTGTTCCACGGTATCGAGAGCAACCAGTCGAGATAGTTGCGCACGACGGTTGCTTCCGCCGACATCGGCGACATCTGGCGGAGCTTCTTGAGCTCGTGCGTGGCTTTCTCTCGCGCTTCCTTGGAGAGCTTCGTCTTCTTGATCTTGTCTTCCAGCTCCTGGAGCTCGTCGCGGCCTTCCTCGTCGCCGAGTTCCTTCTGGATCGCCTTCATCTGTTCGTTGAGGTAGTACTCGCGCTGCGTCTTCTCCATCTGCCGCTTGACGCGGGTCCGGATGCGCTTTTCCACCTGAAGAACAGAAATTTCGCTTTCCATGAGGCCGAGCACCTTTTCAAGGCGCTGCGTCACGGAGGGTGTCTCCAAGATGTCCTGTTTGTCTGGGATCTTGACAGCCAGATGCGAAGCGACGGTGTCGGCGAGCTTGGCGTAATCCTCGATCTGCTGGATCACACCCACGACCTCGGGTGACACCTTCTTGTTCAGCTTCACATAATTTTCGAATTCGGTGACGACGGAACGTGCCATCGCTTCCGCTTCGACGCGGTCGCCCGTGTCGTCGGCAAGTGCGCTGGCATCGGCCTCGTAATAGTCGTTCCGGTCAGTGTACTTGAGCACCTTCGCGCGCGTGGCACCTTCGACCAGCACTTTGACGGTGCCGTCGGGCAGCTTGAGAAGCTGCAAAACGCTCGCCAGCGTGCCGACCTCGAAAATCGCGTCGGTCGCCGGGTCGTCGTCGGAGGCGTTCTTCTGCGTTGCCAGGAGGATAAAGGTGTCTGAACGCATCACCTCTTCCAGCGCTTTGATCGACTTTTCGCGGCCGACAAAGAGCGGGACGATCATGTGCGGGAACACCACGATGTCGCGCAGCGGCAAAACCGGATAGGCCCGGGTTTCGCCGGGTTGCAGCTGGGGTCGTGGCTTGTTGGTCATTTGCTTTGGTCCCTTTTGTTGTGCCCCTGTCGTTTGACCCGCGAGAGCAGCGTCGCACGGCAGTGCCGGTAGGATCGGTAAGGAGGCACAGGGCAGGATGCCCGGCGCGCTTTCAGAGAGCGACTCCTTACCCAGCGGTAGTTAGATACGAACCTTCGTACGCTACCCCCCGTCTAGACACTATACGTATGGCGAGCCCAAACCCTTCGCAAGAAGTCCGCTTTTCCAGTTAAAGCGAGTCCCTTGCCGGTAACAACCCCGCCAATGGTACGAATCGATAGCCATTTTCGGGAATATTCCGTCCCGATGCGGGGCTCATCAGGCGCTAGCGCTACCGGATTCCGCTGTTCGATCGCTGCGGTCGGCGTAAATGTAAAGGGGCCGGGCAGTCCCTTCGACGACCTCCTTGGAGATCACCACCTCCTCGACGCCCTCCAGGCTTGGGAGGTCGAACATGGTGTCGAGCAGGATGCCCTCCATGATGGAGCGTAGCCCGCGCGCGCCGGTCTTACGATCGATCGCCTTGCGAGCAATGGCGCCAAGCGCCTCTTCCGCGAGCGTAAGATCGATCGATTCCATCTCAAACAGCCGCTGGTATTGCTTGACCAAGGCATTCTTCGGCTCGACCAGGATCTTTTTGAGCGAAGCCTCATCGAGGTCCTCAAGCGTCGCGACAACCGGCAGACGACCGACGAATTCTGGGATTAGGCCGTACTTGAGCAGATCCTCCGGCTCGACCTCACGGAAAATCTCGCCCTGTTTGCGATCTTCGGGAGCAACCACTTTGGCGCCGAAACCGATAGAGGTCGACCGCCCACGCGCCGAGATGATCTTCTCGAGTCCGGCGAACGCTCCGCCGCACACGAACAGAATGTTGGTCGTGTCGACCTGGAGGAATTCCTGCTGCGGATGCTTGCGGCCGCCCTGCGGAGGCACGGAGGCAATTGTGCCTTCCATAATCTTCAGCAGCGCCTGCTGCACGCCCTCGCCCGACACGTCACGCGTGATCGACGGGTTGTCCGATTTGCGTGAGATCTTGTCGATCTCGTCGATATAGACGATGCCGCGCTGTGCGCGTTCAACATTGTAGTCAGCGGCCTGCAGCAGCTTGAGGATGATGTTTTCGACATCCTCGCCGACGTAGCCAGCTTCGGTCAAAGTCGTTGCGTCGGCCATGGTGAACGGCACATCCAGTATGCGTGCGAGTGTCTGCGCCAGGAGCGTCTTGCCCGAACCGGTCGGACCAATGAGCAGGATGTTGGACTTCGCCAGCTCGACGTCGTTGTGCTTAGCCTGATGGTTGAGCCGCTTGTAATGGTTGTGGACAGCAACCGAGAGCACCTTCTTCGCGTGATCCTGGCCGATCACGTAGTCGTCGAGAACTTTGCGAATCTCTTTCGGCGTCGGAATTCCGTCGCGAGATTTTACCAGCGAGGATTTATTCTCCTCGCGGATAATATCCATGCAAAGTTCGACGCATTCATCGCAGATAAAGACGGTCGGGCCGGCAATGAGCTTGCGCACTTCGTGCTGGCTCTTGCCGCAGAACGAGCAGTAGAGGGTGTTCTTAGAATCGCTGCCGCCGACTTTGCTCATTCCATTCTCCGTCACACAATTCTGTACTCTCGGTGATCGGCTCCGCTCCGTTTTACCACCGCTACAGAAGCAAGTTTCGCACCGAAACACCAGCACGACGGCCGAGTTCTAAGAAGGGCCGCACTCCCATTTCTCCCTACACCATAAGCGAAGCATGCTAACGGCGTGATAATCAAGATTCTATTAACGATAACGCCGCACTTACAGGCGCAAAAGCGCCCGCTATACTTTTGGAGGATCGGAGGGAACCGCCCGCACATTCTCAGGCGGGCTTGGGAAGCATCTCCTCGGGCCGCTTATCAATCACCTTGTCGACCAAGCCAAAGTCTTTTGCGGCGTCCGCTGTGAGAAAATAGTCACGTTCGAGCGCATCTTCGATCTTCTTGAGCGACTGGCCGGTGTGTTTCACGTAGATCTCATTAAGGCGCTTCTTCAGGTTCAAAATCTCCTGCGCGTGCAGCATGATGTCTGTGGCCTGGCCCTGGAACCCACCGGACGGCTGGTGAACCATGATGCGGGCGTTGGGAAGCGCGAAGCGCTGGTCTTTGGCCCCCGCGGCGAGCAACAGCGAGCCCATCGAGGCGGCCTGCCCGACGCAGAGCGTCGACACCGGCGGGCGCACGAACTGCATCGTGTCATAAATCGCCATGCCCGAAGTCACTACGCCGCCAGGCGAGTTGATGTACATCGAGATTTCTTTTTTCGGGTTTTCGGCTTCGAGAAATAACAGCTGGGCGACGACCAAAGTCGCCACACCGTCCTCGATTGCCCCTGTGATGAAGATAATTCTCTCCTTCAGGAGCCGCGAGTAGATGTCGTAGGCCCTCTCGCCACGGTTGGTCTGCTCTACCACCATGGGCACCAGGTAGTTCATGTAGGTATCGTGAGGGTCTCTCATTTCGTCTCCTTGACGCGAATCGTACCGGCTAGACTAACCTGCCAGCGCGTCCGCTCATCTATTTTCCCACAAAGACAAGTGCAAGCCACCCGTCACTCAGGCGGCCGAATCATCTTCCTTGTAGAGTTCGTCGCGCGACACTTTGCTGTCGGTCACGCCCGCCAGTTCGACCAGGAAGTCTACCACCTTTTCCTCGAATATCGGCGCACGCAAGGCAGCAACCGCCTGCGGATTTTGACGGTAGTAGTCCCAGACGCGCTGCTCCTGGCCCGCAAACTGACGCGCCCGCTCCATCACGGCGCGGCTCAACTCATCCTCGGAGACCGTGATGTTGTTCTTTTCGCCGATCTCGGCGAGCACGAGGCCAAGCCTTACACGCCGTTCGGCAATGGCGCGATATTCGGCCTTGGCTTTTTCTTCCGTAGTGCCCTCGTCTGCGAATGTCTTGTGCTCAGTTTCCAGCTCCGAGAGCACCGATTTCCAAACACGCTCGAACTCGTCCTCTACGAGCGTCGGTGGCGGATCGAATTTGTGCAGCTTGTCGAGTTGATCCAGCAACGCCCGCTTGAGTTTCTGACGCGACATCGCCGAATGTTCGCGCGAAATGCTTTCTTTCACCGCGTCACGCAGTTTTGCAATCGATTCGAGACCGAGCGACTTTGCAAAATCATCGTTAGGCGTGACCTTGCCCGGCGCTTCGATCGACTTCGCGGTGACAACGAACTCAGCGGCCTTTCCCGCAAGGTCTTCCTTCATGTAGTGCGCGGGGAATGTCACATTGAGCGTTCGCGTTTCACCGCTCGTGATGCCAATCAGCTGATCCTCAAAACCCGGAATGAATGTATTCGATCCGATCAAGACGGCCGCATCGTCGCCGGAGCCGCCTTCGAAGGGCTTGCCGTCAATGGTGCCCGCAAAAGAGATCGTAACACGATCATCCTTGGCCGCCTGTTCGCCTGCCGGCCGGGCCGTGTAAGGCTTGTTCTGATCGACGATACGAGTGATGCCCTGGTCGACCTCGGCATCGGTCACGTCGGCAGTCAGTCGCGTCAATTTGATGCTCTTGAAATCCCCAAGGGTGATTGGCGGAACGATCTCGAGCGCCATGGTGTAGTTGAGATCAGTCTTGCCGGCGATCAGTTGCTCGATCGCACCCTCATCGGTGGGCAGAGTAACCTTCGGGTCCGCCGCAAGCTTGTAGCCGTGCTCGCTGACAATCTGGTTGTTGGTGTCGCGGACGGTCGCCTCGATGACTTCCGCCATCGCAGAGCGGCCATACATCCGCTTGAGATGGGTCACCGGCACCTTGCCGGGACGAAATCCATTGATTCGGACGCGGTCTTTAAGCTCGTCCAAGCGCGCATTGACTTTGGCATCGAGCTCGGAGGCGGGAACGACGACCTTGTACTCGCGCTTAAGGCCTTCGGACAGTGTTTCGGTAACTTGCATCGGACTCACTTTTTTCTCTGCTTACACTCGCATCGCACTGGCTCACCATTGAGCCGAACGCGCCGGTCGTGTCGGAATACGGGCGGACTCTCGTTGGCCCCGTGGTGCGGGCGGAGGGACTCGAACCCCCACGACTTTCGCCACTGGAACCTAAATCCAGCGCGTCTACCAATTCCGCCACGCCCGCGGAGGGCAAATCACGACGACTTTTGCGCCGCAATCCGGCACGGCTTAACGCGGCCCTACCCACTAAGGCAAGCCATAACAGCGCGCGCGCGGTGGTCCTTAACTCGATTGCCTCGTTGCCTTGTAGACATAGGTGCCGCGCGTCAATCCTCAATGGCGGAGGCGTTCAATTGCCCTGGGCGAGGTCAGCAAAGAGCCGTTGGTAAACACGTGGCAGCATCTCGGGCAGGTCCTCTGAAATCAGGCCCACTCCAAACTCAGCGGCCGCCTCCCCGTGGAGCCAAACGGCCGCGTTGGCGGCCTCAAAGGCCGGCATGCCCTGGGCCATGAGCCCGGCAATGATGCCGGCGAGCACGTCCCCGGAGCCCGCGGTTGCGAGGGCGGGTGGACCATTGTCGGCGATCGTCGCCCGACCACCCGGTGCTGCTACGACGGTATCGGCCCCCTTATGGACAACCACAGCCCCACAATAATCGGCGGCTAAACGGGTTTTCTCAAGTTTTGAATTAGAATTCGTTTTTTCCGCTATCATATGGAAAAGACTAGAAAATTCTCCTGAATGCGGAGTGAGAACAGCATCCCTATCTCGGCGCTTCTTGATCGCCGATGCAAGCTTGCCCGAATCCTCCGAAAAGCTCGTCAGTGCGTCGGCGTCCAGGACCACCGCGGCTTGACCAGCGAGCGCAGCCTGGACCTGCTCCTGCATGAGCGGCCCAACGCCGCCACCCGGACCTAGCACGACCGCATTGCGGCGTTTGTCGCTGAGAAATATACCAAGTTCGGTTGCCCCATCGACGGGGCGCACCATCACGGCGAGGTTCGCGACGGCGTTGGTGGCCAGGGCCTCCCGAGGGCTAGCAATAGTGACAAGCCCCGCACCTGCCCGCAGCGCCCCTCGGGCCGCAAGGCGTGCTGCCCCCGTCGTCCACGGTCCGCCTGAAACAACCACCGCGTGGCCGCGCGTGTATTTGTGGCCCGTCAGCTTTGGCCTTGGAAACGAACCACCCCAGACCTGCGGACTGTTGTGAAAGGTCTGTGGCCTGATCCGATCTAATACGCCGTCGCGAATTCCGATGTCGGCGACTTCGACCGCTCCGCAGTGCAGGCGACCCGGCAGCAACAGATGCCCCGGCTTGCGCCGGAAGAACGTTACCGTACGGGTCGCGTTGATGGCGGCCCCCATGACGGCACCGCTCGTACCATTGACCCCGCTCGGCAAATCAACCGCGATAATGGGTACGCGCCCGAGGTTCATCGCATCGATCATGGCGCGCGGGAGCCCTTCGACCCCGCGATCGAGGCCGGCCCCGAACAGTGCGTCGATGATGAGATCGCAATCGGTGAGGCCGTCCGGCCGGGCCTCTTCAAGAGGCCCCTTCCACTCTTCGGCGGCCAGCGCAGCGTCGCCCTTAAGTCGCGTCCTCTCACCGACGAAACAAACGCGAACGATGTAGCCGCGATCTGCCAAATAACGGGCGGCAACGAAACCGTCGCCGCCGTTATTCCCGGGTCCAGCCACAACGACGACGCGTCGACAGTCCACCGCTCTACAGGCGACATCGGCAACCGCACGCCCAGCGTTCTTCATCAACTTGAAGCCAGGAATGCCACCCGCGATCGTCAGACGATCCGCGTCCGCCATTTCGGCGGTCGTGAGCAACTCATTCATCGTCAACAAGCCTAACACCGGGTACGGGCCGAACGGACTAATCAGTTGCGCCGCAACGGTCTTTGGTGGTGGCTAAAATCTAGCCACTTTGCTTAACTTATAGGCGTCGATCATTAGGCATTCCACACGCAAGCACCGGCACCTCAATTAAACCATTGCACGGCATGGCTTTTTTGAGGGTCCGGGGTTGGCACGGGACCTGCTAACCGGTAGCGCGGTTCTCCGGTCACTTTCGGCGAACTGGGGGAAGGACAGGCGATGAAAAAAATCGAAGCCATCATCAAACCCTTCAAACTCGATGAGGTGAAGGAAGCGCTGCAGGAGGTCGGCTTACAGGGAATAACCGTCACCGAAGCGAAGGGCTTCGGAAGACAAAAGGGGCACACCGAACTATATCGCGGCGCCGAATACGTGGTCGATTTTCTCCCAAAGGTGAAAATCGAAATCGTGCTTGGCGACGACATGGTGGATAAAGCGATCGATGCGATCCGGCGCGCTGCTCAGACTGGCCGGATTGGTGACGGCAAGATATTCGTTTCCAACATCGAAGAAGCCATTCGGATCAGGACCGGAGAGTCCGGGATTGATGCAATCTAAGCCGCAGGCAACCATCGTAGCGGCAATTTCATGAAAACAAGGGGGAATGCAGTCACATGACGACAGCGAAAGAAGTCATGAAGATGATCAAGGATAACGACGTGAAATACGTCGATTTCCGATTTACCGACCCGCGCGGCAAGTGGCAGCACGTCACTTTCGACATCACCATGATCGAGGAAGACACCTTTGCCGAAGGCCAGATGTTTGACGGCTCTTCGATTGCCGGATGGAAGGCGATCAACGAGTCGGACATGAATTTGATGCCGGACCCGGCGACCGCGTGCATCGATC
>Ga0126371_10006269_pt1 | contig 10572 bp, 10 predicted proteins | sample PanSoiMetaPlot_4_FD_110145 | JGI IMG/M metagenome (GOLD analysis project Ga0126371, IMG submission 110145) | Tropical forest soil microbial communities from Panama - MetaG Plot_4 | ecosystem: Environmental > Terrestrial > Soil > Tropical forest > Bulk soil | place: Panama | collected 2016-02-17
CGATGTCTGATCGACCAGCTCCAACGTGCGGCGCGACTGAGTCTCGGTCATGGCTGCGCGGACGCGTTCAGCGATTGCTCGCGATCGGCGGCTGCGAGCGCGTCGATGATCGGATCGATTTCGCCGTCGAGAAAATTGTTGAGCTGATGAATCGTGACGTTGACGCGATGGTCGGTCACGCGCGACTGGGGAAAATTGTAAGTGCGGATTCGCTCGGATCGGTCGCCGGTCCCCACCATCGAGCGCCGCGTCTGCGCGATTTTGGCCTGCTGCTCGGCTTGCGCCTGCTCCAGGAGCCGTGCGCGCAGGATCTTGAGCGCGCGCGCCTTGTTCTTGTGCTGCGACTTTTCGTCGCGGCAAACGATTACCATCCCGGTCGGGATGTGCGTGATTCGCACCGCAGAGTCCGTCGTGTTGACGCTCTGCCCGCCCGGCCCCGACGCGCGCATCACATCGATTCGGAGGTCCTTCGCCTCGTTGATATTGACCTCGACGTCGTCCGCCTCCGGCATAACCGCCACTGTGACCGCCGAGGTGTGGATGCGCCCCGACGCTTCCGTGGCCGGCACGCGCTGCACGCGATGAACACCACCCTCGAACTTGAGTCGGGAGTAAGCGCCGCGGCCGCTGACCGACGCGATCACTTCCTTGATTCCGCCAAGGCCGGTTTCGCTCAGGCTCAGCGCCTCGATCTTGAAGCCGTGCCGCTCGGCGTAGCGCGTGTACATCCGGTACAGGTCGCCGGCAAACAGCGAGGCCTCGTCGCCGCCGGTGCCGGCGCGTATTTCCAGGATGACGTTCTTCTCGTCGTTGGGATCGCGCGGCGTCAGGAGTTCCTTCAGCTTCTCCTCGAGCGCGGACAGGTTTTTCTGCAGCGCCGGCATCTCGGCCTTCGCCAGCTCGCGCAAGTCGGCGTCGTCGCCGTCGAGGATCGCCTTGTGGCCGGCGATTTCGTCGGCGACGCGGATATACTCGCGCGCGCATTGCGCCGCCTCGGAGAGTTGCGAACGCTCCCTGGCGATTCGCGCGTATTCGCGCTGATTGGCAAGCGTGGCGGGATCGGCGAGCTTGCGCTCCAGCTCCGCAACGCGCTCTTCGATTGCGCTCGCCTTATCCAGCATCGCCGATCACTCCCCTCGCAGAAATACCGTCGCAAGAAACAAAAACGGCGCGGCCGATTTGGCCGTGCCGAATTATTTTCCCCCGCGCACCCGGGTGCAGCGTGCACCGCAGGCGGCGGGAGTTGCTATGCTACTTCTCGGCGACGGATTCCGCGGATTTCTCCGCCGGCTTCTTGATGCCGTACTTGCGATTGAAGCGCTCGACCCGCCCCGCGGTATCGACCAGCCGCTGCGTGCCAGTGTAAAAAGGATGGCATCGCGAGCAGACCTCGACGTGAAGCTCCTTGAGCGTCGAGCGCGTTTCGAAGGTGTTGCCGCACGCACAGATCACCATGCAGCGGCGATATTCAGGATGGATTCCGGGTTTCATTTTAGTTTCTCGAGCCCTTCCAGCTATTGTGTTGCAGGATACCATCTGAAAGTAACGCAGACAATTCGCCGCTTGCGACCGCTTTTTCGCGCATTTCGCGCGCCGGTCGCAACTGCGATTGCATCAATCTTAATCACGATCGGCGCGGTTGCCACTTACGCCGCTTCTTCGCCCGCGGCTGCCCCGACTTCGTCATCGAAATCGGCCAAGCCCGGCTTCACGCCCGACAGTCGAACCCTATTCGCGCCGATCGTGTTTCTGGCGCCGCCCGGGCCTGAGCGCGCCAAGCGGGCAATCGCGATTCTCGATCGCCAGATCGCTTTCCAGCGCCGGATTTCGTTTCATCCCAAGCTCGATCCCTCATTGCAGCACGTGGTCGATCTGATGCCGCCGCGGCAATCGACGATGATCCGCGCCGCAGCGCTCTACTCGAACTCCGAAATACCGTGGAGCGATCGGCCGGACGGCACACACGAAATACTCGTCAGCGGACGTCCCGACGACTCGGATTACCTCTATGCGCTTGTGGCGAAATGGATCGCTCCCGAGGAGCCCGATCGCTTCGCTGGTGTCTTCAGTCTGAAGCCCGCGACGAAGTCGAGCGCTGACGGCACCACGAGCGTCAACGGCACTCTGGCGGGGGAGCTGCTCATGAACACCTATGGCATCGACGAGCTGGTCGACGCCGCCGCGGATGCCCTGCGCGAGGTTCATGGCGACCTCAAGCCGCCGTGGGATTTGAAGCCCGGCAAGTTCAACCATCATGATCGCGCCGCACTCGACCGCTTCCATCGCGAGATGCCGCATCTGGCGGAGAAGTTCGACACCTATTTCAAGTTTAACAACCTGCTCGACGAATTTGATTCGCCCGCCGGGCCGATCGTGTTGTTCAATGCCGACGCTGAAGTCAGGGTGAATGCGCTCAAGAAATATCCCAAGCTGTACGAGTTCTACCGCAAGCTGGTGCCTGCCGTCACCGCGAAGTCGGAGATCGTCGACGCGCACGGCAACTACTGGATGCGCGAATCGTTTGACCACGGCCACATCCGCTTCATGATCATGCTGCGCAATGGGCAGCTGACGCCGTTCAACGCCTCGATTCAGCCGGCGGGCGAGAGCGTCGCGCTCAACGAGATCACGCGTGGCAGCTATCGCACGCAGGCGTCGGGGCTGATCACCAGCCTCAAGATGAATTTCGGCCTGGCCAACGTGGGGTTCGTCACCAACTATAGCCGCGACGCAGATGCGGCGACCTTCGACAACCGGATGGACGCGGTTCCTCGCCTTGTTGCTCCTCCTGGCGTGCATCAGGTGATGGACCTGATCGCGGGCGAGTTTCTGAGCGTGCTCGCCACCGGAAACGGCGGGATGAATTCGAAACTCAGCTCGCACCGGCTGCCGAACGGGGCTTACGAGTTCTCGGGCGGTGTGACGGCTCAACTGGACTATTCGCCGACGCTGGAGCTGCTCGCGCGAATCGGCGACGCGATCGCAGCGGCACACAACGATCAAGTGCGTACGGAGGAACGCGCATTCGGCGAGGAACTTTTCGACGCTTTCGTCGCCGACTACAATAGTGCGCGTCCGGCGATTCTCGCACTGGACGCGGAACCGAAGAGCGGAGACGCAAGAACCAAATGAGCGCAGGACGTCTGCGGTTGTTCAGATTCGTACTGTTGGCCGCTGCAATCATCGTTGCAGGATGCTCAGCCGACCAACCGCCGCCGCCTGCGGTCGGCGCGGGCCCTCAGCCTAAGGTATTGAGCAGCTTGAATGATGTAGCGGCGACGCCGGTGAATCCGCTGGCGATCGATCAGGTGCCGCAGCGTGGCGAAGGCATGATCCTCGATCGCGGACCGTCGTCAGCCGGTCCGCGTACATTCCAGAACGAGCCCGGTATGACGCGCCAGGTCGGCCCCGATTCCAATCCCGCGACGGTGCGCCTGCTGAATGCCAAGGCCGCCAAGTTCGGCAACTTCTCCGGGGTCATTCTCGACCGCATTTTGGCACGACTGCTGGTCGAGGAGCGTTCTGAGGAATTCTCGCGCGGCAAACTGCCCGACGAACTCAAAGCCGTAATCATCACCGCCACGCTGAACAAACAGGGCAAGCTCACCGAGCTCGTAGTCGAACAACATTCCGGCAAGGCGAAGATCGATCAGATGATGATCGACGTGTGCAAGAAGAGCATCTGGTACGAGAATCCCCCAGTTGACGCGCTCTCCGACGACGGGACCTACAAGCTGACCGTCAAGTTGAAGCTCGAAAACTACGCCTCGCTCGACGAGACGCATTGGAGCTTCGTCACCGACCTGGGACTCGGGATTAGCTAGCCGCGCAGCAGCGCACCGCTTCTGCTAGAATCGGCGCCGTGAATTCGCTGGACGATTACATCCCGCGGCCTGGATTGTCGGTGCCCATCGTCACGATTCTCGATGCGCGCGGTCGCGTGCTCGAAGACCAGCAGCGCGCGGTGGTCCGCTTCGCGCTCCAAGACGGCGCCGGCGCCGACACTATCTTCGCCGCAGGAACGACCGGCGAATGGGACCGTATCGACAATCTGCGGCGTCAGGCGGTCGCGCGCATCGCGATCGACGAATGCCGCCGCGCGCGTGCGTCGGCAGCAAAGAAGATCGAAGCATGGGCCGGCATCACGGCACACACGCGCGCCGATACGCTCGACAATCTGACGCACGCGATCCATGCGGGCGCGGATGCGGCCGTTGTCGCGCCGCTCTCGATCAAAGACGTCGAGCATCCCGCGGAGTTCGTCGAGCGCGACATCGGCGGAGTCTTCAATCGCGCGGGCCGGATGCTTCCGGTGTTCCTCTACGACAACGCTGAGATCGCCGCTCCAGGCAAGGCGCCACGTCTGCACACGCGCGACGTCAAGGCGATGGCGCGACTGCCCTACGTGCGGGGAATAAAAGTTACCGCCAGCAAGACCGTTATCGGCAACTACACGCGCGCTGCGTCGCACTTCAAGGCCGGCCACGAGTTCGCGATCTATGCCGGCAACGCGTATCTCATCTTCGATTTGTTCGCGCCGCCCGACGGCGTCGGCGATCGCATGCGGCACTACTGGAATCGTTACCTAACGCAGCGCACGCGCCCATATGGCGTCGTCGCGGGGCCGGCCAATGCGATGCCGCGTGAATGGCAACGCGCCTGGCAGGTCTGCCGCTCGAGCGACGCCGAGCTGATGCGGTTGTACGCGGACGCGATCGAGGAATTTCGCGCCGCGTCGAGTTTCAAGCGCGGGGCGAAGGTCTATCGCCCGACGATCGCTACGCTCAAAGCATCGCTGAAGGAGATGCGCGTTATCGACAGCGACGCTGTGGCCGCGGGCACGCCGGAGTTGAGCGACGCCGAGCGGCGCGAATTCTCGACTCGATTCGTGGCGCTGCGCGAGCGCAACGCCGAGATGCTTGAGCGCAGATGGGTCAGCGAATACGATTCGGCCTCCGGACACGCGCCGGCAAGGGAACGCAAATCGGCGGGGCGCAATGGCTGAAGAGAAACTCGATGTCGTCGGCGGCGGCAGCATGGTCGTCGACCTGTTCTACCGCACGCCACGAATTATCCGCGCCGACGAAAAGATCCTGCTGCGCGCGCATACCGCGAGCGCTGCGATCGAGCGCACCCAGGTCGGCGGCCTGGTGCTGAATCACCTCGGCTGGGGCCGCGTGCTCGGTCTCAGGACAGGCATCTTCGGCAAGCTCGGCGACGACCGCAACGGCGAATTTCTGCGCGACGGCATGGATCGCCTCGGCATCCGCCATCACCTGACATTCGACGGCACCGCCACTGCGTTTGCGACGATCTTCGTCGATGCGGCCGGCGATCGCGCGATCTACATGGCGCGCGGCGCAACCGGCGAGTTGACTCCGGCCGAAGTGCGCAGCCGCCACGGCGCATTCATCCGCCGCGCCAATCTCGTCTCGACCGAAATTTCGCAACTGCCGCTCCGAACGGTGCTCGCGATTCTGCTGTTCGCACGCACCCACTCGATTCCCACGATTCTCGACGTTGACGTGCCGCCGTCCGATGCGATCGGAACGCTCGGCACGCGCGCGGAGCTCGAGCGCGCGCTAAAGCTCGCCACCTGGCTCAAGCCGTCGAAGGCTGCAGCGCGCGAGATCGCGGATGGCAACGGGCGCGATCCGCTCAAGAGCGCCGAAGCCATTCGCGCGCGCTACGGCAATCGCGCGGTGATCATCACCGAAGGCGACAAGGGATGCTCGATCGCAGCCCGCGACACTTCCGTTCGCGTGCCCGCGTTCAAGGTGAAGCAGGTCGATTCGACTGGCGCCGGCGACGCATTCCTGGCGGGAGTGGCCGCCGGCCTTCGGCTCGCGCTGCCGTGGGACAAGATTGGCCGGCTGGCGAACGCGGCGGGCGCAGTCGCGGTCACGCGGCTAGGCGCGTTTCCGTCGGGCTTCGACGTGCGCGAAGAAATCCTCGACATCTACGGCGAAGCGATCGCGCTGCCGGCGCCGCGGCTCGATGCCGAGCCGCCCAAAGCGGCGGTCGGCGACTCGAGCGCGGAGGTCGAAAAGTTTTTCGACCTTGCGCTGGCCGAGTTGGGCGCTCTGCGTAGCGGACTCAACCTGACCGCGATCGCGCGCGCAGTTGAGATAATCCGCACCGCGCTTGGCCGCGGCGGCCGCGTCCACGTGACGGGCGTGGGCAAGCCCGAGCACGTCGCTCGCTATGCTGCCAGCGTATTTTGCTCGGTCGGTACGCCCGCCACGTTTCTGCATGCGACTGAGACGCTGCACGGAAGTTTGGGCCAGGTGCATCCGCGCGACGTTGTGATCGCAATTTCCAACAGCGGCAGCACCGACGAGTTGCTTTCGACTGCAACCGCTATCCGCGAACAGGGTGCGCAGCTGATCGCGATCACTGGCAACAAAGATTCAAGCCTTGCGCAACTCGCCGATCTCGTGATCCACGTGCCGATTCCCAACGAAGGCGGCGGTCTGGGGCTTGCGCCCCGTATCAGCGTGCTCGGCGAAGTGTTCGTGCTGGCGGGGTTGTCCGTCGCACTTGAACTCGCGCATGGTCTGACGGTCGAGGAGTACTCGCGATGGCATCGCGCGGGCGCAATCGGCGAAGCCGCCCGCCGCCTCGCCGAGACCCGCAAGCGCCGCGCGTAAGCGAGAACCAAGCCGGCTTACTCATACTGGCCGACCTCTCGAGAACCCTTGGTCCTGCCGGCCTTGCGAACCTCACGCGCCGGGCTTTTCGGCGTCGTGGGCGTGGCCGATTGCGTGCCGAAGCTTGCGATCGAGTTTGGCGCAGGTGAACACGACCTTTTCCGAGTGAACGGCCTCGACCGCGCTAAGCGGGATCGTAAAGTCGCCCGCATTCTCGACGTACACTACCAGCTCAGGACGTCCGCTGGGCGCGACCTCGCGCACGGCGCCAAATTCCTCGCCGCCGTCGGACACAAAGGCCTGGAAGCCGACCTGGATTTTTTCCTGCATGATCGGAGTATCCGCTGAAATCTATTGTGGGTCGAGGACAAAGCTTCAGATGATGCGGAATTCGGACGCGAATATCACCGGAAACGGCACGCTGAGGAACTTGGACTCGTCGGCGCGCACGTCGCGATATAAGTCGCCGGTGCCGGAGGCGCGCACCGCGTCGAAATCGTCGAACCAGACCTCCGCGACGCCGTCGTAGAGCGGCTTGCGGCCGTCAGCATAGCCGGACGCACGCACGTGGCATTGGACGTAGCGACGCGTCTGCGGAATCTTTGCCGCCAGCGGTCCATGTTTCGTGCGCCAGTAGGACTGAAACGCCGCTACGTCCATACCGGGCTTGCGTGTCAGCAGTGACAGAATCTTTACTGAGTCCTTTCCGGACGTTCCTTCCTTCTGGATGAGCTCGTTAGTAACGATCGCGGCCGTCTTCGACGTATCGACAAACACCGCGTCATCGGTGGCCGCCGCGCGCAGCGCGGCCGAGCCGGCTATCTTTACGATCGTTTCTTCGTCGTCGAACCACGCTTCGGAGATTCCATCGTAGAGCGGTTCGTGACCGTTGCGATACGAGGTCGGCAGCGCGATCGCCGCAACGTATTTTCGCACCTCAGGTATCGCACGGATCACGGCGGCATGCTGGTTGAGCCAGTAGTCGCGAAACCGTTCGACGGTCAGCTCCTGTCTGCGTTTGAAAAAGTTGAATGTCTTGACCATTGCTCTTGCCGGTCCGCGCGATGACACCACCGTAACCCAATCGGAAAATCAGCTTAAGCCGCAGAACCCTCACTAACCTCTCCCGTAACTGAACGGGCGAGGCATCGGAAGGTTACTGCCTGGTCGTGCCGGGCTCGAGCTCGACGCCGACTGGCACCAGCACACGCACGACCATGTTGTAGAATGCGACGTTCTGCACCAGTTCCATCAGGCGGCGCGTGTCGAGGAACCCTTGGAGCGCATCCCAGGCGGCGTCGCTGACGCGGACGTTGTTGGTCGCTTCGACCGCGTAGCGAATCACGGCGCGCTCGTGATCGTTGAACGCGGGCGATTTCTCGAAGTCGGCGAGTGCTTCGAGCTGCTCGCGCGGGACCCCGACGCGGCGCGCAATATTCCAGTGATGCACGAATTCGTACTGCGCGTCAGTCAGCCGTCCGACGGTGCAGATCGCGAGTTCGCGCAGCTTCGGATCGAGCGCTGTCCTGTTGCGAAGCTCGCTGCCCATCTGGCAGAAGCGGCGCAGCAGGTTCGGAGTGTGCCCGAGCGCCTTGAAGATGTTGCCGACGGTGCCGCCGCGCTCGGCGGCGAGGTTGTCGTAGATCACGCGGTCGGCTTCGGGTAGGTCGTCGCGGTTCAAGTACGGTACGCGCGCCGCCATATGTGCACCTCGCTATGTCTCGGCCAATTCTCTCCCTTCAGGAGAGGGGCGAGCGGACGTTCAGGCGAACAGCATTTCGGACATCGCGCCACCCGGCGGAATCATCGGCATCACCGCTTCTTCCTTGGGGATCACGACGTCGATCAGCACGGGGCCGGGCGTGGCGAACGCTTGCTTCATCGTCGCGACCAGATCCTTCGACTTTTCAATCCGGAAGCCGTGCGCGCCGTAGGCCTCGGCCAGCTTGACGAAGTTCGGCACCGACATCGCCGAGTACGAATACCGCTCGGCGTAGAACTTCTCCTGCCACTGTCGGACCATCCCGAGGAAGTAGTTGTTGAGGATGATCACCTTGATGTCGACGTTGTACTGAACCGCAGTGCCAAGCTCCTGGATGTTCATCTGGATCGAGCCGTCGCCCGAAACCACGACGACCTTCTTGTCGGGCGCGGCAAACTTGGCGCCGATTCCTGCGGGCAACCCGTAGCCCATCGTGCCGAGGCCGCCCGAGGTCAGCCACGATCGCGGATTCTCAAACGGAAACATCTGCGCCACCCACATCTGATGCTGCCCGACGTCGGTGGCGATGATGCAGTCGCCTTTGGTCAGGTTGTGCATCTCCGAGATGACTTCGAGCGGCGAGACGCTCTCGCCGCGATTGCCGTTCTCGTACAGCGGCTTCTCCTTCTGCCACTTGAGAATCTGTTGATGCCACTTGGCCCACTCGGCGCGCCGCTTGCCGATGCTCTCGCGGCCTTTGATCTGAGTCAGCATGTCGGTCAGCACCGACTTGATGTCGCCGACGATCGGAATATCGACCTTGACGTTCTTGGAGATCGACGACGGGTCGATGTCGACGTGGATGATGGTCTCGGCCTTGGGCGCGAACTCCGAAATCTTGCCGGTGACCCGATCGTCGAAGCGTGCCCCCACCGCGATCAGACAATCGGTGTTGCAGACCGCGGTATTGGTGCCGTACGAACCGTGCATCCCGAGCATCCCGAGCCGCAGCGAGTCGGAAGCCGGGTACGATCCCAGTCCCATCAGGGTTTCCGTAACTGGAATGCCGAGTCCTTTGACGAGCTCGCGCAACTCGGGCGCCGCGCCCGACCATTGCACGCCGCCGCCGACGTAGAACAGCGGCGTCGAACTCTTTTCGATCGCGTCGATCGCGCGCTCGACCTGCCGAGGATTGCCTCGAATCGTCGGCTTGTAACCGCGCAGATCGATCTTTTCCGAAAGGTGAAGCGCGTGCTCCGCCTGCTGCACATCTTTGGGCAAGTCGACAACGACCGGCCCGGGACGTCCGCTGCCGGCGATATAAAACGCTTCCTTGACGATGCGCGAGATGTCCTTGACGTTCTTCACGAGGAAATTGTGCTTGGTGCACGGGCGCGTGATGCCGACGAAGTCCGCCTCCTGGAAGGCGTCGTTGCCGATCATCGTGGTCGGCACCTGACCCGAGAGGACGACGAGCGGAGTGGAATCCATGTAGGCATCGACGATGCCGGTGACGGTGTTGGTTGCGCCGGGTCCGGAGGTCACCAGCACGACGCCCGGCCGCCCGCTGACCCGTGCATAGCCTTCGGCCATGTGGGTCGCGCCCTGCTCATGGCGGACGAGGACGTGCTTGACCTTTGAGTCGAGCAGCGCGTCGTAAGTCGGAAGGATCGCGCCGCCGGGATAGCCGAAGATCACGTCGACGCCTTCGGCGATCAGGCTCTCGATAACGATTTGTGCTCCCGTGAGTTTTTTCATTACGAACTTTGGCCGTTTTTTCGCTTTTCCACCTGTTGAGCCTCCAAAGGTACACTACGCACAGATATCGGTACAACTTCGATAGTTCCGAACATGAGCCCGATGCCTCGCGCCGGCAGAACGGGTAGCTTCGATCGCATGAAAGTTCACAGGCTGGAACGCACTCAAATCGTCCGGCGGCCGCTCGCCGAGACGTTCAGATTCTTCAGCGATCCGCGCAATCTCAAGCGGCTGACGCCCGCGTCTCTCGATTTCAAGTTTACCGAACCGCCGCCGGCCGAGCTTCATGTCGGGAGTTCGATCGACTACCGCGTTCGTCTCTACGGGGTGCCGGTCCATTGGCGGACCCGGATTGAATTCGTGCAGGCGCCGAAGATGCTCGTCGATGTGCAGGAGAAGGGACCGTACGCACTATGGCGCCATCGCCATATCTTCAGCGACGCCGGCCACGGCAGGACCGAG
>Ga0126371_10006270_pt1 | contig 10571 bp, 7 predicted proteins | sample PanSoiMetaPlot_4_FD_110145 | JGI IMG/M metagenome (GOLD analysis project Ga0126371, IMG submission 110145) | Tropical forest soil microbial communities from Panama - MetaG Plot_4 | ecosystem: Environmental > Terrestrial > Soil > Tropical forest > Bulk soil | place: Panama | collected 2016-02-17
AGCCTGCCGCGCATGAGACTTACCGGCATGCTCATGGGAATCCACACGGGCCTGCCTCAATCGTCAGGTTGCAAGGTCACGTATGTGGACGGCGACGGAAATCTGGGCAGAAGCTTTGAAGCCGTGCGCTGGCATCTTCGTTCCTCCCGCTCCAAACGAATTCTTGTCGGCGCGGTGAACGACTACAGTGCACTGGGAGCGTTGCGCGCCTTTCAGGAAGCGGGACGGACCGATTGCTGCGTTGTCATGGGCCAGAACGCTTCACCGGAAGGCCGGGCGGAACTCCGGGAACGGGGAAGCCGATTTATCGGCTCGGTGGCCTATTTTCCGGAGCGCTATGGAGACGATCTGATCCGGCTCAGCCTCGAAATCCTGAATCGCCGCCAGGTGGCGCCCGCCGTCTTCGTGGAGCACAAGCTGGTCACTTGCAAAACGGTAGATCACTTCTACCCAAACGACGCCCTGCAGAAACTCACGGCACCTGATGTGATGAAAGCTTCCGCTTCCCACCCATAGATTCATTGCGCTTTCGGCGCATGCATTGATTTATCCGGACTGTGACTGCAGCGGCAAGCTTGTCAACCGGACCTTGGTCGCGTCGAAATAGGCGTTTCCTATGGCCGGCGCAACAGCCATGATTGGCGTTTCGCCGGCTCCCGCCGAGGGGATATCCTTGCGGTCCAACAAAATCGCTTCGATCTTCGGCACGTCACGGAAGCGCGGTACGCGATAACTTGAGAAACGCGCGTTGGAGATGCGCCCGTTCTCGAAATGAATCGACTCAAACAGCGCACCCCCGAGTCCCTGAATCATGGCACCAACTACTTGATTCCGCAGGCCGTCGGGATTCACGATTGCGCCGCACTCAAAAGCCTCCACAAGTCTGTTCACGCGAATCGCTCTCGTCTTTGCCTCAACAGATATCTCCGCAAACGTTGCCACATAACTTCCCTTTTCACAGCCCGCCGCCACGCCGAAGCCCTGGTTTTCTTCCATTTTTTGCCGTGGCCAGCCGAACGCATTCGCCGCCGCCAGCAGCACCGCGCGCATTCGCACGTCCGAAAGATTGGCTAGCCGGAACGCCAGTGGATCGAGCCCCGCCGTGCGAGCCAACGAATCCATGTGCGTCTCGCGTGCGAAATGGTTCGCAGTCGCGGCAAGACCGCGGTACGACCCGCTGCGCAAGACCAGCGGCACCTGGTGATACTCCGTCAATACATTCGCCACGGCGTATGGCGTGTCAATCGCCGACATTCCCGAGTGATAGTTGTGAAACTCCCACGCCGTCAGCTTTCCGTCGGCCGCGATTCCGCCTTTCACCTCAATCAGTCCAGCCGGACGAAAGTACGCCCAGGTAAATTCCTCTTCGCGCGTCCACACAAGTTTTACAGGGCGCCCTCCTGCCGCGCGTGCCAACCTCGCTGCCTCCAGCCCAGCGTCGCTTGTGTGTTTTCCGCCGTAAGCCGCTCCGGTATCCGGCACAATTACGCGTACGTTTTCCGCCGGCACGTGGAAAATGGCCGCCAAATCATCACGCACGGCAAACGGCCGCTGCGTTCCCATCCACACGGTGAACTTCCCGTCGATCCACTGCGCCACGGCCGCACGCGGCTCGAGCGGGGCATGCGCTATATACGCGACCGTATAGCTCGCTTCCAGACGCTTGGCCGCCGCAGCCATTCCCTCGGCTAGTGAACCCTTCATTTTCCTGAAGCGTTCCTCTTTCGAAGGCTCCGCGTTGTTCTTCAAATAAGGAAAAATTTCCCGGTCCGAAATCTGCGGCAATTCTTTCCATTTGACCTGCAACTTCGCCAGCGCAGCTTCGGCTCCCGCAACGGTCGTAGCGGCCGCGCCGACAAAGTCCCCGTCACGGACCAGCACGACATCGGTCATCCCCTTCACCGCCGAATCATCATAAGCAACCAACGTCGCGCCAAAGGAAGGTGGCCGCAGCACCTTTCCATGCAGCAAGCCGTCTGGCCGCAGGTCAGTGCTGTAACGATGCCGGCCGGTCACAAACTCGCGCCCATCTACCTTTGGAAGCGGTTGCCCCGCAATCGTCCAAGCCGAGGCTGGCTTCACCGGATCCTCTGCCGGTGGTTTCTGCTGCGCAACGTCCTCGCGTGCGAGCTCCGCGTAACGCAGCGACTTTCCGCTCGCGGGGTCGGTAACCTTTCCATTCCCGGCGACGAGTTTCTCCGCCTGCGCGTTCCATTGCTTCGCCGCCTTTTCCACCAGCAAATCACGCGCAGCGGAAGCCACCTTCCGCAATTGCGGCGTCATCGTAGGCGTGCTTCGGCTTCCAAACGTGCCCGCGTCAAATGGCGTCACCGCGGTATCTGCGAGCACCATGCGCACGTTCTCAAACGCCACACCCAACTCGTCCGCGATCGTCTGCGCCAGCGAAGTGCGGACGTTCTGTCCGATCTCCGCTTTACCCACAAACCCAGTTACCGTGCCGTCTTCGCCGATATGAAGCCAAGCCCCGATCTGTTTCGGCAGTTCTTCGTTGTGAAAACCCTGCGGTCCGGGCGCGGTTTCCTGTGCCGCGGACGCCTCTTTCACCACCGCGAAAATAGCCAGCCCCGCGCCAAATACCTTGAAGAAATCGCGCCGCCCAAGCGCGAACTGGTGCATCGGCAGCGCACGAAACTCGAACCGTTCCGGTTCCAGGACAAATGTCTCGAGTTCGCCTTTCATTGGGCACGCCCCTTGACGCTGCCCGCGGCCTTCTGCACAGCTTCGATGATTCGCGGATGCGCTCCACAGCGGCAGATGTTCCCCTGCAATCCCTGCACAATCTGTTCCGGAGTCGGATGCGGATTCGCCTGCAGCAAAGATACGGTGCTCATGATCATTCCTGATGTGCAGTACGCGCACTGAAACGCCCCCGCATCCAAGAATGCCTGCTGCACCGGATGCAGCTCACCGTCTTTGTCTAATCCCTCAATCGTCAGAATCGGCCGCCCCGCCACGGCGTTCACCGCGATCTGGCAGGATCTCCGGGCCACACCTGCCAGCAGTACCGTGCAGGCCCCGCACATCCCTTCACCGCAACCGTACTTCGAGCCCGTCAGCCCAAGTTCGTCGCGCAGCACATAGAGAAGCGGCGTATCCGGCGCATAGTTCACCGCGTATTTCTTCCCATTAATTTCGAGTGGAATGCTCTCGGCCATAGTGGATTCCCTCCCGTCGCCAAGCGGGCAATCAGTGTTTGTGGCAGGTGTCGCAGGAAGCCTTCGCGTGATTCATCTCATGGCAGTTGAGGCAGCCGTACATAGTCGTCACGCTGGTCGCTTCCGACATCGTCGCCATTTCCGCCACTTCACCGTGGCAGGTCTCACATTTTACTCCCGCGGCCAGGTGTGGGCGATGGCTCCACCATACTCCGGGTAAAACCTGATAGACGCGCACCCACGGAATCGGCTCCTTCGAATTTGCGTACAAGGCCAGCTTCTGGATGGCAGGCTTATCCTTCGCAATCGTGGCGTGGCACTGCATGCACACAGAAGTCTCGGGAAGCCTCATCAAGTTGCCCGGCTCAGGATTCATGTGACATCCCTTGCACGTCAGGCTGAACGCCAGATGCTGTTTGTGGCTGTACGGAATCGGCTGCTCGGGCGCGGGGTGCGGACTCGGATTATCCGGCACCATCTTAGCCGACTTCTGCGCACATGTGGCACCGCACAGAAGCGACGTTCCGATCAAAATAAGTCCGCCCATTCGGCAAATCATCGCGTCTCCTCTAGGCCTTCTTTCCGACCACCTCTTCGATCGAGGTCCCAAAATCCTTAAAAATCACCGTAGCCGCATTTCGTCCGGGCCCACCGGTTACCGATCCGCCTGGGTGTGTGGTCGCGCCTGTTTGATAGAGACCAGGAATCGGCATTCGATGCTGCGCCCAACCGGCCATCGGCCGCAAAGAGCCCGTCTGTGCCGCATTTTGCGCGCCTGCGTGCGCGCTGCCGTGCCAGAAATGGGGATTCATCCGTTCCAGGTCCAGTGGGCTTTCAACGAAGCGCGCCAGAATCTTGTCCTCGGTCAGATTCGGCGCAAAACGCCGTAAGTATTTCAGGTTGGCGTCGGACACGTCGTACTTTATCTTGTCCCAGCGTTCCGGCCCTTCCTTTAATTGATAAGGCTGCCAGCCGAGCACCTTGACGGTGTGCTTCCCCGCCGGGGCGCGGGTCGGGTCCACAATGCTGCAGCAGATCACCTGTAACGGAGGCTCATCCAGATTCACCACACCGCGTGTGTCGTCAAACGCAAAACGCAACGCGCGGTACGGCGACGCCAGAATCCCGGATTCGACTGGCGAAAGCGTTCCGCCATCCACCTGGTAAATCGGAGGCTCGCTTGTCGCGTAGTGCGTCACGAACATGGCGTTTTCCGCCTGCCAGGTGTTCACTCCGTAGACGAAATCGTCGCCCCACAACTCTTTGGGAGCCATGTCCACCAGGTGCTTAATGTGGATCGTAGAAACAACGGCCTTCGACGCGCGGTACGAACTTCCATCGCTGCATTCGACGCCTACGCATTTTCCGTTTTCCACGATCAGGCTCTTCACCCACTTATTCACCAGGATCGTTCCGCCGTGCGCCTCAACAAACCGTCCGAGCGCTTCGGTCAACGCTCCTGATCCACCTTTCGGCAAAGGTCGTCCGCTATGCTGTTGGCGCGGTGCTCCGTAGGCCAGTCGCCCCGTTACGGGTGCGTCGGGGGGCTCCGCGGCTAGGTGCGACATGTACAACATAAATGTTCGGCAGTGGTCGTCCTCGAACGTGTCGTGGATAATGTCCCACGCCGACATGGCCAACCGCCGTTGCCACAATTTTCCGTGCGGCACCTGCCCCAGTTGATCGTTCAGCGGCTTAGCAAACCCGATCGGCGTGAACGAACCGGCGGCAAATAAGGAACGCACGGCGTCGAGTTCCACAAGCATCTTCCGGTATGCAACCGCGTCGTTTTTTGAAAATTTCGCGAATTCTGTACATGTGCGGTCCAGGTCCCGCCACTGCGTCAGGTAAGTCCCATCCGGAAATGGAACATGAAAGATTGGATCGGGGTCAATGTACTGGAGGCCGTAGTCAGCGAGCTTCAGTTCGTCATTCTTAATGAGCGGATTGTCCTGAATAAAAACATGCGCGGTCGAGCAACAATCGTCATGAAAACCTTTGAGCGTCAATTCTGCCGTTTTCACGCCTCCGCCAATTTTTGGCCTTCCTTCCAGAATCAGGCAGCGATAACCGGCCTTCGCCAGGTACGCGGCGGTAATCAGGCTGTTGTGCCCTGCTCCAGCAACCACAATGTCGAATTTCTCTGCCGCGCCCGCTACCTGCCGCATCGCCAGGTGCTTTACCGCCAAGGGCGCAATTGCCGCGCTTTTCACGAATCCGCGCCGTGTAACTTTCTTCATTCCCGATCCCTCGATGTTTCTCTACGCTCTTCTCACCACTTCCTCAATGCTCGAACCGAAATCCTTAAGCATCACCGCCGCCGCGTTCCTTCCGGGCCCGCCGGAAACCGAAGCTCCCGGATACGTTGTCGCGCCCGTCTGGTAGAGTCCCGCAATCGGCATGCGATGCTGCGCCCACCCCGGTACAGGCCTCAATGCTCCAGCTTGGGCCGCGTTTTGCGCCCCGCCGTGACACGTCCCGTGCCAATTGTGAGCGTTCATTCGCTCCAAATCGAGAGGGCTCTCGACGATGCGCGCCAGAATCTTGTCGTCGGTCAGGTTCGGCGCAAACCGCCTCAGGTATTTGAGATTCGCGTCTGAAACCTGGTCCTTGATGGCATCCCAGTGCTCTGGCCCCTGGTTCAATTCATACGGTTGGTTGCCGATTACTTTGATCGTATGCATTCCGGCGGGCGCACGAGAAGGGTCGGCGACCGTGCTGCAAACGATCAGCAGTGGCGGATCTTCGACGTTGACGTTCTTCATCGCAAAGTCGTAGGAAACGCGCAGCCCGCGTTCCGGCGTGGCCATCATCCCAGCGGCAACCGGAGAAATCGCGCCGCCAGAAACCGGAAACTTCGGTGGCTCGGTAGTCGCATAGTGGCTCGCAAAGAGGGTGATCCCTGCTTTCCACGTTTGGACTCCGGCCAAGAAATCCTCTCCAAACGCCTCTTTCGGCGCCATGTCCACCAGATGCTTGATGTGAATTGTCGAAAGGACGGCCTTTTGCGCTTTATACGAACTTCCGTCGGTGCACTCTACGCCGGTGCTCTTGCCGTTCTCAAGAATCAATCTCGCAGTCGTTTTGTTCGTCAGGATGGTCCCGCCATGTGCTTCGATCAATCGCGCCAGGGCTTGCGTCAACATGCCGGAGCCACCCTTCGGCGTCGTCCAACTCCATTTCTGCCGTCCCGCGCAGATCGAATACGCCAGCCGCCCCGTGGCCGCGGCCTCGGGAGGCTCCACGGTTTGATACGCCATCCACACCATGAACGCCCGCGTGTGCTCGTCTTCAAAATTGTCGCGAATAATCTCCCAAGCGGACATCGCCAGTCGCCGTTGCCATATTCTTCCCTTGGGATGCTCCGCAAGTCGCTCGCTTAACGACTTTCCAAACCCGATCGGCGTATATGAAACCTCGGCGAATAGCGGCTTTATTTCTTCGTACTCCGCCATCATCCGCCGGTACGCTTCGGCGTCCTTCCTGGAAAATTTTGCGAATTCCTGGCAGGTGCGCTCCAGGTCGAGCCACTGCGTGATGTAACTGCCGTCGGAAAAAGGAAGATGAACGACGGGATCGGGCAAGATGTATTCGAGCCCATACTGGCCAAGACCCAGTTCGTCGTTCCGCAGGATCGGACTGTCTTGAATCAGAACATGGGCCGAAGAACAAACGTCGTGCTTGAATCCACGGAGAGTGATTTGCGCGGTCTTGACGCCTCCGCCCACCATCGCGCGGCTTTCGAGCACCAGGCACCGAAAGCCCGCCTTCGCCAAATACGCTGTCGCGATCAGGCTGTTGTGCCCCGCCCCGGCGACGATGATGTCGAATTGGTCGGGCATCCCGCGCGCAATGCTCCAGTCTTGGCGCGAGCCTGCTTCCGCTGCTACACCTTGACGGGAGAAGAGAAACAAGCTCGCTGAGCGGACCCAAGAAGCTCCCAAAAGGATGGAACCGGTCTGATTACTATGCCATCATACGGGACGCTCGTCAAGATTTGGTAGGTGTAACCCACTCAAAAATATGACACTCACCGCAAGGTCGTAGATTAGACTCAAGTGGTATGACCTTATAACAACTCGAGACAGTACTGGCGGACTTGCTTTCTAGCTTGCCGCCTGTTCGGTTCTCGGTTCTTGCTCCTGGGACTTCACTTGGATCGACCGCACCGGCAGGACACAATCTAAGAACCGAGGCTTCTCGCCGCCCTTGCCGCCGAAACTGACAGTGAGAGGGAAGCGATCCAAGCTCAGCAAGTTGTCTTGACCCGCGGCAACCGACGTCACTCTGCGCAGGATACCAGCGTCCGTTTTATCCGCACTGATTCCTGCCGAAGTCGTCGCGATGAAGCTCTGGGTTTTCGGTGGCACCGCACTCATGCACTCCGAACACAAACCGCGACACGGCAAAGTGCTGCATGTCACGCGTTTGTTTGAGAACCAGGATGGCCGCTGGCACATCGCCTTCGGCCAACAGACCCGGTGTAGAGTAATTCACGCGACGCTCAACTCTTCTCCTTAATCACTTCTTCAATGCTGGTGCCAAAATCCTTGAGCATCACCACGGCCGCATTGCGTCCAGGCCCGCCGGTGACCGAACCGCCGGGATGCGTCGTCGCTCCCGTTTGATACAGGCCGGGAATGGGCATTCGATGCTGCGCGTATCCCGGCATGGGCCGCAGCGCTCCGGACTGCGCCGGCCCCCAGCCGCCTGCATGACAGCTCCCGTGCCAGTTGTGGGGGTTCATGCGCTCCCAATCAAGGGGACTTTCCACCGTGCGCGCCAGGATCTTGTTGTCGGTCAGATTCGGAGAAAAACGCCGCAGGAATTTCAGATTCGCATCGGCGACCTGGTACTTGATCGCGTCCCAGTGCTCCGGACCTTCTTTTAGCTGATAAGGCTGATACGCCACGATCTTGACCGTGTGCATCCCCGTGGGCGCCCTCGTGGGGTCCGCCACACTACAACAGATGACGTGAAGCGAAGGATTCTCCGTGTTCGCGGTGCCACTGCGGTAATCGAGGCTCATTTGCATGGCCCGCTCCGAACTTACCATCATCCCCGAATGCACAGGCGAAAGGTCCCCACCGTCGACCTTGTATCTCGGCGCCTCCGTCGTGGCATAATTGCTCGCAAAGAGAGTTAACCCAGCCTCCCAGGTTTCCGTGCCCTGCAGAAAATCGTCGCCCCACAATTCTTCGGGCGCCATATCGATCAGCTGTTTGATGTGGACCGTCGAAACCACGGCTTTTGCGCCGCGATACGAGCTGCCGTCGGCACATTGAACGCCCACACAGCGCCCATTCTCGATGATCAGCCGTGTGACCCACTTGCTTGTCAATACCGTGCCTTGATGTGCCTCAATGAACCGCACCAGTGCCATCGTTAACGCGCCCGAGCCACCCCTCGGCAATGGCCGGCTCTCACGTTGCTGGTGCAGCGGAATGTAGGCCGCCCGCGCCGACGCCGGATCGAGCACCGGTTGCAGCGAGTACGGGCATCCCAGCATGAATGCGCGGCAGTGATCGTCCTCAAACGTGTCTTTGAGAATTTCCCACGCAGACATGGCCAGTCGCCGCTGCCAGATGTTCCCCTGCGGATGCGCAGCCAGCAACTCGTTCAGCGATTTCCCAAATCCGATCGGTGAAAACGCCACCGTGCCCAACAAAGGCTTCACGGTCTCGTATTCGGTGATCATTCGACGGTACGCCTCGCCGTCCTTTTTTGAGAATTTCGCGAACTGCGCGCAAGTACGATCCAGATCGCGCCACTGCGTCAGGTATGACCCATCGGGAAACGGCATGTGAAATACGGGGTCGGGATAGATGTATTCAAGCCCGTAATCACCCAGCTTCAACTCATCATTCTTCAGCAGCGGATTGCCATGTATCCCGTTATGCGCCGAAGAGCAGACGTCATGCACGAAACCTTCGAGCGTCAGATGCGCCGACTTAACGCCTCCGCCCGCGATCGGCCGTCCTTCGAGCACCACGCAGCGGTATCCGGCCTTGGCCAGATAGGCCGCAGTAATTAAGCTGTTGTGCCCAGCCCCGGCAACGACAATATCAAAGCTTTCTGCCATCGGCCTGTCTCAAGCGCCTAGGCCAGTCAAGCGCCTTAGTAGCGTCGCTCCATCCACTTCCCGCTCCCACCGCGACACCACCACCGTCGCCACGCCATTCCCGATCATATTCACCGTCGCGCGGCACATACTCATGAACCGGTCAATCCCGAGGATCAACGCCATCCCTGCCACCGGAATCGTCGGGATCACCATCAGCGTTCCCACCAGCGCGATGAACGAAGCCCCCTGCACGCCACTCGCACCCTTCGAGGTCAACACAGCCACAGCGAGAATCGTCAGTTGTTGGATCAACGACAAGTGGGTGCCGGTCGCCTGCGCCACAAATAGCGCAGCGAGCGTCATGTAAATCCCCGTTCCATCCGTGTTGAATGTGTAACCGGTTGGAACGATCAATCCCACCAGCGCCTTCGAGCAGCCCAACTTTTCGAGCTTTTCCATCAACGTCGGCATTGCCGGCTCTGACGAACTCACCGCCAACACCAGCAGAATTTCCTCCTTGATGTATCGCAAAAATCTCAGAATCCCAAATCCACAAAGCCGGCAAATCAGACCCAGAACCACCAGCACGAACAGCAACGAAGTCAAATAAAAGATCAAAATAAGTTTGAGTAGAGGGCCGAGCGAAGCCAGCCCGAATTTCCCAACCGTAAACGCCATCGCGCCGAACGCGCCCAGCGGCGCCAACTTCATCACCAGGCGCACCACGCCGAAAACGGCATGTGTCAGCGCATCAAACAGATCGACCAGCGGCTTACACTTCGGCCCGACGATTGAAAGTGCAATCCCGAACAAAATCGAAATCAGCATCACTTGCAAGATGTCGCCCTTAGCAAAAGCATCCACCACCGAAGTTGGAATGATGTGCATGATGAAGTCAGGGACGCTTTGTGATCTTGCCTGGCCCGCGTAATCTGCTACGGCCTTTCCGTCTAGTGTCGCCGGATTGATGTTGAATCCCTCCCCGGGTTTGGTCAAATTTCCCACGAACAGTCCGATGATCAGTGCCAGGGTGGACACCACTTCAAAATAGATGAGTGCCTTGCCGCCAACGCGGCCCACTTTCTTCATGTCTTCCATCCCGGCGATGCCCGTCACCACCGTGCAGAAAACAATCAGCGTGATGATCATGGTGATCAGCCGGATGAACCCGTCGCCCATCGGTTTCATGGCCATGGCGGCCGCCGGATGGAAATAGCCGAGCACAATCGCGGCGGCTACAGCAAAAAGGACTTGTGCAGTTGGATTGGCGTACAGAGGTTTGTTGCTTCCGGTGGGCGCGGTCATAGTCTGGGCCGGGTGCGCGATGCAGC
>Ga0126371_10006271_pt1 | contig 10568 bp, 8 predicted proteins | sample PanSoiMetaPlot_4_FD_110145 | JGI IMG/M metagenome (GOLD analysis project Ga0126371, IMG submission 110145) | Tropical forest soil microbial communities from Panama - MetaG Plot_4 | ecosystem: Environmental > Terrestrial > Soil > Tropical forest > Bulk soil | place: Panama | collected 2016-02-17
AGCTTGATCCAATCAATAGCAAACCGCGCGGGAATGCGAGCATTGCCGTCAATCGCGAATATGACGCGGCGGTGTCCATTCTTCAGGCCAGGATCATATACTGCCACCCAAGGACCGCCGCGCAGCGGCGGACTTAACATGACCGGCGCGCTCCGAGTGATTTCCACCTCGCCGGTCTCGACGGACTCTTTGTTACCTTCATCGACACGGAACGAGATTTTATGCCTTATCGCCAAGGGGGTCTTGCGGTCAGGCAACGGAAGCCAGGAATAGAAGACCGCCCGTTGTCCGCCGTCCAGCCTCTGCGAATCTGTGGCTCCGCCACTCGCTCCCACCCGAGTCAAGCTGCTGGCCAAGTCTATCCCTTCATATGTGTGCAAAAATGTGCTTCCCTCTAGAACATCGATCCGGGTCAGCGTCACCGTAGTTGGTGTGAAATTTGTTACGTGCAGCTCATATACGAGGTTTGGCTGACCGTCGATCCGTGCGATCACCGGTGCCGCGGGGATCTGTACATCCAGAAACGCGTTTCCAGACCTACCCGACTGCGCGAAGAGCGTCGGCAAACAAACTAGACAAGTCGAGAGGACTAGCTGGCGTCGAGTCATGTCCAAGAGGATTACGCACGGGACGGTCCATTGTCCATAAACCGCAAAACCATAATCTTGTATAAATTGGCTACACAATTGAGAAATTGCGCAGGGTTCGTCATTCCGAAGCAAGAACCGGATAGTGCCATCCGAATATGTCATCTATGGTTTTCATATGACGATTCGACAGCTAATTCACAACATCCCGTGGTCGCAAGTTAGGGATCAGCTTTATGGAGCTGGTTTTTCCTCGCTCGGCAGACTCTTGGATCAGGATACTTGCGATATGATCTCCGGCTGGTACGACAACGACAATCTATTCCGTAGTCGTATCGAAATGGCGCGTTATCGCTTCGGCAAAGGTGAATATAAATATTTCGCATATCCTCTGCCAGGCATCGTGTCCGAACTGCGCGAGGCACTCTATCGAGGATTGACTCCTATCGCCTCGGAGTGGATGCGGGACCTTGGACAACCAAAGGATTTCCCGCCCGACCTGCAGTCCTTTCTCAAGCTCTGTCACTCCAGCGGCCAGAAACGGCCTACCCCAATCTTGTTGCAGTATCGAACTGGCGATTTCAACTGCCTGCATCAGGATCTGTACGGGGAAATCTTCTTCCCCTTCCAAGTGATTTTCGCGCTCAGTCAGCAGGGCAAACACTACGATGGCGGCGAACTTGTGCTCGTCGAGCAGCGCCCCCGAGCGCAGAGCACACCACATGTGATCGTACCGAAGCGGGGTGAGGCCATCGTGATTACCACGCGGCACCACCCGATAAGGGGAGTTCGCGGCTTCTATCGAGCGAACGTGCACCACGGCGTTAGTGCGTTGCACACTGGCAGCCGCCATACCTTAGGTATCCTATTTCATGACGCCAAATGACGAAAAGTAGCTCAGCTAGGTTCGGCTGAGACAATGGCTCCCTCAGATAGGCTCGGATCACGATTTAAACGTAGTTTCAACGACATGCAGGTCAGCGGATGACACCTAAGGCCACGAAAAGCAGTGGTAAACCAGCAAACAGAGCGCAGATGGAGCGCGGGTCCTGCGGTCCGGCGCTGTAGGTTTGACGCCTTCAAAACAGTGTGACTAAAGGCCTACTCGCCCATAATCAGGGCAACGGCCAGCGTAGCAAGCCTCCCGCTTGCTCAACGTAGCTGATGACGACGACCTTTGGATTGTGAGGCAGAACTATCACAGCGAACGAGTTCATCTCTCGTGGTTTCTACCTGATCCGGCCAAGGAATGTGAGGCACAAGAACGCGACGCGACGATTCGCCTGAAGAAGTTGCTCGACATTCGAGAACTGCTAAGGGCGATTGATGCCTCGCCTGCACTCAGGGAAAGGGTCGATCAGATCATAGGCAAAGACGTTCTCAGTCTGGGAAGTGTTCATGGCCGTGCTTGACGGAAGAACGCTCGCAAACGAAACCCGAATCTACACACAGTAAAGTTAATCCGCCCCCTCGGTTCAGCGGAAACCTTTCATACCTGGGCCGAGGGCTTTTTCATTTGCTGACGATTCAAAAGCCACCAGAGTCCTTTATCTTTTCTGCTTCTCATATCGTCCGGTATGCTCTCAAACGATTGCCCGCGACGGCTTTCCCATTCCAGTGGACTTTTACGCGCAATGATCTTTGCGCCTTGCTGACAAAGCTACAGCAACGAGCGGCCGCTCCCGCCGCCTAAAATACGTCACCGTAATTCCGGGTTACTGCACTAAGCCATCCTGTTGAGCGTGCCATGCAACGCCGTTAACGGGAGGTCGTCAGCATTTCGAGGCGATCCGTCTGGAAACCACCCCGTCCATGTTTCCGTACCCGTTGGCGAAGTTCATGATCCATTGGCCGTTTGGACCGGGACCACTGCCGCCCGAGAGCACTACAGCAAGGGCTGAAGGTCGACACAGGACTACCGCCAGTACTGCCAAGATGCTCATGGTAGTCATCCACTGCCTTCTCGACGAGATACATGATCTGTCTAACCTACCAGCGCTCTGAGGGTGGTAGCAAGCTAGAGCGCTACGGCCCGCCTGCGTCGCCGCGCGCTACTGTTTCCGCCATTTCCTGCGGATCACGCATGAAATGCCGGCAAGTCCTGAACCGAGCAGCAGGAACGTGCCAGGTTCGGGCGTCGGCGCGGCGCCGAAGATCAAGCCCGCTGCTGGATCAATGTTGGTCAAGGGCACGGTGTTGCCGTTGGTCAAATCGACCGACATCAACTGACTGGCGTTACCAGTTAGAAAGGCGTAGAAGTGCCCATTCAACTCAAAGCCCCTGTCTAGGCCGAAAGAAGTCGGCCCGATAAGCGTAGCTACGCCACTCGAAGGGTTTATCTGCCACAGGTTCGGAGGCACAACCACCGAGACCACGTTTCCGGAAACCAGATCGAGCGTGAAGGAATCGAATGTTGCGTACAAGTTCCCACCCACTCCATTGAGAACTTCATCGCAAAGGTTCATGGTTCCGTCAGGATTGATGGTGAACGGCACGTGTCGGTCCGGCGGCATTCCGGTGGGCCCAATCATTGTGGCAGCACCGGTACTGGCGTTGATCGAGTACAGGTTGTTGCTGAAGTCAGTCAAGTAGAGTTTTCCGTTCACTCCGGCGAGATCGAATGCGGTCGAAATCCCGGTGGGAAACGAGGACAAGCCGGTTGAGCCGACAACCGCCGTCACTCCAGTTTTGGGATTGATAGTTTCGAGGTCGCCCGTAACCGTCCCGAGTGTATAAAGCAACCCATTCGGTCCCCATACCAAATTTGCCTGCGGTTCCGGGGTAGGTCCGCCGATCGGACGGAATGACCCGGACGCAAGATTGACGAGGCCAAACTGACTGTTTCCGTTGACGACGTAAACGTTGGGTTGAGCGCTCGCAGGCGAGACGAGAAACGCCAGCACCGCGAAAAACGCCACGAAACAAATTGAATTTGCGATTGAACCCTTAAGCTTCATGTTCCTCTCCTCCATAATGAATCTGTTGGCGGGGGAAGACGGACGAAACCGCATTCTTTTTCCCGCTAAGCTGAACACTGCAGCAGCGATGGCACGCAAATCTGGACGGCTTCTTCGGCGGTCCGCCAGAGGTGAAGTTTGCCGGTGCGGAGCCAAGCCTCGACCTGTGCTGCCGTGGCCGGGTCGGTCAGGCTGTCCGGAATAAGCGTGATTGCGTCCACCTCGGCTTGGCAACCGGGGCACCAGGTAACCGTTGCCTTGGCGCGACGAACCACTAAAAATGTGTCTGTTTCTACAGTGATTCTGGTGGTTCTCTGCACCATGGCCGCTCCGTCTTGTGCCAGCGCAGCCGCAGTCCGCTGCGTACCGGGCCATCCTGCGCGAGTGTGGGGTCAGAAGTCTTTAAAGCGGGCGTCAGAGTTTGTCAAAAGATCTCAAAGGTGGCTTACGGATTGAAAAGAGAGAAGTTGGGTTGGTTGTATTGCGGGATAGCATTTAGCAGTTAGCACTCAGCTTTTTAGCAAGAGAGAGTCGACCGCGGTGCCGAGACCAACAGACTAAGTGTTAAAACCTGACGGCTAAGAGCCGCTCCTGTGGTAGATTGCCCCTACATCGGCGTCGTACATCTCAGTTTCCCCTTTCTTCGGAACCATGGCTGTAAGTTCGAAAGTTCTGTACGAGTTCGGGCCGTTTCGGGTTGATCCCGACAAGCAGATGCTTTTCCGCGACGGCGCACCCGTGCCGGTCACCCCCAAGACCTTCGAAACACTGCTCATTCTCGTCCGCCACAGCAGGGAAGTCGTCTCCAAAGATGACTTGATGAAGGAGCTCTGGCCTGATTCTTTCGTCGAGGAGTCCAACCTCAGCCAGAACATCTTTATGCTGCGCAAGGCCCTGGGCGACACACCCGAGGACAAGCGCTACATCGTTACGCTGCCGGGCAAGGGATACCGCTTCGTCGCGGAGGTGCGCACTGTCGTGCAAGACGGCGAGGACGTGGTGATTACCAACCGGTCGTGCATGCAGATGGTCCTGGAGCAGCCGGACACTCCGCCGGTGGTGTCAGTGCCGGCCCTGCCGGCTCGGGCAACTCGCAAGCTGAACTGGAAATACTGGGCTGCCCTCTGCGCGGGGTTCGTCTTGCTCGCACTCGGGATCCTTGTGTTTGTTAAGACGCAACAGTCGTGTTCAACGTGCATAGAAGATTCAGTCGTGATTGCAGATTTTACGAATACGACAGGTGATCCGGTTTTCGACGACGCGCTTCGCCAAGGGCTGGCCGTGCAGCTTGAGCAGTCGCCATATTTGCAGCTGGTTTCGGACCGTCGAATCCAGCAGACGTTGCTCTCGATGGGGCAGCCGGCCGATGCGAAATTGACTCCGGAGCTGGCCCGCGAAGTTTGCGAGCGAACAGGAAGCGCAGCCGTGGTGGGAGGTTCCATCGCTACCCTCGGCAGCCAATACGTCCTGGGCCTGAAAGCCGTGAACTGCCACACCGGAGACGAAATAGCCGAACAGCAGACCCAGATTGCGAGGAAGGAGGACGTTCTCAATTCCCTGAGCGAACAAAGCTCGCTCTTGCGTGGCAAGCTCAAGGAGTCACTGGCAAGCATCCAAAAGTTCGACGTTCCTCTGGAGCAGGCCACGACGTCCTCGCTGAATGCGCTCAGAGCTTACAGTCTCGGGTTGCAGGCCATGGCCGCGACTGGCGAAAAGGGAGCCATCCCGTTCTTTGAGCGAGCGGTGCAGATTGACCCTAAATTTGCGGCGGCATATGCCTACCTGGCTTTGGAGTATGGATCATCCGGATCATCAGAGCTGGCAACCGAGAATATTCGCAAGGCTTACGAGCTTCGCGATCGTGCCAGCGACAGAGAGCGTTTCTTCATCTCGGCTTACTACTTTGGGCGTGCCACAGGAAACCAGGAGAAGGCCCGTCAGATTTGTGAGGAATGGGCTCAGACGTATCCACGAGATCCTCAACCCCATTATTTCCTCGAAGGTTTCATCTTTCCCACGCTGGCGAATTACGACGGTGCAATCGAGGCGGGGCGCAGGGCTCTTGAGTTGGTACCCGACAGCGCCGTGAGCTATATGCTTTTGGGTGAGGACCTCCTCTACTTCGGTCACCTCAGTGAGAGCCAGGAAGTTCTGCGCCTGGCCAAGGAACGAAACCTCAAGAAAAACCCGAGGCTCCTAATTCTCGAATTTGACCTGGCGTTTTCACAAGGCAATGCCGACGGCATGCAGCGGGCAGTCAGTGCCTCCCAGGGGAAGCCAGAATTGATGGACTGGCTTCTGGACCGGCAGGCATTCGCTTTGGCGCATGCGGGCCAGATGCAGAAGGCCAGAACGCTGTCGGCGCAATCGGTCGAACTTGCACAGCAGCAGGGAGATGTCGAAAGAGCCGCCGCGTTTCGCACGCGGACAGCCCTTTGGAAGCATTCTTTGGGAACCTTCAACAGGCAAAGCAGGATGCGAATTCGGCGCTTGGAATCGCGCGGAACCGCGAAGTCGAATACGGAGCGGCCGTTGCGTTAGCCATGGCCGGCGATGAGCAACACGCCAAAGTGCTTGCCGATGAACTGGCGAAGGATTTCCCCGAGGACACTTCAGTCCGATTCAATTACTTGCCCGTAATCCGCGGAATTGTTGCGATCAAAGCCGGTGAACCACTGAAAGCCGTCCAGTTGCTTGATTCTGCCGCTCCCTATGAACTGGGCTCACCTCGAAGTGCACTTGTGTGGTACTTCGGGTCGCTGTATCCCGTATTAATTCGGGGAGACGCTTATCTAGCCGCGCACAGAGGTGAAGATGCTGCCCGCGAGTTCGAAAAGATACTGTCCCATCACCATCTCATGACCGGAGATCCCGTATCGGCCTTGGTGCAATGCCGTCTCGCTCGGGCTTATGAAGTCGCAGGTGAACCGGCAAAGGCCCGCTCCCAGTACCAAACATTTCTGGATCTTTGGAAAAACGCCGATCCCGACATCCCTATCTACAAGCAAGCCAAAGCCGAGTACGCGAAGCTGCACTAACAGCCAAATACCGATTTAGGGACACCGTAATGCGCGCCCACTGGGCGTAACAGGCAGTGGATGAGTTTCTGAAACAACACCCAGACTTGAGTCAAAGCAATAAACACTTGATTACAGGTGTGCTCGCCGCATCAAGTCCCCGGGTACAAAACGGCGAATACCCATAGCTGCTCACGGGAATAAAGAAGGCCCCCCACCCCCGGGGGGTACACCACTGATCGCCCTCGCCTCTGTTGCCGCTTGCCCAGGTCGCCGTTTTCAGCACTGCTGCGATTTGGGGGAAATATGCGTTGACACAATCATCCGATTTGGGCATACTCCGTGCACTAGTCTGATCCTTTCATAGCTGAGCAAATTTTCACTGCACGGTAAAGTCGAGATGCGGCGTGTCAACGAAATATCGCGAGTGTTTCTTGCGCTGCTGATAGTGATAGCTGTAGCGACGATTCTTATTACTCCTGACACAACCGACGATGTTAACGGACTCTTACGTTCTCATCAGACATTGAAATGGCTGGCTCTGAGTGCCAGCGTAGGCATTTCCCTGGTGCTGTTCTCCCTCGCTGCTTCTGCTGCCTCTTCTCCACCCGTTCCTACCACATTCGACCTGTTGCGTCTGATCTGTACATACCGCTGCTAGGATCTTCGACTTGCTCTTGCTGTCTTCAGCATCACGAGCGCGGCTAACTGCCCGTCGTGTGCCTACTCGCTGAGACTTCCTGAAATTGCTAACTGGATTCGGGCTTGGATCCAAAGCGAGATTGTCGGAGGCCACGGCGAAGACACGGCCGAGTCGGCGTATCTACTGACTCAATTTTGGCAGCTCGGGCTGTGCAAGCAAACAGGTAGGAGCTCAATCTGAATTTGAAAATTAGAGAGGTTTCCATGAGAGACATGATTATCCAGAAGCTTTGGAAAAGAAGTGACAGAATCGGCTCGGCAAAACTCGTCATCCTTGCTCTGTTGGCGGGGACGATGGTCTTCACCGTGTCAGCGTCCGCTCAACCAGAATCTGCTGGAGCCACACTCCGTTGCAGTGTAGCGACCCTGAAGGGTCAATACAGCCATATGAAAAACGCGTTCAATAAAATAACCGACCCCAAAGATCCGAACAAGACGATTACGATACCCTTTGCCTCTATTGCGTTATACACATTCGATGGACGGGGCAACTTCAACGGCGTGGCTGACGCGGTTTTCGACGGTGTTATGTTTGGGGAGAACGTTCCCATCTCCGACAGTTATACGGTGAACCCCGATTGCACCGGCACACTCGGTAGCATGGGGCCGCTGTTTGACATTCTGGTAATACAAGATGGGTCGAGCTTTTTGATTATCGAAAAAAATCCTGGAGCTACAGGAGCATCGGAAGCCAAACGGATCAAATTGAGCCAGCAGTAGCATTGCTCCATGGCCGCTGCCCCAAGTTCTCGTATGGGAATTGAGGGGGCACGGCAGTCGAGCCATAACATGCCCTAGAGGGCAAACGGGCTCTGTACTAGAAAATCAAAACGCGACGAGCGCGACGACCCGTGGCTTCGCTTGAGCGTCGGACCGTCATCGTCATTCTGCGAACCTTGAGTTGCTGTTGGGATTCAGGTTGTCAACCGTGCTGCGCCGCAGGCTCGGGGCGATTGCCGTGGCTGAGAGAGGCTAGCCCTCGATTTAAATCGCCAGTGATAAGACTCGGAAACATTGTCCCAGGCGGCGAAGCATATCTAGCTGCACACCAAGGAGGTCAAGCCGTACTTGTTAGGAACCAGCCGCTCCTAAGCCGAAAAACCATGTGATTCCTCTTCGAATCCGTACTGTGCTGATCTCAGCATGAATCCTGAGAACACGAACGAAACACTTAGGCGTCGGACACTCCCTGAAGCGGCAAAGCTGTATCGCTGGAAAAAAGGCTGCCCCAGCCCGAACCCTGACGGTCGGCCAAAGACGGGTCATATCTCCGAGGCCCTAAGGGCTGCGCTTCAGAAGGGCGAAGCAGAGCAGCTAGCCTCTGTGTTGCTTGAACTGGCAAGGGGAAAGAAGCGGAGAAACGCTGTGCAGATCGCGGCTCTTCGTGAGATTGCGGACCGCACAGAAGGCAAGCCACGCCAGTCGATAGCCGTGGATGCTAACTTCAGTGCGAGCCTTGCAGAGCGGCTCGAAGCAGCTCGCAAGCGGAAGAGACTCGCTACAGGCTGCGCTTAGCATACCGTGCTATCACGTCAAGCAGTTTTACTCGCAACATGCGAAGGTGCTCAAAATTCCCGAAGGTGCTCAAAACGATTGGCCTGAAATGTAGGACTCGCCCGATTCGCCGCTAGCCGTTACTTCACCTGCATCCGTTTCGAACGTTGCCTCATACATCGCAAACCGGTCCGGCACTTTCAGAATCTTCGCATTCCGCAATTTGCAGTAGATGTCAGAAAACGTGGATGGCCGGCCGTTGTCTTTCAGCGGGAACGTTGCCACCGCCTCAAGGTCTAGGTAGTAAGCTCCCGGTGCGTGCCGCTCACGTCCAAACGTCGGTAGCTCCGGTTTCGTTTGCGCTGTAGGTGATGCCTCGTTCGCTGACACAAACCCTCCAGATTAGTACGAATTGCCAATAAGAGGCGATTACACAACCAATCTGGGACAGAGTCGAGGGAGAAATAACCTAGTATCGCATCGAGGTAATTCAAGTTGCTTCAGTGCTTCGGGCTCAACTGTGCCGCTGGGATGGCTCTGCACCGGCTTGCCTTCAACTCGGTTGGCTACTTCCGAGATGGCTCTTATGTCGCCTCTGCTGGCCTGTTGAAGCAGCGCTTCTGCGATCACAGTTGCCCGAGTCTGCCCGTTGGTATTTGGTGCTTCTTCGGCTAACAGGCGCTCCATTTGTCTCAGCGAAGGGGTTCACCTCACACGCGCCTGTGCCCCAAATTGTGCCCCATCTTTGCTCCTACTGCGCCCCACCATGTGTTATGACGTGTTTCGGGGCCTTTGGGAGCATTGGCGGTAATTATAGGAAATATCAGGAGATAGCAGGAAGCTTTTTGGCTTGACTTTACCTCAGGCTGATATATTGTGGGCCTGCTTCGACCCCCGAACCCAGGCCGAGACTCAGGACTCCCTTCCCATTTTCCGTTCGTGCCTGACTCCGGCTTGCGTACACATTAACAATTTCGCGACATTTCTTTCCTGCCTGAAAGGAGAGAAACCATTTGAGAACCTGCCGAATCTTTCCGGTCTTGCTGATGTGGTGTGCTTCCTTGTTGTTTGCACAGTCGAATTCAACGGTAGCTACCGGGGCAAGTGATCACCGCCGTCACCGGGGCCTTGCAACTCTTCGGCTGTACCCAACGTTAACCAATTGGCTCTGTTGCGCTGGTATGACGCGAATGTGGTTAATACGTTTCCAATAGGCGGTCGCCCTAATGGTCTGGCTTTCGATGGGCAGAACATTTGGGCGGTGGGTGGGCCTACCAACTCTGTCTCCAAAATACGAGCCAATGATGGTCGGCTGCTGGGAACGTTTGCCGTTGGGGATATCCCGGGATATGCGGCTTTTGATGGGGCGAATATCTGGGTGACCAATCTTCTGGATAACACAGTCAGCAAGCTACGCGCCAGTGATGGAGCGAATCTGGGCAGCTTTCCGACTGGCAAGTTTCCCTGGGTCATTGCGTTTGATGGGAGGAGTATCTGGATCGCCGACATCTTGGACAATGCTGTCAGCAAGCTGCGTCCTGGCGATGGGGCGACGTTAGGGGTTTTCCCGGCTGGCTCCAATCCGATTGGCTTGGCCTTTGATGGGCAACACATCTGGGTGGCAAATCAGGGCAATGCGAACACTATAACGAAACTGCGTGCAAGCGATGGAGCGCTGCTCGGAACGTTTGCGGTGGGACAGAATCCGGTGGGTGTGGCCTTCGATGGAACATCCATCTGGGTAGCCAACTCCAACAGCAATACCGTAAGTCGGCTGCGTCCTAAGGACGGAAAAATTACCGGAACATTCG
>Ga0126371_10006272_pt1 | contig 10567 bp, 7 predicted proteins | sample PanSoiMetaPlot_4_FD_110145 | JGI IMG/M metagenome (GOLD analysis project Ga0126371, IMG submission 110145) | Tropical forest soil microbial communities from Panama - MetaG Plot_4 | ecosystem: Environmental > Terrestrial > Soil > Tropical forest > Bulk soil | place: Panama | collected 2016-02-17
ACGAGACACTCTCACCCGAAGTCCTGAGGATCGTTTGTCGGGCATGTCCAGAAGGTGACTAACCGGTGAGCAGGTGAGCACGACCCAGCACCGTAACTCAGGGCTTCCGACGGCATTGATGGCAATCCGTTCGGACTAGAGAACTAGAGAGGCATTGGGGCTGCCAGCGACGCCGTGTGATCTTTTCGAGATTTCACTCCGACAGCAGGCGTACAAGGACGGCGTAATCCGCGGTGTGAGCCAGACATTGTGCTTCGGCGATGGTGCCCATGATAAGTTCTCTCGCTTGTCGATGCTTTCCGTCATGTAGCCATAACCGACTTAAACTGGCCACAGTGCGCAGCGTAAAAAGCCGCGCACCCTGCAGTTTGGATATGTCCAACGAATTCAGAAACTCCCGCTCCGCTCGGCAAGATGTCTCCTGGGCTGTTGACTGAAGTTCCCCTTTTAGTCTGAGCAATTCAGCTTCATAGAATCTCTCGCCCGATTGGACCGCAAGATTTAAAGCTTCTTCCACAGCTGAAAACGCTTCGGTAAATTGCCCGGCCGCCAAGCGTGTTTCGGCCAGCAATCCGAGGAGGTGCGGCTGGAATTGGCTGCAACTGATCGCTCGAACACTGCCGATGCTGTCAGCTATCTTCTGAACTGCATCTTTCGATTTGGTCTCGTTTGCTTCGGCCCACCCTTCGAAAGCGGAGGCCCAGGCAATAAGCAGCCTGAATTCCTGCTCGCGAGCAATTGCGACAGCAGCAGCGGCATGGTTTCTAGTTGCAGCATAATCCTTCCACAATTGCGCGAGACCGGAAGCGAACACGAGCGCCAATGTCTGGGAAAATGGATGAGCGAGCCTCCGTGCGAATTCGATTGAGTTGTTGCTGTGTTGCGTGGCTTCCTCGGTTCGACCTACCAAGGCAAGCGCTCTCGCGCGAAACATTTCACAACAGACCTTCGCGTCATGATTACCAAACCTCGCAAGAAGTGGGGAATCCCGGTCCTGATCGTAGAGTTGAAGGCCTGCATCGGTGTGCCGCAGCGTAGCGTTGAGATCTCCACGCGAAAACGCGGTAGCCCATGCAGCGTGGTGCGCTTGTACGAGTGAGGAGGGGTCACCCATACCGCTTGCAGTATCGAGCAGTTCTTCGACAAGATCCTGAGCCTTGCCCAGGAATCCGCGCCCCCAGTAGAAAAGCCACAGCCCCCACAAAGCGGTGAAGTATCTGGGTTCTTTTCCAAGGTGCTGCAAAAGCGTCTGAGCACGAGAATAAGCATCTTCCGCCTGTTTCGCTGCCCATCCATGAGTGGCCTGGAAAATGGCACCCACTTCGATCAGTAGAATCGCCTCGTGCTCCTTTCGCTCGTGACTCACAGGCTGCTGTTTAACGAGAAGCAATGCTTTATCTAGATGGATCTGTGCTTCCACAAATGCACTGAGACTCCGCGCGTTCTGAGCAGCCTTCTGCAAATAGAACACGGCGCGATCGATTTTCCTTCCAAGCTCAAAATGCATGGCCAACTCTGCCGCGATCAACTGCACAGAGTCGGCATAAACACGCTCTTTGCAATCGCCCACGCGTTGGTGCAATTGTTTGAGGCGTTCCGGTGCGATGCGCTGGTAAAACGCATCACGATACAGGACATGAAAAAATCTGAACCCTGAAGCGACTGTATGCCCATCCTCAACCACGTGGTTGCAGCGTACGAACCGCTGGCGCCCGGCCAGCGAACTCAATGTCGCTTCCGCGTCTCGCACCGGCATTTCCAGGACGTCTGCAACTATGGGCAGTGCAAAATCCATTCCCACAACACTGGCAACTTCAAGCAGCATTTGTTCGGCATGAGAAAGCTGATCGATCTGGCCCTTGATGGCACGACGCACGCTTTCGGGAAGTCTAAGATCCTTGGCCGCTATGCGACCAGAAACAGTCCAATTGATGTCGGCTTTGAGGAGAAGACCACGCTCAACGAGGTCAGCACAAACGTGCACGACAAAGAGCGGATTCCCGGCGGTGTGTTTGTGCACTAGGGGTGCAAGCCTGGAGAAGGATTCTGCCTGGCCATGTCCGCACGGAAAACGCAATTTCAGGTATTCGCCAATCGCAGGTTCATCAAGGCCGGGAAGAACCAGTTCACGGCACAATCTTTTTAGTTCGAGGTTCTCTATTAATGATGCGACGTGATGATTGGAGCCGGCAATCTCGCTGGATCGAACCGTTGCGATCAGCAGAAGTCGAGCAGCTTCAGGGCGCGATGCAAACGCGGAGATCCAGTCCAATGTTGAAACGTCGGACCATTGCAGATCCTCAAGCCAAAGAATGAGTGGCGAATTGACTGCAATTGCTTCCAGAGCCGCCGTGAGCTCGCGTAGCATGCGTTGCTTGGTCGTGCCCGCCGTAACGCGCTGCAATTCTGCAAAACGTCGCCGTGGCAGAAGTCCGGGCATCTGCGCCAACCATGTTGGGGCATGCTGTTCGAGGATTGACACAAACTGTTCCCCACTCGGTTGGCGACACAGCCGGATAATCGCCTCCAGCAGTGGTTCGTAAGCTTCTCCGACACCGAAGTGCTGCACACATTGCGCCCATGTTGCTCGTACAGGCTCAAGGGCAGCCAATTTCTCAAGGAAAACGGAAACCGTGGTCGTCTTGCCCGCGCCGGCTTCACCGGTAATAAATAAAATCTGCCGACTACCTTGGTTGGCGGCTGTCCAAGCGTTCGCCATCTCTGCGACGACACCTTCTCGACCGACAAACGTCATATCGGCTCGGAGAAGTGGAACAGCTACCGGTACCGGATTCTGCGCGGCGGCGCCGGAAGCGTGTGCGACAAACCGGTATCCTCGACGGTGAAGAGTTTCAATGTACCGAGGCCGCTTGACGCTGTCACGAAGGGCGCCGCGCAATTCCTGAATGCATGATGTTAATGCGGAATCGCTGACCGCAGTCTCCGGCCACACCAGGCGGAAAATCTCCTCCTTTGTTACCAGTTGACCGGCCCGTTTTACGAGCAGGCAAAGCAAGGACAACGACTTAGGTGTAATTCGGACGTCGTGTTGTCCTCGCTTCAGTCCCTGTGCGGGATCGAGCTGGTATTCTCCGAAGAACAGCATTGAGCGCGCTCGCCACCTCCAGAGGAGGGCAGAGTATTGTCCTACAGAAATCCCATACTAATCCCATTTTTTTCCTGAGATTTGACATCAGGAGCACTCCTACTATGGCGACCTGCCGAGCCCGGCATCGGCCCATCACATCAAAGGAGCGCCCAATGCGATCTCAAATTCGAACCACGGTACGATTTGGTGCCTTTTTCCTCTCCTTATTTCTCTTCGGGTGCGTCGGACTAGACGCGCAAACCAACGAAGTAACCGACTGGGCACGCATCATGTTGAAGGCGATGCAGACGGCTGGAACCAATCCGATGGTGTCCTCGCGTAATGCCGCGATCGTGGAGGCTTCGGTTTTCGACGCGGTGAACGGCGTAAGGGGCAAATACACACCGATTCACGTGGCGCCTGCCGCACCGAAAGGAACATCTGTGCGTGCGGCAGCAGTCCAGGCCGCGTATGCCTCCTTGGTACGCCTGTATCCCTTGCAGACAAGCACATTCGACGCGGCACGCACGAACTCCTTGAATGCGGTTCTCGCAGTTAACGGTGGAAGTAACCGCCAACAGGGTATTCAGGATGCAGTATCCGCAGGCGTGTTGTGGGGACAGCAGGTAGCTGACCAAATCTGGGCGTGGCGCAGCACCGACGGCTTTTCTTCCATCGTTTCGCCCTATCTTGGCGGAGGTGCGATGGGCCAGTGGCGGCCCACTCCCCCTGCGTTTCTACCCGGAGCCCTGCCGCAGTTGGCCACGGTGACACCCTGGGTACTTGCAGCACCGAGCCAGTTTCGCCCGGCTGGCCCCCAGGCCTTAAATGGACAACAGTATGCTACCGATCTGAACGAAACGAAGATCATGGGCAGCGCCACCGGCCTTGCACGTACGGCTGACCAAACGCTGCTTGCGAAGTTCTGGGCGTCGGCTTCCGCGACATATTTTTGGAATAGCGTTGCTTTGGAGTTGGCAGCTCAAGAGGATATGCCCCTGATTGAGCATGCCCATTTGTTCGGAGCGCTGAACGTGGCGATTGCCGATGCGGTGATTGCAGATTGGGACGCCAAGTACCACTACTCCTTCTGGCGCCCGGTCACTGCAATCGCATTGGCCGATACGGATGGAAATCCAGCAACCGATGCTGATCCCACATGGATGCCGTTAATCACGACACCGAATTTTCCCGAGTATCCTTCCGCACACTCCGCCTTCAGCAGTGCAGGAACCACGATTCTAGCCAAGTTCTTCGGCGCAAACACACCGTTTTCCGTGGACTCATTTGCGATGCCCGGTGTGACTCGCTCGTTCGCCAGCTTTGATGACGCCCTTGCCGAGTTGGTGAACGCTCGCGTCTTTGGAGGAATTCATTTTCGTTCTTCTTGCAAAGATGGGCAGACACTTGGAACCGCCGTCGGGACATACGTCCTCGAGAATGCCTTTTTCCCGGGAAGCGGCGACGACGCTGAAGATGAAGACTAGAAAGCCCTAACCAGCCCACTCAAGCCCCGAGCAGGCTTGAGTGGGACACCAGCCCGTGATTCGGCAGAAGAGAAGCGCGTCCAAGGTCGATTCCTGATCTCAATGAAAGTCTTCGTCCGGTGCCTGGAGAAGTGGATGTATACCGATGAGGATTCATATTGCGATGCGATGTAGCCAAATCTGAGATGAGCTGCGCTGTAACATCGCATTCCGGCCGGATAGAGGTTTCTAGTGGCCGGAATTTTCTGTGGAATCGGCCTGTAAACCACCTCGGAAGAGAGAGGAGCGCTACTGGCCAAAGCCAGTTTTGCAGTAAAGCAGAGGTAAAACCGAGCCAGAGAGCCAACAACGAGACAGCGCTGAAAGCCGCTTAAAGATTGGTCGGGGAGAGAGGATTTGAACCTCCGACCCCCTGGTCCCGAAACAAAGGAAATGAGCCAAGTTGTTGATTATTAAATTCATGTGAGTGGTGCTTCAACCGCATAAACTCACGTCATTCCTGCTCGGCGACCTCATTCATTTTCTTATGGGTGCCCCAGAGTGGGTGCCCCAACAAAATCGCGAGACCGTTTGCATGTCAAGTGTGAATTCGGGGCTGCCTAGGAAGAAACCCCGTGGCTGATTTCCTGCACTGGAGGATTCCCAAACAGCCGGCTGTACTCTCGGCTGAATTGTGAGGCGCTTTCGTACCCGACGCGACGGCTCACGGCCCCAACGTCCTTTTGTTCGTTTCGCAGGATACTTCGTGCTTCTTGAAGGCGAAGTTGCTTTTGATACTGTAGCGGACTCATGCCGGTAATGTTGCGAAACCATTGATGAAAGCTAGAAGAGCTCATACCTATCCGTCGCGCGAGGTCATCGATGGTAAATGTCTCCCGAAAGTGCTTTTTCAACCACACAATTGCGACACCAATGCGTTGAGGTTGACTGTTTGCCTGTGCCGTGCGATGTAGAACGATGCTGCTCTCATCCAGTAGCAAGCGGAACAAAATCTCGCGTTGAATCATAGGAGCGAGTACCGCAACCTCGGCTGGACACTGCAGTAATCGCACCAGGCGCAAAACGGCATCGAGCAAAGCAGGCCTAGTTCGGGACACATAAATACCGCGCTGGGCTGCGCCGCTGCTGGGAGGAGTCGGCAGCTGGGCTTCTTCAATTAGAGACCTGAGGGTTAGCAGATCGAAGTGTAGTATCAAGCCGAGATGGGGTCTGGCGAAGGTCGCGCCCACAACCCGTGCCGAAAGTGGAATTTCAGCAGAGGAAACAAGGTACTGGCCGGGATTATTGGAGAACACTTCGTTCTCCAGCAGCAACTCCTTTTGACCTTGTGCGACGATGCAGAGCCCGGGGTAGATAACACCAAAATCAGGCGATCTGCAGACGGAATAGCGAATGAGGTACAACGAGGTAATGGCGGTTTGGTGAACGCCATCACGTCCAGTCAGTCTCGCGATCAGGTCACGAAGCTCTGAATACTGCTGGCCGTCGCTCGTTTCCATCCCGGCTGTCCCTTTACCCGTCAATCCTAACATCTACCTCACCCACCGGTCCGTTGCCAGCCGCAAACATTTGAAGAAATAGGCATGGCGTTTGGAGGATCAGGCACATCTTCCTTCCAACCATTCCATCCAATCGAGCAGTTGCGACATGAAAAACATGCCGAATTCAAATCAACAGGAGAAAAAAATGTCCGAAGAACGAAAGCACACCAGTTCAAAAGGCACAGCTCTGATCACGGGTGCATCTTCCGGCATCGGCGCTGTATGTGCAGATCGGTTGGCAAAGCGCGGACACGATCTGATTCTTGTCGCTCGCAGTCGAGAACGGCTTGAGACAGTGGCGGCGCACCTAAGCAACGAAACCGGGCGTTCCATCTCGGTCATCGCAGCAGATCTGAATGACAGGGTAGATCTCGCTCGGGTTGAAGAGGTGTTACGCACGGACCCGAGCGTGACAGCGCTTGTCAACAACGCTGGTGTGGGTGCACCGATATCCCTCCTTGACGCTGATATTCACAAGTATGAGGGAATGATCAACCTCAATGTCACTGCGCTCGTAGTTTTGACCTACGCGGTCGTACCAGCCTTCCTGAAACGTGGCGGCGGCACGATCATCAATGTCGCGTCTGTGGTGGGCATTGTCCCCGAACTGCTAAATGGAGTGTATGGAGCCACCAAGGCCTTTGTAATCGCCTTTAGCCGTTCCCTACATAAGGAGTTTGCCGAACGCAAAATTCGCGTTCAGGCGGTGCTGCCAGGCGCGACGGCGACAGAGTTCTGGGATCTCGCCGGAACTCCACTCAAACAAGTCTCACCAGAAATGGTCATGAATGTCAACGAAATGGTCGACGCTGCGATGACTGGCTTCGACGAGGGTGAGTTCATCACAATCCCTGCGCTCCCCAACATGGCGGACTGGGAGGCCTACGAGGCAGCGAGGGAGAAACTGATACCGAATCTGTCGCGCAGTTCTCCTGCAGAGCGCTACAGGGTCGCTGTCTAGAGATTGCGCGGAAGATCTCACTTTGAAGATAAGTAATAAGGAGAAATGAAATGGTTCTTAATGAAAAGCAGTCAGAAATAGATTTCTCGGAGCGCGTACGTGTGAATCAACGAACACTCACGTCCAATCTAAAACCACAATACGATTTCATCGTCTGTGGCTCAGGGTCTTCTGGCTCCGTAGTAGCGCGCCGCCTGGCGCAGAATCCGGAGGTCAGCGTGCTGTTGCTTGAGGCTGGTGGTGACGATGATGTGCCAAGCGTCAGCGAGGCGAATCGATGGTTCGAAAACTTTGGAACCGAGCGCGATTGGAAATTCGTTGCTCAGCCCAATCCACGTCTCAACGGACGCGCCATGCCTCTGCCAATGGGAAGAGTGCTGGGCGGTGGATCGAGCATCAACGTCATGGCCTGGGCACGCGGACATAAGAACGATTGGGATTTCTTCGCATCGGAGTCCGGTGACGCGGCGTGGAACTACGAATCGGTTCTGGAGATCTACCACTACATCGAAGATTGGCACGGGGCACCTGACCCGCAATACCGCGGAACCGGGGGACCGGTATTTGTCCAACCTGCGCAAGATCCAAATCCAATAGCGCCCGCGATGGTGGAGGGAGCTCGCTCGGTGGGCATTCCAACTTTTGAAAATCACAACGGTCGCATGATGGAAGATGGTGGCGGTGCCGCTCTTCTCGATCTGCTCGTCCGCGATGGAAAGCGCCGATCCATTTTTCGAAGTTACGCCTATCCCTACATGGATAGGCCAAACCTGACCGTGCTCACACACGCATTGGTCAAGAAGGTGATCTTGGACAAGAGGCGAGCTACTGGTGTGGAGGTCGAGTACGGCGGCAAGATCCAACGCGTCGATGCCGGACTGGAAGTGGTGCTCTCGTTGGGCGCGATTCATACCCCAAAGGTGTTGATGCTGTCTGGCATTGGTGATCAGGTCGAACTGCAACGACTGAGGATACCCGTTGTGCAACACCTTCCAGGTGTGGGACACAACTTTCAGGATCATTTTGCTATTGGCTGTGTGTGGGAGTATCAGCAACCCCTCGCCCCGCACAACAACGGTGGCGAGGCAACATTCTTCTCGAAAAGCGATTCCAGACTGGACACACCCGATCTTCAGACTTGCCAAGCGGAGGTCCCGTTGTGCAGCGCCGAGACTGTGGCCAAGTTCAACCCACCCCATGGGTCCTGGACACTGTTTGGAGGTGTTGTACGGCCGAAGAGCAGCGGTCGCATCCGTCTGACGGGACCCAATGCCGAAGACCCTGTTCAGATCGAGGCCAATACATTGGCCCACCCTGACGACATGAAGGCCGCGGTCGTTTGCGTTGAACTGTGTCGCGAGGTTGGCAATTCACGTCCACTTCGCCCGTACACAAAACGCGAAGTGATGCCAGGTCCTTTAAAAGGAGCCGCGTTGGAAGATTTCATCCGCGATGCGGCTGCAACCTATCACCATCAGACCTGTACCGCGAAAATGGGCCGCGATTCTATGTCAGTTGTCGATTCCAAACTTCGCGTCTATGGAATCGAAAACCTTCGCATCGCAGATGGCTCGATCATGCCACGCGTAACAACCGGTAACACCATGGCGCCTTGCGTCGTGATCGGCGAGCGCGCCGGCGAGATATTGCGGCAGGCGCACAGGGCCTAGGGAGTGATAAGAGTGACTGTCATAGAGGATAACTACGTTCTTGGCCATTCTGAGGCGGAGATTCGTCGGCTGCAAACGCAGGCAGCAATCCTGCGGCCGATCACCGAGCGTCTTCTCCGATGCGCAGGAATCCAGCCGGGCATGCGCGTTCTGGATTTAGGCAGTGGCGCGGGCGATGTTGCCATTCTGGCAGCTGAACTGGTCGGCCCTTCGGGTTCGGTTGTTGGGATTGATCGGAATCCGCAAGTCCTGTCCATAGCTACTCAGCGAGCTCGCACCCGTGGACTCCAGCATCTCGCTTTTCACGAAGCGGCGGCCGATACATTCGTGGACAACACTGGATTCGATATGGTGGTCGGTCGCTATGTCTTGATTCACCAAACCAACCCAGCGGCGTTTCTGCGCGTAGCTGCGCAGCTGGCTAAGCCGGGGGGCACCATTGCTTTCCATGAACTTCGGCTACGCGACGCTTCTCGTTCTCTTCCGCAGGTTCCGTTGTGGGACTTGATCGACACGCTGCTTCGACTGGCATTTTCCAGTGCGGTGCCTCACTACGACGCCGGCGATAGGCTGATACAGCATTTTGCTGATGCAGGATTGCCGGAACCCAAGCTATTCTGCGAAACCCATATTTTGGGAACCTCAGACGCACCTCACTATTGGTGGATGGTGGACACCTTGCGCAGCGTCTTACCCCAACTTCGGCGAATTGGAATCGTGCCGGAAGAGTTCATCGAGGTGGCCACGCTGGAAAAGCGGCTCAGGGAGGCGATATTGACGGCGCACAGCCAAGTAGCGGGCCCACCACAAATCTGTGCCTGGGCCAGAACCTGTTTTCTGAAAGATTGAGAACGATCATCAGAACGCAAGATTTATAGAAAAGGAGTCTAACTGAAAATGAACACCGCTATTGAAACCTATACTCCCTCGACAGGGGCAAGTGCGACGCTACAGATCCTGAAATCAGCGTTGACTGCTCTGAGTGACGGGCGGATTTCTCAAGTAGTTGATTTTTTCGACGACCGCTTTACATTTGACGACCAAGCACTCAAGCTCCGGTTCACCGACAAAGAGCGCTTGAACGAATTCTTTCGCAAAGCGCGTGAGCTCTTCACAGACGCCGTGCTGGAGGTACTTTCTACTTTCGAATGCGGAGACCACGTCATTGCTGAATGGAAGATTAATGCCACCGAGGCAGTGGGCTACGCCTCACTGCAGCTTCGCTTGCCGATTTCATACCAGGGTGCATCAATCGTCCGGATTGAAAACGAAAGGATCACCTCTTGGTCCGAATACTATGACCAAAACACTTCTCGCCGATTTCGTTTGGGAGCTTTCTTCACCGAGTGGATAGAGTACTAGTCGTAGGCCGAATAACGGCCGATTGGCCGACCACTCGGCCGTTATCGAGTCATCCGTGTATCCAACACGCGAACTGTGAAAGGCTGATCCCCTTGTGCATGCCCCAGAGCTCAATCGCTCAATCAGTCTCCGACATGATAGAAAAGCCTCAAGTTTCCTGATCCCCGGAGAAATGCTCATCCATTTTCATCTACCTGTTGACTCTTATGGGTGCCCCGAGTTTTCGTGGTCGGCGAGGATTAAGTCTTTTGTGTCCAGATACTTGTTCTGGGGCACCCAATAAAGACGCACCAAGGGCTCAGTGTGGGTTCAGTCCCGTGCAATCACGAAATTGTAAGTGTTTGAAAAGAAATGGTCGGGGAGAGAGGATTTGAACCTCCGACCCCCTGGTCCCGAACCATATCCACGGGGTTGGTGGCAGGGTGTACGGGCTTGTATCTGCTTGGAAAATCAAGAGT
>Ga0126371_10006273_pt1 | contig 10566 bp, 13 predicted proteins | sample PanSoiMetaPlot_4_FD_110145 | JGI IMG/M metagenome (GOLD analysis project Ga0126371, IMG submission 110145) | Tropical forest soil microbial communities from Panama - MetaG Plot_4 | ecosystem: Environmental > Terrestrial > Soil > Tropical forest > Bulk soil | place: Panama | collected 2016-02-17
CGCCTTTCTTGCGACCGCCCCGAGATGGATCTCGCGATCGCGCGGTTGCCGCTGGGCGCGCGAGCATGTGCCCATGTGGTGCTGATGTGGTGCTGACGCGGCCGGATCAATGCGAGGCTGGGCAAACACGCAAAAAAATGGAATGAGGGCAGCCGGATATCCGATTGGCGGGCGTACCCGATGGCTCACCAATTCGGCGCGGCGGGCGGCGATTGGGAACGAAGATTGTCCTGCGTAAAGCGCCTTGACGGCGAGGAGCGACACCGATGGCCGAGTGCCTGCACTGCGAGATCAACGAGCTCGTCCGCAAGCATCTGGAGAACGACGACCCGGTCGACCTCGCCGAGCTCCTCTCCAAGATCATGGAGAGCGCCGCCGAGCTGATCGTCGACGTCGCCCCCGCCGAGGATCAGGCGAACATGCTGGCCGAAGCGATCCGCCATCTCGGGCACTCCTATCTGGAGAAGTCGGGCGCCTTCGGCGAGGAGCCTCCGGCGACGCATTGAGGGGCGAAGCGCGCGACGCACCGTCTGGCCTGCGGCAACAAGAGACTGGCACCAAATCGCAAGACGCAGGTCCCGCAAGCGTGGTCCTTCGCGCGCGAGCCTAGGGGCCTCGGGGGGCGGGGGGCGGCGTCCCTCCCGGCGTCGGCGAGGGGCGCCCCTAGGTTCACCTTTTCGCGATCGGCGGTGCGGCGAGCTGCTATTTCGTCGTTACGCGCCGGTCCGTCATCTCGGAACCCCGGAACAGCGTCCCGGTCCGCCGCGTTCTCATTTGGAAACGGAGCGTTCCATGAGACGCACAATCACAGCGATGGCGTTCGTGGCGGTCGCGCTGGTCGGGATATCGGGACCCGCCTCGGCGCAGGACATGGACGATTACCGCTGGCACAATTCGCGCGGGCTCTATCCGTGGTCCCCGAGCGGGGATCGGTCCAACTGCCGGACCGTCGATGTCCAGACGACCAACCGGTGGGGCACCGACCTGACCATCCACCGCCGCATCTGCGACTAGTCCGCACGGCGGGTGAGGCGCCCTCACCCCGCCGCCCGCCGGCCGATGAAGTTGATGCACCGAAACGTCATCACCGCTTCGTCGCGTTGATTGAACGCCTCGACCAGCGAGGTCACGACGCCGCGGTCGGACTTCGAGCGCGACGGCGTCGCCTTGAGCACGGTGACCCGCACCGACAGCGTGTCGCCCGGGCGCACCGGCGCGAGCCAGCGCAATTCCTCGAGCCCGGGCGAGGCGAGGCTTGCCACCTGGCTGAGATAGTGGTCGGCGAACAGCCGCATCGCCAGCGCGGCGGTGTGCCAGCCGCTGGCGATGAGCCCGCCGAACGGCGTGCGCTTGGCGCCCTCCGGATCGACATGAAACGTCTGCGGATCGAACCGCCGCGCAAAGGCGATCACCTCGTCCGTCTCGACCGCGATGCTGCCGCAGTCGTGGACCTCGCCGGCGACGTAATCCTCGAAGTAGCGATCGTCGATTGGGCCGTTGAATGCCATTCCCCCACCATCCGGCTCGGCCCGGCCTGAGCGCCAGGCGCTGCGGCGCGACTTGCCTTGCATCCATCGGGCGCGGCGAGCGCCCCTGCTCTCCCCTTGCCGCGAGGGATCATCACAGCGGATAGTGGACCGCGCAACATGCGGTCTTCGGATGGTCGCGCGGGGGAGCCTATGACGGGACGACTAACGGCGCTGTGGCTCGGGCTCGCGATCGTGCTGTGCGCGACGCCGCTGCGGGCGCAGGAGGTCTGGAAGGGCGAGGTCAAGCAGAACATCGGCGCATCGAACTATACGGTCGTGCTGAAACTGTCCGGCGACCGCGGCGAATCCGCTTATCCCGAGCTCGACTGCGGCGGCACGCTCACGCGCGTCGGCCAGTCGGGCGCCTACAGCTTCTACGTCGAGACGATCGCTCGCCGGGGCAAAGACTGCATCGACGGCGCCGTCACGCTGGTGAAGGGCAACGACGGCACGATCGCGTGGGGCTGGGTCGGCACCGACAAGGGCGAGACCTACGTGGCGTGGAGCAGCCTGACGCGGCAGTGAGGGAGATCGGTTGCCGTAACGCTGCGCGCGCTCCTGCCTCGGGCCGCACAGGCTTCCCCTCACCTCATCACCCGCGCAATCGCATTGAGCCCGTAGCGCAGCCGCTCCACCTCGCTCGGCGCCACCTCGGCGAGCGGCGGATCCTCGATGCACACCCGGTAGACCGCCGCATTCACCCGGCTGCCCAGCCCGAGCGCGGCGCCGGCGTCGAGCAGCGCGCGGCGGAAGTCGGCAAAGCGGCGACGCACGCGCAGCACGGTGTCGTCGTCGGGATCGGGGCGGGTCGCGCCCTCCTCGGCGCCGGCCGGGCGCGGCAGCGGGATGCCCATGAGCTCGCAGTAGCGGATCGTCACCGAGACGTAGGCCAGCGCGGCGCGATATTGCTCGGCCGAGATGCCGTGCGGATCACCCTCGTCGAGCTGCCAGCGGCGGTGCAGCGCGCCGACCGCCGTGCCCCACAGCGCGTTGAGCGCGTCGTTCGCCGGCGCGCCCGCCTTGATGCGTTGGGCGCGCGCGACCGCGGTGATCTCGGCGACGGTCTCGCCGCGGTTGATGCCGCGTGCGTCGCGCCGGCTGGCGGGCTTGCGCGGGCGGCCGCGACGGCGCGGCGCAATGGGTGCTGGCGTCGACAGGCTCATGTCGTCCTCACTCGTCTGGTGCGGCTCATGCGATCCCTCCGGCGGTTCAGCGGTCCTCGGTCACCTCGCGGCACGCCGCGACCAGCGCGCCGATCGTCTCGGCGAATGCCGGGTCGATGGCGATGCGCGCGGCAATGCGGTCGACCGCATGGCGCACTGTGCCGTGATCGCGGCCGCCAAACAGTGCGCCGGTCTGGCGACAGGAGAGCCCGGCGAAGCGCACGCACAGATACATCGCGACCTGGCGCGGCCAGACGCAGCGCGCGAGCCTGCTCGCGCCCGTGATCTCGGCGCGCGTGACGGCGAAATGCGCCGCGACGCTATGGCGGATCTGCCAACCGAAGATGCGACCATCGCCGACCTGCAGCGCGAAGCGCGATCGCAGCTCCTCGTTGAAGTCGGCGAGATCGCGGCGCCAGCTCGGCGGCGCGGCCGGCGGCGGCGCGCAATGGTCCATGAACCGCGCGATCCAGCCCGGGTCGGTGACATGTCCATCGCCGGCATCCCTCATCTATGTCCGCTCGCCCCCGAACAGGTCTGGCCGCAGCTCGGCCCGCGTCACGGCGCCGGCGAGCGCGCGCTCGATCGCGATCGCGAGCTCGGCGCTCACCCGCCCCTTGCGGCGCGCCTTGTTGATGGCCGGCTGCGAATACCCGGTCGCGCGCGAGAGTTTCGTCTCCGAGCCCGCGAGGGCGATCGCCTTGTCGATGGCTTGCAGGGCTGGTTTGCGCGTCAGAGGGCATTTCATAACCACAATAATAACTTATATTATTGATCAGTCAAGAACAAAAGTTATTGACGGCGCCCATAACCTCGGTTATGGTCCAGCCCCATGGAAACCGGCGAGAAAATCCGCGAGCAGCGCGAGGCGCGCGGCTGGTCGCAGGCCGATCTGGCCAAGCGAGTCGGCATCAGCCAGCCCGCGATCAACAAGATCGAGGCGGGCGACACCCGCAATTCGAGGTTCCTGCCGCGCATCGCCCAGGAGCTCGGGCTCGACATCGCCGAGCTGATCGAGGGACTGACGCCGAGCGAGCGCCCCGCCGAGCCGGTGTTCGCCGAGAGCGCGGCGCGGTTCGGGGCGAGCGGTCGGGATTTTGCCATCCATGCCTCGGCCGAGGGCGGGCCGGGGCAGATCATCGTATCGAGCGATGCAGTGGATTTCGAGCTGCGTCCCGCTCCGCTCGCCCATGTGCGCGACGCCTACGGGCTCCTCATCACCGGCACCTCGATGGAGCCCGAATACCGGCCGGGCGACACCGCACTGATCAACCCGAACCTGCCGGTGATCGGCGGCGAGGTCTACGTCTTCTATGCCGAAAAGGCCGGCGAGGCGCGCGCCACCATCAAGCACCTGCGCCGCGCGGCGGCGGAAAAGTGGCTGGTGTCCCAGTGGAACCCGCCGGCCGGCCAGGAGCGCGACTTTGCCCTCTCGCGCAAGGACTGGCAGTGGGCGCACCGGGTGATCGGGAAATATTCCAGGCGGTAGCGGGCGGCGGACGGGAAGGCGCTCGATAAGAACTCTGTTTGTTGTAATAATAAAAGTTATTGACATAGTTATAATCGGCGTTATGGTAGCAGGGGAAAGGGACGGAGGGAGCCCGCTGATGACCCTGCGACACCATGCCGACATCACCCATTACGCGATCCTGTGCGCGACGCGGGACGTCGCCTATTTCGTCGAGCGCACACTCGAGGATGCGGCGAGCCGCGAGACCACCATTGCCGACATCATGGCTGGCCAGGTGACGGGCGTGGAGAAGGTCCTTGCCTTCAACTGCGCCGAACATATCGCCGACGACGTGACCGAAGAAATCGCAATCGAGATCGCCAACCGCTGCGGGGCCGAGCCGATCTCCCCCGTGCTCCATGCCTTCATCGAGGTCCACGCCGGCCCCGCATTCGCGCGCGGCCTTGCGATTGCCGAGCGCAGCTTCGCGGCCGCGTGAGGCATTGCCGCTGCCCGCGATGAGGCGCCCGCCGCTTGACGGAAAGCCACGCACGCTATACAATTAGTAATTGTTTGCGTACGATTTTACCCGTACAAGACGATCCCGCCGCGGCTTCCCTGCGCCCCTCCCCGGCCGCGGCGGGATCTAACCGACAACACCGCCGGGCGGGCGTCATCTGCTTTCACAGACATGGCGGGATGTGAGGCGGCGGCGCGCACGACGGCGCTAGTGCCGACCATGCTCGGGCGCCCGCCTGGGATTTCCCGTACTGAACCGCCGAGCCGGCGTTTACCGCTCGGTTTTCAGATCACAGCTGCCAGCAGCGGTAGCCGGTCTCCGGGCGGCTGAACAACAAGCGCTGCTCCTTGACGATCAGCACGAGCTGGCTGCGGTCCGGCAGTTGGTCGCAGACGCGGCCGGCGATCGCGCGAAACACGCGCGCCTCCGGATAGGTCGTGACGTTGAGATCCTCGATCGCCCAGCGCTGCAGGTTGATCACGTTGGTGTTGGGTGCGACCTGCTCCAGGAACCGGGCGATCGGCGCCGGCAGCGCCGCCTTGGCGGCGTCGGTTGCGTAGATCTGCGCTTCGGTCACGTTGCCGGAATAGAGTGCAGCCGAGAGGAACGAGTCCCACAGGTCGACGAAACTGAGCGCCGGCAGCAGCGCGAACAGCACAAGCGCCGCGGCGTGCCAAACGGCGTACCGACCGCGGGTCATCAGGATGGCGCGCGGCGCAACATCGGTGCCGGCGAACAGAATGATATCGAAGGCGGCCATGGCTGCCGTCCACGGCCAGACCACGTCGTTCCAGTCCTGCCCGGCCGGGCCGAACATGGCGAGGATGAAGAGGTGCATCGCGACCGCGAGCGCGAGCGAGACTGCACGAAAGCGCCGGGTCATCAGCCCGATGCCGAACCCCGCCTGCACGAACGGTACGGCGAAGCCGGCGGCGCGCAAAAGACCGCGCGTCGCCGGCAATACGTCGGTGATCGGCGCGACGATCCAGGGAAACTCGATGTCGACGAAGTTGCCGTTGAGTTTCTGCAGCCCTGACCACACATAGGTGCTCGCGACCACGAGACGGGCGACATTGAGCGTGCGCTCCGCGCCCGCAGCGTCGTCGCGCCGCCAGGAAAACAGCGCGAGCGTCGCCAGCAGGAATTCATACTGGAAGACCCAGGGCTGCCATCGCGTCTGATCGGCAAGGCAGAACACCGCGACGACCGCGGCCAATCCGGCGAGAAAGGCGCGGGGCCTGGGCGCGAGGAGGCACCCGGCCGCCAACACGAACAGCCCCGCGTAGAGAATCTGCGCCGCGAGCCCATCGGGGTCCGGCAGCGCGGAAAAAACCGGCGCCGTCGGGTAGCTGCGCGGACCGACCCATAGATGCGGCGAGAGCGCTAGCCCGAGGCAGAAGGCGACGACGAGGGTGACCTTGAGCGCGACGAGGCGGGTTGCCGCGCTCGTGCGCGCGGCGGCCACCGCCGTATCGGCGAAGCGCTGCGCGACATATGCACCCCGGTTCCTCGGCATCACGCCGCTCCGATACGGATGCCCATCCACTGCTTGGTCGCATGTTGCCCAGGAGCGGTTCGCGAATCCATCGCCATGAACTGCGCCGCGGACCTGCCCAACACCAGCATTCCTTTCCCCGCGTGCGCGGGATATGCGCCGCATGTTCCGTGAGCGCCGCTAGGCCAGCCGATAGAGCGCGCCGTATTTCCCACGCAGGTACGCCAGATAGGGCGCTGTCGTCATCGGGCTTCCGGTCGCCTGCGCGACGATGTCGTCCGGCGTCAGGGCGCGGCCGTGGCGGTAGATGTTGTCGGTGAGCCAGCCGTGCAGCGTCGTGAAGCGGCCGCGCGTGATCTCGCCCGGGATGTCCGGATGCGTCTTCATGGCCGCCGCAAAGAACTGCGCGCTCAGGATATTGCCGATCGCGTAGCTCTGGAACGCGCCGCCGATGCGTCCGCCGTACCAGTGCACGTCCTGCAGGCAGCCGTCGCGATCGTCGCTGGGCGCAATGCCGATATCGGCCGTCATTCCGGCGCGCCACGCCTCGGGCAAATCCCTGATCCGCAGCCGCCCGTCGAGGAGCTGCAGCTCGAGATCGAACCGCAGCATGATGTGAAGATTGTAGGTGACCTCGTCCGCATCGGTGCGGATCAGCGAGCGCGCGACCTTGTTGATCGCGCGATAGAAGGCGTCGAGCGGCACTTGCCCGAGCTGATCGGCGAATGTCCGTCGCAGCGCCGGGTAATAGTGCTCCCAGAACGGCCGGCTGCGCGCGACCACGTTCTCCCACAGGCGCGACTGGCTCTCGTGGACGCCGGCCGACACGCCGCTCCCGAGCGGCGTCCCCTCATAGGCGGCATCGACACCCTGCTCATACATCGCATGGCCGGCCTCGTGCAGCGTGGAAAAGAGCGCATCGCCGATGTCGTTCTCGCGCACCCGCGTCGTGATGCGCACGTCGCCGGCGGCAAACTTGGTGCAGAACGGATGGTGGGTCTTGTCGAGCCGGCCGCGCGCGAGGTCGTAGCCCATTTGCGTCGCGATCGACAGGCCGAAGGCGAGCTGCGCGGCCTCGCCGAAGGCGCGATGCAGGCACGCGTCGTCGGGAGGCGGCTGGTCGCAGATCGCGCGCACCAGGGGGACGAGCTCGCGGCGCAGATCGGCGAACAGGCGTTGCACTGTCGCGGTCGTCATACCCTCGTCGGCGTCGTCGATCATCGGATCGGCCATGTGGCCGACCGGGTCGAAGAACGACGCGTATTCGCGGCTGAGCTCGAGCGTCGTCTCGAGAAACGGGATCATGGCCGCAAAGTCGTTCGCCGGCCGCGCCCGGGCCCAGGCATTGTAGGACGCCGAGCCGTGCGCCGACGCGCGCGCGACGTAGTCGGCCGGAACCTTGACGGCCTTTTCATAGTCGCGCCGCACCACCCGGATCAGCTGTGCGTCCGCGGCGGCAAGCGCGCCCGCCTGCGGCTCCAGCCGATCGAGCAGCCGTCCGAGCGCGGGATCGACGAAGCGCTCATGCGACAGGCGGCGCAGCAGCGCCGATTGCCGGCCACGCGCGAGCGCGCCGCCGCTCGGCATGTAGGTGGCCTCATCCCAGCCGAGCACCGCGCCTGCGGCATCGAGATCATAGATCTCCGCGAGCCGACGCTTGAAGTCCGCGAGGATCGCGTCGGCCGATGGCCGGTGTCGCGAGCGCGCGGCGACGCGGCGTCTGGTTCCGGATGTCTTGTGCCGCATCGTCATCCCGCTGCTCCCTCCGCGCGCAGCCGCGCGATGGCCGCCGCATCGTAGCCGGCTTCGGTCAAGACCGCGTCCGTATGCTGGCCAAGTGCCGGCGCTGGGCGCCGCCACTGGCCCGGCGTGGCCGAGAGGCGCGGCACGATCGCGTGCATCGGCAGGCTGCCGAGCTCGGCATCCGCGACCTCGACGATGACGCGATCCTGGAAATGCGGATCCGCGACCGCGTCGGCAATGTCGTAGACCGGGCCGGCCGTGACGCCGGCCTTGCGCATCAGTACGAGCGCATCCTCGCGCGACCTTGCGGCGAACCACGTCCCGACCGCCTCGTCGACGAACGGGCGATGTGCGACCCGCGCGCTGTTGGTGGCAAAGCGCTCGTCGCTCAGCATGTCGGCGCGGCCGATGGTCTCAAAAATGCGGCGCGCCATGGTCTCGGTCGAGCCGGAAATCGCGACGTATTTGCCGTCGGCGCAGCGATAGACGTTGCGCGGCGCCGAGGTGTGCGAGCCCGATCCGGTGCGCTCCTTGACGGCGCCGGTGGCGCGGTAGATCGCGGCCTCGGGACCGAGCACCGAGAAGATCGATTCGAGCAGGGTGAGATCGATGACTTGCCCGCGCGTGCCGCGCTCGCGCGCCCGCAGGGCCGTGATGGTCGCGAACGCCCCATGGAGCCCGGCCACCATGTCGGCGAGCGCGAGTGGCGGCAGCACCGGCTCGCGGTCGGGGAAGCCGGTGCGCGCCGCAAAGCCGCTCATCGCCTCGACCAGGGTGCCGAAGCCCGGCAGCGGCGCATAAGGGCCGGTCTGGCCGAAGCCCGACACCCGCACGACGACGAGATCGGGATTCCTTGCGAGCAGCACGTCCGGGCCGAGGCCCATGTCCTCGAGCGTGCCGGGGCGGAAGCCTTCGATGAACACGTCGGCGGTCGCGACGAGCCGGTACAGCGCCTCCTTGGCGGCGGCGCGGCGCAGGTTGAGCACCAGCGAGCGCTTGTTGCGCGCATAGGTCTTCCAGTGCAGTGCCAGGCCGGCGTCGCGCCAGTCGCGCAGCGGATCGCCGGCCGGCGGCTCGACCTTGATCACATCGGCGCCGAAATCGGCGAGCTGCAGCGAGAGCATGTTGCCGGCGACGAGGCGCGAAAGATCGAGCACTCGCACACCGTCGAGCGGCCCGCGGGCGGCGGGGTCGAAGTGAATGGGCGGTTTGGTCGTGGCATTGCTCATCAACACCACCCGGCGTCATCGTCCGCGAAAGCGGGCGATCCAATCAACACAGTCGCTGGCGATGGGGGAATGGAGGTCGTGCGCCTCATCGAGTGCCGGGAGTACTGGATTGCCCGCTTTCGCAAGCAATGACCACGGAGGTTTACCTGGAAATTAGTATCACACCCCGAGGTGCCGGTGCAGCACCTGCGGCGCGTCGCGCACCGCCTGGGCGGAGAGCTCCTCGACCATGTGGCCGTTGTTGAGGATGTAGACGCGGTCGGCGAGCGTCATCGCGGCCGAGATGTTCTGCTCCACCACCAGGATGGTCTGCCCGGCATCGGCGAGCGCACGGCAGGTGGCGAGCAGGTCGCGCACGATGATCGGCGCGAGGCCCTCGAACGGCTCGTCGAGCAGAAGAATTTTCGGATCGCGGATCAGCCCGCGCGCGATCGCCAGCATCTGCTGCTCGCCGCCGGAGAGATCGGTGCCGCGGCTCGCGCGCCGCTCACGCAGCCGGGGGAACATCTCGTAGATGCGGCCGAGCGGCCAGCCGCCGCGCGCCGTGAGCCCGGCGAGCACGAGATTCTCCTCGACGTTGAGGCTGCCAAAAACGCGGCGGTCCTCGGGGACGAGCTGCATCCCGGCCTGCGCGACCACATGCGCCTTGCGGCCGGCGATCTCGGCGCCGTCCAGCACGATCGAGCCCGAGCGCGGCGCAACGATTCCCATCAGGCTTTTGAGCGTCGTGCTCTTGCCCGCGCCATTGCGGCCGAGCAGCGCCACCACCTCGCGTGCGTCGACGCGCAGCGTGACATCGAAGAGGATATGCGAATCCCCGTAATACGTGTTGAGCGCGTTGACCTCGAGCAGGCTCATAGCGCTCGCACTCCGCCGAGATAGGCGTCCTGCACCTTGGCGTTGCCCTTGATCTCGCTCGGCGTGCCTTCCGCCAGCACGCGGCCCTCTTGCAGCACGGTGACGCGCTCGGCGAGCTCGAACAGCGCGTCCATGTCGTGATCGATGATCACCACGGTGCGGCCGTGGCTGATCGACTTGAGGAGCTTGACGGTCTCGACCCGCTCGCGCGGGCTCATGCCGGCGAGCGGCTCGTCGAGCAGCAGCAGGCTCGGCGAGGACGCGAGCGCAAGGCCGACCTCGAGCCGGCGCTTCTCGCCATAGGCGAGTTCGGCGACCGGCGTGTCGCGGCGCGCCGCGAGGTCGACCAGCGCGAGCGTGTGATCGACCCGCTCGGTGAGGCCCGGGACGGACGCCAGCCGGGCGAACAGGTCGAGGCGGAATTTTCCGCGCAGCGCCGCGAGCGCCGCGATGATGAGGTTCTCGGCCACCGTAAGGCGGACAAAGAGCTGGTTCACCTGATAGCTCTTGGTCAGCCCGAGCTGGCACACCTGCGTCACGCTCATCCCGGTGATGTCGCGACCGTCGAACACGATCGAG
>Ga0126371_10006274_pt1 | contig 10566 bp, 12 predicted proteins | sample PanSoiMetaPlot_4_FD_110145 | JGI IMG/M metagenome (GOLD analysis project Ga0126371, IMG submission 110145) | Tropical forest soil microbial communities from Panama - MetaG Plot_4 | ecosystem: Environmental > Terrestrial > Soil > Tropical forest > Bulk soil | place: Panama | collected 2016-02-17
ACGACATTCAATATATCGACGGTGACACCGACCGCGTCGCCTTTGGCATGGGCTCGAACGGCTCGCGCTCGATGGTCGTCGGCGGCTCGGCGCTGCACTTGGCCGCCGGAAAGGTGATCGACAAAGGCAAACGGCTCGCGGCTCATTTGCTGGAAGCCGCCGAGGCCGACCTCGAATTCGCCGACGGCAAATTTACTGTCGCCGGCACCGACCGCAGCATTCCGCTGACCCAGGTGGCGCGGGCGTCGTTTCAGCCGGCTCGGCTGCCGCCCGGGATGGAGCCGGGGCTGTTCGAGCATGCTACCTACGCCCCCGAGCGCGCCACCTTCCCCAATGGCTGCCATGTCTGCGAGGTCGAAATCGATCCCGAAACCGGCGAGGTCAGCCTCCTCGGCTATACCGTGGTCGACGATGTCGGCACAGTGATCAATCCGCTGACCTTGAAGGGTCAGGTGCATGGCGGGCTCGCTCAGGGCATCGGGCAGATCCTGATGGAAGAGGTCGCTTATGACCGCCAATCGGGCCAGCTGCTGTCGGCGAGCTTTATGGACTACGCGATGCCGCGCGCCGATGTGATGTGCAATATCGATATCCGCGAAAACCCGGTGCCGACCAAGACCAACCCATTGGGTGCCAAGGGTGCCGGTGAAGCCGGTTGTGTGGGCGCGCTGCCGGCGGTGATGCTCGCGATCATGAACGCGCTCGAACCATTGGGTGTCACCGAGCTCGACATGCCCGCCACCAGCGAGCGCGTCTGGCAGGCCATCCAGAATTGTCGTCCGCGGCCCCAGTGATTGGCGAAAGCAAAGTGTCGGCGTTTAAAAACACTCCCTCCAGTCTCTCGATGTTCCAGAAGCGGAAGCTCGCTTTATATGCACTGCTGGTGTTGGCGGTGGTTTTTATCGGGCTTTCCCGGGCGAGCTTGGGTCAAGGCGACGCGGACTTGGAAGCGCCCGGTTTGGCACCCTTCCCAACTCCCTTGGCGCGGGGCGCTACGTTATTTCAGAATGTACGGATCTTCGACGGTAAGAGTTCAGCGCTCTCGGCTCCTTCCAATGTGCTGATTAGAGGCAATATCATTGAGAGGGTCTCGGCGGATCCGATCACTGTCGACGGAGATGCCGTCCGTGTGATTGCGGCAGACGGGCGCGTGCTGATGCCGGGCCTCATTGATGCGCATTGGCATGCGTTTATGGCGGCAACACCGCAGCTGCTGCTGATGACGGCCGACTCCTCCTATCTTCATCTATTGGCTGCGCGACAGGCTGAGGCGACCTTGATGAGGGGCTTCACCACGGTACGCGACCTCGGCGGCCCCGTGTTCGGGCTCAAGCGCGCCATCGACGAAGGTGTCACTCTCGGTCCGCGTATTTATCCCTCCGGCGCTTTCATCTCGCAAACCTCGGGGCATGGCGATTTCCGGTTTCTGTTTGAGGTTCCGCGCAACTTGGGCGGACCGTTGAGCCACTCCGAGCTCGAGGGCATCGCAGCCATTGCCGACAGTCCCGATGAGGTCCGACTGCGAGCGAGAGAGCAGCTGAGGCACGGGGCAAGCCAGATCAAGCTGATGGCGGGCGGTGGCGTCAGCTCGCCCTACAATCCCATCGAATCGACCCAATACACCGAACCGGAAATCCATGCCGCGGTCGAGGCTGCGGAGAATTGGGGCACCTATGTCACCGTGCACGCTTATACGCCGCGGGCGATCCGGCAGGCGGTCGCCGCCGGCGTCAAATGCATCGAGCATGGACATCTGATCGACGAACCCACCGCCAAGCTGCTTGCAGACAAGGGCATCTGGTGGAGCCTGCAACCGTTCCTTGATGACGAGGATGTGCCGGCAATGAGCCCGGCATCCCGGAAAAAGAAATTGCAGGTTTTTGCGGGAACGGACAACGCCTACGAGCTGGCGAAGAAGTACGGTGTTAAGACAGCTTTCGGCACTGACGTTCTGTTCGATGCGCGGATTGCCGGCCGGCAGGGGGCGATGCTCGCCAAGATGGTCCGCTGGTACACGCCGGCCGAAGCGCTCAAGATGGCGACTGCAGACAATGGCGAGTTGATGGCGCTCTCCGGGTTTATCAACCCCTATCCCGGAAAGCTTGGCGTCATCGAAGGGGGTGCTCTCGCCGATCTGTTGTTGGTCGACGGCAACCCGCTCGAGAACATCAAACTCGTCGAGGATCCCAGCAAGAACTTTGTTGTGATCATGAAGGATGGCGTGGTCTACAAAAATACACTCGCTAAGTGAGGCATTGCCGCTGTCTTTTACAGCACCTGGCCGCCGTCGACGGCGATGGTCTGGCCGGTGACCCAGCCGGCGAGCGGTGAGCACAAGAACAACGCGACCTGCGCCACCTCCTCGGGCTTGCCCAGCCTGCCGAACGGGATGCTTCTGAGGATGCGGCCGTAAAGGTCGGGGTTGTTGAGCCGCGCCCGCTCCCAGGTGCCGCCGGGAAACTCGATCGAGCCCGGGGCGATGCAATTGACCCGGATTCCCTTGCGGGCCAGCGCCGAGGCCTCGGTCAGAGTGTAGTTCACTACCGCCGCCTTGACTGCCGCATAAGGCGGGGTACGGGGGGTGGCGCGCAGCCCCGAGATCGACGAGATGTTGAGGATCGCGCCGGCGCCCGATTTTTCGAGGTGGGGCAAGGCCGTGCGGATCGCGCGCACGGTCGCCATCAGATCGACCGAAACACTGATCGCCCAGCCCTTCTCGTCGTCGGAGGCGCCAAAGCCGGAGGCGTTGTTGACCAGGATGTCGATCCCGCCGAGAGCCGCAGCAGCCTCCTCAATATAGCGCGGAACTGCGGCCTCGTCGGCGAGATCGCATACCGCGGAATGCGCCTTGCCGCCGTGCCGGGCGATCTCCTCGCGCGTGGCGGCGAGCCGCTCCGCACCGCGGGCGCAAATCGACACCGCCGCACCCGCCTCGGCAAAGGCGAGCGCGATCGCGCGCCCGATGCCCCGGCTGCCGCCCGCCACAATTGCGCGCTTGCCGGCCAGATCGATGTTCATATTTCCTCCTGAGCGTTGACTGGCGCAGCATGCGCCAGCATGACGGGCGCTGAAAGGGCCAACCCGATGATCAAGACTGTAGGATTGCTGACCCGCAAGAAAGGACTGTCGCACGAAGACTTCGTCAAGCATTGGCTCGAGGTGCACGCGCCACTTGCCCATGCGGTGCCGGGGGTGCTCCGCTATGTCCAGTCGCACATTGTCGAAGAGCGGAGGCGTCGCGACATTCCGACGACGGATGTCGAGATCGATGGCATCGCCGAGCTCTGGTACGACGACCGGACCGCGATGGAGCGCGCCAACGCGTCGCCCGAAGCCAAGCGGCTGTACGCCGACGGGGCACTGTTCATCGGCCGGATCAAAAGCTTTGTCGTCGAGGAGAAGGTGATCATCTCACGGGAGCAACCATGAGCAAAAAAGCGCTCCGTTATTTGACAGGTTTTGGCAACGAGCACACCAGCGAGGCCGTACGGGGGGCCTTACCGGAGGGCCAGAATGCGCCGCAAAAACCGTCACATGGGCTCTACACCGAGCAGGTGTCGGGCACGCCGTTCACGGCACCCCGTGGTCACAACCAGCGCTCCTGGCTATACCGCATCCGGCCATCGGCGATGCATCCGACGTTCCGCCGGATCGACAACGGGATGATGCGCAGCACGCCGTTCGACGAGGCAGCGCCATCGCCAAACCGCCTCAGATGGGACCCGCTGCCCTTTCCCGGCGAGCCGGCCGATTTCATCGACGGCCTAGTTACGATGGGTGGCAATGGCGATGCCAGCGGACGCTCGGGTGTGGCTATCCACATCTATCGCGCGACCAAGTCGATGACGGACCGCGCGTTTTACGACGCCGATGGCGAACTGCTGATCGTGCCGCAATCGGGGCGTTTGCTGCTGGTTACCGAGCTCGGGGTTGTCGAAGCAGCTCCCGGAGAGATCGCCGTTCTCCCGCGCGGCATCAAATTCCGCGTCGAGCTGCGCGACGGCCGGGCACGCGGTTATGTCTGCGAGAATTACGGCGCGCTGTTCCGGCTGCCCGAGCTCGGGCTGATCGGCGCCAACGGTCTCGCCAATCCGCGCGATTTCTGCATTCCGGTCGCGGCGTTCGAGGACAGCGACGAGCCCTGCGAGGTCGTTGCCAAGTTCGAGGGCAATTTGTGGATGGCCGAGCTCGACCACTCGCCGCTCGATGTCGTCGCCTGGCACGGCAATTATGCCCCGTACGTCTACGATTTGGCGCGCTTCAATACGCTCGGGTCGGTCAGCTTCGACCACCCCGACCCGTCGATCTTCACCGTTTTGACTGCGCCGAGCGATACGCCCGGCACCGCCAATTGCGACTTTGTGATCTTCCCGCCGCGCTGGCTGGTCGCCGAGCACACCTTCCGCCCGCCCTGGTTTCACCGCAACTACATGAACGAGTTCATGGGGCTGGTGCACGGCGTCTACGACGCCAAGGCTGCGGGCTTTGTCCCGGGCGGCGCCTCGCTGCACAATTGCATGTCGGCGCACGGTCCCGATCGCGCCACCTTCGAGCGCGCGACCACCGCGGAACTGACACCGCAGAAGATCGCCGAGACGCTCGCCTTTATGTTCGAGACGCGCCTGGTGATCCGCCCGACCCGCTTAGCGCTCGAAACCCCGGCACTGCAGCGCAATTACGACGCCTGCTGGGCCGGGTTCGAAAAACTGTTCGAGCGATAATCACCGCAGAGACACGGAGAGCACAGAGGAATTTCGTTCTCCTTGTTCTCTATGCTTTTGCGGTGAGAATTGCCTGACCGAGCAGCGGGGCAAATCCGCCCTACGAGGCTCCCATCGGCTTGTACGAGCCTACGATCTTGCCTGCACGTTCAAAAAGATCTTTACCCTCGGCCGTAGTGAACGCCTGGGTCGTGACAGTCTCGGTGACGGCGCCGCCGGCAGAGACAACTAAGGGCAGCACCGCTGCGGATTGCGCGTCCGGCATTTCCGAGATCAGCGCGAAATCGTATTGACCGAGCGTGTAATACAAGCTGATCAGCTTGCCACCCGCCTGCTCGCATAGCCGTGACATGGCCGCGGTCCTGTTCTCAGGCGTCGTGACACCGCCTTTAATATATTGGTTCGTAAAGCGTCCCTGCGTAATGAAAATCGGCATTTTGCACCGTTCCGTGACTTGGATTTTGGGTTGATCACCACTGCGACACGGAGGGCACAGAGGAATTCTTCTCCGTGTCCTCTGTGCCTCCGTGGCGAACCTTATTTCACCGACGAAAAGCTCGTCGGCTGCAGGATCTGGTTTTCCACTTTGGCAACGATCGGGCCGTTCTTCTCGGTCTCCGCTCGAGCGCGGGCCCATTCCGGATCGGACCCGAAGGCGGCCCATTTCTTTTCACGATCGGCAAGCGATTCCCATTTCAGGAAATAGTAGAGGGTCTGGCTCGACCCGCCGATCGCGGTGGTCCAGAAGCCGGCCTGCTCGATGCCGTGCTTCTTCCAAAGCCCCAAGGTGATCGTGTCGAAGCGCTTCAGCAGGTCCGGCAGGCGTCCTGGGACGCAATGATAGACGCGCAGTTCGTAGAGCATGTTCCTCCTCCTCTCCGATAAATCTCAATCCGTCACCCTCGCGCAAGCGGGGGTCCAGAGCGGCTGTTCCAATCCTTGGATCCCTAGATTCCCGCCTCCGCGGGAATGACGACTCACCCACTGACATTTCGGCGTCACTCTTCCATCAGTTTAGTCGCGCCTCGACCCAGGCCGCGGCGTCGAGCAAAGCTTCGTCACCAAAGCGCGGGCCGATCAGCTGGATACCGAGCGGCAGCCCTTTGCGGCCGGTTCCGGCGGGCAAGGTCAGGCACGGGGTCCAAGCCAAAGTCCAGATCGCGTTGAAGCGTGCGTCGCCGGTCGAGCCGAGCCCCTCGGGCGCCTCGCCGACCGCGCTCGGCGCCAGCAACACGTCGAATTCGCCGAAGAGATCGTCGAGATTGCGGCGGAACACCTCGGCCGTCTCGATCGCGTCGATATAGGCCGACAATGGCAAGGCGCGACCGGGGGTCAGCAGCCCGTCGCGCAATGCCGCACTCAATTTGTCGCCATGCACCTCGTATTCATGGGCGTAATTGCGCGCCGCCTCGAATTCGAAGATGCGGCGATGGTGGTCGAGAATATCGGCCGGGGTCAGCGCGACATCCTGCACCGCGGCCCCAGCTCCCGCGAGCTTCGCGGCGGTGCGCTCTAGCAGAGCCTGGGTGTCGCCGTCGGCACGGTCCCATTGCGGGGTGCGGCAGAAGCCGACGCGCGGCGCATTCGAGGCACGGTCGACCCGGTGCCGGTCCTGCGCCGTCAGCACAGCGCGCATCAACGCCACATCCTCGAGGCTGCGGCAGATCACGCCGAGGGTGTCGAGGTTGTGGCACTGCATTTTGATGCCGACACGGCTGAACTCGCCAAAGCTCGGCTTGTAGCCGATGACCCCGCAAAAGGCGGCCGGCCGGATCGTCGAGCCGCCAGTCTGGGTGCCGAGACCGACCGGTACCTGAAAATCGGCGACCGCTGCGGCCGAGCCGCTCGACGAGCCGCCGGGCGTGTGCGCCGGGTTTAGTGGATGCACGGTTTCGCGGGGATCGCGGTTGGCGAACTCGGTGGTGACAGTCTTGCCGAGGATGACCCCGCCGGCGGCGCGGATCAGCGCGACGCAGGCGGCATCGGCAAAGGGGCGGTTGCCGCGATAGATCGGCGAGCCGTGCTGGGTCGGCATGTCGACGGTGTCGATGACATCCTTGACCCCGACCGGAACGCCTTTCAGCAAGCCAGGACGACCGGCCCGGTCGATGGCGCGCGCCTGGGTCAGCGCCTGTTCCGGGTCGAGCCAGACCCAAGCCTTGACTTCGGCACGGGCGTTCGCCCGCTCGAGGTAATCGCGGGTCAGCGCCTCGGCGGTCAAGGTGCCGGCTGCAAGGCGTGAGGTCGCTTCGCTCGCGGTCAGGCGTTCGGCGCCGGTCATGATCGGTCTCCCTGCCCGAGCCGACGTTCGACCCAGAGACCGACCTCGAGCAGCCTCGCATCGGCGTGCCGGCATCCGACCAGCTGGATCCCGACCGGCAGACCGTCGGGACCGTGACCCGCGGGCAAGGTCAAACACGGCATCCACAGCTGCGTCCACAGCGAATTGAAGACCGCCGACCCGGTCGAGGCGAGCCCGCGCGGAGCCTGGCCCGGAGCGGGCAGGGTCAGGATCGCATCAAAGCCGCCGGCCCACTCGCGCGCCACGGCACGTGCCCGCTCGGCGCCGCGGCAGGCATTGCGGAAGGCCTCCAGAGAGAGCTGGCGGCCGCGCGCGATCTTGGTCTCGCGCAGCCTTGCGCTCAGCAGAGCTTCGTGGCGATAGAGCTCGGGCATGTGGTTGCGCAGGCCCTCAAAGGATCCGATCGTCGTCTGGCGCTCGTCGCTCTCGACGCATTCGCGCGGCAGTTCAGTCTCCCTTATCACGGCACCCGCCGAGGCGAGGCGGTCGGCGGCTGCTTCGAGCATGGCGCGGCCATCCGGCTGCGCCTCCTCCCAATGCGGGCCCCGGCACAGGCCGAGGCGGGGTGCGGTTTCCGGCATCGCCGGCGGCACATACGGGATCGCCATCATCGCTGCGCCGAACAGCGCGATGTCGCCGACCGAGCGCGCCATGATCCCGACCGTGTCGAGGGCTTCTGTGTTGATCCGCATGCCGGCCGGCGGAAACAGCCCAAAGCTCGGCTTGAAGCCGACCACGCCGCAAAAGGCCGCCGGGCGGATCACCGAGCCGCCGGTCTGCGTGCCGATCGCCAACGGCACCATAAAATCGGCCACCGCCGCCGCCGAACCGCTCGAAGAGCCGCCGGGCGTGAAGCCGGGGTCGTGCGGGTTTGTCGTCGGACCGGGATGGGCATTGGCAAACTCGGTCGACACCGTCTTGCCGAGCAGAATGCCGCCGGCGGCGCGCGGTAGCGATGCGGCGCTGGCATCATTGGCCGGCCGCCAGCCGACATAAATCGGCGAGCCGTAGGTCGTCGGCATGTCGGCGCTATCGAAAATGTCTTTGAGGCCGAACGGCACCCCGTTCAGCAGGGTCTTCTTTGCCGATCGGTCGCGTTCGCGCGCCCGGGCCAGCGCCGCCTCGCCGGCGAGATGGCTCCACGCGCGCACCACCGGCTCGCGCTCGGCGATCCGTTCGAGACAGCTCTGCACTATGGCTTCGGCGGTCAGCTCTCCCCCTTCGATAAGGCGAACCAGAGTAGTAGCGGCAAGACGGTTCGGCTCGACATTTGGCATCGGCGCTGTCTCCGGGGCGGCTGCGCAGCTTATCTATGCACATCCGCCGCGCCGGCGCATGCGCGATTTACGCGGGGGGCGAACCGAGGAGGCGGGTGTCGCCGCCCTGAGCCGCGTCCCGTTCCACGGCCCCGCGGTCAAAGCTGACGAAAATATCGCCGCCGAGCCGGCGGCCCTCGAAGGCGATGACGCCGTCGGCAAAATCGCCGCCGGCCGCCAATATCGCCAACCCGGCTTCGGCCGCCCCGCGATCGACCCGCACGCTCGGGCTGCCGAGCAGGGTTGCGATAAACTTCAGAACATCCGCAGCGCCCCACTTGTACCCGCGGCCAAGAACCCAAGCAAACTCGCACAATGCCGGCAGGGTCACTGCGATAACATCCGCATCGCGGAACAGGTCGATTGCAAGTGCAGCCTGCGTCCGATCGTCGAGGGTCGCGGCGCGCACCAGTACATTCGTATCCGCGGTGATCCTCAACGGCGGCCGGCCCACCCATCCGCAATAATTTCGTTGATCTCTTCGATTGTCAGCGGCTTGGTGCCTGCGCGATGAGCGCACCCAAAAAAGCCCTCGATCGACCCCTCGGGTTTGGCGCCGCGCAATTCGACCCGGCCATTGGGCAGCAGCTCGACCTCGATCTTCTGGCCGGAGCCGACCCCCAGATGGCGCAACACCTCCTTGCGCAACGTAACTTGCCCCTTTGCCGTAACGGTGAGGATGGTTCCCATCGCTACCCCAGCAGCCGGTTCCGAGACTTACGTAAGGCAGAGATACCTTACATTCAAGTTTGGGCAATCCGCTCCGACTCTCCCTACTTGAGTGTCACACGAGAATGTACTACACAACACTCATGCGGAAGGCGGCTATGGCAGCACCTGTGTCTATCCGGCTCGATGATGACGTGAGGGAAACGCTGGAGGCGGAGGCGCGGGCTCGCCACATCGGGCTCTCCACATATCTGCGGCAAATCGCGGCCGAGACGGCGGCGCGCTTGCGGCGGGAGCGGATACGCGATCAAAGCCGAGCGGTCGGAGAATACGTCGCGAGCTCGGCCGAAGCGGCCGCGTTCTACGACGAGTGGGGCACACCGAGGCTCGAGGAAAAGTAGCTTGGCAGGGTTTTCGAGCGGCCAGATTGTCGTCGTGGACTGGCGCGATGCGCTGCCGAAAGAGCCGAACAAGCTGCGTCCGGCAGTGGTGGTCGAGGATGAGTGCTTGTTCGATCCACAATACCCCAACGTGATCCTCGTACCGCTGACCGAGGACCGGCGTCTGGCTATCCCGGATCTCTCGGTAGCGATCGATCCGACCCCACAAAACGGCTGCACGAAGCGGTGCTATGCGCTGTCGCATTGTGTGGCGACGACTTCGGCTAAGCGCGTCAAGCAGACCTCGTCGCGGATCGCCGGGCATGAGCTGCAGGCAATACGCCGTCAGATCACGCTGGCGATCGGCCTCGGGTAAAGCTTCTGGCGCTGGCGCGGGTCTGACCCTCCGTCAAAAGCGTAGCGTTCGTTGCCGCGGCGTTGCAGACTCTGGCCCGAGGCTTGCACGAGGCACCCGATGCAGACACCAGCACCCAGCCGCCATTTGCCGATCCGCAAGGACTGGCTCGCCGCGACCCAGGAGCCCGCCCTCGAACCCGACCGCCCGATCATCGATCCGCATCATCATCTCTGGGACCGGCCGGGCAACCGCTATCTGCTGCACGATTTGGTCGAGGATCTGAGCAGCGGCCACAACATCCGCGCGACAGTGTTTCTCGAATGCCGCGAGATGTACCGCGCCGAAGGGCCGCCCGAATTGCGCTCGCTCGGCGAGACCACCTTTGTCGCCGGTGTCGCGGCGATGAGCGAGAGCGGCAAATACGGTCCGGCAAAGGCCTGCGCCGGGATCATCGGCAATGTCGATTTCCGTGTCGGCAGCCGCGCCAAGGGCATCCTCGAGCAGCACATTGTCGCCTCGGGCGGGCGCTTTCGCGGCATCCGCAACGGCGCCACCTGGCACGCCGACCCGAGCCTTCGGGTGTTTACCTCGGGGGCCGGCGAAGGGCTTTATCTCGACCGCTCTTGGCGCGAAGGCTTTGCGGCGCTGACGCCGCTCAACCTGTCCTTTGAGGCGTGGATGTTCCACAGCCAGCTCGGCGACCTGATCGACCTCGCCCGTGCCTTCCCGGAAACCAAGATCGTGCTGAACCACATCGGCGGCGCGCTCGGGGTCGGCCCCTACACCGACAAGCGCAAGGAAGTCTTTGCCGAGTGGAGCA
>Ga0126371_10006276_pt1 | contig 10564 bp, 5 predicted proteins | sample PanSoiMetaPlot_4_FD_110145 | JGI IMG/M metagenome (GOLD analysis project Ga0126371, IMG submission 110145) | Tropical forest soil microbial communities from Panama - MetaG Plot_4 | ecosystem: Environmental > Terrestrial > Soil > Tropical forest > Bulk soil | place: Panama | collected 2016-02-17
CTTGTTCGGCCTGTCCATGGACTACCAGGTATTCCTGGTCAGCCGGATAAACGAGGAATGGGTTTACGGCGGCAACAGCCGGCGCGCCGTCCGCACCGGCCAGACGCAAACGGCCGGGGTCATCACCGCGGCGGCCACCATCATGATCTGCGTATTCCTGGCATTCGCGCTCACCGGCCAGCGAGACATCGCCGAGTTCGGCATCAGCCTCGCAGCCGCGGTCGCCCTCGATGCGTTCATCCTGCGCACCGTACTGGTCCCCGCCACGATGCACCTGTTCGGCGACGCCAACTGGTGGCTGCCCGGCTGGAAAGACCGGCTTCTCCCGCACCTGGCCATCGAACCCCCAAAGAAGGCACCAGCCCCGTCGGCTCCAACATCCCCAGCGCTCCGTTAGCGCCCCGGGCACCGACTTGACGCTGCTGGCCTGCACCGCGGCCGCAGGCACACCCACCACCGACAGCCTTCGGCTGCTCGCCAGCCGGTTGCCACCGCCGAGCAACCGGAGAGCTACCCGGCGGACAGCCGCTGTGCCACGAGTGCGCTGGCCGCCGCCTTGCTCATGCTGTTGCTGGCGACAGCGGCGAGGAACTCCTTTCGCCCAAGGGCGAGGGTGCGCAATGGTCGCTCCGCCGTGACCGTCGCTGTCCGCGGGGTGTCGCGAAGAAGCGCGATCTCGCCGAAGCAATCCCCGCGCCGAAGGGATGGCCTGGGCGCGCCTTGCACGCTCACTGCCGCCGACCCATCGACGATCAGGTGGAAGTGGTCGCCGGCCTCCCCTTCGCGCATGATCACTGCGCCGGCCGGGAATTGGTGTGGTTCGATTTCAGCCGCGAGAACCTCAGCCACCGCCATCGGCACCGGCGCGAACATCGGCAGACGGCGAAGCAGCCCAACCTCTGGGCCCGGAGCGGGCATCGCGCGGTCCAGGCGCCTGAAGCGAACGGCATGCGCCAGGGCGAGACTGGCAAGTCCGCCGCCTAGCAGCGCTAGGGTGCCTCGGACACCGAACACGTGCAGGAGCAAGGGTGCGAGGATCGATCCGGTGGTGAGTCCCGCCAGCGCAACGAACTCCAATGCACCTAGCACCTTGCCTGCGGTGCGGGATCCGGCAACTTGTGTCACAAGCGTAAAGCCGGCGACGTCTACGACCGCATTACCGGTTCCGACGACGACCAGGGCTAGGTAGGCGAGGGCCGGAGCCGATATGAAGGCAAGAAAAGCCAGAGGCAATCCCCACAGCAGCATCCCGGCGATCAAGCTCCGGCCAAGCCGGCTGGCGCGGACCACCCTTGCGGCCGCCGCACCGCCGGCAAGGCCACCCAGGCCAAGGGCAGCAGTGAGCCAGCCAACCCCGGACGCGCCCAGAGCAAGGACGTGGACACAAAGCACGGCGATCAGCACGACGAGGGCGCCACGGAGCATTGTCTGAGCGAACGCGAGGATCGCGACACCGCCCGGCGGGGCCACCCGCAGAAACTCGGCTAGCCCGCTGGTAACGTCGCGTCCCACGTGAACGGCGCCGCGGCGCCCAGCTTCCGTCCGATCCGGGATGGCCAGCGGGAGCAGCGACGTTGCCGCGACGGCGAGGCAGACAGCCGCCACGGCCATGGCAGCCGCCGGGGCGGCCACGGCGAGCAGGCCGCCTGCTAGAAGCGGCCCGATCACGGCCCCGGAGTTCTCCATCACGGCGGTGACGGCGTTCGCCGCGGCAAGCTCGGCGGGTGTGCGAACCAGCCAGGGCAAGACGGCAGCTTGGAGCGGACGGTAGGTTCCCGCGAGCGAGGAGCTGGCGGCGGCAGCCGCGATTACGGTGGCCGGCGGCTGATGAGACGCGGCAAGGAGCGCCGCAGCTGCCAGGACGACCATGCGAATGCCGGTGATCCAGCGCAGGAGGCGATCGCGTCGCAGCCGGCTGGTGATACCGGTGAGGACCAGCGCCATCGCCATGCCAGCCACTGTCCTGGAGGCGGCGTAAGCAGCAACCAGTGGAGCGCCACCGGCGCTGAGCGCGTAGACCGTGAGCGCGACGGTGCCTGCGAGTTCGCCCGTTATCGACATGCCGTAGCCAAGCTCGATCCGCCGCATGCCGGGGAGCTGGAGCGCGTCACGAACCGTTCCCATTCAGCCCTCCCATTGCACTGGGTGCTCTCTACGCGCGCTGCGGCCGCTGATCCCCATAACCTGCGTGTACTGGCGCGGGACCGGTCATGTGCCCCACCGCGGCAGCAGCGACGTCGCGGAAGCCCTCTGCGAACTCCCAGAACCGGTAGACGTCGGCGAACGTGGTGACCAGGCCGATGGAGGCGCGCGCCGCGCCGGTGGTCTTTCCGTCGATCACATGCAGGAACTCCTCGTAGCGCAGGCCTTCCTTGTCCTTGAAGGCTGCGGCCATCTCTGTCTTGGAGAAGCCGAGCGCGACCTCGCGAACGCCCGGGTTGCAGTGGCAGCCGCTGCGCAGCGAGATGCCCGCGGTGTTCGCCCGGCGCTCGACGCGGACTGAGTCGATGAGCACGCCCGTGGGATCGAAGAAGTTCATCGCTATCGTCGCTCCGCGGCGGTCGGTGCCGGCCGGGCCGTAGATGCGGACGACGGGCGCACCGTTGCTGTGCCGCAGGGCGCCCAGCGCTTGCAGCAGCCAGCCGGTGAGGCACATGACCCTGGTGTGGATGATTTCGACACCGACCTTGTCGATGTGGTCGAGACCGATGCCGACGGCCGGGATGCCCAGGTAGTTAAGCGTGCCGTCTTCGAAGCCCGCGGGTCCCGGGGTCAGGTAGAAACCCTCGCCAGGCGTCGCCTCGGCTCGCACCGACGAGAAGGTGATCGTGCCGCCGGCGTACCACGGGCGATGGAGCTTGGCCAAGGCCGGCTTGCGCGCCAGGAGGGCACCGATACCGGTCGGGTAACCGAAGATCTTGTAAAACGACAGAGATACGAAGTCCGGGTGCCACCGGGACAGGTCCAGCCGGTTGGTCGGGGCGAACGCGGCCGCGTCCAGCAGCACGTCGTACCCGGCCTCCTGGGCCTGGCCGATCCAAGCCAGTGGGTGCTGGACGCCGGAGAAGTTGGACTGGGCGGGAAAGGCGAACAGCCGGGAGGCGCGGGAGGCGGAGCGGCGGCGGGTGAAACGGCGACGTGGCTCCGCAATCTCGAGATGGCGGCCCATCGCCTCCTCCGATACGCGGAGACCGGCGGGGACAAGCGGCACGTAGCTGACCGAAGCGCCTCTGGCTCGGGCGAATTGCCGGATCCCGTTGACCGAGTTGTGGTTGTCGAAAGTCAGCAGGTACTGGCTCTCGGGGCCGAACGGATAGGACTCGCCTACCAGCCGCAGGGCGCCGGTGGCGTTCGGGGTAAAGATGACCTCGTACTCGCCCGGTGAAGCCCGGAAGAACTCCAAGATCCTGGCCCGGGTCGCCGCCACCTGGGCGGACATCTCCAGCGAAGGCAGGTTCTCCGAGTGCGGGTTGCCGAACACGGTGCGGACGAGCAGCTCCTGGTGGCGGGCCAGCTGGCTCTCGGCGTACAGGCCCCCGCCGGTGTAGTCGAGATAGACCTGGCTGGTTGCGTCCAGCCGGGTGTAGTCCCTGGCCCGCATGTCGTCCAGAACGGCGGTGTGGGCGTAAGCCGGATAGCGTCGCTCGAAGTCTCCGAGCGCAGCGGCCATCCGCGTGGTGCTGGTAAGCGTCGCCGCTGTGATCATGGCCATGGCGGCTGCCCTCCTTCGGTTCTGGGCTCGTCTTTTTCCAGTCGTCTTGCTGAGCGCCGTCCTGCGGCGCCTGGCCACCGGGTCGTCGCTGGGCCGCCTGCTTGGCTATGGGGCCAGGGAGGTCACGCTGAGCTCTGGCTCGAGCGCAGACCACGGCGGCTCCTCGTCGAGATAAGCGGGCCAGCCGCCGGATGCGGGGAGGAAGTACTCGCGGCCGAACATCTCCCGGAGGAGGGACTCCGGGAACATGTCCGGCTCCAGCGGGAACTGGCTGCGGTAGGCGGAGAGGGCTTCGACCTTGCACATGACTTGCTCGGACACATCACACGAGACAACGCCTTGGTCGGCGTGCACGGCTTCATCATCCGGATTGGCCCTCGCGCCGGGCAGGGCATCCGCCAGGCGGGCTCCGCGACCCCGGCCGGCGAACTTAGACGGGGGCGTCGGAGACAGGATCAGGCAGGTGAGGCTGGTACCGGCAACTACGTCGGCGCTGCGGACCTGGCACCTGGCGATGCCGAGCTCACCGAAGAACTCCCCCACGCCGAGCTTGCGAAGTTTCTCGCGGCGGCCACCGGTGGCCTCCTGGAACACTTCCGCCTCACCCGACAAGATCAAGAACAGCTCCGCAGCGGTCTCGCCCTGCTCGACCACGTACGAGCCCGGCGGGTACCAGCGGACCTGGACGTGATCGCGGATGTGGTTCATGGTCCCGGCCGCCTCGGTCAGCAGCAGGAGCGCATGCGCATAGGCGGCCGTCCCCGCGAAGCGGGTCGGCTGGATGGTCAGCCAGGTTGCCAGCCGCTCCAGGATCAGCAGGTCACCCGGCGGAAAATAGCCGTAGTAGAGGTGCGGTGGCCTTTGCGGATGCCCGGCGACCGCCGCCCGGGCCCGTGGGCGTCCGAAGCCGGCGGCCCGCTGGCAGGCGGCCGTCGCCACCGCGCTGATCGTGACGTGGTCGGGATGGCCGTAGCCGCCATCGGGGCCGAACGTGACCACAACATCCGGCTGAAACTCGCCGATGATCCCTGCCACCTCGTCCACCAGGGCGGAGAATCCATCGTCGCCGAGGGCGCCGTCCACGTGGTTGAGGCAGCGCACATTGGTGATGCCGAGACGCCCGCAGGCTAGGCGTAGCTCAGCCTCGCGGACGGCGGCGATGGTACGCCGGTTGCCGACGGCAGCGTCGCGGATCTGGCCGGCCTGCCCGCGGGTAGCTGATACCACCATGATCTCGGCACCCTGTCCGGCGTAGCGGGCGAATGTGCCCCCGGCGCAGAACGTCTCGTCGTCCGGATGAGCGAAGACACCAAGCAGGCGTTGGGCCCCAAATGGCAGGCCGGCATCGAGCAGGCGCGGTCCTGCGGGGCGCGGCTGGCCAGGGTTCGCCCAGCCTGACGAGATGGAACTAATGTGGTTCATTGAGCGGATTCTCCGTTCGGCTGCAGCAAGGCACCGGATCGTCCATCTGGCGGCTTACGCTTGGTCCTGACCGAACCAGCGAGCTCGACGAGAAGCGCAGCGGCATTTGCCTCGGCTGCTTCGAAAACGGCGGGTGAAATTGCGGTGGGTGTTGGCTCGGAGAGGAAATTGACGTCGATTCTTAGCGGAAGGTGACGCCTGGCTCCCAATCCGGCTCCGAGTATCACGAAACGGGCACGCACCGGTCACCTCGGTTCGGGGACGATGCGGATATAAGGCTTGACGGACTTCCACTCGCCGAAAATAGCCCTGGCCTGGTCGTCGGACACTGTGAGGGCGATCATCACATCTTCGCCCTGCTTCCACCCGGCCGGCGTCACGACCTTGTAGGTGGTGGTCAGCTGGAGCGAGTCTATGACCCGCAGCAGCTCCGAGAAGTTGCGTCCGGTCACGTTCGGGTACGCGATGATGAGCCTGACCTTCTTATCCGGGCTGATCACGAACACGTTCCGGACGGTCAGGTTGTCAAGGGCGCAGCGCGAGCTGGCATCACCCGGCTCATCAGCGGGCAGCATCCCATACAGCTTGGACACATGGAGATCGGTATCGCCGATGATCGGATAGCCCGGCCGTGCGCCTTGGGTCTCCTCGATGTCATGAATCCACCTGTGGTGGCTCTCGGTGGCGTCCACCGAAAGGCCGATGACCTTCACGCCACGGCGCTCGAACTCCGGTGCCAGCTTGGCCATCTGCCCGAGCTCGGTGGTGCACACCGGGGTGAAGTCCTTGGGATGGGAGAACAGCACCGCCCAGGAATCCCCGATCCATTCGTGGAAACTGATTCTGCCCTGCGTGGTGTCGGCCTCGAAATCTGGTGCGGTCTCGTTGATGGTCAGTCCCATTTGTCATACTCCTCTTTCGCTTGTGGCTGTGCCGCTCTACAATGCGGCGCCAGATCGGGCCAGAACTTGGCCCGCCCAGGCTGGGCGGTGCGCCGGCTCACCGGCCGCTCCCGCACCCGGCACCGGCCTGCCCGACCGCCGAGCCCGTGACCGCAGCGGAGGGGGGGATCGCTCGCCCGCTGGGCCGGGCTGCCCCAGCAACCGGTCAAGCTCCCCAAGAAGGCCGAGCCAGCCGAGGAACGGCCTGGGTTTGCTCACGCCGTCCCCGGCATGCCCGGCGATCTGGTCACCGTCGATGCCGACGTCGATTTCGATGTGCACGATTTGAGAGGTCACAGGGCCACTCTCTGCGCTCGCAGGCCAGCCCACATCGTGGGTGACCCCAACCCCACCCCCCAAAGATTCGGAGGGCCCCCTAGATGGGGTGCCTAGGGTGCGCCCCCGAGCGCTTCGCGGAGGCCGGACCTGGCTGAGATGCCGAGTTTGCGGAAAACGCTGGTCAGGTGGACTTCGACCGTTTTTGGGGTCACGTAGAGCGCCTGCGCGATGTCCCGGTTGGTCTGGCCCGCTGCGGCCAGGTCGGCGACACGGCGCTCGCTTGGGGTAAGCGACTCGGGACCGTGCAATGCCTCTCGTCGCGGCCTGGCCCCGGAGGCAGCGAGCTCAGAGCGGGCGTATTCCGCGCCGGCGCGAGCGCCGCGCGCACTCGTGATATCGAGTCCCCGGCGCAAGGGTTCGCGGGCGTCGGAGCGTCTCCCGGCTCGCCGGAGCGTAGACCCGAGGGCCACCAGCGCCTTGCCATGCTCCAGGCGCACGGCCGGTCCGTCGGTCACCCTTACCGCCTCCTGCAACAGCGCGATGCCATCGTCGCGCCGGAGCGTTCCCAGTAGCCGCAGCACCCGGCCCAGAGCGCCCGGGGCACCCCAGTGCCGAGCCACGACCAGCTCCTGCTCAAGCATTGCTGCCGCTTCCTCATGCTGGCCCAGGCCGTCCAGGGCGAGGGCCTGCAGCGACCGCCACGGGCCCCAGGCCGGGTTGTCGATGCCGCGCAGGCGAGAACGGTAGTCGCCCACCTGGGCCAGCGCTTGCGCCCAGCGACCCTCCCCGAGGAGGACCTCTATCTCGCTTCGGCGCAGGAGCCCGTCTCCGTCCGAGGCTGGGCCCGGGTTGCCGCCATCGGCCAGGATGCGGCGGGCGCCGGCCAGGTCGCCCCGCTCGACCAGCGTGCGAGCGAGGAAGGCGACGATGTAGGCACGAGCAGCACCGTTTTGCTCCAGGGTCCGGACCTGCTGCAACGCCTCGCCGAGCACGTCCTCGGCCTCGGCCAGCTCGCCCCGCTGCAGCCACGTCCAGCCTCGCCAGATGTTCACCATGCAGATGCTCCGCAGCGAGCCAATGCGTCGGCTTCCCCGCATGGCTGCCTCCCACACTCCGAGGACCTCGTCCCGGTCGGCGAGGCCGAGCGTAGCCCCGGCGATCACGGCGCCGAAGCCGGGATCGGCGCTGACCAGGCTTCCATCAGCCAGCGCGGCGACCGCCAAGGCGGCGCACTCCGCCGCTGGACCGTCGTGCATCGCCTCATCCCAAGCGGCCACGGCGCTCAGGATCTTCGCGCCCAGGTCGTGGCCGACACCGACCGCCCGCACCCGGGCCAGCCGCTCGGCGGCATCCGGCACCTGCGCCCCGAAGGCCACCCCGTACAGCTCGAGCGCCTCCAGGGCGCCGCGCTCATTCGCCAGCTCCGGCGGTAGCTCGGCTAGGGCCTGCCGCGCCACAGCCACGGCGGCCTGGGCCGGCCCGGTGAACAGGAGCATGAGTGACCACACCCGGGCGGCCAGCGCGCGATGGCGGGGGTTGGCCAGCCGACTGTAGGCCTCACGCAGGTGCTCGGCCGCGGCCGCCGCGTCGGCGCCTTGCTCCGCCAGGCCGAGCTGCAGCAACAACTGCGGACGCACGTCCCGCGGCGGCGGCTCGGCGAGTGCCCTCCGCAGGTACGATGCCGCGCTCTCCGCGTCGCCCCGGCGGGCTGCCGCCTGGGCCGCGGCTCGCAGCAGATCGACCACCGCGCCCCGGCCCCGGCACGGGACGACCAGCAGATGAGCAGCCACCAGCTCAGGCGCGATGCCGAAGCCGATCAGCACCTGGGCCGCTCGTTCGTGCCACAGTTCACGCTCAGCCGGCGCCACATCGCGGTACACCGCATCGCGCAGCAGCGGGTGCACGAAGCCCAGTGGCGGCTCCGGCCGGAGGATCTCAACCTGCACCAAGGCACGGATGGCCTCGACGACCCGTTGCTCATCAAGTTCCGCCAGGCCCGCGGTGGCCGGCAGGCTGGCACCGTCGCCGAGCACGGCGATGGATCGGGCCACCGCTACCGCGTCCGGGGCCAGCCGGGACAGCCGCAGGAGCACCATCCGCGACAGCGTCCGCGCGCCCATATCGCGGATCACATCGACGTGCGCCGCGTCGGGAGTAACACCCTCAGCCTGCATGGCCTTGAGCAATTCGAGCAGCAACAGCGGGTTGCCGCCCGTCGCCCGATGGCACGCCGTCCAAAATGCCTTCTCGGCACCCGGGCCCAGCCGCTCCCGGACCAGCTCGCCCACGGCCGTCTCGCTCAAGGCGTGCGGGCGGATGCCCTCGGCTACCGGGTCCTCGACGACCTCAGCCAGCAGCGTGGCGTCGACGGATGGCTCGCCGGCCCGTAGCGCGCCTGCGATCAGGACCTGCAGCCCTTCGAGCCGGTGCTGGAGATACGCGATGAACCGCAGCGACGCCGGGTCGCACCAATGCAGGTCGTCGATGGCCAACAGCATGGGCCGGTCCGCTGCCATGTTGACGACCAGCCAGAACAGGCCGTAGAGGATGCCGAACGAGGCGTCACCAGCCACCCTGGCCTCCTCTGGCGGCTCGAAGACCCGGGCCGCAGGTGTGGCCGGCCCGGCGAGCCACCGGCGCCGCTGATCAGGCTCGACCATGACCGGTTCGAACAGCTGGCGCACCACCCCGAACGGCAGCTCCCGCTCCAGGTCGCTGCCCCTGGCTGACAGGACCCGGAATCCGGCGCTCGCGGCCTGTGCCCGTACTGCGCGCAGCAGGCGGCTCTTGCCGATGCCGGCGGGACCCTCCACCACTACGAATGCGGCACGGCCTGTGGCCGCACCGCGCACAGCCGCTTCGAGCACGGCGAGCTCCCGCTCCCGCTCCAAGAGCGCATCCGCCCGAACCGTCGGCGTGGCGCGCTCGGTGTCGCCAGCCCGGCCGTCATCGGCTCCGGCCATCGCTACCCCACGCCGACTCCAGGCAAGGCCTCTGAGGTGCGGAACACCATCCCGCCAGTCAGCGGCGGCCACACCGGACACGGCAGCCCGGAATCCGGGTCCGGATTGCGGGCAATCAGCAACTTCACGTCATCCAGCCTTCCACCCACCCCGCCTGGCGGCTAGCGGCCGATCCGTTCCGGCGCCGGCTAGGCCGGCCTGGAATCGCCAACGGCACCGGCGGACGGCCTGCTGTCCAGATGTGGCGGCCGAGTTCGCTGGACCGAGCGCTGCATCCGCAGCCGTAACCGGACGTAGGCAACGATTCGTCCTACATGGATCCCAACTCGCGCCGATCGCCGATTACGCGCTCGTTGCTAATAGCGGCAATGCCGCAATTGGCGAGCGCAGAATACCTGTTCTGCGCGTTGTAGGCCGAGTCATCTGGCGACGCATCTTGCTGGGCCTTTTTGGTTTGTCCCTGGCGTTAGTTCCAGGCCCTCGGCAGCCGGCGTGTCGGCTGGGAGCGCGGCCCTTGCGCCGTGCTGGTAGGTGGTGACGGCTAGCGTGCCGCAGCTGCCGACGTGATCAGGTAGGTCCACCAGTCGGTGAATCTCCCAGTAAGGCTCATCGGTCCGGTGGCCCTGGCTGGATGCACTCCTGCCCGCTGAGGGGGCCGCTGATGAGGATGACGGCGGCCAGTGGTCGCAGGGATCAGGACGAAGGTGACGATGGCCTCCGCGCGAAAGACGTGCGCTGGCCCACGCTGCGGCCGTACTCCCGGCGCTCTAACCGCTGATTTGCAGCCAGTAGGTCAGGGTTTCCAATCCCCTTGGCTTCAGAGGGCTCAGCCCCGTCTAAGCGCTTCCTGCGGCGCAGTGCCAGCTCTGGGACGACATCTGCCCGGCCGGCCTGAGCGCTTATCAGGCCAGGCAGTGGTGGAGACGCCGCCAAGTACCTTGGAGCCTGACCGACCGCGGGGCGGGCGGCCTGAGGCGCATCCTGGAGTGCCGGACCGACGGGCAGCGGGGAGCGGGAGATGGTTTACAACGACGTGATCGACAAGATCGGGATGGTCATCGATGCCGCGGGGGTTGTGATCATCGTGGCTGGCGCGGCGATCGGTTTCGTGGCCAGCGCCGTTCGGCTCTCCCGGCGCGAAAGTGATGTCTACCGGCGTTTTCGCCAGCAGCTGAGCCGGGCCATCCTGCTCGGCCTGGAACTGCTGGTGGCCGGTGACATTGTCCGTACCGTCGCCGCCTCGCCGA
>Ga0126371_10006277_pt1 | contig 10564 bp, 5 predicted proteins | sample PanSoiMetaPlot_4_FD_110145 | JGI IMG/M metagenome (GOLD analysis project Ga0126371, IMG submission 110145) | Tropical forest soil microbial communities from Panama - MetaG Plot_4 | ecosystem: Environmental > Terrestrial > Soil > Tropical forest > Bulk soil | place: Panama | collected 2016-02-17
GAAGAAATGGTCCGCGGGGCGCGCATTGTTGGCTTGAATACGCGCGCGCTGCGGAACATCGCCGCGATCGGCAACGACGATTTTGTTTTCAACTACATGCAAAGCCAGCAGGACGGCTTCGCCAGCACGGCCCTCAGTACCTTTGGCTCGGCGCAGGTGGGCTTGCCTGCTTCGGTGGTTGCGCCTTCTCTGCTCTTCGGCGAAGTCGAAGTGCGTGGCGAGCGCGCCGAAGCCAAGCGGCTTCCGCTGCTGCCTCCGCCCCCCATGACGGCCGCGAAATAATCCATTAGATTCTCGGACCTTGTGCTTCCCTGGGCGCTCGAGGGAAATAGTCAATCTGAGGTAGTCTAGCCTCGATGGAAATGGTTGCCCCAATCGAGGAGGCGCGCGAGAAGAAGCGCGCTGCGCTGTTGAGCGTGGGCTCCGCCACGCTTTTGATTGGCCTGAAGGCTTTTCTCGTGGTGCGGACCGGAAGCCTTGGCGTGCTATCCGAAGCGCTGCACTCCGGGCTGGACTTGATTGCCGCCATCATCACCTTCCTGTCCGTCCGCATGTCCGATCAGCCCGCCGACGAGCGCCATCTCTATGGTCACGGGAAATTCGAGAATTTCTCCGCATTCGTCGAGACCGGTCTGCTGGCGCTGACGGCCCTGTACATCGTTTACGAAGCGTTCGACCGGCTGTTTTTCCGCACCGTGCATATTCAGCCGAGCGCGATGGCGCTTGTGGTGCTGCTCGGAGCCCTCTCGATTGACCTGATCCGCTCGCGTGCGCTCAAGCGCGCGGCCAGGAAGTATTCGAGTGAAGCGCTGGAGGCCGACGCACTGCATTTTTCGACCGACGTGTGGAGCACCAGTGTGGTCATTGTGGGCATTGCGCTGGTATGGGCCGGCGAAAGCTGGAATCTGCCGTGGCTCGTCTACGCGGACGCGATCGCGGGTCTGGCTGTCGCCGCGGTGATCTTGTGGGTTGGCTCGCAACTTGGCCGGCGCACTTTAGACGCGCTCCTGGACGCCGCGCCAAAGGGGTTGCAACAACAGATCGCCCGGGCTCTAGAGCGGATGGAAGGCGTGCTGGATGTGGTGCGCGTGCGCGTCCGCCGTGCCGGCAACCGCCACTTCGTGGACGCCACCGTCAGCGTGGCGCGGTCCGCCAGCCTCGAACAGGTCCATACGCTGACCGATGCCATCGAGAAGCGCATCGGCGAAATTGTTCCTTCGGATGTGATGGTGCATGTGGAGCCGCGCGCGCCCGTTGGCGAACATCTTTTCGAGGCCATCCGCGCGCGCGCGCAGGGCATGGGACTGGCGATTCACGAGGTGCATGCTTCGCAGCAGGCCGGCCGCCTGTTCATCGAACTGCACCTGGAAGTGGACGAGAATCTGAGCCTGCGCGAGGCCCATCGCCAGGCCAGTGAATTGGAAGACAAGATCCGCGAACTGCGCGACGGAGCCATTGACGTAAACATCCACATCGAGCCGCTCGGGCGCCACATCTCGACCCCCGACTCAGGCATCGGCGACATGAAGCAACTGGCCAAGGCCATCGAGGATTTCCTGAACCGCCTGCCGTCGGAGTTCGATGAACTGGTGAACTGTCACGACGTCCGCGTGAGACAGGTCGAACATCATATTCTGGTCTCTTGCCACTGCGCCATGAAGAGCGAGCTGCCCATTACGCAAATTCACGATGTGACCGCGGCGTTGGAAGATCGCGTAAAGGAAAAGTTTCAGCAAATTTATCGCGTCACGATTCACCCGGAACCTTCCGAGGATCGCTAGGTCTGGACCCCTCGGCAGCAGCTTTTTTGCCGGCAATGGCGGCGGCTCCCAGGGCTATGAGCGCCGGGAAGCATTCGAGGACGTAGCGCGGTTCGGGCGTTTCGAGGGTGGTCAGGAACGAGGTGCGCAGCAGCATGTACAGAACAAAAAAAGCAACCACTGGCCGAACGGCCGAACTCGAGCGCCAGAGTCTTACCGCGCCCCACGCTCCCAGGCCCACGTAAATAAGATTCAGGAAGAAAAGCAGAATGGTGAATCCCTGATCCCTGGGATCCTCATCGTACCTCTCGGCCAAGGGAAAGACATTCCCCGAAATCGGCAGGAGCTCGATGCGCGGCGTGAACCAGATGGCCGCCGCGCGTGCCACCGGGATCCACAGAAAGACGCGCAACCGATGACGGCGAACCCGTTCGCGGGCGAGTTGGCCGAACGCATCGTCCTCTTCTTTGGTCAGCGTCAAGTCCTCGTTGTATTGCTCGAGAATGTCTTGGACGCGCTGCTTCTCCGCCGGCGTGTCAAACGCCCTCGGGGGGATATCCTCGACGTTGATGGCCTCCTCATTCAGTTTCCAGGGCACCAGATAACAATCCCTCACGCGGAGGAGCCAAGTCCTTTCCCAGGCCATGAAGCCGTAAGGGACCAGCTCGCCGGGAAGGGTGGAGTATTTAGGGTTGAGAAATTGTACTTCGCCGAGGGTCAGCAAGTTGCGCAACGCCCAGGGAGACAGGACGATCAGGCAACCGATGGTCATCGTCGCTAGGGCCAAAAACAAGCGCGCAAATTCACGACGCCGAAAAAGCAATACCGCCAGCACGAGCGCCGCGGTGAGGAGCAGGAGGGGCGTTTCCGGACGAAATAAGGTGCCCACGCCCGCGACGAGTCCCGCGCCGAGCGCCGCGTACTCCACGCCCCGGCCCCCCGCCGGGCGCGATCCCCTGAGGTGAAAGTCCGGTTTCGCGACCCTTCGGAGTGCCACCGCAAGAAACGAGGACCCGAGCGCGGTCAACAAACAAGCGAAAACTTCGGTGAGAGGTACGGCGGTGTAGTTCGCGGTAAAGGGGCAAAGCACCGCGAGCCACAGCGCCACGGTGTAGGCCCTCTCGCTCCGCGCGTCATTTTCCGCGGCCGAAGTCACAATCCTGGCCAGTTGCGCAATCGCCAGGCAGCCCAAAAGGTCCACCGCAATCTGGGCGAGCATTACCCCTAACCGCGCGGGCTCTCCCACGCGCCCGGTCAGCAGGTAGATAACGGCCAGAAAGGCGGGGTATCCCGGCACTCTCATGTCCACCGGGGTGATTCGGCCGTACACATCCATGGCATAGACGTGGTGTTTCAGCCAGTTTGTGGCCATTTGCTCGTAAAGAACGGTGTCACCGGAAGTTGCCGGAAACTGCAGGACAAAAAGCAGGCGCAGGCCGAGCCCCGCTGCCAACGCGAAAACCCGGTTCGAGAAAATTCGCTTCATCGGCGCAACGCATCTTACAATAGAGGAGACGGAATCGCGCGGAAAGGCTCCGCCCAGCCGGGAGTAGGATTCCTAGACATCACGAAAGAGCTAAGCACATTCAATGAAAGAACGAAGACCGATATTTTACGACGCGGAGCGTGTGCGCTGGCGCCGCACGCGGCGAACCATGGAGATCAGCGGAGCACTGCTCACGGTGCTACTCGTGTATTTCTTCATCACCATCGCCGTGAGCGTCGATTTGCCCGCCGGCTTGCTTCCCGACACCAAGCTCGGCTATCACGCGCTGAAAACGAAGAAGAAGCCCCTGCCGGTTCGTGAAGGCCGCCGCCGCCGCGTGGCCGACATCGGAACCGTGCCGGCCAGCTACGACCCTTTGCGCGCGGCGTTTTTCGTCAGCTGGGATCCCAACAGTCTGGCCTCTTTAAAGAAGCATTACCGCGAAATCGACCTGCTCATCCCGGAGCAGCTTCACACCGTGAGCGCCGACGGCGCTTTGACCATCGTGGACTACGAGCACGGCCAGAATCGCGTCAAAGCCTCTCCGTCAGAAGCCGTCACGGTGCTGAAACAAGACGAGTTGCACCAGTGGATGAAATCTCTTAATCCTCCGGTGGAACTGCCGATGATGGCGCTGCTGAACAACTACGACGGCGCACGTTGGCACATCGACGAGATGGTGAAGCTGCTCGAGAATCCTGCGGCGCGAGCGAGGCTGGTGAAGGACGCCGTGGAATTTGCGGTCGAGTCGCACGAGGCCGGCATCGTCGTGGATTTTGAAGAGGTTCCCGACACCAGTCAGGCGCATCTCCGGGAGTTGGCCTCCGAGCTGGGGCCGGCGCTGCATGCGGTAGGCCTGAAGCTGATGCTGGCACTGCCGGCACGCGACGACGCCTACGATTACGAATTCTTCGCGAAACAATCGGACGCCATCGTGCTGTTTAACTTCGACGAACACTGGCAGACCTCGCCGCCGGGACCGATCGCTTCCCAGGATTGGTACGTCGAAAACCTTCGACAGATCCGGGAGGTCGTCCCGCCCGGGAAACTTATTGTCGCGGTGGGCAGCTTCGCCTACGACTGGTCCGAAGATGCGCTGAAAACCCACGAACCGGCGCAGAATCTTACGATTCAGGAAGCGCTTCTGCACGCCTATGAGTCCGAGGCTCAAGTCGTTGGGAATGCTCCGGCCGACCCGCTTCACGGTATCGTGGAATTCGATTCCCGCTCGCTGAACCCGCACTACTCCTACGATGACGAGCACAATCACGTGCATCAGGTGTGGATGCTCGATGCGGTGACCGCCTACAACGAGCTGCGTGCGAGCGAGCGCATGGGAGTGCGGGGTACGGCTTTGTGGCGGCTTGGTTCCGCCGACACCTCGCTTTGGTCCATCTGGGACGCCGCCCGCCCCAATGACGCCATTCGGGAGAAGATCGAAGACCTTCCCCCGGGACCCGATCTCATCCTGGAAGGGTATGGCGACGTGTGGCACTTCCTCGATACTCCGAAGCGCGGCCACCGCAGCATTGCTTACGATTCTTCAAGCGATCTCATTACCAGCGAAAGATACGATTCCTATCCCTTGTCCTATCACATCGATCAGATTGGCGCCACCAGCAAGAAACTAGCCATTACCTTCGACGACGGACCCGATCCGGCGTGGACTCCCAAAATCCTGGATGTGCTGAAGGCGAAGCACGTTCCGGCGACCTTTTTTGTGATCGGTTTGTCGGCGAACAAGTGGCCGCAACTCCTTCGCCGGGAATACGCGGAAGGGCACGAAATCGGGAATCACACCTATTCCCATCCGGACTGGGAAAGTCCGAACCTGTCGAACACGCAAATTCGCTGGGAACTCAATCTCACCGAGCGGCTGATCGAGAGCGTGGTGGGTGCCAAACCCCTTCTTTTCCGGCCGCCTTACGGCATCGACCACCAGCCCGAATTCGCGGAAGAGGTGTCGCATCTTCCGACCGCACAGGAGATGGGCTACATCATCGTCGGCCAGAAGGTGGACCCTCACGATTGGAGCCAGCTCAGTCCGGGCGTTCCGCTGCCCGCGGCAACCATCGTCAAGAACGCCTTGGGCGAGGCGCCCGAGGGCAACATCCTACTTCTCCATGATGGCGGCGGAGATCGCAGCCAAACGGTCGTCGCGCTCCCCAAGCTGATCGATGCCCTGCGTGCCGAGGGATACGAGTTTGTTTCCGTTCCTGACCTTCTCGGCAAAACGCGCGCCGAGGTCATGCTGCCGCTTTCAGGGCACGAACAATTCGAGGCGCGCGCCGACGGCTTCATCTTCGGCATTTATCACTGGTTCTGGGTGGCCATCACCGCCACGTTTATTCTGGGAATTGTGCTGGTTAGCGGCCGCACGCTGGTCATCGGCATCCTCGCGTTCATCGAGAAACTGCGGCCGGACCGCGCCGAGATTCGCGAGCCGCTGCCCGGCGTGACCGTGCTGATTCCCGCACACAACGAGCAAACCGTCATCGTGCAAACTGTCAATTCGGTGCTGCTTTCAGACTATCCCGATCTCCACATCGTGGTGGTCGACGACGGTTCCACGGACAAAACGGCGGAGCTGCTGGACACGCACTTCTCGAGCGAACCTCGCGTGCGCGTCATCCACCAGGTGAACCGCGGGAAAGCGGCGGCGCTCTCCGTCGCCATGTCTCAGGCGCAAACGGAAATCGTGGTGACCATCGACGCGGATACGGAAATCGAACCCGACGCCATTCGCAAGCTGGTCCGCCATTTCGCCGATCCCACCGTGGGCGCGGTTGCCGGCAACGTCAAGGTCGGCAATCGTTCGCGCTGGCTCACCCGCTGGCAAGCGCTGGAATACATCACCAGCCAGAACATGGAAAAGCGCGCCTTTGATCTTCTCAATTGCATCACCGTGGTTCCCGGCGCTCTCGGCGCCTGGCGCAAGCAGGCCATTGAAGCCTCGGGCGGGATCACCGCGGACACCGTGGCCGAAGACGCCGACCTCACCATCGCAATTCGCCGGGTTGGCTGGCGCATCGGCTACGACGAAGAGGCCATTGCGTGGACCGAAGCTCCCGAAACGGCAGGCCAGCTCATCCGCCAGCGTTTTCGCTGGACCTTTGGCACGCTGCAATCCTTCTGGAAGCACAGCAGCACGCTGTTCCGGTGGAAGTACGGAACGCTCGGCTGGATCGCACTGCCGAATATCTTCGTTTTTCAGCTGGTGCTCCCGCTCATCTCTCCGCTGATCGATTTATTGTTCCTGTGGTCGGTGGGGCTCTGGGCGCTCGAAAAGCTGCAACTCACTTGGCTGCCGACGCTGCACGCGACCACCGGCGATTTGATGCGCTCGGTGTTTTTCTTCATCGGCTTCCTGCTGATTGATGTGCTTACCTGTGTGCTCGCGTTCGCGCTGGAGCGCAAGGAAGACTGGAGCTTGCTGGTTCCCGTGCTGCTGCAGCGCTTCTATTACCGCCAGTTGATGTACGTGGTGCTGTTCCGCTCGGTGAAGGAAGCCGTTCGCGGCCGCCCCGTGGGGTGGCGAGGGGTCGAGCCCGAACCGCCGTTCGAACCGCGAGCCCCCCAAGCTCCACCGAAACCAGCTACAGTGGCAGGGAACTAGCCTGCTCACCTCCGGAGAACGCGAGCGTCACTAGGCAATAGCACTTCCCGTGTCTCCCGGGGCCAGATGGGCGCCCGCACGACGGGAGCCCTCGATAGCTGCTGCGCATCAGGGCCCACCCGGATTTTGGCCGGATTTGAGTAGTTTTCCGTAGCGGCGGGAAGTTGGTGTAGGATATGTCCCTCGGCAAGGAGGTACCCATGGCGATCAGTTTCACCTTGAACGGCAAACCTGAATCCGTTGACGTTAGCCCGGACATGCCTCTGCTCTGGGTGCTGCGCGACACATTGAACAAGACCGGGACCAAGTTCGGCTGCGGCATGGCTCTTTGCGGAGCCTGTACCGTCCATATCAACGGCGAGGCCACGCGCTCGTGCATCACGCCGATCTCGAGCGTGGCGGGCAAGAAGGTCACCACCATTGAAGGGCTCTCCGCCAATGGCAGCCATCCCGTGCAGAAAGCCTGGATGGAAGAAGACGTTCCGCAGTGCGGCTACTGCCAGTCCGGACAAATCATGTCCGCAGTAGCCCTGCTGGCGAAGAAGCCGAACCCCACCGACGCCGAAATCGATGGTGCTATGAGCGGCAACATCTGCCGCTGCGGCACTTATCAGCGCATCAGGAAAGCAATTCATCGCGCCGCGTCCGAAATGGCCGGCAAATCCCATTCGGCGGCGTAGTTTTTGGCCGGGTTTCGGGTTTCTCCCACAATCTTTTCGGAGGTGTCCCATGGCAACTGCCCCCGTTGTAAATCGCCGTGACTTCCTGAAGAAAAGTGCCGCCGGTGGCGCCGCGCTTGTTGTCGGGTTCCACCTTTCTCCCCGCGCTTTCGCCGATCAGGCCAAAGATCAGGAGGAAAAGACTGCCAATCCCTTCGACGCTTGGGTGCGTATCACGCCGGACGATCACGTCACGCTCGTGCTCGGAAAGTCGGAGATGGGTCAGGGCGTGTTGACCGCTCTGCCGATGATTCTTGCCGAAGAGCTTTCTGTCGATTGGAAGCACGTGCACGTGGAGCAGGCGCCCACGAATCCGAAGATCTATGACCTAGGCACCGGCGGCAGTGGCAGCGTGGCCGGCTCGTGGTTGCCCTTGCGTCAGGCGGGCGCCGCCGCGCGCGAAATGCTGATCGCGGCCGCCGCAAAAAGGTGGGAAGTCGGTACCGATACGTGCAAAGCGAAGAACGGCTTCGTCGTTCATGGTCATCCAGAACGCTCCTTCCGCTTCGGCGAGCTGGTCGCCGATGCTGCGAAGCTTCCCGTCCCCAATCTGAGCAAAGTTCCGCTAAAGAACTCAGACGACTTCACCATTGTGGGCCGTGACACGCATCGGCTGGATACCGCAGATAAATCGAGCGGCAAAGCCAAATTCGGCATCGACTCGCGCGTTCCGGGCATGCTCTATGCCGTGATTGCGCGCTGCCCGGTCTTCGAAGGCAAGGTGGCCTCCTTTGACGCCGCGAAGGCGAAGGCCGTGCCCGGCGTGCGCGACGTTTTCGAGATCAAGACCAGCGGCCGAGGCGCTTCCACGACCGGCGGCGTGGCCGTACTGGCCGAGAATTCCTGGGCCGCGATCCAGGGCCGCAAGGCGCTCGAAGTGACCTGGGAGGAAGGCCCGGCGGCCAAGGAATCCAGCGAGGAATTGCGCGATCAGTTTTTGGCGAACGCTCAAAAGCCCGGAGGAGTTCTTCGCAACGAGGGTGACGCCAACGCCGTCCTCGAAGCCGCTCCGAAGAAACTGGAAGCCATCTACGAACTGCCGTTTGCCGCGCACGTCTGCATGGAGCCCATGAACTGCACCGTCGACATCCGGCCGGATAGCGCGGAAGCCTGGGTGCCTTCGCAGGGCCCGCAGTGGGCGCAGGCGGTGATCGCGGAAGCCGCCAAGCTTCCTCCGGAGAAAGTCACGGTGCACACTACGCTCATGGGCGGCGGGTTTGGCCGGCGCTATCAGGCGGATTTCGTGATGGAAGCAGCCCAGGTTGCCAAAATCTCGGGCAAGCCGGTGATGGTGTTGTGGACCCGCGAAGACGATATGCAGCACGATTTTTATCGCCCGGCTTCCTATCACAGGTTGCAGGGCGCACTGGACGCCCAAGGCAAGCTTGCTGCCTGGAAACATTTCCAGTCATCCACTTCTATCGCCGCCAAGTGGAGTCAGAAGGGGGCTGACGATCCGGGTCTCGGTGAATTCGGCACCGGCGCAACCATTCCCTATGCCACGCCGAACATTCGCATCGAGTATACGCTCGCGCATTCGAGCGCACCGCGCGCGTGGTGGCGGTCGGTCGAGCACTCCAGCAGCGGTTTCGTCATGGAAAGTTTTGTGGATGAGCTGGCGCATGCCGCGGGGCGGGATGCACTCGAGTTCCGCCTGAAGCTTCTCGGCGAACCCCGCAAGATTCCCCAATTCGGCGAGGGTCGCGAGGACTCTCATCCGCTCGATACCGGGCGTTTGAAGGGAGTTCTAGAGCTCGCCGCAGACAAAGCCGGCTGGGCGAAGCCCCTTCCCAAGGGCCAGGGTCGCGGTATCGCCGGCTTCTTCTCTTTCTATAGTTATGTGGCGGCGGTTGCGGAAGTCTCCGCTTCAAGTTCGGCTTTCAAGGTAAATCGCATTGTTTGCGCGGTGGATTGTGGCCGTGCGGTCAATCCCAACGGCGTACGCGCCCAAGTGGAAAGCGCCGCAATTTATGCGCTCACCGCAACGCTCAAAGATGCGATCACCGTGGATCGCGGCCGGGTCGTGCAATCGAATTTCAACGACTATGCGATGATCCGCATGAATGAGGCGCCACCGATCGAGGTTTATCTGGTGCCCAGCACGGAAGCGCCGACCGGGATCGGCGAGCCCACCGTCCCTGTGATTGCCCCGGCGATCTCGAACGCCATCTTCAGTGCCAGCGGCAAGCGGCTGCGCCGTTTGCCGATTCGTAAGGAAGACTTGGCTTAGAGTGTTAGAGGGTGATAAGCCCACCCCTCTCCAGGCGCTACGCCAAACCAAGCGAGGCAAAATCGGTTGGCGTACTTCTTGTTTCGCTCAAAACGGAAAACTGGCCACTCGGAGCTGCTTTTGTTCCACAATAGCGCGTGCCTCTGACCCCCACGCTGCTCGCCGCAATCCCCTTTGCCATCTGGCTGTACCTTTTGTTTGCTCGGGGGAATTTCTGGCAGGTGCACGAGGATTCCGGTGAAGCAAAGTCCCCCAAACGATGGCCTCGCGTGGTGGTGATCGTTCCGGCTCGCGATGAAGCGGAAACTATCGCTCGCTCAGTCACCTCCTTAGCCAAGCAAGACTATCCAGGCGAATCTTCCGTCGTTGTGGTAGATGATCACAGCAGCGACGGCACCGCCGACCTGGCTCGGAGGGCCGCGGATGAGTCCGCCGCCACGCGAGCGGTTACGGTTCGTCTGGCAAGCGAGCTTCCTCCGGACTGGACCGGAAAGATGTGGGCCACGAACGAGGGCCTGGCCGCGGCGAGAGACCAGGCGCCCGAATATTTCTGGCTTACCGACGCGGACATCGAGCACGCTCCGGATACGCTGAGACGCCTGGTCCGCCTGGCGGAGAAAGATTCGCTCGACCTGACCTCCCTCATGGTGTCTCTGCCGGTCGAAACCTTTCCCGAGAGGTTGCTGATCCCTCCGTTTCTCTATTTTTTCCTGATGCTCTATCCGCCGAACTGGGTGGCGGATCCCCGGGCAC
>Ga0126371_10006278_pt1 | contig 10563 bp, 11 predicted proteins | sample PanSoiMetaPlot_4_FD_110145 | JGI IMG/M metagenome (GOLD analysis project Ga0126371, IMG submission 110145) | Tropical forest soil microbial communities from Panama - MetaG Plot_4 | ecosystem: Environmental > Terrestrial > Soil > Tropical forest > Bulk soil | place: Panama | collected 2016-02-17
CTATCCGGTCGTGACGGTGCGGCCGCACGCGTACAAGCGCTGCCTTGCCAACCTGGTGTCGAACGCCGCGCGCCACGCCGACCAGATCGCCATCACGGGCCACCGCGACCATCGCTGGCTGACGGTGACGATCGACGACGACGGCCCCGGCATCCCGCCGCACCTGCGCGAGGACGTGTTCAAGCCGTTCCTGCGCCTCGACGATGCACGCAACCAGGACGAAGGCGGTACCGGCCTCGGGCTTGCGATCGCGCGCGACATCGCCCGCTCGCACGGCGGCGACATCACGCTCGGCGAGAGCCCGCTCGGGGGATTGCGGGCGAACGTGCGGATTCCGGTGTAAGCGAGCATGATCCCGAAAAGTGGGTTCCGGTTGTCGGATAAGATCGTGCTCTAGTCCAAGAGCAACAAACGGGACGCAAATGCCCGCAAGGCTCACTACATGACGCGCATGACAGACAACGGCTACACCATCTTCGATACCGCGATCGGCCGCTGCGGCATCGCGTGGAATGCGCGCGGCATCGTCGCGGCCGGGCTGCCCGAGGCCGACGACGACAAGCTGCGCGCGCGGCTCAAGCGGCGCTGCCCGGACGCGACCGAGCAGGCGCCGCCGCCGGCGGTGCGCCGGGCAGTCGACGGCATCGTGGCGCTGCTCGCGGGCGGCGCGGCTGATCTTTCTGACGTCGTGCTCGACATGGACGGGGTGCCGGCCTTCAACCGGAGCATCTACGAGATCACCCGCCGCATTCCGCCGGGCGCGACGCTGACCTATGGCGAGATCGCGGCGCGGCTCGGCGGCGGGCCGGAGCTCGCGCGCGATGTCGGGACGGCGATGGGGCAGAATCCATTCCCGCCCATCGTGCCGTGCCATCGCGTAATCGCAGCCGGGCAGAAGGCCGGCGGCTTCTCGGCGCGGGGCGGCGTGAATACGAAGCTGCGCCTGCTCGCCATCGAGGGCGCGCAGGTCGACGGCACCCTGCCGCTGTTCGATCGGGCGCGCTGAGAGGGCGCGCTACGCCGCGACGGTCGCCTCGTCGTCGCGCTCGTCGTCCCAGTCGCGACGGTGGTGGCGCCGGCGCGGCCGGCAGCCCGGGACGAAGCGGCAGAGATCGCCGAGCATGCCCAGGAGGCGGGCGCCGCGCCCGAGCGCGCGGTCGAGCTCCGCCATGGTGCGGGCATGCCCCTCGTCCTCGTCATGCACGAAGGTGCGCAGCACGCGCGCGAATAGGATCGCGAGGCCCTGGGCGCGCACCATGCCGCGCGGCCCCGACGAATGGATGCCGGCCGCGGCGAGCATCCATTGCTGCGAGCGCACCGCCATGGCGTTGAGCGCGAGCGCGAGCCCCGGATTGCGTTGCGCCGAGCGGATGAGCGAGGCGAGCGCCTCCTTGTGCGGCGCCAGCGCCTCGAGCCGCCGCATCAGCACGTCGAACAGGCGCTCGCGCGGCGGCTCTTCGGCCATGTCGCCGTCGCCGCCCGCGAGCACGGCGCGGTCGATCGCCTTCACGTGCGCCGCGAGGATCGCAAGCTTCGAGGGGAACTCGCCGCGCAGGGCGTCGAGCGAGACGCCGGCGCCGGTCGCGATCTCGGTCAAATCGATGCGCTCGATCGGCTTTTCGGCGAGCAGCGTCATCAAGGTCGCGATGATGCGCTCGCGATCGCTTCGGGTCGGGGGCGTGGGCGGGCTGGCAGGCGGATCGGCTTGCGCGCGGGCAGGCTTGCGGGCCATGGCGTTCTCCGATGCGGTTTGTTCCGCCCGAATCTAGGTTGCCAACCGTGGCCGTTCCAGGGCTAACCGGCGAGCTCGCGCCCGCGCCGGGTGGCCGCCTCGACCGCCCGCTTCATCACCGGATCAAGGCCATCCGCGGCCATCAGCACATCGAGCGCCGCCGCCGTGGTGCCGCCCGGCGAGGCGACGTTCTGGCGAAGTTTTGCGGCATCGAGCGGCGAGCGATGCAGCAGCTCGCCCGCGCCCGCGACCGTCGCGCGCGCGAGCCGCGCCGCGAGCTCGGCCGGCAGCCCGGCCGCGGCGCCGGCGCGGGCGAGGCTCTCGGCAAGCAGAAAGACGTAAGCCGGCCCCGAGCCGGACACGGCGGTCACCGCGTCCATCAACGCCTCGTCGCCCACCCATTCGACCGCGCCCGTCGCCCGCAGCAGGGTGTCGGCGAGCCGGCGCTGCGCCTCGCTCACCCGTCCGTTGGGCACCGCGACCGTGATGCCGCGGCCGATCGCGGCCGGCGTGTTCGGCATGGCGCGCACCACCGCGGCGCCGGCCGGCAGGGATTTTTCCAGGAAAGCAAGCGTGCGCCCCGCCATGATCGAGATCGCGACCGTGTCGGCGCGCATGAGCCGTGCGAGCGTCGGCACCACCTGCGGGGCGACCTGCGGCTTGACCGCGATGACGACCGCGGTCGCCGCGACCGTGTCGGGCGAGGGATTGATGCGCAGGCCGCGCTGGCCGAGCGTGATGATCTCGGGCGCCGGCTGCGGCTCGATCGCAACGATGTTGTCGAACTTCAGGCCGAGCCGATGCCAGCCCTCCAGCATGGCGCCGCCCATCTTGCCGGCGCCGACCAGGACGAGGGTCCCGGCGAAATCCTCGAGCGATGCGTGATCCATCGCGGATGCCTTCGTTGTGTTCGCACAAATGCACCGTTCACCCCCGCAGGCGCGAGGGCGCGGCACGTCCAATATATCGGAATTATCGCCTCAGGCCTCGCCCGAGGTCTCGAACATGGTCGCGTCGAGGGCCGCGGCCGCGCTCTTGCCGGCCCAGACCACGAACTGGAACGCCTGGAAATAGCGCTCGCAGGCATCGAGGGCAGTTCCGAGTGCCGACTCGCATTGCGCCCCCGAGGCCGCGATGCCGCCGGTGAGCAGCAGCGCGTGACGGAACATCACCAGCCCGTCGTTGAACCACAGGTCGAAATGGCCGACCCAGAGCTGCTCGTTGATCTTGGCGACCAGCTCGACCACGTCGTTGCGCCGCGCCTGCGGAACCTTGAGCTCGAACGCGCAGGCGAGATGCAGCGCCTCGATGTCGCTCATCCAGGTGAACGACACCTGGTAGTCGGTCCACTTGCCGGCGACGACCAGCGTGACCTCGTCCTCGCTCGCGCGCGCGAACGACCAGTCGTGCGTCGTCGCCATGTGCTCGACCACGTCGACCGGATTGTCGTGCGGAATCTCTGCGTATTCGGTCAATGCCATGCCGTTCCACCCTGCTGCCGCTTGATAGTGGATGCCGACGCATCCCACGCTCACGCGACACAACGGTACGGCCGCGCGGACGACTTTCCCTCACGGGCTACTGTGACGCAGGTCGCGCGCTCCAGGCGGGTTGACCGGCCGGGGCCGAATCACCTGCGAATCGAATATAACCGCTCCGAGTCCGGTCGCCAAAACGGCTTGATGCGCGGACGATTCAAGTTTCTGTGGAATCCGGAGCGGCGGCGCGCATTCGTCCACAGGCGATCTGCGACAGTTTGACTCGGCAACGCATGGCGATGCGCGAGGTTCAGTCGAACAGGCTCGACACCGACTCCTCGGACGCCGTGCGGGCGATTGCCTCGCCGAGCAGGGTCGCGATCGACAGCACCCGGATATTACCGGCGACCCGCACCGCCTCGGTCGGCTGGATCGAATCCGTGATCACCAGCTCCTTCAGCCGCGAAGCGGTGACGCGCGCGACCGCGCCGCCCGACAGCACGCCGTGGGTGATGTAGGCGGACACCGCCGTCGCGCCCTTCTCCATGAGCGCGTCGGCGGCGTTCACCAGAGTTCCGCCCGAGTCAATGATGTCGTCGATCAGGATGCAGGTGCGGCCCTCGACCTCGCCGATCACGTGCATCACTTCCGACTCGCCCGGGCGTTCGCGCCGTTTGTCGATGATGGCAAGCGGGGCGTTGATGCGCTTGGCGAGCCCGCGTGCCCGCAGCACGCCGCCGACGTCGGGCGACACCACCATCACCTTGGAGAGGTCGAACCGCTCGCGGATGTCGCGCACCATCACGGGCGAGGCGTACAGATTGTCGGTCGGGATGTCGAAGAAGCCCTGGATCTGGCCGGCATGCAGGTCGAGCGTAAGCACCCGGTCGGCGCCCGCGCGGGTGATCAGGTTGGCGACGAGCTTGGCCGAGATCGGCGTGCGCGACCCGGTTTTGCGGTCCTGCCGCGCATAGCCGAAATAGGGCACCACGGCGGTGATGCGCCGCGCCGACGAGCGCCGCAGCGCATCGATGATGATGAGCAACTCCATCATGTGGTCGTTCGCCGGATACGACGTGGACTGGAGCACGAACACGTCGCTGCCGCGCACGTTCTCGAGGATCTCGACGAAGACCTCCATGTCGGCGAAGCGCCGGACCACGGCCTTGGCGAGGGGACTCTTGAGGTAGGCGCCGATCGCTTCGGCGAGGCGCGGATTGGAATTGCCGGCGACGAGCTTGATTGCTCCGTTATTAGCCGCCATTCCCAGCCTCCTTCCGCGCGGCATGATCCACGGCCGCCGGGCGGCGCCGTGATAACAAGGAGCCTATGCGCGATGCAATATGACGGTATTTGTTGTCCCGCAACTTTTTGGCTGGTGGCACAAGGGCATTAACCGTCCTGCCCGCGACGTGAGCGAGCGAAGCGACGCCGTTCTGGGACGGCTAGCGCGGGCATGACGCGGTCATTCAACCTGAAGCAATGGCGCCTACTGGCCGTTGCCCGCGTAGGCGAGCGAGGCGGTCGGGTCGGGGTGATTAGCCGCGATATTCGGGCCGGGCGCGCTGGGCACGGCCGGCGGTGGCGCCGGCCGCGCCGGGGGCGCGGCCAGGAAGGCAGCAAGCTGGTCCATGCTGGTCATGGCGATCCGCCGCAGGACGCCATCGTCCGCGGCTGCCCAGGTGCCGCGGCCGGAGCCGCTCCCCGGCACCTCGCCGCTGATGCGCAGTGTTCGCTGCTGGTCGGCGTCATAGATGTCCCACACCCACGCGATGACCGTATTCCGCCGCTTGCCTTCCACCAGCGCCGCCAGGTAGCCGCGGATGCGGTATTGCGCCTGTCCCTCGCGCGAGACGACCGCGACCTGCCGGGCGCTCGCCTCCTCTCCGAGATCCTGCACCAGCCGGTTGAAGATGGTGGGCGGCGGGCCGTCGATCGATTCGAAGGCGACGGTCGGCCCGTGCGGCGCCCCGGCCGCGGACGCCATCGCGCCCTGCGGCGCGGTGGAGCAGCCGGCCGCGCACAGGCAGAGCACTGCCGCCGCCAGCGCGCCGACGCCGATCCGAAGCGACGAATTGGGCTGCGCGCCGATTGCGCGCGGGCTCCCGTCCATCCCCATCCACCATCCCCGCCGCCGGCAACCGCTTGCGTTTTCGCTCGCGCCCCGCGAGCGGTATCAAGTTGCTTGGGCTGCTCGGCCGATAGGATTGCGTAGCGCGCGCCGGTCCGGCGCGTCAACGAATTGTTAAGTTTTGAGGCGATGACGCTGGGTCAAGTCAGCTTTCGTGGCGAAGCGGAATCGGTGGCCTCGATGTGAGTTTCTTCGGTTTGTGACAGAAAGCGGCCTCGCGGTAACATCGTCCGGTTGAACCGACGGACCAACGGGCGCTTCTAGCAGCGACAATCCCCCGTCGATTGCGGGCTGCGCAGTCTTCATCGCGACATAAGCGTGGTTTCGGTGAGCAACGTGGCGGTGCGTGATACCTCGGGCCACCCCGCGATCTCGCTGGCATACACGCCGGCGACGTCGGGACAGCGCCGCTTTGCCCTCGCGGTCGTCATCCTTCAGTTCGTCGTCTGTGCGGTCGTGGCGCCGTTTCCGGCCGAGGTGCCGCGAATCGACAGTTTCGTGCCGGTCATTCTGGCCATCATATTCGTCGCCGATCTCGTCACGGCGGTTCTGCTGTTCAGCCAATCCACCGCCATCGCTTCACGCGCAGTCCTGGTCCTCGCAAACGGCTACCTGTTTTCCGCCCTGATCGTCATTCCGCATGCACTCACGTTTCCGGGCGCGTTTGCGCCGAACGGCCTGCTCGGCGCGGGATTTCAAAGCAGTGGATGGCTCAATGTCTTCTGGCACGTCGGCTTTCTCGTCGCCGTCGCGGGCTATGCCTGGTTGAAGGAGAGAAAAGATTGGCGCGACAGCGTGCCGATCTCGGCATCCGCCGCATTTCTACGGAGCCTGGCGATCCAGATCAGCCTGGTTTGCGTCCTGACCTGGGCGGTCACGGCGGGCGATGCGTTCATGCCGCGCCTGTTCCTGGATGATCGCAGCTATGCACCGCTGGTGCACGTCGCCGCCGGGATGCTCGTCGCGATGGCCGTGCTCGTGCTGCTGCTGGTGTGGAGGCGGCGAAGGTCCGCACTCGATTTGTGGGTCATGGTGGCGATCTGCATGTTGATTTCGGAAATGACGCTGGTGACCTCCGGGATGACGGTCCGCTTCTATCTCGGATGGTACGTCAGCCGCACTTTGGCGGTGGCGGTTTCGACCGTCGTCCTGATCGCCCTGCTCACCGAAACGATGCGCCTGCACACGGAGCTGTCGCGAACCAACGCGAAGCTGGAGCGTGAGCGCAGAAGCAAATTGATGAACATCCACGAGGCGACGTCCTCGATCGTGCACGAGGTGCGACAACCTCTCACGGCCATCGTGGCAACGACAGCCGCGGCGCTACGATGGCTGGAACGGACGCCGCCCGATGTCGATGAGGCGAAGCGGCTGCTCGAGCGCATCGACGGCGCTGGCCGACGCGCGGGCGAGGTTCTGGGCGATGTCCGCAAGTTGTTCCTGGAAGTCGAGCCAAAACGTCAGCCGGTCGACGTGAACAGGCTCGCGCTCGAAACACTGGATCTTTTGCGCGGCGAACTGGGTAATCACCGTGTCACGACGGACGTTCAGCTGGCGTCCATATTGCCCACGGTCATGGGGCGCCGGGGTCAGCTGCAGGAGGTCATGTTGAATGTGCTTCACAATGCGATCGACGCAATGGCCGCCGTCGAAATCGGTCGCCGGGTGCTCAAAGTGAGAACCATGCCCGATGGCGAGCATGCGATCGTCATCGAGGTGGAAGACTCGGGATGCGGGATCGATCCGCAGCAATTGGACAGCATATTCGATGCCTTTGTCACCACGAAGCCGAATGGGATGGGGTTGGGATTGGCTATCTCGAGCAGGATTGCGGCGCGGCACGGCGGCCAGCTCACGGCATCGTCCGACGGCAAGAGCGGAGCCGTGTTCCGGATTGCTCTGCCGATTTAGCGATCGAGCACGATCGCGTTGACGTGGCGGCCGTAGTCGGGCTCGCCGCGGTGGGTGGTGCGGCGATAACTGAAGAAGCGCTGCGGATCCGCATAGGTGCACGCGCCCAGATCCTCGACGGCGCCGATGCCGGCGCGGGCGAGCCGCGCCGCGATGTAGCCGGGCAGGTCGAACATGGCGTGCCCGAGCTGCGCCGGTTGGAAGAAGCGCCGATTGTCCCCGTCGGCCGCGAGGAAGTCCTCGATCAGCTCGAGCCCGACTTCGTAGTTCGGCTGGCGGATGAGCGGGCCGATGGCGGCGACGATGCGCTCGCGCCGCGCGCCGAGCCGCTCCATCGCGGCGATGGCCGCATCGGTCACGCCGGCGAGCGCGCCGCGCCAGCCCGCATGCGCGGCGCCGATGACGCGCGCCTCGCCGTCGGCGAGCAGCACCGGGCCGCAGTCGGCGGTCGAGACGCCGATCGCGAGCCCCGGCACCCGCGTCACGATCGCGTCGGCGCGCGGGCGCGCCGCATGCATCCATGGCGTCTCGGCGACCACGACATTGGCGGAGTGGATCTGGTAGGCGGTGAGGAACGCGTCGGGCGCAACGCCGAGGGTGCTCGCCATGCGGGCGCGGTTCTCGGCCACGCGGGCTTGGTCGTCGTTCGAGCCGACGCCGGCATTGAGGCTCGCATAGATGCCTTCCGACACGCCGCCCTCGCGGGTGAAGAAGGCGTGGCGGATGCCGGTCAGCGCGGCGAGCGATCTGGCCTGAAGCATCACGTCTCGAATCCCGGCAGCGTGCCGATGGCGGGCGCCGACAGGCCCACCGCCTTGAACAGCGCGCCCATGCCGGCCGCGCCGCCGGCCGTCAGGCGGGCGAGCGCCACGTCGACCGCCTTCGCCTTGTCGGGCGGCGCCACCGCCCTGAGGTTGACGGCGCGCTGCTCGATGCCGAGCCGGCGCAAGAAGGTCGCCTGATCGAGCGGCCCGTGCACGCGCGCGCCGATGCTCTCCGCGGCGCTGCCGATCGCCTGGAAATCGACGTGCGCGGTCACGTCGGAAAGGCCGGGCCCGACCAGCGGATCGGCCTTGCGCTGGCCGCGCAGCGCCTGGAACGTATCGCCCACCATGCTGTCGACATGGCCGTAATCGATGATCAGCGCGGCGCCGCCGCCGCGCACCACGCGCCGCCCGACCTCGAGCGCCTGCGTGTCCGCGCGCCATTCGTAGAGCGAGCCGACCTCGGCCATGCGCACCTGCGGCGGCAGCGTCTGCGCGAAGAATTTCAGCGGCTCCGGCGCGAGCGCGAACGTGAACTTGTCCTGCGCATCGACGCCGATGACGCGCTCGTGCCAGCCGTCTGCCTGCTTGACCGCCTGGTTGATCGGCAGGGCGTCGAAGAACTCGTTGGCGACGATGATCGCCGGTCCGTCCGGCACGTCGGCGAGGTTGTCGTGCCAGGCGAGCGGGACGTCGAGCTTGGCGAGCGTCTGCTTCTGGCGCGCGACCAGCGCCGGGCTGCTCTCGATGAGATGGACCTGGAGGCCCTGGCGAAACTCGCGCATGACGTTCGCCGCGCGCAGCATGTCGGCCATCATGGTGCCGCGGCCGGGGCCGAGCTCGATGAGCCGCAGGTCGGCGGGCGCGCCCATCTGCCGCCACACCGCGGCGGTCCACAGCCCGACCAGCTCGCCGAACATCTGGCTGATTTCCGGCGAGGTGGTGAAGTCGCCGCTCGCGCCGATCGGGTCGTGGGTGACGTAGTAGCCGTGCTGCGGATGGCCGAGGCAGAGGCCCATGAATTCCGCGACCGGCATCGGCCCGGCGAGCGCGATCCGGCGGCGGATGTCGCTCTCGAGCGAGCTTGCGTCGGCCATCACGGGCTCCGCACGGTTTTCCGGCGCAGCGCGAACGCGACGAAGCCGACCCCGGCGATGAACAGCGGCACCGACAGCAGCATGCCCATGGTGGTGCCGTGCCACAGGAATCCGAGCTGCTTGTCGGGCTCGCGAAACAGCTCGCAGAACGAGCGGATCACCGCGTAGCAGATCGCGAAGACGCCGATGATGAGCCCCGGTCGCTGCAAGGCGCCGCGGCGGATCAGCCACATGAGGATCGCGAACAGGACGAGGCCTTCGAGACCGGCCTCGTAGAGCTCGCTCGGATGGCGCGGGAGCTGCGTCGGATCATGGGGAAAGACGAACGCCCACGGCACGTCGGTCGGACGCCCCCACAGCTCGCCGTTCACGAAGTTGGCGAGGCGGCCGAGAAAGAGCCCGATCGGCCCCGCCGCGCAGGTGAGGTCGCCGAGCGACAATATCGAGATGTGGCGCCGGAGCGCGAACAGCACCACCGCGACGACGCAGCCGAGGAAGCCGCCGTGGAACGACATGCCGCCGTGCCACACCTTCAGCATCTCGATCGGGTGCGCGATGTAATCGGCGAAATTGTAGAACAGGATGTAGCCGAGGCGTCCGCCCAGGATGATGCCGAGCGTGACCCAGAGGACGAAGTCGTCGAAGTCGGTGATCGTGAGCGGCGCCGGGCCGCCCCAGCGGCTCTCGTCGGCGATGATACGGCGGGCATAGACCCAGCCGAGCAGGATGCCGGCGATATAGGCGAGCGCGTACCAGCGGATCGCGAACGGACCGAGTCGCACCAGGACCGGATCGACATCGGGAAACGGCAGAACCGACAGTGGCATCGAATCAAAGCCCTGCGTGAGCAGCCGGTGCGGTGATGCGGTACGGCGGGGATGGCGTCAAGGGTTGCGGCCGGGCGGGAGGATCGCCATTCTTCGTGTCGCGACCTTGACGATGCGCCGAGACGGCGCGCGGAGAGAACAGATGACGCAGACCTCGAACCGCCTATTCGACGAATTCGCGCGCCTGATGAACGACGCGGCGGGCATGGCCTCCGGTGTGCGGCGCGAGTTCGACACCCTGGTGCGCAACCAGGCCGACCGTGTCCTGCGCGATCTCGACCTGGTGCGGCGGGAGGAATTCGAGGCCGTCAAGGAGATGGCCCGGCTCGCGCGCGAGGAAAACGAGGCCCTGCAGGCGCGGATCGCCGCCCTCGAGGCCAGGCTCGGCGCCAGCGCCTGGCCGCCCGTGACCCTGCCGGGCGGCCCCACGCAGCCCGCGCCGAACCCGGATCAGCCGCCGAGAATGTAGGTGTTTCAACAGGTTAATTTGCCGATGCGGCGGCGGCGCGCCCCCGCGCGGCGCTCGCGCCTTTCTTGTCAGCGCGCGGTTCGCCCGCTATAAGCGCGCGGTCCGCGGCTCCGACACCCCTGGAGGCACGCCGCGGGCACTCCAAAAATCAGAC
>Ga0126371_10006279_pt1 | contig 10563 bp, 13 predicted proteins | sample PanSoiMetaPlot_4_FD_110145 | JGI IMG/M metagenome (GOLD analysis project Ga0126371, IMG submission 110145) | Tropical forest soil microbial communities from Panama - MetaG Plot_4 | ecosystem: Environmental > Terrestrial > Soil > Tropical forest > Bulk soil | place: Panama | collected 2016-02-17
CGTGGTCATCAGCCAGCGGAAGATGTTCACAGACTTCCTGGTGGATGACCGGGCTATCCAGTACCACTACGGCACCGGCTCTGACCGGCTGATGCGGGTGCTGGAAGGCACCATTGAGGCCAAGCGCCAGGAGCAGGAACTGCGGAAGGCAGGTGTGTGATGGTTCCAACGGTGAGCAACCCTGAAGGGCTCAAGGCCCTGGCCCGGAAGCTGGGTGTGCGCCCGGACTGGCATGAGCCGGATGAGCAGGAAGTCACGGCCCGGGTGTTCGGCGCGTGCTTTGACAACGCCGGATTCTACGGTGAGGGATCTGGGCCCAATGGGCGGATCAGCTCACCGGATGCCGAAGAGCTGTTCGTCCGGCTCTACCAGGACGGCCAGCCGGTGGCGGACATCAACCTGGCCACTCTGTTTGCCATGGCGGCCCGGCAATGACCAGGAGGCCTGGCAGTAACACCCGTGGCTGGAAGAAGGGTACTCGTGCTCTGCGCTTCAGCACAGCCCAGCGGCAGCCCCAGCGTCCTATGGGTAGCTTTGATCACGCTGCCCTGGGCCGCACGCCTGGCCATCCTGCACCTGCACCGAGCACACCCGAGCACCACACTTGTGCCGAGTGTTTCGGCCCGCGCAGCCGCTACCGCAGAGGCCAGTTCTGTACCCGGTGCGAGCGGGAACTGTTCGGGGGCGAGCGGGATGGGTATGCCAGCTTCATCCGGTCTGAGCGCAGGCATTGTGTGGAGTTCCGCAAGCGCCAGGCCCAGCGTGGGTACGTGATGCCGGACCACTCCAGGGGGCCAGCCGTATAACCAAGCGTGTGAGAGGTAACTCTCTCGGCAATCGGAGATGAACAGGAGCAGGGGCCCGTAGGAGCCTGGAGCCGCAAGGCCGGGTGACCGCAAGGGCCCCTGCTCTCTGCTGTCCCGATATCCTCTGCATGGAGACACTGTTCGTTGTCCCGTGCCCGACCAGCGATGACTTCACCGCGCTGAGCAGTGTGCCGCTGGAGCTGGCCCGCCAGCGCAAGGTCATGGGCCAGGTCTTCCGCAAGCACATCCTCACTGAAGGCCCCCTGATTCACCCCAAGACCGGGCAGCGCATCAACATCGACGGCGCGTTCATGGACTCCCTGCAGCGCAACTTCACCGCTGGGGTCGGGGACATCGTTCAGGTGCCGCTTGCCAACGACGCCAACCAGCATGTGGAGAGCCCAGCCGCCAACCTCGGTGAGGTGGTCGGCCTGGAGCGCAAGGACCGCAAGCTGTACGCCCTGATTGACGCCCGGCAGGACGCCGACAAGTTCGGCAAGACCTATCTGGGCGCTAGCGCGTTCCTGTCCACCGACTACACCGACACCTCCCGTGGCGTGAAGGCCGGTCCCACGCTCCTGCACGTCGCGGTCACCAACCGCCCGTATGTGACCAACCTTGAGGACTACGAGCCCGTAGCTGCCTCTATGGCCGATTACAGGGGCGACGAAGACCTTGTAGTCCTGACACCGGAGGACACCACCATGACGAAGGAAGAGATGCTGGCGGCTCTCAGGGATGAGCACGGCATCGACGTGGAGGGACTCCAAGCGCAGGCGGGCCGCAGCGGCGAAGTCAGTCAGCTCACCGCAGCGCTCACCGCAGCGCTCACTGGCGGGGATGGGAACGTGGCCCTGGCCAACGGCGTCACCGGGGATGACCTGGTGGGTGCGGTAGCCGAGCTGGCGCAGCTGTCCAACGCCCAGGGCGAGACCATCAATAGCCTGCTCCGCGAGAAGGCCGAAGGCCGGGTGGACGGCTATATCAGCAAGGGCCGCCTGCTTCCGAAGTCCCGGGACCGTGCCGTGGAGATGGTGCTGAGCAACGACGAGGAAGGCCTGAACGCCTTCCTGGCCCCGGCCGAGCGTCCCTACGTGCAGCTCTCTTCCCAGGACGGTGTGCCTGGCGACACGAGCGAAGGCCACACCCAGGATGTGGAGAGCGAGCTGGCCCGGCTGACGGAAGCCAGTCACACTTCGCGCTTCTTCACCCCCAACGGCGCGACCAAGCGCTGAAGCAGCAGATTCCAGACCGGAGAAGGAACTGACAGGGAGCCAGAGGAGCCATGGCCACCACAGACTCTTTTGAGTTTGACTACATCCCCGGCTACACCAAGCCGACCCACGAGTACGGCACCGAGTTCGGGGATGAGTTCCACGCTCCCAAGGTGCTGGAGCTGCTCCAGTCCACCCAGGGCTACACCCAGTTCGGTGTCACGCTGGCTGGTGGCCAGGGCGTGATTCCCACCGGGTGTGCGATTGCCCGCAAGACCAGCGACAAGAAGTACTACGTCTACGCCGCAACGGCGAGTGACGGCACCCAGAACGTGTCCGGGTTCCTGCGCGATGGCCGGGACACAGGTGGTTCGTCCAGCCCGGCTGGCAAGGCGTCCACGGACTGCCAGGGCAACGTGGTGGTGGCGGGACTGCTGAACCTCTCGGTGATCTCGGGCACGGACACCACCTCCCTGATTGCCGGAACTGCGGGCGGCGTCGGCTCCAGCGCTGCAGGTTCCGGTTCGGGTGGCGGGATCGTGACGCAGCTCAAGGCCCGGTTCGATGCCAACGTGGGCGGCGCAGGCGGCCCGTCCGGCAGCGGTTACTTCCGGTTCTGAGGTAGCCTGATAGCACGTCCTGGAGGCTGAGGACGTAAAGCAGAGCCTCACCGCGAGCGGATGAGCCCCAGGCCCGGGATGAGGGTGCTGGGGCTCACTGCTGTAACACAGGCATGAACATCAACGTCACGGTAGAAGATGTCGCGCTTGATTCGCTGGTCCGCGAAGCCAGCGAGTACGAGCGGGGAGCTACTATCGCGGATCTGGTAGCTGTCCAGATAGTGCAGAAGCTGGCCTCCACCGGGGATGAGTGGAACGCGCTCCGCAGCCGGTTCATGGAGATCCGGGACCGCGAGATTGAGCAGGCTGTCCGGCCGCTCATCAATGACGCCATCACCCGGAACATTCAGCAGACCAACAGCTACGGCGAGCCCGCAGGCAATCCCACCACCCTCTCTGAGGTGATTGTGGCTGAGGTCCGCAAGCTGACCACCCAGAAGGGGAACTACCAGTCCACCCACAACGGGCGCACGCTGCTTCAGGTGATTGTGGCCGAGCAGGTGAAGGCTGCCTTTACCGACCTGATCAAGGCTGAGGTGGCCCAGGCCCGGCTAGAAGTCAGCAACCAGATTGGCCAGATGGTTTCGCAGGCTGTGGAAGCCGCCATGCTGGCCAAGCGCCGGTAGCCGTATTACAGGATGTGCCGGGTGCTTGTGGAGTAGCGCTCTTCCATGGACCTTGTCTGCAAGACCCCGGCACGGGGGACGAAGCCCAGGCCTGATGCCATCCCGACCGGCCCCCTCCGCAAGGAGGAAATTAACCCCCGGACCCGGGCGTAGCGGGTCTGGGCTGACTCCCAGATAAGCTCTGTAAGTGGGATGCAGCCCTGGAGCAACCCGAAGCTGAAGTCAGGCCGGACTGGGGGGAAACCACGAAAAAGAGATGGAGCGCCCGGCCTTGCATCGGGTTGAGTGGCGCGTGAAGGCCCTGCCGTTAGCTCAATGGCAGGGCCTTCCCATGCTTTGTGGCCGATTACAGCATCAGCCAGTAATGGTGAGGCCAGGGATGTGAGGGTGAGAGCCCCCCGCAGGCCGGGTTCCTTCCGGGACCGCTGCCACAGATTAAGCGGACAACCGGAGGGAACGGGCAGTGCCTGACATCTCGCTTCTGGAGCCCATGGTCCTGCGCGGTGTGGTGGAAAAGTTCACTACACCGGAATCGCTCCTGATGCTGAACCGCATGGACCAGACCCCGTGGCCTTTCCCGAGTGCCACCTGGGATGTGGTGAAGGGCTCGCGGCTGATCGCCAAGCCGAACGTGCCCAACTCTGAGGCGCACATCGTGGCCCGGCTTGGCCGGTCCCAGGAGTCGGCGGCTTTCATCTACCTGCGGGAGAAGAAGGTCTTTGAGCCGACCACGCTGCACTGGCTGCGGCTCCCCGGCGAGATTGCCCAGGTCAACGCGGAGCAGGCGGTGCTCCGGGAGATCAATGACCTGAACTACCGGTTCGACAACTTCGCGGAGTGGTCGATCTGGCAGGCCCTGGGCGGCGGGATCTCCTACAGTTACAACGACGTGCAGGCAACGGTGGACTACAAGTTCCCGTCCAGCCACTTCGTCACCCCGGCAGCGGCCTGGGTGAACAACACGTCCCTGACCTACGCGACCGGCACGGGCAGCAACACCGACCTGAGCCAGGCCAACACCAACCTCGCCGCTGGCGCGGGCACCGTCACCTACGCCACCCCGTTCCAGATCATCGAAGACGTGATGAGCTGGAAGCGGATCGTTCAGATTCACGGCCGGGTGCCGTGCCGTGAGGTGTTCGCCACGTCGGTCACCATGCGGGCTCTCATGGAGGCCTGGGTGCATGCGGGAGCCGGTTCCACTGTCAACATCCCCGCCACCATGCTGAGCGACCGGATGAAGGACGAGTACTACAGCTCGGGCATCATCTCCGGGTTCCTCGGCCTGACCTGGACCCAGGTTGAGCAGGTCTACGAGTCCGACGCGGGCAACCTGACCTTCTACGTGCCGGACGGCCAGGCCTACCTGGGCAACTACACCGACCAGCGGCCGGTGGAGCTTCTGATTGGCCCCACGGCCGACGATGAGGCCCCGTCCGGGTTCACTGGGAAGTTCTCCAAGACCTGGAAGGAGAAGGACCCGTCGGCGAGGCAGTACCTCATGGAGTGGAACCTGCTCCCTGTCATTACCAGGCCTGAGCAGATGATCGTCGCTACTGGGCTGGTGTCCAACGGCACGTCAGCGCCTACTTCCTACTGGAATGGCGGCTTGATAGACTAGTGGAACGGTAACACACCGCTCCAGGCATAGACCCCGCTTCGGCGGGGTTTTTGCTTTGTGTGCTTCCTTACCTTAGACTTAGTGTATGGGAAGGAAGCCGTCAGTTGTAGTCGAGATAGGCCAGCAGTTCGGCAGGCTCACTGTTCAGGAGCTGGGCCACCTGGGCGGCAAGCGTGCCGCCGTCGTTAGCTGCAGCGGGCCACACGAGCCCCTGAGCAAGTGGGTGCAGCTCGCAGCACTCACCTCTGGCGCTGTCCAGTCATGCGGCTGCCTGGGCGCGGAGAAGGCTGCTGAGCGCGCCAGGGAGCGCAATTTGGCAGCACCGCCCCGGCTTGGCACCGGCAAGAAGGGCCTGCCGCCCGGCGTCAAGTACGTCAAGAAGGAGAAGCCCTATGGCTCCCGGATAGATGACGAGGGGCGGGAGTGTGCTTACAAGGGTGAGGGCAACTGCGGGCACGCCTACAAGCCGTGGAGCGAGTTCAATAAGGGCAATGGCGCTCATGGCTACTGCTCCTGGTGCCGGGCCTGCCAAAGCACACATGCTGCTGGGAAGCCTCCCCGGTATGATTACAGCCTGGCTTGGTGGTGCAAGCTGTTCGGGATTACTGTGGAGCAGTACCGGGCCCTGGAGGCTGTCCACGACGGCCGGTGCTGGCTGTGCCGGGAGTTTGAGACGCTTACCCGCAAGGACGGGACACTTCGGCGCTTGTCCATCGACCATGACCATGCGTGCTGTGACTTCAGCCCAACTCCCGAGCACCCGCTCTGCGGAAACTGCATTCGTGGGCTGTGCTGCCACAACTGCAACCGGCAGGTGCTGGGGAACGTGGAGCGGGTGGGAGCAGACCGGGTGTTCGGGTACCTGGCCAGCGCCAAGGCTATGTCTCAGGCCGTCCTGCAGTTCGCTGGCTGACTACCTGGCCCGCCGCCCGCTCCTTGACCCCGTAACACTGGCATGAAAGAGATTACGGTGGTCTGTTTGTGGCGGAGCACCCACGTCATTGAGGTGCGAGATGACTTCGTGATTCCAGACACCCTGGACGGGTTCCCGCCTGAAGCTCTGGAAGAGATGAAGCCTACGGCAGCGGAGCTGGTGGACTGGGGAGGCGACGGTGATGTCTGACCGCACCCTGGAAGTCCACAAGATCCCTGAGCTTCCCCTGGACGGACGGGCCGAGGTACTGACCACCCCGGAAGAGCGGTTGCTGTCCGGCCTGGAAGACGCGATTGACCTTGCCTCAGACCAGGGCACCGTGACCTGGCTGACCGATCACGGCAAGCGGATCGCCGCTATCGTCCCGGTGGATTTCGTGGAGGCCGAGCGTAAGCGTCTTTACGCTGAGATAGGCAATGATCACTGGGTGGTCTTCACTGAGGATGGGTGGAGCACTGAGCATTCCATTCAGTGCCGCCTGTCTGGGCACATGCACGAGTGCGAGTATCACACGGCGGTGGGCCGCATGATTGCGGAGCACGGCCCCCCACCGCCAGGGCGGGTGAAGATCCTCAGCCTTACTGACGGCGGTCTATCTCTGGGATCTTAGGCAGCCCGATCCCCCAAGACGTGAGCTTCACCATCGCCTTCACGGTCTCCTGCCAGCGGGAGCACTACCTGCGCCGGGCCCTGAACAGCTGGGGCAGGGTACGCGGGATTCAGGACGCCCACCTGCTGTTCTGCCTGGAGCCGACCCGGACGGTGCACAGCCCGTTCCCCATGGCCGAGTTCCGCAATTTCCTGTTCCGGAACTTCCGCTCGTTTGACATCCGGATGAACGAGCAGGTGCTCGGGCCGACCGGAAACACCAAGAACGCCATGGTCACGGCCTTCACAGTTAACCCAGATGACTTCGTGATTCTGGCTGAGGAAGACCTGCTGGTGGCTACGGACATCCTGGAGTGGTTCACCTGGGCCCAGCGCTACCGCGAGGATGCTCAGGTGGTTACAGTGAGCGCGCACGCGCACCGCTCTACAGGACAGCCGGATCAGGCGGTGCGCGTGCCCTGGTTCTCTCCGCTGGTCTGGGGTACCTGGAAGGATCGCTGGCAGGATTTCATCGCACCAGGCTGGGGTGGCCTGCCTGATAACCCTGGAGCCTGGGACGCGAACCTGCGGAGCCGGATTGCAGGAGCAGGCCTGTGCACGCTGTTCCCGGCCCGGTCCCGGGCCCAGCACATTGGTCAGGTGTCTACGCTGACACCAGGGCTGCTGGCTGAGTACTTCTATGGGGCCAGCACCAGCACCTGCTTCAGTCCTGATTACCCTCCTCAGGCGTTCACCGAGGTTCCTGGCGACTCGCTGGAGCTGCTGGTCTAGCCTGGCGATTACCCTGAAGCATCGGGAGAGGAGCAGCCGTGGCCCGCATAAAGAACCCAGGCAGTAAGCCCGGCACCACTGTGACTAAGCAGAACCCTGAGGTGGATCCGGTGGCGGTCTGGGAGCAAGGCTTCAAGCCGCAGCCGACGCTGGCGGAGCAGCTGGCAGCCTCACTTGAGCCCGAGGACCAGGAGATTGCTGTGCCTGGCCAGACCGAAACCCACCAGTACGGCGAGGATCCTGAGCCCGAGCTGGAGCCTGGTGCCCCCGAGCCTGATGAGGCCTTCGCACCCAAGGTCACCGAGCTGGGCCATCTGGAGGTATTCGCTGAGCCGGATCCTGCTGACGCCCAGGTGATTCCACTGAACGTGGTACCTGTGCTGCCGCCTTATGACGAAGCTGCGGTGCCCGTCCAGGTCTGCGCTAACAGCCATGAGTCCCCGGCAGGGGCCAAGTTCTGTATGGAGTGCGGCGAAGGCTTGAGCCCGGCTGCCATGGACACACCTGTGCCGCCCAGAGAGTGGACCTGTGCCCGGGGCCACCTGATCGCCTGGGAAGGCAAGTTCTGCATGGAGTGCGGGGATCAGCGCCCGGATCTGAAAGCCCCCGTGGCAGGCGCTGGGGCGCTCGCTGAGCTTGCCGCACGCCCGGTCCCTTACGAGATGCTGTCCCCAGCTGAGAGAGCTGAGAGGGACCGTATGCACGCCGCAGCGTTGCGGGAGGGCAGCCGGGATCGCCCACTGGTGTTTGAGCCTCCGTCTGGTACCCGTCCGGTGCTGGTCTTCCACATCGTCAAGTCCGGGTGGACGTTCGCCGGGAATGTCTGGATGCGGGGCCAGGAGATTAAGCTGGAGGAAGGCTCACCCCGGTGGCAGGAGGCTCAGCGGTTCATCCACTGGAGTGATCAGGAGCAGGTGGATAGCTACGGCTGTGTCCGGTGGAAGCTGGGCCCCTGGCCGTTCCGTACGTCCTATGCGGACGGGGCTGGGAGCTTCCAGAAGCTCGGCGGTCTGGACGGCAAAGGCCAGGTGACCGGCCCGACCGAGGAGCAGCTGGCACAGGCCGACGAAGCTGAGCGCCGCCGCGACGGCGGGGTGCCCCGCCCCATGTACGCCTAGCCCGATTGAATCAGCATGGCTCACATCTTCAAGCTGCACGAGCACAACTTCCAGAACGTCGCGGGCGACCGGATGACGGACATGGACCGGCTTTCGGCTGAAGGATGGGAGATTGAGAGCAGCGCGATTGGGTTTCCCATCATCCATGTGCTCTGGCGGAAGGACGTGGATGCCCCGGCGCAGGACGCTAACCACGCGCAATGCCAGGCTGATCTGGCCCAGGCCCAGGCTGCTGCTGAGGCTGTGCGCAGTCAGGCAAACACTGCTCTGAGCACCCGGACCCAGGAGCGGGATCAGGCGCTGAAGGAGCGCGACGAAGCCCGCGATGAGGCCCGCCAGCTTAGGGCCGAGAACGGCCAGTTGAAGGCAGATCCGCCCAGCCAGGCGTGATACCGTATTATCAGGTGTGTGCACGAGGGAAATCGGGGTGTCAAGCGGCTAGCTTGCCGTAGGCACCCCGTCCCGATTCTCTAGGTGTGCTGCCCCTTCCTACAGTTTCTGAGCTGGCCACGTTCACTGGCCGCCCGGAGGCCAGCTTTTCCAGCTACGCCAATGCTGCGATAGTGCAGTCGGCGCTTATGCTCACGTTCGCCACTGAGCTGACCCCCGACGACTGGCCGAACCTGGGTGCGCTGCTGGAGAACAAGATCAGCACCGCCGACGCCCAGATGCTGGCTACCAACGGCATTCTGGCCATGGCCGACCACATCTACCTGCGGCAGCCCTACCAGCAGGTGATTGCCTCCCCGCTGATGAACGAGACCATAGGCTCTTACAGCTACGGCAAGGCTCAGCAGGAGGTGGCCCGCAACGCGGCAGCCCTGGAAGTTACGGGCGAAAGAACTAATGTAGACTTTTACGACATGGCGGTGCAATACCTTGCTAAGCGCACACTGTCCGGTGGGGTCTACAGCGGGGCCGTGACCGTCTTTGAGGATGATAGTTTTAGGTATGACAATGCTGCCCTGGAGATCCGTGAGCAGGACGGACGTATGGTTTTGCTAGGCCCAGCTATGCGGGAGCAGCACGACGTTCCCTTCTCGGTGTCGAGTCCAGTATTCCCATCCGATCCAGGGATCTAGGTGGTATAGTTCCTTGGGTGGAAGAACGTTTGCACCGTCGTAAGTTGTTTGTGGTCGCAGGTCAGCGGATAGGGCAGGGCACAGTTCTGGATCCGGAGATCCGGATTGACTTCCCCAGCAAGTCTGTTCGTGGAGCGTTGCTGCGCTGTGCTTGTGGTACTACTTACAAGGCTGCGCTTGGTGCTCTTACTGAGCGCAATGGTGTTATCAACACCACGTCTTGTGGGTGCGTCCAGCGTGAGGTGGCCCGGGAGCTGGGAGCGGGTAGCGGCCCCCGTGTTTCGGCTAGCCTGCTGGCCAAGTCTTCAAACCCTGGAATGAGCAGGCATCCTCTCTGGAAAACCTGGCGTGCGATTTTGTACCGCTGTGAGAATCCGAAGTGCCGTGCCTACCCTAACTATGGTGGCAGGGGCATCAAGGTATGCGAGCGGTGGCATGATTTCAGCTTGTTTGCCGTAGACATTGAGGCTGAGATTGGGCCTAAGCCTGGACCGGAGTACTCCCTGGACAGAGCTGATAACAACGACGGCTACGGCCCAGGGAAGGTTCGGTGGGCAACGGCAGGTCAGCAGTCACGTAACCGCAGGTTCCCTGTAGGTGAGTCCGGATTCCGGGGTGTGCTTGCTGACAAAGGGAAAGGTGAGGATCGCGGCTGGATCGCCAAAGTGCACCTCGGGCGATTCAACACAGTGGAAGAGGCAGCCGCTATCTACGCACGGGCTGTTGAAGTCCTTGAGCGGGAGGGAGTGCTGACATGACCAGCCCACTTCCGTACAGCCCCAGAATCCCGCCGCCAGGCCCGCAGCGAGCGCTCTATCGCAGTGTGGCCCAGGTGATGCGGCTGTCCCAGACGTTCCTGCCGACCGGGGCCATGAGCATCGCCTGGAACGTGATTACGGACATGGTGGATCCGTACTGGGGGGTGCCCGGCCAGTTCCAGTGCCGCCTGGATCTGCAGTTCACCCGGCCAGGCAAGGATGCGCCGATGCCGCTGGTGGCAGGCCGGGCCCCGGACAGGGTGGGGCTGCTGTTCTTTGACCCGTTCCCCGATGATGCAGGCAGGCTGCCGGTCAGGTCCGGGGACCGGATCACCATGGTTGCCGGGCCGGTGTTCGGCACGTTTGAGATGCGCCAGATTCCCGAGGTGGCGCAGGACTTCATC
>Ga0126371_10006280_pt1 | contig 10562 bp, 12 predicted proteins | sample PanSoiMetaPlot_4_FD_110145 | JGI IMG/M metagenome (GOLD analysis project Ga0126371, IMG submission 110145) | Tropical forest soil microbial communities from Panama - MetaG Plot_4 | ecosystem: Environmental > Terrestrial > Soil > Tropical forest > Bulk soil | place: Panama | collected 2016-02-17
CGCGCATGGTCTCGCGCGTGAGGTGCAGATCGAGGCCGAGCAGATTCGAGGCGCCTTCCATATGCACTTCGGGAGACGGATCGGCTTCGAGCAATCCATTCTGATACAGGAGCTGCATCTCGCGGTGAGCGGCATCGTACAAGGCGCGTTCTTCCGCCATGCGGCGGAGCAACTCGCGGCGCGCCGCACCCAACTGCCAGCCGCTGAAGTTGCGGTTGACGTAATTGCGAATGGACGCCAGTTCGTCGGCGCTAACCGGTTCTTCAAGCGCCAGAACGCGGTTGCGGACTAGGTGATCCCGCGTGACCAGGACCATTAGGATACGGTTGCCGCCGATGGGAACGAGCTCGATCTGATCCAACTCCTGGGCCAGCGCCGGAATGGCCGCGGCGATGCCGACATTGCGGGTCATCTCCATCAGAATCTGGCTGGACCGCTCGACGCGTTCTTCCACCGTATGGAGATTGCGGAGCTCATTGCGCAGCCGGTCGGATTCCGTGACTGCCTTACTCAACACGAGCGAGCCCACGTAATTGCGGAAGGCTTTCTCAGTGGGAATTCGGCCTGCCGAGGTGTGGGGTTGTGATAAAAAGCCCTCTTCCGCCAGATCGCCCATTACATTTCGGATAGAGGCTGAACTCAGGGAATCGCTGCGGCGCCGGGAGAGAGTGCGCGAAGCAACGGGCTCCCCCGTCTCGATGTATTCCCGCACAAGAGCGTTCAAGATTTCCTGGTGCCTGGATTTCAGAGGCTCGGTTCGATAGACCAACCCTTCAGTCCCCCGCAGCTATTGTAACCTGATGAAATCAAAGGGTCAATCTCTGGTGCCGCAAGTTCTCCTTGACCTGTAACATCCCGAATAATCAATAAGTTGCAGCCGGTGGAAGAGGTTGCGCCGAAACCTGCTGGCTGGAATCGCAGGGGTGTTCCCAATATAATCCGGCCAGTTCCCGACACTCCCGGAGAACTATAGGTCGATACTCCGATCTTCGGTATTGTACGTACTATAACCGCATGATAGCGTCACTACGACACCGGAGGTCTGATGAGCCAGGTCGAACCAAAGATCGGATTCCAGGTTGGGCAGCGGGTGGGCTGCTACGAATTTCTAGATGTGCTGGACACGTCGAGTTGTGAGATCGCGTACAAAGTACGCAATCACCTGACGCAGCGCCTGGAAGCGCTCAAAGTTCTCTCCGCCGATTCCAGCGAGGACCGCGAAAACATCGAGCGGTTTCTGCGAGAGATCAAGGTACATGCCAAACTGCTGCATCCGAATATCGTCACGTTTTATAACGCGGCCGAACTGGACGGCCAGCTGGTGATGACCAAGGAACTGGTGGAAGGCATCACCCTGGCGGAGCGGCTCAAGCGCATGGGAGCGCTGCCGTGGATCGAGGCGGTTTCGCACATCAGCCAGATCCTGCAGGCGCTCAGTTTCGCGCACGAGCACGGCATCATCCATCGCAATGTGACGCCGGAGACGATCATCCTCACCGAAGACACGACGGTGAAGTTGAACGGTTTCGATCTGGCCAAGCCCATTGCGTCGCCGAGTTTGACGCAGGCCGGATCGGTGCTGGGAGTAACGAAATACATTCCCCCGGAGCAGATTCGCGGGCTCGGACCACTGGACGCGCGCTCCGATTTGTACTCGGTTGGCGTAGTGCTCTACGAAGCGCTCACGGGCCGGCTGCCCTTCGATTCGAGCAGCCAGTTTAAGGTGATGATGGATCACGTCAACGCTGAAGCGCCGTCTCCGAGTTCGGTGAATCCCAAGGTGCCGCCGGAGTTTGATGGGGTCGTGATGAAGGCGCTGGCGAAGAACCCGGCGGATCGTTTTCAGACTGCCGATGCATTCCGCGCGCGTCTGGAAGGCTTGAAGAACACGTTACGTGGAAAGAGCGGAGCCGCGCATACCGAGCAGCCGCAAGTGGAGTCTTTGGCTCCTGTGGGAGCGGGCGCCGGCGCGGCGGAGATCGCGGCGCCAGACTTCGGCATGGCCGCGGTATCGGGCGCGGGCCGCAGCAGTTTTTTGCTGCTGGTCCTGGGCGTCTCTTCGCTGCTGGTGGGAGTGATCGTAGCCTTGCTTCTGGCCGTGGCGCGGTTATGAACAAAGGCCGGACCGTGTACCGGAGGGAAGAGGCGGAGGCGGTATGAGTTATAAGCCCGGCAGTGTCGTCGGCGACTACGTCGTAATTGAAGCAGTCGGGGCCGGCGGCATGGGAAGTGTTTACAAAGTCGAGCACGTTATCACGCAGAGAATTGAAGCCATGAAACTGTTGGCTTCGGGACGCACCGATCCGGAACAGGAGCAGCGTTTCGTCCGTGAAATGCAGGTGCAGGCGCGGCTGCATCATCCCAACATTGCGGCCGTCTACAATGCGTTCAAGTTTTACGACGAGTTTTTTCTCGTCATGGAGTTCATCGAGGGCGAGTCGCTGGAGAGCCTCCTGGGGCGGGGACGGCTGCCGCTGGCGGCGGGAATCAACTATGCTCAGCAAGCGTTGTTCGCGCTAGGCTACGCGCACGCGCACGGCGTGGTGCATCGCGATATCGCGCCCGCCAACATCATCATCAAGCCCGATGGCACCGTCAAGCTGACGGATTTCGGCCTGGCGAAGCGGACTACAGACGTGCGGCTCACGCGCTCCGGGGCGCCGGTGGGCTCGCCATGGTATATGTCGCCGGAGCAGGTGCGCGGCGACAGCGCGATCGACGCGCGCAGCGACATTTATTCCCTCGGCGTGATTCTGTACGAAATCACCACGGGGGCGAAAGCGTTCGATCTGTCAAGCACGTTCGACGTGATGCGTGCGCACGTGGAAATGACGCCCCTCGCGCCCATCGATCGCGTGCCCGATCTGCCGCCCATTCTGGATGAAATCATCCGGACGGCAATGGCGAAGGATCCCAACGCCCGGTTCCAGTCCGCCGAGCAGTTTTACGCGGCTCTGGAACCACTGCAGGCGGGCGGGTCGACTCCGGTGCTACACGCTCCGGCGCGGATGCGGACTCCGATACCCGCCTCGGCGCCGCGGCACAACACGACACAGATTGTGTTGCCGTGGCCGTCCCGGCTCGCGGCTGTGCGAATCGTGCAGGTCGGCCTAGGGACGGCGGCATGCGCCCTAGCACTGTTTGGCGGCTATGCGGCGTACTCGCTGGTGAGGGTGAGCTCGGCGGCCGAAGTGCCGGCGCTAACTCCGGTTATTCCGAATATTCCGCCGCCACCCGAGATCCCGATCGCGCTCGCGTTGGCATCACCGCCTGTCGGCGCGGTCGCGGATCCACCGAAAGCCGCGCCAGTGCCGGAGGTGAAGCCGAAGCCGATCCGCCGTCTGGCGGCTCAGCTATCGGAGCCTCCTCGGCCGGTTACAGAGTTCTTGCACATTCCGGATCCGCCGCCCGCACCAAGATTTGCGGCGTTGCCCGCGGCTCCCCCGCTCCCCAGGCCCGCTGTGAACGACACCGTGGCGGCCGCGGTCCTCCCGCGCGATCCGCCCGAGGCTCCCGATCCGCCATCCGTCGAAGTCTTCCCGGAAAAAAAGAGCGGGAATCGCCTACTGCGAGTCCTGCACAAGGTGGTGCCGTTTCACAAGACGAACAACTCTGCGATCGTCGATGATCCGAACACGGGTGCCCAGGACCCTCGCTAGCGAATTGCCGGGCCGCGCGACTTAGATCACCGCACCACCAAGCGCAGTTCGTGTGAGCGGTCGTACTCCCGGGAAGATCGTGCCCAACTCGTTCGCCAGAATGGATTCGATCTCGACGCGCTCTCCGCTTTCCAGAACCCAGAAGTCCTGTACGCTTCTCAATTCCAGCACGTCCTCACAACCCGGGATGCTGAGGCGCATCCGGTCCACGCTCGCGGATAACACGACGGCATCGATTATCCTGCCGTCTGCATAACTGAACATCAAGTGCATCGGAACTCCTTCAAGAGCTGAATTCTGAAGGCAATCGCCAGGGCCGAACAAGACTGCTTTCGTTATGAATCGAAATCAGATGTGCGCTGGAACCCATTCAGCGAAACACCGATGCTAATAGGATTTTTCTGAGTGATTATGCAGCAGGAGCGCGCTTGCTATGCTGATTGCATCTGTCATGTTCCTGAAAATTCTGGCGCACCCCGTCTTCGTGAATCTGAACTTCCACATGCCGATGATCGTGGACCTGTCGCACCCGTTGATCATGCTGCAAGGCGAAAACGGCTCCGGCAAATCGACGTTGCTGCATTCGATTCATCTGGCGTTGCGCGGCGAGACGGTTGACGGCTACATTTACCGGCTGGAAACGGCGAATGTAAAAATCGGCGCCAGCTATCTGTTCGATGCCGAGCAGCACAACCCGCGCATGCAAGTGGAGCTGTTCCGGGAGCAGCCGGAGATGATCGAGTTTCTCAAAATGGCCAGTCACGGCCAGGTGATGCTTTCGATGTTCCGCGAGACATTTCCCAAATTGGCAGACGGCACGATTTTGTTGCTGGACGAGCCGGAGATGGCGCTTTCGCCCTCCAACCAGAGGCGCATTCTGAAAATGCTCCAAGAGTTGGTGGACCAGAAGCAATTCCGGATTATCTGCGCCACGCATTCGCCCGAGCTGATCGGGGCGCCGGAGACATATGTCATCAACCTGGACCGCCACATCAACCGCAACGTGGTTGACGGGACGCTGGGTGTGGAAGGGGCGAGCACGATCCAATGACGTGCTGTGCGGAGCTGGAGCGGCTGATGGATCATGAACTGGCGCGGTTCGCCCAGCCGCAGCAGCTTTCCAACGGCACCATTCTGAATGAAATCGATACCGAATACTTTCTGGTGTTCGGAGAAGAGCGGCACCGGTTTGTCGGCATTCACTATTGCCCGTTCTGCGGGCGCGTGCTGTCGCGCGGGTTGTGGAATCTGGAAAAGAAAAAGTAAGGCGTATGCTGCCGCTGGCGGGCTCTGTTGAATCCGTACCGCACTCGCGCATCCGCGAACTGGCGGAGATCGCGATGTCGATGGAGGGCGTGCTGCGGCTGTACTTCGGCGAATCGAATTTGCCGACACCGGCCTATATCAAGCAGGCGGCGCTGCGTGCCATGGAGCAGGGATACACGTTCTACACCGAGAACGCGGGACTGCCGTCGCTCCGGCGGGCGATCGCCGATCATTACCGCCGGCTGCAAGGCGTGACGCTCGACCCGGCTGAAGAAATCGTCGTCACGGCCTCCGGCGTGCAAGGCCTGCACCTGGCAATCCGGTGCATGCTCGATCCCGGCGACGAAGCGTTGGTCCTGACTCCAGCGTGGCCGAACGGATCGTCGATCATCGCCATGGCCAACGGAGTGGCGCGGCAGATTCCGCATCCGCTCTGCGGCGGCCGCTACGGCGTGGATTTCGAAGCGCTGGAGAATGCCGTGACGCCACGCACGCGGATGCTGCTGTACACGTCGCCCTCGAATCCGCTGGGATGGGTCGCGACGGACGCCGAGCAGCAAGGGCTGCTTGAGTTCGCGCGCCGTCACGGGTTGTGGCTGCTGGCGGATGAAGTCTATGACCGCTTGTATTACGCGGGGGAGCGGCTGGGCGATCCGGTGCCCTCGATTCTGCGGCGGCTCACGCGAGAGGACGCGGTGGTAGTGGTGCAATCCTTCTCGAAGAGTTACTGCATGACCGGGTGGCGTTTGGGGTGGGTAGTGGCGCCGGCGGAGTTGGCGCGCAAGGCGACGCAGCTGAATGAGTTCGTGGTGTCGCATGCGCCGAGTTTCACGCAGAAGGCGGGCGAGGCGGCGCTCGCCGAAGGAGAGTCTGAGTTGCGGCGCATGCTCGAGCGCCTGAAAGAAAATCGCGATTTGTGCCTGGATGCCTTTCGGGGCATGCGCGGGGTCACGCTGCCGCCGCCGGATGGCGCGTTCTATCTATTTCCGCGCATCGACGGGCTTGCAGATTCGTTTGGATTTTGCAAGCGGCTGCTCTTGGAAAAGAATGTGGGCCTGGCGCCGGGCGTCGCCTTCGGCGCGGGTGGCGAGGGCTCGGTGCGGATCTGCTATGCGGCGGAGCGCTCAGTGCTGGAGCCGGCGCTGGAGCGGCTGTCCCAGTTCCTGGCTTGACACCTAGCTCGGAAGCCGATATAACGGAGGGCGGATATGAACGACGACGTTGGTTCCTTTCTGCCGCTGTCACCGGCGATCCTGCACATCCTGCTTGCTCTCGCAGGAGAAGAACGGCACGGCTACGCGATCATGCAAGAGGTCGCGCGGCAGTCCGAAGGGCAATACAAACTGGGCCCCGGGACACTCTATGACAATCTGCAAAAACTGGTGAATCACGCGATGGTGGAAGAATCGGCCCGCCGTGGCGCCGACGACGATCCGCGGCGGCGCTATTACCGCCTGACGCCGTTCGGCCGGCGGGTGTTGACGGCGGAGATTGCCCGCCTCGAATCGGTGATTCGGGAAGCGCGGACGCATCTGCGTATTCCGAGCACGAGACGCGCCACGTGATGCGATTTGTTTACCGCTTTCTGCTACGGCTGCATCCGGCGGCATTTCGCGAGCGATACGCAAGCGAGATGCTCTGGATCTTCGATGAAGGCGCAGGTTCTCTCGGCGCGGCGCCCTTTCTTGCCGATGGCGTGGTATCAATGGCGCGTCAATGGCTCGTGCAGTCGAATGTGTGGGCCATGGCGGCGGGCGGGCTGAGCGCATTCCTGTTGATCGCGGGGATGATGAGTCTGGCGGCGTTTCCCCACCGGCATATCTACGGCCTGGACCTCGAAGAACCGGATTTTCCGGCGTATAGCGTCGCCGGAGCGCCGGGTCAATTTGACGGCCACTGGTCGGGATACTTCCTGTTTCCCGGTCCGGCTGGGCGGATGGAATTCACGTTGAGCCGCGAGAACGGTCTGTGGAGCGGAGATCTCGAAGTGCGCGGCGTGGACGGTGTAGCGCATCGTGGCGCGGCCGAGGATATCCAGGTGGGAGGCGATTCTCTGTCGTTCTCGTTCAAAACGAATCTCGGGGAAATGATTTACCGCGGCCGGATCGTGCAAGGGAAACTGCGCGGGTATGTCCGAGCCGCTGACCCGGCGTATCAGTAGCGCCGCTTGACAGATAAGTCGGAATCAGATATATCTATATCCGACCTATATGCTCGAATTGCGGCGTGTCACCAAGCGCTATTCCGGCATCCCGGCGGTACGGGATGTGAGCTTCGCCGCGCGTCCCGGTGAGATTACGGGCTATCTGGGGCCGAACGGGTCGGGCAAATCGACCACGCTCAAGATGATCACGGGGCTGATCGAGCCGAGCGAGGGCGAGATCCTGTTTCAGGCAGAGCCGATCCAGCGGAATCCCATCGCGTTCAAGCAACGGCTCGGCTATGTTCCCGAGGAGCCGCATCTGTATTCGCACCTGACCGGGTTGGAATACCTGGAGATGGTCGGGCAGCTCCGCGGCCTGCCGGAGAAGCCTCTGGCGCACAAAATTGACGGCTTCCTCCGCCTGCTCTCGTTGCACGAAGACCGCTATGTGGCGATTTCTTCGTACTCGAAGGGCATGCGCCAGAAAGTGCTGCTGGCGGCCGCGCTGCTGCACAATCCGGATCTGCTGCTGCTGGACGAGCCGTTCTCGGGGCTGGACGTTAACTCGGCGCTGGTGCTGCGCAGCCTGATCCGGGAATTGGCCTCCCGCGGGAAGGTGGTGCTGTTCAGCTCGCACGAACTGGATACGGTGGAGCGCGTCTCCTCGCGAGTGGTGATTTTGCACAAAGGGCGCGTGGTGGCGAACGATTCGATCGAACAGCTTCGTACGCTGATGGCGCTGCCGACGCTGGAAGACATCTTTTCGCAGCTTGCAGTGGAACAGGACACCGAGGCGGTGACGCGGCAGATCGTCGAATTGATCGAGGAGTAGGCGTGGTCAGCGAACGGCGCCAGTTCCGCATCCTCCACCGCGATTTTCTGTTTCGCATGGTCGATCTGGAGTTGCTGGCGACCCATGGCGACGTGCAGAAACTGCTCGGCCAGTTCGCGGCTCTTTTGGGCGGCTTGAGTTTTGTGGTGGCAGTTCTGATCGTTCCACATTACGTGACGTCGCGGCTCTCGCCGCAGGCGCTCGCGGTAGCGGCGTGGGGCGATGAAGAGTTTCTGATCTCGACCACGATGGCGATCGCGGGCATTTTTGCGGTGGTGGCCTGGCACACGGTGCTTCCGGACCGCCGCGACCGGCTTGTGCTGGGACCGCTTCCCGTACGCACGCGAACGATCTTTGTGGCCAAGATCACGGCGATGCTCGCCGGGCTGGGGATCAGGATTGTCGCCGTGAACGCGTTTACCGGCCTGCTGTTTCCGCCGTTCGGCGCAGCCTGGCGGGGGCCGGCGGCTTATTGGGTCACCATGGCCGCGGCGGGGCTGTTTGTGTTTTGCGGTTTCTTGGCCGCGCAAGGCATCGCGGCGCAGTTGCTGAGCTACCGGCTCTTTTTGAGAGTCTCGGGGTTTCTGCAACTGGGCGCGTTCTTCGCGATTCTCAGTTTCTATTTCCTGACGCCGGCGCTGGCGACCCCGCGCCGTCTGGCCGCACCCGAAAACCAGGCGGTGTTGGCATGGCTGCCGTCTTTTTGGTTTCTCGGCTTGTTCCAGGAACTGCATGGCCGTGCCGATCCGGTGTTCGTACCGCTCGCGGCTCGCGCGCTGCGCAACCTTTCGATTGCCGCCGGAGCTGCGGCGGCCGGCTACGCGCTGGCATATTTCCGGCAAATGCGGCGCATCGTCGAGGAGCCAGACATTGCGCCGCGGGATCGCTTACGCTCGGGAGTGCGCGTGATTGCTTTCGCCGTGTCGCGACTGGTAAGGCGACCGCTGGACCGGGCCATCCTGCTGTTCACTGCACGCACTATGGCGCGCAGCCGGCAGCACCGGTTTTTGCTCGCGGCCTTCGGCGGATTGGGGCTGGCAGTGGCGTTCGCCTATGCGAAAGAACCGCTCTACCGCCACTTCGGCAGCCCCTGGAGTCACGTGACGATCGGCGGTCTCAGCGCGGGGTTGGTCTTGCTGACCTTCGCGATTGCGGGCCTGCGCGCGGCTTTTACGCTACCGGTCGCGCTGCGCGCCAACTGGATCTTCCGCGTCAGCGCCGTCCATAGCCCCGCCGCTTATTTTGGCGCCGTGAGAAAGACACTGCTCGCGCTGGCGGCGGTGCCGGTTTGGCTTGCTGCACTGGGCTACTTCGCGATCTGGCCGCGGCGCCTCGCGTTGGAACACATGATGGTGATGGTCACGGCCGGGGTTCTGTTGGCTGACATCACGCTGTATCGGTTCCGCAAGATTCCGTTCGCCTGTTCGTATCTGCCTGGCGCGGCCAATCTCAAGGTGAAGCTTGGCGTTTATGCGGGCTCGTTCATTTTGATCATCGGGTTCGGAAGCAACCTGGAACTGGCGGCGTTACAACGGGCTTCGGGATTTGCAGCCTACCTCACTATTCTTCTCGCGGTGGCCGCCTGGGCGTGGCGGCGTCGGGCGGAGTTCGCAGCCTCGCCGGAAAACCAAGTTCAGTTCGAGGAAGTCGAGGCCGTGGATGTGGTGACGCTGGGGTTGGGAGGAGGGCCGGTGTATTCGGACTCTCCGGATCCGGTGCCGGGCCGGTAGGCTGCCAGGATCGTCCGGGAATGACCCTTCCGACATGGGTTCTTCGTTATTCTCATTCAGGGGAGGGATGTGAGTATGAAGAACCTGTTCGATGCTGCGGTGGCGAATCAGGTAAAGGCCCGGCTGGGAAAATTGGAGCCGCAAACGGAGAGACGCTGGGGCAAGATGACGGCGGCGCAGATGCTGGCACATTGCTCGGTGAGTATGCAATGGGCAGTCGGAGAAGTGGTGCCCGAAAAGGGACCGCTCCCTGTACGTCTGATCGGGAGGCTGGTGAAGCCGATGGTGTTTCGGAACGAAGATCCTCTGAGGAAGAATTCGCCGACGGCGAAGAGCCTGATTGTGGTGGACGAACGAGACCTGGGCAAGGAACGAGAGCGGTTATCGGGGTTGATTGACAAGTTTACGGCGGGAGGCGCGGCGGGGTGTACAAAGAATCCGCACAGTTTCTTTGGGAGGATGACGCCTGAGGAGTGGGCGATCCTGATGTACAAGCATCTTGACCATCACTTGCGGCAGTTTGGAGTGTGACCATCTCAAAAAAGGGATTCCATCCAAGTCGCCGGGGCCTGCCTGGGCTGAGGTGATCCGCGGACTCTCCTCGATCCAGTTTCGGGACGCTAGAGCATGAGGCGGAGCCCCATGCTCCTGAAGACCTAAAGTATTTCTCTTAGGCAGACGATCTAATGACCGGAGTTTGCGATGTTCTGCAGTTTTTGTGGTTCGCTGTTTCGCCGGTCGGATGCCTGGCTTGTCTGCGGGCGCTGCGGCCATGCCCGGCTGCTGGCCGGGGCGGAAACCGCTCAGACGCCCGAGAGGAACTGCCCGGGGCGGATGACCCCGAGCGAGACGCCGGTCATAATTAATCCCACACCGATGATAATGGCGGCCGACGCCACCGGGATGAGCCGGAACGCGGCGTGACGCGAGGC
>Ga0126371_10006281_pt1 | contig 10562 bp, 11 predicted proteins | sample PanSoiMetaPlot_4_FD_110145 | JGI IMG/M metagenome (GOLD analysis project Ga0126371, IMG submission 110145) | Tropical forest soil microbial communities from Panama - MetaG Plot_4 | ecosystem: Environmental > Terrestrial > Soil > Tropical forest > Bulk soil | place: Panama | collected 2016-02-17
CGCGTATGTCGCGAATTCCCATACCCTGGTTCACAAGAAGACGAGGCCCAGCGGCTGCGGTCGGCCGGATTGCCGGTGCACATGAAGAGCTGGTATGCACGGCGCTCGCAAAGTCTCGCGTTTCACGAATTCCCGGTAGCAGTTGGAGCAGTCCCTTGTCGCGCATTGCCTACGTGAACGGGCGCTATCTCCCCTGGTCGGCGGCCACCGTTCCGATCGAGGATCGCGGCTACCAGTTCTCCGACGGCGTCTACGAGGTCTGCGAGGTCAAGGACGGCCGGCTGGTCGACGAGCGGCGCCACATGGAGCGGCTGCAGCGCTCGCTCGCCGCATTGCGCATCCGCCTGCCCATGACGCTCAACGCGCTGAGCGTCGTGCTGCACGAGACGATCCGGCGCAACCGCGTCGACTGGGGCATCGTCTACCTGCAGATCACCCGCGGCGTGGCGCGGCGCGATCACGCCTTTCCGGCGCCCGAGACGCCGCCGGCGATTGTCGTCACGGCCAAGAACCTCGATCCGAGCCGCAACGCGGCGATCGCGCGCGACGGCATGGCGGTCGTGACCGTGCCGGAGAACCGCTGGGCGCGGCCGGACATCAAGTCGGTGTCGCTGCTGCCCAACGTGCTCGCCAAGCAGATCGCGCGCGAGCAGGGGGCGCGCGAGGCCTGGTTCGTCGACGTCAAGGGCTTCGTCACCGAGGGATCGTCGTCGAACGCGTGGATCGTCACGGCCGACCGCAAGGTCGTGACGCGCCCCGCCGACCAGGCGATCCTGCGCGGCATTTCGCGCACCGTGCTGCTCGACGTGATCACCGCACAGGGTCTCGCGCTCGAGGAGCGGGCGTTCAGCGTCGCGGAAGCGCGCGCGGCGCAGGAGGCCTTCGTCACCTCGGCGAGCCAGACCGTGCTGCCGGTGGTGCGGATCGACGGCGTGCCGGTCGGCGGCGGCAAGCCCGGCCCGGTCGCGACGGCGCTGCGTCGCGAATTCCATCGGCACGCCGAGTTTTCCTGAAACGCTACGGTTCTACCGGATGCGGGCAATCCGGGTCTCTTTTTTACCGCCTGTCGCGCAAACGCCACAGCGCGCGCAATGCCGCTAGGTTAGCATCCCGACGTTGAGTTTGTTCTGCGCCTCGCTGGCCGCGCCGCGCTGGCCCGGCCGGCGTCGCGCGCGTTTTGTGCACAGGGGGCTTTCATGTCAGTCGAGCGAAGGTTTCACCGGGCGGCGGCGCTCGGAGGCTGCGCCGTGATCACTGCACTTGCGATCGCGGGCGTGCCGCGCAGCGCCGAGGCGGGATGCAACTCAGGCAGCGTGCCGAACACCGATCTGCTCACCAGCGCCAATTGCCAGGCGTCGGCGCCGGCAGCGGGCGCGACGGCGGTCGGCGCCGGCGCCTCCGCGACCGGTCTCAATGCCATTGTGGTGGGCGCCGGCAGCGCGACCAATCTCGACGCCATGGCGATCGGCCGCAACAGCCTGGCGAGCGGAGTCGGCGGCTTTGCCGTCGGCACCTCCAGCAATGCGGCCGGGGACGATGGCGCCGCCTTCGGCACGAACAGCAGTGCGGGCGGCACCCTCAGCTCGGCCTATGGCGCCTTCAGCAACGCAAGTGCCGACCGCAGCGGTGCATTCGGGGCCAACAGCGCGGCCAGCGCGGCGAATGCCAATGCGATCGGGGGAGGCGGGAACGGCAGCTCCACGTTCGGCGCGCGCGCGACCAACGTCAACGCGACCGCGGTCGGCTTCAACAGCCTGGCGAGCGGCGTGTCGTCGGTCGCGTTCGGCGACACCCGCGCAGGCGACGGACTCGGGCGCGGCCGCCATCGGGCTCAATGCGCAGGCGACGCAATCGGGTGCGGCCGCAATCGGGCTCAATGCGCAGGCAACTGGCATGGATAGCTCGGCCTATGGCCACGGCAGCATGGCGAGCGGGTTCGCCAGTACGGCCGTCGGCCTCAACAGCACTGCGAGCGTCGGCGCCGACTCGGCATTTGGCTTCGCCGCCACGGCGAGCGGCGGCAGCAGCTCGGCATACGGGGTCGCCAGCACGGCCACCGGCCTCGCCAGTTCGGCGTTCGGCTCCGGCAGCACTGCGAGCGGCCTTCGCAGCGCGTCGTACGGCGTCGACAGCCTGGCGACCGCCACCATGAGCGCGGCGTTCGGCGGCAACAGCACCGCGAGCGGCACCGCGAGCTCGGCGGTCGGCTTCTTGAGCTCGGCAACCGCCACAAATGCCACCGCAATCGGCGGGGGCGGCAACGGCGCCACCACGTTCGGCGCACGCGCGACCAACACCAATGCGACCGCAGTCGGCTTCAACAGCCTGGCGAGCGGCGCGTCGTCGGTCGCGTTCGGCGACAGCGCGCACGCGACGCAATCGGGCGCGGTCGCAGTCGGCAGCGGCGCGAGCGCCACGTTCGCCAACTCCGCCGCGGTCGGCAGCGGCGCGACGGTGACGCGGCCGAACCAGCAGGTGTTCGGCACCGCCTCCAACACCTACACGGCGCCCGGCATCGGCTCGGCGGCCAGCCGGGCGGCGCAGAGCGGGCCGACGCAGATCGTGACCGCCGACGCCGGCGGCAACCTCGCCACCACGACGCTTTCGACGCTCGGCCTCGCGTCGGCCGCCGACGTCAGCGCGATCAACTCGCAGCTTGCATCGTTGCAGACGCAGATCGATACGAACCACCGCGAGGCGCGCTCCGGCACGGCGCTGGCGCTCGCCGCCTCCGGACTGCATTTCGATCCGCGGCCGGGCAAGCTCTCCGTCGCGGCGTCCTACGGCAATTTCAAAGGCCTGTCGGGCCTCGCCACCGGAATGGCCTATGGGGTGACCGACCGGTTCCGCGTCAATGGAGCCTTCACGGCATCGCCGGACGTCAACGACTATGGAGTCGTGCTCGGCGCCTCCTTTACGCTCAACTGAGCCGTGCAGGTTTGCAGAACAGGGGGAGGGCAGCATGATGGGGCGAGAGCGCGCTGTCGCTTGCATGCTGCTCGCGCTGGCATCGGCCGGAACGGCCCTGGCGCAGACAAAGGCGCCGTTCACCGATCGCTGGCAGAACGTCCCAAATCCTCCGGCCGCCCGAGCGGCGCCGCCAGCGCAAAACCTCCCGGTTCCGGTCGAGCAGGCGCTCTATCTCATCCGTTCGGCGCTGCTCACCCTCAATGACGCCAATCGTTCCGGGAACTACAGCGTGCTGCGCGATCTCGCGGCGCCCGATTTCCAGGCGCGCAACAGCGCCGCGGATCTCGCCCAGATTTTCGCCAATCTGCGCCAGCGCCGGATCGATCTGCATGCCGCCGCGCTGCTCGCGCCTCAGCTCGCCGCCGCACCCTCCCTCAACGACCAGGGCATGCTGCGGCTCACCGGCCATTTCCCGACCCAGCCGCAGCAGATCAATTTCGATCTCATGTTTCAAAGTGTCGGCGGCGAATGGCGACTCATCGGCATTTCGATCGCGACTCCCGATGCGGCTGCGCAGCCGCAGGCCTCCGGGCAGGCGCGTTCGCCGCCGCATTGAAGGGCCGATTGGGTAATGGGCTGCCTGTTCCGACGGCGGCGGAGAATTCTCGCCTTACGCTGAATTTACATGAAAAATCAGCTAATTAACATCAGAACCGGAATCTCCCAACATGGGCTTGCGCTGCACCGCAACGTGCCATCTAATGTGCATGCCCACGTTGTGACCGGCGGGCATGGGCAAATATGCCGGCGCGGCGTGACAAGACTCTCGCGGGGCAAAAGGGCCTTGCGAGCAAAAAATTGGAACAAGAGCCATGGCAGGCGACCGAGCACAAAACCTTCAAGACACCTTTCTCAATCACGTCCGCAAAGCGAAAATCCCTCTTACGATTTTTCTCGTTAACGGCGTCAAGTTGCAGGGCGTGGTGACCTGGTTCGATAATTTCTGCGTGTTGCTGCGACGGGACGGCCACTCGCAACTCGTCTACAAGCACGCCATTTCGACGATCATGCCGGGTCATCCGATCCAGCTGTTCGAGGGCGCCGAAGAGGCGACGGCCGGGGAAAAGGTCTAGTTGGAGCCGCGCCGGCGCGACACGGGTGGTGATGCGCTGAGCTCGCACGGCGCCGCAACCGGGCGTGCGCTGGTCATTGGCCCGTATCTGCGCGAGCGGAGCGGGGAGGGCGGACGTGCGCCCGCGGCCCGCCTCGACGAGGCGGTCGGTCTCGCGCGCGCGATCGATCTCGACGTGGTCGAAGCCGGGATCGCTGCGCTCACCGCGATCCGGCCCGCCACCTATCTCGGCAAGGGCAAGGTCGAGGAATTCGCCGGCCTGGTCAAAAGCCACGAGGTCGGCCTCGTGGTCATGGATTGCGCCCTCTCGCCGGTGCAGCAGCGCAACCTCGAGAAGGCGTGGGGCGCCAAGGTGCTCGACCGCACCGGGCTGATCCTCGAAATCTTCGGCCGGCGCGCCCGCACCCGCGAGGGCACGCTGCAGGTCGAGCTCGCCCATCTCACCTACCAGCGCAGCCGGCTGGTGCGCTCGTGGACCCACCTCGAGCGCCAGCGCGGCGGTTTCGGGTTCATGGGCGGACCGGGCGAGGCGCAGATCGAGACCGATCGCCGCCTGATCGCCGAGCGCATCGCCAAGATCGAGCGCGAGCTCGAGGGCGTCAAGCGCACCCGCGCGCTGCACCGCGCGAGCCGCAAGCGGGTGCCGTATCCGATCGTGGCACTGGTCGGCTACACCAATGCGGGCAAGTCGACGCTTTTCAATCGGCTGACGCGGGCGCGCGTCGTCTCCGCCGACATGCTGTTCGCGACGCTCGATCCGACCCTGCGCGCCGTCGACCTGCCGCACGGGACCCGCATGATCCTGTCCGATACGGTCGGATTCATTTCCGATCTGCCCACCATGCTGGTGGCGGCGTTCCGCGCGACCTTGGAAGAGGTGATCGAGGCGGACCTGATCCTGCACGTGCGCGACGTCTCGCACGGCGACACCGAGGCGCAGTCCAAGGACGTCGAGACCGTGCTGCGCGAGCTCGGCATCGCGCCGGAAGACGAGCGCCTCATTGAAGTGTGGAACAAGGTCGACCGGGTCGATGCGGGCGAGCGCGAGCGGCTCGACAATCTCGCGCGCCGCCAGCCGGCCGCGCGCCGGCCGGCCCTGGTCTCGGCGGTGACGGGCGAGGGGACCGATACGCTGATCGAGACGATCGAGGCGCGCCTCGCGCAGCGGCGCATCGTGCTCGATCTCGATCTCGATCCGGGCGACGGGGCAGGGGCGAGCTGGCTTTACCGCAACGCCGAGGTGCTCGAGAAGACGCTGACCGACGATGGCCGGCTCGCCATGACGGTGCGGGTCGATCCCGCCAAGGCCGAGCAGGTGCGGACCAAATTCGCCGGTCCGAGCAAGGCGGGCCCGGCGTAAGCGGCGACCGCTGCCGTCATCGCCCGCGAAAGCGGGCGATCCAGTACTTCGCAGCGGATCGATCTGGATTGCCCGCTTGCGCGGGCAATGACGCAATATGATTAGGACCCGCCCGCACTTTTCTCCGCCACCTTCGCGGCGTCCCACAGCGCGTCCATCTCGGCGAGCGTCGCCTCGCTCGGCGTCCTGCCGCGCGCCGCGAGTGCGCGCTCGATCCAGGCGAAGCGGCGCTCGAATTTCCGGTTGGTCAGCCGCAACGTCGCTTCCGGATCGGCGTCGAGATGGCGCGCGAGATTGACCACGGCGAACATGAGGTCGCCGGCCTCGGCGGCCGCGTCCTTGGTCGCGCCGGCGTCGATCGCCGCTTCGATCTCGTCCGCTTCCTCGCGGATCTTTGCCAGCACCGCCTTGGGATCGTTCCAATCGAAGCCGACCCCGCTCGCTTTCTGCTGCAGCTTCAAGGCGCGCGTGAGCGCGGGGAGGGCGGTCGGCACCCCCGCCAGCGTGCCGGCAGGCTCATCTCCGCCGCGGGCGCGGCGCTCGGCCTTTTCCTCCGCCTTGATCTTCTCCCACAGATGCGTCACCGCCTCGGCCGAAAGGCCGCGCGTCTCGCCGAAAACATGCGGATGGCGGCGGATCAGCTTGCTCGTCAGCGTCTCGACCACGTCGGCGAAATCGAATGCGCCTTGCTCCTGCGCCATGCGGGCGTGAAACACGACCTGAAGCAAAAGATCGCCCAGTTCCTCGCGCAGGTCCGCGAGGTCGTGCCGCGCGATCGCGTCGGCGACCTCGTAGGCCTCCTCGATGGTGTAGGGCGCGATCGTCGCAAAATCCTGCTCGAGGTCCCACGGACAGCCGGTCTTGGGCGTGCGCAGGGCGGCCATGATCTCGAGCAGGCGGGAAATGTCGCGGGAGGGCTTCATGCGGCCGCGAAGCTAGCATGCGCCAGTCATACATAGAACGGGCGAGGGGCAGGCGACCGCGATCCCCCTCGCCCAAATCGCATGGAAGTCCTGTCCGTTAATGCGCCGCGTTAACCGCGCGCGTTAACCCGCGCCCGATCAATGCCCTGACTGGTCGGCCTTGCGGCTCGACTCGAACAGGAACCAGGTGCGCCGCTCGGCCTGGTCGATGAAGTTCTCGAGCAGGCTCGTGGTCGCGACGTCCTCGTACTTGTCCGCGACCTCGTGCGCCTCGCGCATGGCCTTCACGAGCGTCTTGTTGTCGTTCATCAGCTCGCGCAGCATCTCGATCGGGGGCACGAATTTCTCGTTGTTGTCGGCGATGCGCTGCAGCTTGGCGATTTCGCTGATCGAGTGCAGCGTGGTGCCGCCGATCTTGCGCGCGCGCTCGGCGAGGTCATCGGTGGTCTCGAAGATCTGCTCGCCTTGCTCGTCAAGCAGCAGGTGATAGTCGCGGAAATGCGGCCCGCTGACGTGCCAGTGGAAATTCTTGGTCTTGAGATAGAGCGCAAAACTGTCCGCCAGGACGCCTTTGAGCGCCTCGGAAATCTCCGACACGGCGTCCGCGGAAAGATCGGTCGGGGTGTCGAGCGCGTTCCTGCGGTCCGTCTCAACGGGCTTGAGCTTGCTGCTCATGGAATTCTCCTGGCGATATTCTCAGCGTGGGGGCAAGACGTTAACGGCGGCCGGGAGCGAACGGTTCCACATCCTCCCGGAGCCGCCCCGATATCCGATTCGCATAAGACATATTATGGAATATCGCCATATAACCGAGGAAATCTGGCATATTTCGCACCGGCGGCTAGCCGGCGCTCTTGCGGGCAACAATGCGATGGACGGCTCTGCCGGACGACGCACTCATCGCTTCCTCATCGAGCAGGATCGTGGCGCCGGCGGCCGCCAGCGCGCCGGTCACGAGCCGCGCCTCGAACGCCGCATAGAGCCGGCCCCGAGGGTCGCGCCGATCGACGCCCGCGGTGACGCGCCAGCCGAGATAAAGCGTGCCGCCGGGCCGCAGGATGGCCATGAGCCGCGCCACCGCCGGCGCGATCGCGTCGGGCGGCAGATGCATCAGCACGGTCTCGCACAGCACGTTGGCGAAGGCGCCATCGGCGATCCCGGCGAGCTCCGGCAGCGCCGCGCTGCGGAACGCCAGCCCAGGATAGCGCCGGCGGGCCTCGGTCAGCAGACCGAAAGACGGATCGTAGCCGAATGCCGCAAACCCTTGAGTCGTCAGCCAGGCGACCTCGCGGCCGCCGCCGCAGCCGATGTCGGCGGTCAGGCCGGGGGCGAAGTAGCGCGTGAGCAGACCGTAGAGGTCCTCGGGCGCCGGCTGGTCATGCCAGTCGCGCGCATAATCCGCGGCAGCGGCGTCGTAGGCCGCAAGCGTCAGGCGGTCCATGGGCTACAAATCTAATGGCTGGTGAGCCGGATGAAAGGGCCGGCGTTAAGGATTGGCATTAAGGATTTGCGCTAACGATTGTCGAGCGTGACGCGCATGCCGTCGTAGGCCGGCTCGACATGGGCCGGCAGCCGCGCCTTCAGCGCCGCATAGTCGAGGTCGGCATGCATGTTGGTGAGGATGGCGCGCTTCGGCGCGAGGCGGGCGATCCATGCGAGGGCCTGCTCGAGGCTCAGATGGCTCGGATGCGGCCGTTCGCGCAATGCGTCGATGATCCACAGGTCGAGATTTTCGAGCAGCGCCACGCTGTCCGCCGGCAGGTCGATGAGGTCGCTCGAGTAGGCAACCGGACCGAAGCGAAAGCCGAGCGAAGCGATGTCGCCGTGGTCCTGGCGGAAGGGCAGGACCGCGATCGGACCCCCCTCCCCGGCGATCTCGACCGGCGCGCCGGGCGCGATGCGATGCTGGTTGAGGATGGGCGGATAGCCGCTGCCGGGCGGAGTCACGAAGCAATAGTCGAAGCGGTGCGTCAGCACGCGTGCGGTCGCTTCCTCCATGTAGGCGTCGAGCCGGCGGCGCTTGTGGATGAACAAAGCGCGCAGGTCGTCGATGCCGTGCGTGTGGTCGGCATGCTCGTGCGTGTAGAAGACGCCGTCGACCCAATCGACCTGCGCATCGAGAAGCTGCTCGCGCAGATCGGGCGAGGTGTCGACCAGCACCCGCGTGCGCGGGCTGTTGCCGCGCTCGACCAGCAGCGAGCAGCGCCGCCGCCGGTTTTTCGGGTTCGTTGGATCGCAGGCGCCCCAGCCGAGGCCGGGTCGCGGCACGCCGCCCGACGAGCCGCAGCCCAGGATGGTGATCGCAAGGCTCATGCGGCTGCCGCCGCGCTGCGCGGGACCTTGGAAAAGAGGCGAAAGAAATTGTCGGTGGTCTGGCGCGCGATCTCGTCGAACGCGACGCTGCGCGTTTGCGCCAGCACCTTCGCGGTCTCGACCACGTAGGCCGGCTCGTTGCGCTTGCCGCGGAATTTTCCCGGCGCCAGATACGGCGCGTCGGTCTCGACCATGATGCGGTCGGCGGGCAATTCGGCAGCGATTTCGCGCAGCTCGGCGGAGTTCTTGAAGGTCAGGATGCCGGTGAACGAGATCGACAGGCCGAGCGCGATGGCGCGCCGCGCGAGATCGCGGCCGCCCGTATAGCAATGCAGCACGGCCGGGAAGGGCCCCTTCCCGCTCTCCTCCTCGAGGATGCGCGCCACGTCGGCGTCCGCCTCGCGCGCGTGGATCACGAGCGGCAGCCCGCTCTCGCGCGCCGCCGCGATGTGGCGGCGAAAGCCGCGCTCCTGTGCGTCGCGCGGGCTGAAGTCGTAGTGATAGTCGAGCCCCGCCTCCCCGATCGCCACCACCTTGGGATGGCGCGTGCGCGCGATGAGGTCGGCCGTCGTGACGTCCGGCTCCTCATGCGCATGGTGCGGATGGGTGCCGACCGAGCAGAAGACGTCGGGAAAGCGCTCCGCAATGGCGACGAGCCCGTCGTGCCGTGCGACCCGGGTCGAGATCGACACGATCCGCCCGATGTCGGCCGCCCGCGCGCGCGTGACCACGTCGTCGAGCGTGTCGGCGAAGTCGGGAAAATCGAGATGGCAGTGGCTGTCGACCAGCATGGGCTTCAGCTCGGCTTGTCGCCCGCCGGCTCGACGTAGCGGGGAAACACCGGCGCCGGCGCCGGCAGGTGCGCCGCGAAGGGGATGCGCTGCCCTGCCCCGAGCGTCGAGAAATCGCGTGCCTTGGGGTGGATCGCGAGCAGGTCCAACAGTTTGGCGGCGGACTCTGGCATGAAGGGTTGGGCCAGGATGGCGACCTGGCGCAACACCTCGGCGGTCACGTAGAGCACCGTGCCCTGGCGCACCGGATCGGTCTTGGCGAGCGCCCACGGCGCCTCGCCCGCGAAGTAGCGGTTCGCCTCGGCGACCACCGCCCACACGGTGTTGAGCACCTGGTGCAGCGCCTGCGTCTTCATCGCCTCGCGCGCCTTGGCCGCCATCGCGTCGGCCTGGCCGAGGATCGCCTCGTCGTTCGCCGTGAATGCGCCCGGCGCCGGCAGCACGCCGGCGAAATTGCGCGCCACCATGGTGAGCGAGCGCTGCGCCAGGTTGCCGAGATCGTTGGCGAGGTCGGCATTGATGCGGGCGACGATCGCCTCGTGATTGTAGTTGCCATCCTGCCCGAATGGCACCTCGCGCAGGAAAAAGTAGCGCAGCTGGTCGACGCCGTAGGCGTCGGCGAGCGCGAACGGATCGATCACGTTGCCGACCGACTTCGACATCTTCTCGCCGCGGTTGAACAAAAAGCCGTGCGAGAAGATCCGGCGCGGCACCTCGATGCCGGCCGACATCAAAAAAGCCGGCCAGTAGACCGCGTGGAATCGCACGATGTCCTTGCCGATCACATGCAGGTCGGCCGGCCAGTAGCGGCGGAATTTCTCGTTGTCGGTATCCGGGAAACCGACGCCCGTGATGTAGTTGGTGAGCGCGTCGACCCACACATACATCACGTGCTTGGGATCACCCGGCACCGGCACGCCCCACGTGAAGGTGGTGCGCGAAATCGACAGATCCTTGAGCCCGCCGCGCACGAAGCTTGCGACCTCGTTGAGCCGCTCGCGCGGCAGCACGAAGTCGGGCACGCGCGTGTAGAGGTCGAGCAGCTTCTGCTGATAGGCGGCGAGCTTGAAGAAATAGCTCTCCTCCTCGACCCACTCGACCGGCGTGCCCTGCGGCCCGATGCGCTGGCCGCC
>Ga0126371_10006283_pt1 | contig 10560 bp, 7 predicted proteins | sample PanSoiMetaPlot_4_FD_110145 | JGI IMG/M metagenome (GOLD analysis project Ga0126371, IMG submission 110145) | Tropical forest soil microbial communities from Panama - MetaG Plot_4 | ecosystem: Environmental > Terrestrial > Soil > Tropical forest > Bulk soil | place: Panama | collected 2016-02-17
GCGGCGCGATTTCACCATTAACGGCATGATGATGGACCCGGAAACCAACGCCGTGCTCGATCACGTTGGGGGACAAGCCGATCTGCAGGCCCGCCTGGTGCGCGCCATCGGCGACCCGGAGATCCGCTTCCGAGAAGACCATCTCCGGCTGTTGCGAGCGGTCCGGTTTGCGGCACGCCTTCAATTCGAAATCGAGCCGGTCACATTCGCAGCGATTCGTCGCAACCATACCCTGATCCGAACGGTTTCGGCCGAACGCGTGCGCGACGAGCTGATTCGCATTCTGACCGAAGGCGGGGCCCGCCGCGGCTTCGAACTGTTGGACGCCACCGGGCTGCTGGACGACCTTCTGCCCGAAGTGGCGGCTATGAAGGGGGTAGCGCAGCCCCCGGAATTCCATCCTGAAGGCGACGTCTGGGTGCACACGCTGCTGTTGCTGGAGAGACTGGAACACGCGACTCCGTCCCTGGCGCTGGGCGCTCTGCTGCACGATGTCGGTAAGCCTCCCACGTTCCGTGTCGCGGAACGCATCCGTTTCGACGGCCACGTGGAAGCCGGTGTCGAGCTCGCGCGGGGTATCCTGGAGCGCCTGCGCATCTCCCGCAGCGACAGTGAGCAAGTCGAAGCGCTCATCGCGCATCACATGCGATTCAAAGACGCGCCTCGCATGAAGGAGAGCACCCTGAAGCGCTTCCTGCGCCTTCCGAAATTCGAAGAACACCTGGAACTCCACCGGCTCGACTGCCTGGCCGCGCACGGTCAGCTCGACAATTATGAACTGGTGCGCCGCAAACTCGAGGAACTTCCGCAAGAACTGCTCAAGCCGCAGCCATTGCTCAGCGGCGCGGATCTGATCGCCGAAGGCTACACGCCCGGGCCGATCTTCAGCGAGATTCTCCGCACGGTGGAAGACGCCCAATTGGAGGCGCGAGTCAGGAGCCGGGACGAAGCGCTCGCACTCGTGAGACAGGCTTTTCCGCCGCCCGCTTCGCCGCCACAAACACCTGGAGCAACATAGACTCGGTCAACTTGCCCGTCGAGGTGTTCTGCTGGCTCGGGTGATACGAGCTGAGCAGCAGCGGCTGGCCCGGCGCGATTCGAAATAGGCGGTTGTGTCCGAACGCAAAACTGGCGCGGCTGGCAATCACACCGCGGTCCTTGAGAATGGAAAGGTACTGGTCAAACGCAATTTTGCCGAGAGCCACTACGACTTTCAGGTTTGCCAGCATATCCAGCTCGCGTTCCAGGTACGGACGGCAGTTCCGCAATTCTTCCAGACTCGGCTTGTTGTCCGGGGGCGCGCAGCGGGCCGCTGCGGTGATGTAGACATCACCAAGTGTCAGGCCATCGTCGCGAGAGACGCTGGACGGCTGGGAGGCAAAGCCGGTCTGGTAAAGCGCGCGATACAGCCAGTCCCCGGAACGGTCTCCCGTGAACATGCGCCCGGTGCGGTTGGCGCCATGGGCGGCGGGGGCCAGCCCGAGGATCAAAACCCGAGCTTTTGGATCTCCAAAGGCCGGAACGGGCTTCCCCCAGTACTCCCAATCCCGATAGGCGCGGCGCTTGACGGCTGCCGTCTGGACGCAATGTTCGCGAAGCCTGGGGCAGAGCTGACAACTCCGGATTTCTTCCTGCAACTGAATTAATTGGTGATCCATCAGCCCTCTTCATCGTACCCGCACCAAGTCTGGATATGTACGAAAACCACATCTCAGCCGATGAAAGATACAGGAACTATTGGACCAGAACCGGGTGTGTGCATGGTAAGATTAGACAGGTTCAGCGGCTCCGGCTGAACCAGGAGTTAGGGCTCTGGCATACTTCTTCAGGCGTCCATCCTTCCGCGCGGATAACGGGCACATGACACGATCATCCCTCTCTCCGCTTGTTCGGACCTTGACTTGGGTTCTGGTGGCTTTTCTTTTCTGCGGCTCTGCGAGCGCCACGGTTACCAAGAAGAAGCGCCGGAACGCGATAGCTCGGCGGGCTGTCGCCGGTCCCAGCGTGACCCCGCTCGGCTTGGTCCGGGGAGGTCCCTGGACGGAGCCAACCTATGCTGATTCCACCAATGGGGATAACGTCGACGGCGAAGATCTCGACGTGCGTCGTGCAGCGGTCGGGGCTTTGGGGGCCTACAACGGATCGGTGGTGGTAGTCGATCCTTCCAATGGCCGCGTGTTGAGCATGGTGAACCAGAAGGTGGCGCTGGGATCGGGATTCCAGCCCTGTTCGACCATCAAGGTCTCTGTGGCGTTGTCGGCCTTGAGCGAAAAGATTATTGAGCCACAGGCCAAATTGAAGCTCAACGGAATGCGCATGGATCTGACTTACGCGCTGGCACATTCTAACAATTACTTCTTTGCGGCTCTTGGCCAGAAGCTCGGGTTCGAAAAAGTGGCGTATTACGCGCATCTGTTCGGGTACGGGGAGAAAGCCGGCCTGAACATCGCGGGCGAGGGGCCAGGGCATTACCCGTCAGAACCGCCGCGCAATGGCGGCGTGGGCATGCTGACCAGTTTTGGCGAAGAAATCTCGCAGACGCCGCTACAATTCGCAGCTCTGATGAGCGCGGTGGCGAACGGCGGGACGCTGTACTACCTGCAGTATCCGAAGAACCAGGAGGAAGTCGCCAGTTTTGCCCCGCGGGTGAAGCGACAACTGGATATTCAGGATCTGATTTCGGGCATTACCCCCGGATTACGCGGTGCGGTGGAATTCGGCACTGCGCATCGGGCACGCCAAGACGAGCTGATTGCCGGCAAAACGGGCACCTGCAGTTCGGATCACACGCATCTGGGATGGTTCGGGTCCTATACCGATGTGGGCGGCCGGAAACTGGTCGCGGTGGTGTTGTTGACAGGCGGGCGGCCAGCGATCGGCGCTCTGGCCGCGGGCATTGCCGGCGATCTCTATCGGCAACTGGGACAAGTCGATTATTTTGGCCGGACTCCGCAGATCACTCCGGCGACGCTGTTGCCCAATTCGCTGCTGCGGTGATTTACGAGCCGGCGGCGCGGATATTCTCACCGAGACAGAGAAACACTTCGCGGTAGAACTCCGGATGGGCTCTCCAGGTCTGGGCGGTAATGAGCTTCCCGTCACGGACGGCTGGCTTGGAGACAAATGTCCCGCCACCGCGTTCCACCTCGATTTGCACGTGCGGATGGCCGGTCAGCGTCCGGCCGGTCGTGATACCTGCGGCGGTCAGCAACTGAATACCGTGGCCGATCGCGCAGATGCACTTGTTCTGGCGCGCGAATTCCTGGACCAGGGACAGGACGCTGGCATCATTGCGCAGATATTCGGGAGCGCGGCCGCCTACCACCACGAGCGCGGCAAATTCCTTGGCGGCCACCGCGGTGATCGCGACGTCGGCTTCCATCAGGTGGCCGGGGCGCTCGGTGTAAGTCGACCAGCCGGGCTCGCGATCGTGGATCATCAGGTGGAGCGGCCGACGCGAGGGAGCGGCGACCACCGGCTCCCATCGCTCCTCGAGAAACCGCTGGTAGGCGTACAGAGCCTCATAGCTGTCCCCGCCGTCCCCGGTCAAAATGAGGATTTTCCGGCTCATACGCTAACTTGCCTGACAGGATACCACCGGGCTTGGCTGAGTGCTCTGCCACAATAGCCGGAATGCCAGGGATTTCCGTCGATGTGTTGGTGATCGGCGCCGGAGCGGCGGGCTTGATGTGCGCCATCGAGGCAGGCAAGCGCGGCCGCCGCGTGGTGGTGGTGGAGCATAGCCCGCAAATCGGGCGTAAGATTCTGATCTCGGGCGGCGGGCGGTGCAACTTCACGAACCTGCATACGCGCCCGGAAAATTTTCTCTCGACGAACCCGCACTTCGCCAAATCGGCCCTGGCGCGATACGAGCCGGAAGACTTCCTGCAGTTGGTCCGCAAGCACCACATCCCGTATCACGAAAAAAAGATGGGGCAGTTGTTTTGCGATCGATCGGCGCGCGATATCACGGGCATGCTGGAAGCGGAGTGCGCGGCCGCCCGAGTGCGGATCGAGACCGGCTGCCGTCTGGAGCGGGTGCACCACGATGGGCGGTTCCACGCCGGGAGTTTCGATGCCGAATCTCTGGTCATTGCGACGGGCGGTTTGTCGGTGCCCAAGACCGGCGCAACCTCGTTTGGCTACGACGTGGCGCGCCAGTTCGGGCTGCCAGTCCGGCCCTGCCGCCCGGCCCTGGTGCCGCTGACCTTCGGGCCCGAGGAGTTGCGACAATTCGGCGACCTGGCAGGTGTATCGCTTCCGGTGGAGGCCCGCGCCGGTGGCGCAGCATTTCGGGAGAAGATGCTGGTTACCCATCGCGGCCTGAGCGGACCGGCCATCCTGCAGGCATCGTCCTATTGGGACCCCGGCACGGAGATGACTATCGATCTCCTGCCCGGGACCGATGTAGAGACTACACTGCGGGAGCGCCGAGCCGAGGCACGCGCGGTCCTGACGGCCTTGCTGCCGCAACGATTCGCCTCGCGATGGCTTGAACTTCACGGATCCCCCAAAGCCGGGAGTCCTTGGAGCGATCGGGAAATCCAGGCTATTTCGGACGCGCTGCACCATTGGAAGGTGCGGCCAGCCGGCACGGAGGGATACGCCAAGGCGGAAGTCACAGCAGGCGGTGTGGATACAGGCGAATTATCTTCGCAGACTTTCGAAGCCAAGAGAGTTTCGGGACTATTTTTTATCGGCGAAGTGGTCGATGTCACCGGGCAATTGGGAGGGTTTAATTTCCAGTGGGCTTGGGCGTCGGGGTTTGCGGCGGGACAGGTGGCGTAGATTCGTTGGGGGCTGGTTCAGCCGGCGTCAGGGTTCTCCGGAGGGGCTGGGGACCGGCTAACTCGGCTTGCTTACGGACCGCCTCGCGCTGGATGGCGGAAGCGGCGCGCTGCTTGTCGAGCGCGGCCTGCATGGCGTCACTTTGGGCCCACGCGCTCCAGGCGATGCACACGAGGAGATACCGCATCGATCGGTAGATCGGCAGGAATCGCGGAAACCTGCAGGGTGGAGGCGCAGAGAAGGATCAGGGCGATCCACGCCAAGTCGGCCAGGAGTAAATGGACTATCTGCATCCAGATCGGAGCGAGCAGCACCAGGTTGAGTGCACCTGCCGTGACCTGCATCGCTACCAAGCCCAGCAGAGTCCAGCCGCGATACAGAACCGCATAGAATGCGAGGCAGGCCGCGGTGACGACCGCCAGCATGGGGTGAAGCAGGCGCAAGCGTAGAAAAATGCTGGCCGCGGGATCGAGATCCTGGCGAAAACCTTCGGCCAGCGAACGGGCCGGAAACAAAGTATCGCCGAGAGCGGCGATGACACCACTCATTGCGAGAAGGACGAACAGGAGAATGCCGGGTACAGCGAGCCAGGCCGCGCGACCACGCCAACTCAGGTGGCCGCCTTCCCTGGCCCACCAGACCGTGAGCGTGAGGCAGGCCAGCAGCGTAAGTGTGTTAATGAGGTGGCCGGAAAGCGAATAAGCGCGTCCGACCGAGGCATTCCGCGCGACGTGTTCGAGCTTGACCAAAGCAGCGCCGATTAACGCTTCGCTGGCAAGGAAGATGGCGGAAAGAGTGGCACCGAGACGGACGGGATGTCGCCGCGGAAACGCGCGGAAGGCCCAGATTGCCAGAAAGCCGACCAGCACGACATCGAGGCCGCTCATGGCGCGGTGTGTGAACTCGATCAGAGTGTGGACAGCGGGAGCCTGCGGCACGACCAGGCCGTTGCACAACGGCCAATGATTGCCACATCCGGCCCCCGAACCGGAGGCACGCACATAGGCGCCCCACAGAACGACGAGCAGGTTGTAACCAAGGACCACACCTGCAAAGCGGGGGAAGAATCTGGACATCGGATCGATGCTCTTATTGTAATCGGCGGCAGGCTGAGAAACCGGCGCTTAGCCCACCAATTCGGCGGGGTTGGTGGTGCGCATCTCAAGCCATCCTTGTTGAGGGACGGCGTCTACCGGCAAACCGCCCTGCCAGAGTGACATCTGAAAGCGAAGACCGCTGCCTACGGGCAGGCCGAGGGCCGCCAACGAGAAACGCACCTCGAAGACGTGACCGAGCGCGCACTCCACCGCGTTGGGCGCAGAAAGGGCGAGTTGCGTGCCCGTGATCCGCGCGGACCCAAGCGAGAACTGGAACACCGCCCGGCTGGGCGCCTTGCCGTCGTTCGGTTGGAGGGTAACGCGCGCCTCCACGCCATCGAGTTCACGCTCCGTGCCCGGAGAAAAGTCAAGGCGCAGGTAGAAGCCGGCGCCGTCGGTGCCGAACTGCATCTCCTGAACCAGAAATTTCCTGCCGTGCATGGAACCGGAGCGCGCGTCCACGCGGTACATGCCGGCGCCGATCCACTCGAAATAAGAAGTCACCTCTCCATCGATCACGGGAGTGATAGGTCCGGTTGATTCGACCTGCACGGCGGGCACGGTGACGCGCAGGATCGGGCGCGACAGCTCCTCGGGCGGCGCGAGGTTCAGAAACTGGTACACATTGGCCAAGTGGCTGCGATAGAGCTGATCGAATTCGATGCGGTTCGCCGAGTCATGCTCCGGGCCGTACCACCAACACCAGTCGCTGCCCTCGGCAATCAGGATTTCTTCGAAGGCGAGGCGACGCCGGTCTTCGGGGACGCCGTTGGTGGAATCAAAGGTCTGGCGCGCTCGCAAAAGCTGTAACCACGCCTGATTATCTTCCTCCGCGCCAATCCACACATCGAAATTCGCATTGATCCAGGAGCCGGGAAAGATGCGGTCCAGGGGCTCGGGCTCCATCAGGCGGAGACCTTCGCTGACGGTGACGGCCTTCAGGCGTGGATCGTCGGAAATCCGGCGGTACAGCTCGCACAAAAACGGCCGGCCGTTGCCATAGTAATATTCCCAGGCGTTCTCGCCGTCGAGAATGATCGGCACCAGGGCATCGCGCCCGGCATTGAGAATGCCGGCACAGTTTTCGCGAATCCGGTTGAGGAAATCGTCGGCGGCCGCGCCCGCATCCATCTTCGAATACACGAAGCCAATCAGGTCGCTCATGTAGTGATCTCGGAAGATCATGCTGAGCTGGCGATTTTGCTGGCGCCAGCGGTAAGGCCGGTACAAACCGTCGACAGCCACCGCGCGGCCGAGCGTGCGGTTCAGCACGCCGCTGTCGGTGGCGGCCCACTGGAATCCCAGGTCGGCGGCGAGCGACAAGGCCTCGTCGGAAACCGATCCCTCCGACGGCCAGAGCCCGACCGGGGCCACGCCGAAATGTGTCCCGACATATTCCCGGGCCAGCGCGAGCTGCTTTCGCGCATCGTCAGGATAGCGAAAGCGGGGCGGCAGCGGCACATGGGGATGGGCAACGCCGCCGATATCGGAATCGCAGATGAGCGGCAGGATCGGGTGATAGTAAGGCGTGGTGGAAATCTCAATCTGACCAGTGGCGGCCAGCTTCTGATATTCCGGCACTACTTTGCCGACGATCTCCTTCTGCTTTTCACCCATTTGCACTTGATCGGCCAGAGTGAAGTGGCGGCCCCGCTCGATCCACTCGCGCACTTGCGGATCGCGCGCCTGAAACTCTTCGTCGAACCAAGCAAGCTGCGACCACATCTGCAGATCGCGAAATTCCTGCACGCCTAGCATGCTATGTGAAGTCGAGCCTTTTTGGGCCTGCCAGGTGGTGAACAGTTCACCGTAGCGCGGATAGCGATAGATCATGCGCTGCGGATCGGAGTAGAATGAATGTCGCAGCAGGAAGGCGCGATCGTCATCCGTCAGGTCTTCCGCGGGCTTGAGGGCCATCTGGAGGAACGGATCGGCAGCTTGCCCTGCGGCGTACTCCAGCACCTGCGCCATCATCGACGGCACGAGGTTGAACGTCTGGCGAACCCTGGGAAATTCCTCCAGCAGCCGCACCATCCCGTAGTAGTCTTTGAGCGCATGCATGCGGGTCCAGGGCAGCTTGTATTCGCCCGTGGTCAGGTCCTTGTAATAAGGCTGATGCATGTGCCAGAGAAAACAGAGATAGGCTTGCGGCATTGAACTCTCAGCGGGAAAAATAGCTGCGGACCGGCGGGGGCGCCGAGCTCTGGCGAATGGCAAGCCAGAGAATCGCGTTCAGCTCGTCGTCATCCGCTTCGTCGGCATTGTTGAAATTCATGCGTAAGGAAGCCCGGGCGCCGGGACCGTTCGCCGGATTGCGTTGATCGAGCGGAGTGCGCGGTTTCTCGGCGGTATATGGCGCGGCATTGGCAGCGCTCTGAAACACGGACGTCATCGGGCGTGCGCCCGCATCGAAATGCGTCATCGGCCGCAAGCCAAGTAAGAATTCCATGGTGCGCAGCATCGAGGTGCTGTTATAGAGCGTGCTGTCCACGATGTGACGTTTGACAAAGGGCGATATGACAAACGCCGGCGAACGGTGTGAATCGATATGGTCAGGGCCATTCTGGGCGTCGTCCTCCAACACGAAGAGCGCGGTGCTGCCCCAGAACCTCGAACGGCTCACTCCTTCCACGATCATCCCCAGGGCCGCGTCATTGTCGGCGACAGCCGAGAGGGGCGCAATGGCGCCCGGCTTGGTTCCGGACGTGTGATCATTGCCGAGCCGCATAATGATCAGTCGCGGCATGCTCCCAGATTTCTCATAATCTGCCAGCTCGTTGAGAAACGTCTTCGCGCGCTCCACGTCGGGGTAGTCGGTGTCAAAACTCCGGAAGAACCGGCTCGTGTACCTGGCCAGCACGGGATCGAGCACGCGCTGCACCTGTTCGGCCCCAAGAGGCGCGTTCGGTTTGTTGTCGACGAAGTAGCCGAAGTTGCGGAGTGTGACTCCCGCAGCCGCTGCGTTGGTCCACAGATATCCGGCCGGCGGCGTTGCGGTTGGCTCCTGCCCTTCGAAGTCGTAGAGCTTCCGCCGGCCTGCATATTGACTCGGCCAAAGCTTGACCACGTAATCGTTCGCGATCGCTGCCGTCGACCAGTGGTGTCCTTCCGCGCTGACATCTGCGTTGACATAAAAATTGTCCAGCAGTGCGAATTCGCGCGCCAGCTTGTGGTGATTGGGCGTGACATTCTCACCAAACAGCACCAGCGACGGATCGCCGTTGCCTTCCTTCATGTCGCCCAACACCTGGTCGTAGGTGCGATTCTCTTTAACGATATAGATGACATGCTCGATCGCAGGCAGCGGGCTGGTGTCATCCAGCCGGGCATCGGAATACGGGGTGTTGCCAATCGTAGTCTTGGTCCAGGCGGCAAGCTGCTCGGCGGTGAACGGATCGATCCAGGAAGCGGTACCGGTTTGGATGCGCGCCACATACCCCGGGCCATCGCTCTTCGCGCTCTTGGTCGGATTCGGCCCGTTCGGATTGGGGAACGAGCGCACGCCTTTGCCGTTCAGAATCACAACTGTCCCGTTGGGAAGGATACGTACGGCAGTGGGATACCAACCGGCGGGTATGAAACCTTCCACGCGGCTGCGGTCTTGCGACACATCCAACACAGCAGTAGCGTTGGCGTCCGAGCATGCCACGTACAAGCGCTTGCCATCCGGGCTCAGCGCCAATCCCGAAGGCGTCATGCCGAGCGGCTGGCGCGGCGTCATTGACACGTTGATGCTTTCCACCAAGCTCAGTTCCTTACCTTCAGTGATTCCGACGGCGTAGACGTTATTGGTGTTGGCGGCCGCTACAAACAGGCGCGCGCTGTACGGCGGCGCTTCCTCGGCGGATTCGGGCGTACCCTTGCGAAACACGATGTCGGTGGGGTGAGCCCCGATGCGCACGGTGGCGAGCACACTGCCGGTCGCGGTGTCGTAATGGCCGAGCGAGCCATCAGTCCAATGCGTCACGAAGAACGATTTGCCGTCGGGATGAAACAGAACGCGATACGGCCTGCGTCCGGTCTTGATGCGGTCGATAACCATTCCCGACTGCGGATTGATGACAGCGATCGAATCGCGATACAGATCGGCGGCGTAAAGCAAGCGGCCGTCGGGGGAAAACGTGACGTCGCCGATAAAATCGCGGTCGGTTCGCTTATCCGGCGGTACTACCGCAAACGTGCGCCCCGGCTGCAGAATGCCCGCCGCGAATGTGAATTCAAACACGGCCGCGCTGGAGGCACCGCCGACGTATACGCGGTCCCCGCGCGGAGAAAACGTCAGGCCGAGCCAGCCGTCGGCCAATGGAACGGATGCCGTAACGCGGCCGGAAGCCACCTCGATCACGCTGATGGAGGGAGGTCTGAATCCGCCATTCAGCACCAGCATATATTTGCCGTCGGGCGACAAGGCCGAGGACATCGGCAAGGTATCGAGAGGAATCTGCCGGCCGGCCGGATCCAGCCGCCAGCCGCTATTCAATAGGAATTTTCCATCGGGGAGCGGGCCGACCTGTTCCCTCGGCTGCGGTTGCGAACCGAGACACGCCGCCAATAGGATGACAGCAAAGAGAGAAAGCCACTTCTTCATGCCGCCTTTTATTGTAACGGCATGCATCCGATTCCAGCCCGACAACGTCTAATCGAGTGGATTCGGAGGGGAGAGATGAGACATTTA
>Ga0126371_10006284_pt1 | contig 10560 bp, 10 predicted proteins | sample PanSoiMetaPlot_4_FD_110145 | JGI IMG/M metagenome (GOLD analysis project Ga0126371, IMG submission 110145) | Tropical forest soil microbial communities from Panama - MetaG Plot_4 | ecosystem: Environmental > Terrestrial > Soil > Tropical forest > Bulk soil | place: Panama | collected 2016-02-17
CCCGTCAGCAGTCAGCAGCAGCGAGTGCGTGCCTTCGGCGGGCCAGCCGACGTCGGTGACTGTGCTCTGGCTGAGGCTGCCCGCCGATGACGTCCAGGACTGGGTGCCGGGAGCCGTGTAGGGCGGGTTCACGCTGGTGACAGTGCTGCCGTCGATATTGCTGACAGCGCTGGGGGTGTAGTAGACGTTGGTGAACCCGGCGAAGGTCTCGAACCTGGTGACCTTGAAGACCGTGGCGCCGTTGGCTGAGGAAGTGAAGGTGTCCCCCAGCTTGATCTGCTCGGCGGGGACCTGGCCGACCGTGAAGTACTGCGCGAGCGGGGTGCCGGACGGGACATTGAGAGTCCAGCCCTCGAATCCCCAGTGATCCGCGGTCTCATTGAACTCGATGGCGTTGTCGAGGGCCTCCTCGGCGGCCAGGCGGATGAACCTGTCCACCGACATCTCGTTCTGATGGCCGTCGAGCGCCTTCGCCAGCTGCAGGAGCGGGATCAGTGCGTACTGGACGCTGATGTGACCCATCGCGGTCTTGGTGATGTCCCCGTTCGGCCCGGCGATTACCTCGGTCACGTTGCCGACGGTCGCACTGCTCTGCGTGCCCGTCGCCGAGCCGATCAGCGTGTCCTGCCCTGGCTGCAGAGCCCGCAGGGCCCAGGCCACACTGGTGCCCGACTGCACCAGTTCTATGGACACCATGGCGGTGACACCGTCGCCGATGGTGATGGTTGAGGAGGTGAACTGCAGCACCGCTGAGTTGTTGTAGACCTTCAGTTCGATCTTGCCGCCCGTGACATACACGACGTCCAGCTGGTGCATGACAGTGCTGCCGGTGAGAGCCCGCAGCAGCACCTTGCCGTTGGCGCCGCCGTGCGCGGGCGCCAGGGTGACGAACCGGACGACGTTGGCGGGCGGCCCGGCGGGAGGTGTGTAGATGAACTCGTACTTCGCGGCTGCACCAGCGCCGCCGGGCTGGGCATTGACGCCGCCGCCGCCGCCGCCGGACCCCGGAAGGTTCCCGGCCGCTCCGGGCGTGGCCAGGTTGCCGCCCGCACCGCCGGCCGCACCTCCGCCGGAGCCCGCAGTGCCCGCGGCGCCGCCCGTGACACCGGAGTTAGAGCCGCCGGCGCCGCCTGCGCCAGAGCTGCCTCCAGATCCGCCGCCCCCGGAGCCGGCCTGGTGCCCGCTGGACGTGCCGCCTGTCCCGCCGTCATGGTGCACGGTGTTGCTGGAGCCCGTTCCCCCGGCCCCGCCCGAACCGCCGAGCACCCCGCCGTCGTCGCCGTTATGCCCGGCATGAGCCGTGATGGTGGTGGCACCGAGGGTGATGGTCGAGTCGAGTTCGGAGTTTCCGGCTCCGACCGTGAACGTGTAGCCCTGACCCTGGACGACGGTCAGCGTCGATTCCTGGGCGTACTCGCCGCCGCCGCCGCCGTGACCGCCCGGTCCGCCGTTAACGGACAGGTCGCCCTTGCCGCCCTTCCCGCCCGGACCCCAGACCTTCATGGTCGTCAGGCTGCTGACCGGGGCGATCCAGGTGTAGGTGCCAGGGGTGGTGTAGATGTCATCGCCGCTGGCGCTGTAGGACCCGGTCAGCCCGTCCCAGATGGAGCGGTTCATCACGCCGATCGGCTCCGAGCCGTTGAATCCGCTGACCGCCTTCCACAGCGGTGTCCCCGTGACGGTCATGCTGGGTCCGACCGTCGGCTGCCCGATATTGCCGCTGCCGAGCGTGCCGGTGTCGGTGTCCTCCTCGCACGGCCAGTAGGCGATCGGGGTGAACGATCCGGACAGGGAGGCGTAATACCGGGTCAGGGCGCTCCCCTGATCGGCGCCGGTATTTACCTGACGGAGCGGGCCGCTGGCGGTCACCTGAACATAGACATCCCTGCCGCTGATGTCGCTTTGCGGAGGCCATTCCGGTACTATTCCCCAGAATCGGTAGCCGTTATAACTATTGCCGCTGGAGGAGGTCGCGAACAGGCCGATTCTGATCTGGACGTTCCGCTGCAGATAGGGGTAATAGGCACCGGAGATAAAGCCCGCGGTGAACCGTCCGTCGCGATTATTCAGCGTAAAGGTAGCCGTCGCCGGCTGTGGTTTGTCGCTCCAGTTAACCTTGCCGCCAGTTATCTGAATAGGGTCGCGCTGATAGATGTACGCGCTTATATCAGTCCAGACGTCGTTCAGCAGCAGCTCGATAGTCAGCGTCAGCGGGAACATGCTGGCCATCGGGCTTAGCCTCGCCCTGTCCCGAAAGCCAGCTGAACCGAGCCCGCGCCCTTCACGCTGACGGCCTTGCACAGCCATGAGGTCATGAATCTGTCGAAGTCCGATGAGCCGGTAGACCGGATCTCCAGCACGACCTTCTGCGGGCCGTGGGCTCCGGCACGGCGCGCGCTGGCCGGCCCGATGGTCACCCGCTCGGGCCCGCTCTCGCCGACGCCGATCAGGGTCGGCCGCCGCACGATCATGTCAGCTCCGCCGCCGTACCAGCCCTGCGCCAGCTCGTGGGCCCAGGCCCTGGCAGGCGTCCCGTACCTGCCGCTGATGTAGGACTCGCCCCAGGCGATCTGCGCGTCAGCGTGACTGCCGCCCGCGGCCTGCCCGGCGAACGGGTACTTCGTCGGGGGGAGTGCCTGCGCGATCCCGTACGCTCCCGACGCGCGGTTGCGGGCGAACCTGTTCCACCCCGACTCGCGGGTCCACAGCGCGCCGAGCGGGAGGATCTGCCAGCCCGGCCAGGCGTACTGGTGGAACAGGGACTGCGCGTACTTCTCCAGAACGTACTGCGCGCCGCCCGTCGGGCCGGCCGGGTAACCGCCGTCGGTCGCGGCAGTCCTGGCAGCCAGCGCGCCCGCGATCTTCCTGACGTACAGGTTGGCCGCGGCCGAGTCGTACTGGCCGGCCATGATCTTCGCGTGATCGGCCATCCACACCAGGTCAGCGCCGGGGGTGCCGTGCGCGTACATGGGCATGACGGCCTCGCCGCCGCCGAACCGGACCAGCTCGGGGCCCTTCTCGCCGACGACGCCCCAGCCCTTCTTGGCCCCGCCTGCCTTCGTGCCTCCGGCATAGGCGCTGATGTCCACCCGGCGCAGGATAATGTCAGCGGCCGACGGTCCGCCGGCCTGCAGGTGGATGGTGCCCCGGCCGCCGATGTGCAGCGTGGTGGTCGCGTTCTTGGGGACGTTGTTGAGCCCCTCGGTCAGCCCGTTTACCAGCTTGGTTGCCTGCTGGGCCGAGAGCCCGGTCTTTTCGTAGTCCTGGATCAGCTGGGCCCGGGCGGACTTGGCGGCGTCCGACTGCGAGCCGTTGCTCGCGATGGCGTCGGTGTACCGCTTCAGGTCCGGGGTGACGTGCGCCGAGAGCATCAGGTCCTGGATGAACATCGTCTGAGTCAGCTGGGTGATCGTGCCGCCCAGCTTGGCCGCGTTGACCGTGGACTGCGCGACGATCGACATGAAGCCGGCCTGCGATCCTGAGTTGCGCTTCACCCAGGTGTTCAGGTTCTGGAAGCTGACAGTTCCCGGGCCGATCGCGTTGTTGATCAGGCTGATGATCACGGCCTCGGCAGTCCGGTTGCCGCCGACGTACTTCAGCATCTGCTGGGCCTCGTCCGCGACGACCGTGGTCAGCTGCTTGGTCCCGATCAGCTGCATCTCCAGGCTGTCGATGAGCTGCTGGGCGGCCGGCACAGCGTCGTTATAGAAGTTGTTGGCCAGGTTCACTGACTGCGCGTTCAGCTTGTCCAGGCTGGCCCCGGCGACCTTCGCGGCGTTCGCCAGTCCCGGCGGCGTCGCCAGCTTGGCGCTCGTGCCGGTGATGGCCTGGTTAAAGGCCAGGAACGCCTGCTCGCCGCCGAGGATTACCCCGGTGAGGCCATCCTGACCCTGGATGACCTTCCGCATATCGACGTCCATGCTGCCGAGCATGTTGTTGGTCGTGTCGCCCGCGTAGTTGAGGGCGTTCATCGCCGCCCCGGTGCGGCCGACACCGAGCGCCATGGCCTTGAACTGATCAACCTCGGCCTGGACCTCGATGAGCAGCGACGCCATCTGGGACTTGGTCGCGCCGATTACCTGGTTCGAGGTGATCCCGGCGGCCACGAGCAGCCCTACGTTACCGTGCGCAGCGGCCAGGAGCTGGTTGTAGTTGTGCTGGTAGCCCGCGATCGTGCCCAGCTCGCTCTGGTAGCCGGCGACGACAGCGCTCTGGTTCCTGTACGCATCGGTGAGCTGCTTGGTGGCCAGCCCGGTGTGCACGTTCACGCCGACCTGGTACTCCTGCGCCTTCGCCAGCCCCGCCTGCGCCACGCGCAGGTGGTCGAGGGTGTTCGACATCTGCTGCGCGAGGCTGATGCTGAGGCTGCTGATCGGGGCGTTGCTGAGCGCCGCCTTCACTCCGGCGTCGTAGTCAGCGGTGGCCTGGTTGGCCCGGGTGAGCCAGTAGACCAGCCCGGCGATAGCGGCAGCTGCAGCGGTGATGGCGAGCACCGGCAGGAGCGCTGTCAGTGCCGTCATCGCACCTTCGAGCGTGAGTGCACCGGCCGCGGCGATGTCCTCGGACGCGCCGAAGGTGATCATCTCGCCCGCGAGCAGCCCGATGCCGCCGATCGCCTGCCGGAGCCCGTTGCCGAACAGGGCCGCGTCAAAGAAGGTGGCGCTGGAGCTGGCCAGGCCGAACTTCGCGGCGAGGCCGACCAGCGCGTTGCCGACCAGGATGAACGCAGTGGCCGCCAGGCCGCCGTACAGGATCGCACCGTGGAACCACAGGCCCGCGGAGATCAGCCACTGGACCAGGCCAGATCCGGTGACGTTCTCGATACCGTGCGTCACGGCATCGAGAACTCCCAGCAGTTTCTCTGCGTAGCCCGGCATGGTCTTCAGTAGGTTGCCGACGATGCCGAAGATGTTGCCGATGACGTCGCCGATCTTGGCGAGGTCCTGCGGCCCCCGGCTCAGGAACTGGCCCACCCCGCCGGATACCAGCGCCGCCGCGGCCCGCGCGCCGAGCACGTCCAGGGCCTTTCCTGCATCGGCTGCGATCTTGGAGAACTCGCCGGCCTTCGCGTTCATGACGACCAGCGCCTGGCCGAACAGCTGGTAGACCTCGGGCTTGACCGCATCCCCGAGACTCTTCATCGAGTTCGTCAGGGGGTAGATGCTCTTGTTCAGCGCGTTGCTGGCTGTCCAGATGTTGGTCATCTGGACATAGATGTGCTGGGCGGTCGGGGCAGCAGCAGCGCCGAAGGCAATGAACGCGACCGTCGCCGGGATCAGCACCGCGATCGTCTCGATCACCGCGTCGGTGAGGATGTGCCAGATGCCCACGGCACCTAGCAGCGGGATGCCTGCGGCCCTGAACGCCCCGCCGAAGAGTGTGACCTTGTTGGTCAGGAACCCCCACCGGCCGGCAGCTCTGTTCGCCGCGTCGGCCACGGGCGCGACGACCTTCGCCGCCTCGGCCATCGCGATGTTGTTGGCGATGTTCGCCGCGTAGGCGTACTTGGCCGCATCCCCGGCGTTGCGCGAGGCCGCCGCCAGCTTCAGCAGCGCGTTCGCGTCCGCGGTAGCCGCTGCCGCCTGGTCGGTGAGGTTGCCGCCGCCCGCGACTACCGGCGCACCGGCACCGCCGGTCATTGTCTCGGCGACGTGCACGGTAACTCCGCCGAGGGCGGCCTGCAGGGCGGCTCTGGCTGCCACGGCCTCGGCGCTCAGGTCCGCCGCGTTCAGGCCGACGCCGACGTTGACGCCGGTCAGCTCTCTCTGCAGGGCTGTGCGCAGGGCCGCGGCCTGCTCCAGGATCTGACCTGGCGCCAGGCTGGTACCGATGAAGTCCGTCAGGTGACCCTGCTGCAGCAGCCGGCGCAGCAGCTGGATCTGGTACTGCACCTTGCCGATCGGCAGCGAGTAGTCCAGGAAGTCAGACAGGCCCGTCTGGGCCATGCGCTGCTTGATCAGCCGGATCTGGGCGTCGATCGCCCCGAGATCCGACTCGACATCGAGCTTGATCGGGATTTTCCCGGCCTTGCCCCCGAGCGCGGACGCCAGTGCAGTCTTCACCGTGGCAGCGAATCCGCTGACATCGGGTGTGATCTTGACCTTGACCTCGGCCTTGATCCCCGACAGCGCAGCCTTGATCTTCGCCTCAGTCTCAGCCCGGAACCCTGTGGTGTCCGGCCGGATCTGGACGAAGGCCTCGGCCAGCGCGTAGTCGGTCATCAGCCTGGCGGCGCCGAGCCGTTAGCTGCCGGAACCGCAGCCTTCTCCTGGCGGGCGGTGACGATCTGCGCGGCCTGCGTCACCAGGTCCAGGAGTTCGGCGAGGTCGTCGGCCTTCTTGGCGATCATGTCGCGCTCAAACCGGCCCCAGTCCTCGGGGTCGATGACGTTCTCCAGGGTGGCGTGCACCGCGGCCAGGCCGCGCATGTCCCCGAGATTGATCCCCTCAGCCGCCGCCCTGGCCAGCATCATCTGCGGCCAGACGCCGATCTTCTCGGCGACCTTGTACTTCTCGCCCAGATAGCTGACAGTTTCCTGAGCCTTTGGAGCGGTGCGCGTGCGGGTGCTGCTGGGTGTGGTTCTCCTGGTGTTGGACATCGCGACCGCCCTGGATTATGCCGGAGGCGGACGCGGTGCCTTGCGCGCGTCCCGAGTTCAACCCGCAGAGCGGGGAACGAAGCTGAGGTCATACTAGACCATGGCCGTGCAGCTCGTCTGCGGCCACGGTGGCTGGCGCCGTCCCGTGGTCATTCTCCGCTACGAAGGTCCGCTCCCAGTGCCGCAGGGCTACTCGCCGCGCGGCCGGGGTGCCACGTTCGAGTTGCGCTGCAGCTACTGCGGATTCGCTCCGAGACCCGGTGACGAGGGCCTGCGCGCGTTGCTGACGCTGGCCGCGGCCTCTCCTGCCGCGACGCTGGACATCAGCGCAGGGTATAGACGCTCCCGTCCACGGTAGTCATCAGCGCCGTTACCAGGAACGGCCGCAGGTAGTGCAGCTGCCGTGCCGGCGGGTCCAGGAACCTGCCGTACCACAGCGCGCCCACATTCCAGTACCTGCCTCCGCTGTCGGTGCCGTCCCAGCTGACCACCGATGCCTTCAGCCGGCCGGGCACGCCCACATAGCCGCGCTTCGCCCACCTGGGAATCGGAGTGTGGCGCACGCGGACCGGGGCCAGCTCCTCTGCCCGGGCGTGCACATCGTCAGCGATATGCGGCATCAGGAACTCCTCGACAGCGGTCAGGAACTGGTCCGCCTCGCCGTCGTTCCATTCGATCCGGATGTCCGTCATGCCCGCTCAGCCACCTCGATGCTCATGCCGGGCTCCAGGATCATCAGCTCCACGCCCGGCGGCAGCTTGGTCCTGATGATGGCGCCGACCTGGTGGTACTGCTCCTCTGACAGCTTGTCCGGTACATGCAGCACGAGGATGTCTCCGGACTTCAGGCTCAGCCGCTGAACTTCAGTGAACTCCGGGATCTCAGCCATCTGCCTGCGCCTTACGTTGTGAGGCCTGCATCTGCCGCAGCTGGGCGAGCGCCTCGGACGCAGGGTCGCCCTCGTAGTTCAGGTCCTCCAGGAACACCGTGCGGTCGTCCTCACTGCGGCCCTCCAGGCAGATGGCCAGTGCCACATTGCACGCCTCCCGCGCCGACAGCGCTGCGAGGCCGCGCCCGCCCGCCTTGATCAGCTGGCCGTCTATCTCCTCCATGTTCCCGGCGATGAACCCGATCAGCCGCATCGCCGGGTAGTGGTTCCGGGCGCAGTACCAGGCCACGAGCTGATCCATCACCTCCCCGATTTCCTTGATGCCCGCACGGGCCGAGAGCGCTCGCGTGGCGAAGCTGCCGAAGTCAATCAGGCAGTCCTCCAGGAGCCGGTAGATGGCGTCCAGCGGGATTGTCTGCTCCGGATTGTCAGTCGTGGTCGCGCGGGCGAACCGGATCAGGGCAGCCAGGCCGTCGTCGCGGATCTGGTAGAAGTCGCCCATGAAGGTGACCTCGGCGGTCGGGCCCAGGCCGGCCAGATCGCGCAGCTCAGCCTCTCTCATGAGGCTGAGGCTAGTGCTGCTGCGCGAGAGCCGCCAGGTGCTCAGTGTCGAGCCGGGCCGAGAACCGTGCCAGTCCCACCGGGTTGGCCGAGACCAGCAGCGTGTTGTTCTGCGCCTTGAAGCCAGGCGCGGCCGGCTTGCTGACATCGAGCTGGATGCCGGTGCCCTCACCCGAGGCTGACCAGTTCGTGGACCCCTCGAACCACAGGCCCTGCGCGACCAGGACCCCGCCCTTGGTGTGGCTGATCTGGTGCGTCTCGGACTCGCCCACCACCACGGAGTTGTAGAAGCCCGGATCGGCCGCGACGTCCGCTGCCAGGATCGCCCGCTCATGCACGCCTGCAGCCTGCGACTTGTCGAGCGTCGCCTGCACCGCCACGTTCGGGTTGCCCAGCAGCGTCATGATGTCGCCGTTCAGCACGTCGTCGTCGTAGCCGAACATATTGAGCTTCAGGCCCATGGTCTCCGAGGAGAGGAGGGTGTGCAGGATCGAGTGAACGTCGTCCCGGCCGACAAAGAACAGGTAGTGATCGCCGTAGCCGGGCGTAAGGGCAGACTCCGGAGTGAATCTGCCCAGCGCCGCCAGCCGCGGATCATCCATAGCCGCCCACCGGGTCGTACTTGATGATCGCCGTCGCGGCCTTCCAGTTGCTCTTGACGGAGATCGCCGCCGCGATGCCGCCGGAGACTGCGAAGTCGGGCAGCACGTTGCCGAACCAGTACATGTTCGGGTCGGTCTGCAGGTTCGGGTAGAGGTACATCGCACGGGAGACTCCGTCGCGGGCCGCGGTGTACTGCTGCCGGCTGGCGTCGTCGTAGAAGCCCGAGAAGTCCCCGGAGGCGTCCGGCAGGCCCGAGACATAGACCTTGTTCGTGTCGCCGAAGGCGGTGACTTCTGGCTGATCGACGGTGAAATTTATATTCCAATCCGTCATAAATGCGACAGGCTGCGCTGAGGCAGCGCCCGACGCCAGCGCCATGTAGACCATGCCGCCCTTACCGTGGATTCTGGCCATTGTCCGCCTCTGTCCGGATGCTCTGGTTCGGACTCTGGCAGGCTCCAGCCAGGATCAGCGTTGCTGACCTGCGGCCTCACGACGGGTTGGCCTACACCGTCACAGGCAGTCTACATCTCGTCCAGGATCGCGAGCAGCCTCTGGGCATTGGCCTTGAAGGTCCGCGGCCTGATCACCGATCGCAGCTTCATCCCTGCCTCCTCGCGCTCGTCATCGTGCGCGAGCCACCACTGCATCTGCTCCACAGCCTCCTCCGGGGAGTGGAAGGCCGGGAGGATGTCCCCGAACAGCTCGTCCGACTCCGGGCGAGGGTCGCGAAGGAACGGCAGGCCGCAGGCCGCCATCTCCACCTCGCGCGGGCCCATCGCGACGCCGTCCTGGTAGGCGTCCCCGTCGTGGCGCCGGTAGAAGTTCAGGCCCAGCTTCGCTGCCCGGTAGAGCCCGGCGGTCTGCTCGTTGTCCACGCAGTCATTGAGGTCATGAGCGACGTAGGTGCGCAGCGGGGACTCCTCGGGCAGGGAACCCCAGAAGCCGGCCAGGGTTACGTCGATGCGGTCGAATGCCCCGAGACTGTGCATCTTCTCGAAAAACTCGATCCGGCTCGGGAAGGCCGTGCCGACGAAGCAGAAGTCCGTGTCCAGCCCGGTGATGCCGGGCCCCGGGTAATGCAGCAGCGGCCGGTAAGCGTGCGGCATGTAGTAAGCCGGAGTGCCGGCCTCCTCGTAGAGATCCAGCCGCGAGGGATCGTTCACCAGCACCAGGTCAGCGTGCCCGGCCCGCCTGACCTGCTTGGGCTCCTCGTAGGGGGACTCGGTGAAGAGGATCACGACCTTATGCCCGCGCGAGCGGAGCACGTCGATGGTCTCCTCCGGGATAAAGAACGCGGAGATGATCAGGATGAGGTCAGGCCACCAGCGGTAGCAGGTCGAGTAGATCTGGTTCGCCGCGACGCCGACGACGTCTTCCTGGCGCGGGAAGGCCTTCTTGAACTGCCTGCGGCCCTCGTCGTCCTGCTCGCCCGTGTAGACAAATGCGTGCGAGTAGAAGGCGAGCCGGTCCTGCAGGTTGTAGCTGATCGTCTTGATGCCGAGGTCACAGAATGCCTCGTGCCAGCCCTGATAGACGTCCTCCACGGAGAACTGCGGCCCCGGGTGGACGATGAGGACGCGCTCAGGCGTCTTCATGAGGCTCCTGCTTTTTGCCGCGTCCCTGGCCTCCGGCCGGAGCGGTGAGCGCGGCCAGCTGGGAGCAGTCCTCGGAGTGAGTCAGGGCCGAGCCTGTGATCTGGGCGCTGCAGCCCTTGCACCGCCAGACGCCGTTCCACAGTTCGAGGTGCTGGGTGAGATACCGGGTCGTCATGACAGAGCCCCGTTCATGGTGTCTTCGCTGCGGCCGTCAGCAGGATCTGCGCGCCGAGGTACTGCTGACCTGCCCAGTCCATGAGCCCGTACCCGCGGACGCTGTCCATATTGCAGTAATCTACCGCCCCTGACAG
>Ga0126371_10006287_pt1 | contig 10559 bp, 9 predicted proteins | sample PanSoiMetaPlot_4_FD_110145 | JGI IMG/M metagenome (GOLD analysis project Ga0126371, IMG submission 110145) | Tropical forest soil microbial communities from Panama - MetaG Plot_4 | ecosystem: Environmental > Terrestrial > Soil > Tropical forest > Bulk soil | place: Panama | collected 2016-02-17
GAGCAAGCGGTGGTAGAGTATTAGCAAGTCGAGGATCGTGATATGTTTGCTGTCTCTTCGCTGGTTCTCGCGACGGGTTTTGCGTTCCAGGCGGGCGCGCCGGCGAGGCAGGCCAGCACAGTTCCGCCTGCCGCGCCGCAAGCGGCCTCCGCCGGGAATTTCGCGCCCCCTGCCCTCACTCCGGAAATGCGCGGCGACATTATGATGGCGCGCAAAATGTACCGCGACGCTTTGGACTATTACAAGCCCGGGGCCGAGAAATCCGCCGTCCTCGCCAACAAGACCGGAATCGCTTATCACCAGTTGCAGGATCTGGTTAACGCGCGCAAATATTACGAGAAAGCGATCAAGCTCAGCCCGAGATATGCGGAGGCAATCAACAACCTGGGGACGATTTTTTACGCGCGCAAATCCTACCGGCGCGCAGTTGAGCAGTACAAGAAGGCGCTGCGGCTGACGCCCGATTCCGCCTCTATTCTCAGCAATCTTGGCACGGCCTATTTCGCCCGGAAGAACTACGTGGAAGCCAGCAACGCATATCAGCAGGCGCTGGCGATCGATCCTGAGGTTTTTGAGCGGCGCAGCTCGCAGGGCACGTTGCTGCAAGATCAAAGCGTGGAGGAGCGCGCCAAATTTCACTACTATCTCGCCAAGACCTACGCGCACGCCGGTGTGAAGGACCGCACGATCTTGTATGTCCGCAAGGCGCTGGAAGAAGGCTTCAAGGAGCGCGACAAATTTACGAAGGAGCCTGAATTCGCCTTCCTGCAAGACGATCCCGAGTTCAAGGAACTCCTGGCTACGGAGCAGAGAGTTCTCTGAGACGCCTTCTAACGAGATCATTTGCGGGAGCAGCGCTGCTTCTGTTAGGCGGCTCGGGATCGTGCTCGCGCCCGGCCGCTCCGGCTATCGACCGCATTGCCGTGCTCCGGTTCGACAATCTCACTGGCGATGGATCCTTCGACTGGATCGCGGCCGCGGCGCCGGCGATTTTGGCGGCTGAATGGAACGGGCCTGCTGTCGCCATCCTCGCCGGGACGGTGCGGGACGCCTACCTTGAACAAGCCACGCGCTGGGCGCATGGCTATTTCGAAAAGCGAGGCGGCGGACTACGGTTCCGGATCGTGATGGAAGACGCCGGACGGCACAAGATCACGCGGGAAGAGGCAGCGGATGGCGGGCCATTGGAAGCGCTGACCGCGATCGCGCGGCAAGTCGAGCCGGGCTCAATCCTGTTTTCCACGACGAATGCGGACGCCGTTGAAGCTTGGGGACATGCGAATTTCGAGCGTGCCGTGAATCTCGACCCGGATTTCAGCGCGGCTTGGCTTTCGTGGACGCAGAGTCTGACGGCGGCGGGCAATGCTAGGGACGCTCTGGATGCGGCGCAACGCGCGCTGGCGCACGGAGGGTTGCGGTCGAAACTCGAGCGGACCCAGATCGAACTGCTGGCGGCGAATCTACGCCAAGACAGCGCCGCCCGCGTTGCGGCTCTGGCGGAGTTGACGCGCCTATTTCCGCGCGACCCGGGAGCCTTGCGGAACCTGGCGCAGGCTCAGTTTACCGCGCGACAGTTCTCCGAGGCTGTCCATACGTACCAGACGCTTATCCCGCTTGATCCCTCCGGCGCCCTGGATCTAAATCTGCTGGGATATGCCCAAGCTTGCATGGGAAACCTGGACGAGGCGAAAAGCACATTCGAGCAGTATGGCAAGCGTTCGGGCCAGGCTATGAATGCACTCGACTCGTTGGGCGAAGCGATGTTCTTAAACGGCCGGTTTGGAGACGCAGAGAAGACGTTTCTCGATGCCTATCGAAAAGATCCTTCGTTTCTGGAAGGCGTCGATCTTTGGAAGGCCGCTCACGCCCGATGGCTGGCCGGCGATCTTTCCGGCGCCGACCAACTGATGGGGCAGTACGTGAATGGTGAGGCGCGCAAGGGCGGGCCGCTGACTGCCTGGCTTCAGGCAAACTGGCTGTACGAAACCGGCCGCAGAGAACAGGCCGCTGCGCTCTTGGCTCAAGAGCCCTCCAGCCAGCTTTTCCAGCAGCAGCTTGCGGTTTGGAAGAATCCGAATGCGGCCGCGCGCCGTGATCCGGAAACTTTGAAACAGCTCTATGACCGCGCCGATCCCGTTAACGACGGCCTGCCGCGTACTCTCTACGCCGCGGCGCTGGTCGAAGCCGGACGAAAAGACGAGGCCCGCAAACTGGTTCAGCTTTGGCCGCTGCCTCCGCGCGCGAATTCGCCGCTGGATTCGTTGATGTACCCGCAGTTTTTGGAAGTAAGGGAACGCGTTCATTGAGGTCCGCGTCTTGAGCATGGGCGTCTCGTAGTTTGGAGGCGTCGGGCCGCAACTCCTCGCGACTTCAAGGGTTTAGACCGGTATACTGGAACATATAACGGGATGCGATTTTCGGTGGACGCCCACACGATCGGCTGCCATTTGACCGGTAACGAGGTTTACATCCGCAACCTTCTTAACGAGTTTTCCAAGCTTGCTCCGGACGCCGAGTTTATCGCCTACGTTTCCAAAGAGGATGCGCCCTCTTCTGTCACCCGCCGAATTTTAACGCGCAAGGTTTCCGAGAATCCTTATAAGCGCCTGGGATGGGACTTGCCCATTCGGCTGCGTCAAGACCGGCCGGATCTGTTGCATGTGCAGTACACCGCGCCCATTGGCTGCTCCGCTCCTGTGGTAGTAAGCGTGCATGACGTAAGTTTCCTGGAATTCCCGGAATATTTCACCCGATATCGACGCACGCAGCTCCGGCTCACAGTGAAACGGACAGTGGAAAGGGCCGCGGCGGTCTTGACGCCGAGCGAATTTTCGCGACACGCGATCCTGCAACACTACCGCATTGATCCGCGCAAGATCGTGGTGGCGCATAATGCTGTTTCCTCGCAGTTTCGCCCGATCGAGCGGAGGCTGGCGCGGGCGGGGATCGAAAAGAAGTTCGGATTGCGGGGACCATTCGTGCTTACCGTAGGCGACTTGCAGCCGCGCAAGAATCACATGGGATTGCTTAAAGCCTTCGAGGAGGCGGTGCGTGCACATCCTCAGCTTACGCACCGTCTAGTGTTTGTGGGCAAGGAAACCTGGTATTCGAAGGAGCTGCACCAGGCGGTGGCTGAGTCGAGCGTTTCCGAGCGAGTTCATTTCACCGGCTTCATCGACGACGCGGAAGTGGTGCAGTTCTACGGCGCCTGCGAGTTGTTCGCGTTTCCGTCCTTTTATGAGGGATTCGGCTTGCCGATCCTGGAAGCCATGGCCTGCGGGCGCGCCGTGGCGTGTTCCAATACTTCGGCGATGCCGGAAGTGGCGGATGCCGCCGCAATTCTCTTCGATCCGCGATCGACGCGAGAGATTGCGCGCGCCATAGCGGACGTGTTGCTCGATCCGGAGCTGCGCGTCCGCCTGGAGAGATTGAGCGCGCAGCGCGCGTCTCTGTTCAGTTGGGAGCGCGCCGCTCAGCGCACGCTGGAGGTCTACCGGCGGGTGGCGCGAGGACAAAGCCCCGTGGAAGAAATGGCCCGTGCCAGCGTTTCCTGAAGAAGGCTTACTTTATGAGATACGTGGTTCTTGCTTCATTTTTCCTTTTGCCGGTTTCCGGCGAGACACTGCATTACGTGATTAATTGGCCCAGCGGGCTGAACCTTGGCGAGGCGACCATTAACTCGAGTGGCCAGATGGGCGGGTCGGGCCCCAATCAAGCGGCTTCCTGGAATTTCAGCATGGACCTGGATGCAAGCGTCCCGGGCTTCAACATCCGCGATCATTATGTATCGCGCGGTTCCGGGCCGGACGTCTGCTCCGAGGATTTCACCAAGACCGTGCAGCGGGGCTCCCGCAAGACTGAGGAAACCGATACGTTCGATCAAAAGGCCGGCATGGTGACGCGCCAAACCAAAGCTCCGGGGGGGAAGAGCGATTATCCTGTTTCCGGTTGCGCGAGAGACGCGCTGGCCTACCTTCAATTCGCTAGAAATGAGCTGGCGGCCGGAAGGCTCGCTCCGCAACAATCCGTTGTGCTGGGCGGACTCTATAACGTTCGTCTGGAGTTCTCCGGCTCGGAAACCGTCAAGAGCGGCGGTAAGCCTGTGCCGGCCGACCGGATTCTGGCGACGATCAAAGGTCAGTCCAGCGAATTCACGGTGCAGATTCTTTTCTCCAAGGATCCCGCGCGCACGCCATTGTTGGTGCGGATTCCGTTAGCATTGGGGACCTTTACCGCGGAGCTGACGCACTAGGTGCGCGTAGCTTTTTTCTCTCCTCTGCCGCCGGCCAAAAGCGGGATCGCAGATTATTCGGCTGCGCTGCTCGAATCGCTGTCCAGCCTGGCGGAAGTCGATGCGTTCTCTTCAAAACCGGCCGCGTTCGATGGCTCGCAATACGACGCCTGCGTCTACCAATTAGGCAATAACCCGCATCACGTCTTCGCCTATGAGGCGGCGCTGGAGCATCCCGGCGTCGTAGTCATGCACGAGGCGAATTTGCATCACTTGATCGCCGATCTGACCATCCGCCGGGGAGACTGGGATACATATCTGCGGGAACTGGAACACGAGGCTGGGGCGAAGGCCGTTTCATACGCGCGACGCCACGTGGTGACGCTGGAGCGCGGGCCGCAGTACGAGATTCCGATGCTGCGGACGATCCTCGCGCGGTCGCGAGCCGCGATCGTGCATAGCAATCCCGTGGGAGACGTGATCCGCGAGCGCGGCTTCGCCGGCCCGGTGGGCAAGATCCCGCACGGGGCGTGGATTGTAGATGCGGACCGAATGACGTACCGCGAGCGTCTGGGATTGGACGAGCGCACACCCCTGATCGGCATCTTCGGGTTTCTGAAGCCGTACAAGCGCGTCGCAGAATCGCTGCGGGCATTTCGAAGGCTGATCCGTGTGATCCCACAGGCGCGCATGATCCTGGTGGGCGAGGCGCATGCCGAGTTGCCGATCGCCGGGCTGATCCATTCCTTGAATTTGGCGGCGAACGTCCGTCATTTTGACTTCGCGCCCATCGAGGATTTCAACGGATACCTGGCGGCTTGCGATATCGTCTTGAACCTCCGTTTTCCGACGGTTGGCGAAAGCTCGGGGACGCTGCTGCGGGCGCTCGGCATGGGCAAAGCGACCGTGGTTTCCGACGTGGGATCTTTCCGCGAGCTGCCGGACGAGATTTGTCTGAAGGCGCCGGTGGATGCCTCAGAAGAAGAACACCTTTTCGAGTATTTGAACTTGCTTGCGTCGCGGCCCGAATTTGCACGCGCTCTGGGAGCGAAGGCGCGCTTGTGGGTAGAGCGCGAATGCAATTGGGGCGTGGTGGCGAGGAAGTATTACGAGTTCCTTGAGGCGGTCGCCGAAGGGCGTAATCCGTCCGCAACAGAGCGGCGACCGTCAGGGAGCGGTTTATCCCCTGACCCCTGTCTCCCGTCCCCTGAAGTTGCGCCCGAATCCATCACTGTCTGGGCTCCCGTGGAAGACGGCTCACGCGAGTATGTGGAAAGCCACTTAAGCCGCCTTCAACGCACGTTGGCGATCACGCCTCCGGCCGCGCCGGGAGATCGTGTGCTAGAGATGGGCGCGTATCTGCAAATCACGCCCGCGCTTAAAACGCGGCTGGGTTATTCCGAAGTCCACGGTTGCTACTATGGCGCAGCCGGCGGCCGCAACCACCGCGCCGTCACCAGCGAACTGGGCGAAACGTTCGAGTGCGAAATCGACCTGTTCGACGCCGAAAGAGATTGCTTCCCGTATGCCGATGCGCACTTCGCCACCGTTCTATGTTGTGAGCTGCTGGAGCATCTGCCGGCTGATCCGATGCACATGATGTGCGAGATCCATCGCATCTTGAAGCCGGACGGATGTCTGGTGCTGACGACTCCCAACGTGGCGTCTCTGCGTGCGCTCGCGGGAATTTTACAAGGATTCCATCCGCAACTGTTCAGCGCGTACATCCGGCCCAAGAACGGCGTCGTGGACCCAAGGCACGCGCGCGAATACACTCCGGCCGAGATCCGCCAACTGCTCGAAAACACCGGCTTCGAAGTGACGCTGCTCGAAACCGGACCCTTCCGGGATGAGCCCAAGCCAGAGTACGCTTGGGTGGAGCATCTCCTGGAGCGCTACTTCCTCACGAAAGAGCACCGCGGAGAAGGGATCTACGCGGTCGGGCGGAAGACAGGGCCCGTGCGGGAGCGGTATCCGGCGTGGTTGTACAGCTAAAGCATCACTCTGCGTTCTGAATCTCACTTCTTAAAGCAGACCTGCGCTGACCATTAACTCGCGCTCCTTAATTCGCTCTGAGCGATTAAACTGAAGCAGCGCGCGGTGGCTCGCCCGACCGAGTGACTGGTGCGATCAGGCCGCCGCGCAGTTGGAAATGATCGCTCCAGCGATCGATTCGAGGATGGAATAGGCGTGTCAGGTCACCGCTTTCGGGATCCATCGAAGCCACGTCCGCGCCTTTGTGTTTATTGCAGAGAGCGCAACACAGCGCCAGATTTCCGGCAACGCTTACGCCGCCATGTTTAGCGGCTATGATGTGGTCGATCTCGTGGGCAACTAGAGTTAAAGCCTCCGGCACAAGACAGTATTCACAACGGCCCTTGGCCCTCGAACGGACTTCCGCGCGGAGGGAGGCGGCGATTTCAGGCATTCTTGCTGGGCTCAAGGCCCAGCTTCAGATATGCCTTGGTCTTGGCGACCCTGACCAGGTGTTCCAGGAAGCTGAAGTTCTCCCACTCCTCTTCTTCCCGGGAGGTCAGCGCACCAGCCCGATGCTTCTCGATCAATCGCGTCACTCTGCGCGCGAGGAGCTCCGGCGGGCGAAAGTTGAGAATCTCCTCGGGTGTGGGTAAACCCGCGAGGAATTCGAGCACCTCCGCCGCGCCTTCGAACCGGCCTTGCGCTTCCGCGTCGAGTTCTCGCAATCCAAGTTCCTGAGGCAAGCGGTCTTCGCGATTCCGCAGCCTCTCAGCCAATTCATCCGGAACTGTCAGAGTAATGGCCGACATCTGGAGCGAGTATAGCATCGCGACCTGGAAATGAGGCAGGGCGTTACAGGCTTTCTGAGAGCTTATCTATCGCGTCTTCCAGCGTCTGCGGCCGTTTGAGCACTCCCTCGAACAAGTCGCCCACGCGATCGAAGCGGGCTGGGGCGTTGCCGAGGTGGAACTGCTCGGGCCGCAGGCGAGGCGTAACTTCATGCCACTCGAGTGGCGTCGAGACAGGGGCCCCTGCATAGGCGCGGACCGAATAGGGCGCGGAAATCGTTTTGCTTTTCGCCATTTGCGCCCAATCGAAATACACTTTCCCTTTCTCGCGCCGCGAGACGGCGCGCGGCTCCGTGAATAGATCCGGCCGCTCCCGCGCGGCCAGGACCGACAAGAGCTGGGCAAATTGGCGCGCCTGCTCGTAGGTGTAACGCGGCTCCAGGGGTATGTAAATGTGCATGCCGTCGCCGCCCGTAGTTTTGGGAAAGCTTTCCAATTCGAGCGCGTCCAGCCTCCGGCGGATCAGCAGAGCCGCCTCCACGATTTTTTCGTAGCCGCACTCCTGCGGATCGAGATCGATCAAAATATAGTCCGGATTTTCCAGCGTTCCCATTCGACTCATCCAGGGATTATGATCGATGCAGCCGAGATTCACCAGAAACAGGAGCGTCGCGCGATCCTCGCCGATCACGTAGCGGATGCCGTCGTCGGCCACTTCCATGCGCAGCCACTTCGGGAAGCTCTCCGCTACTTCCTTCTGGAAAAAGAAAGGCTGCTCGATCCCGTTTGGATAGCGCTTGAGCGAAAGCGGCCGGTCCTTTAAGTGCGGGACCAGGAGCGGCGCGACGTGGTCGTAATAATTGAGCAAGTCACGCTTGCGGTAGCCGTCCTTGGGATAAAACAATTTGTCGAGATTGGTGAATTTCAGGCGATGGCGGCCGACGCCTAGGATTTGCTCGGATGCGGCGGGATCGAGCAATGGGCCGCCGGCAGCCGGCGAAACCGGATCGGCTGCCGCGCCGTTTGCGGCGGCCCCATTTCTCACGCATTCGGTAGGATCCACGTCGGGACGAAATCCCACCCATACCGGAGCGCGCAGGCGGCCGTCTTCGGTCCAGTTCAAGAACCGGATTTCGCATACCAGCTCCGGCCGGACCCAGGTGACAGCGCCCTCTTTCGGCAGCTCTTTCGCAGGCTCCACTGGGCAATGCGGCGTGGCCAAAGGAGCCAGCTTTTCGTAGATCGCTTTGATCGTTTTGTTGTCGAAGCCGGTGCCGACGTTGCCCGCCCATTTGAGCTTCCCATGATCGTAGATTCCCAGCACCAGCGCGGCGAAGTGCTCGCGTTCCCCCGCGGTGAATCCGCACAGGACGAACGAATCTGAATTCTGAACCTTGTATTTGACCCAATCCACCGTGCGGCGCGATTCATAGCGGCTGGAGGCGCGTTTGCCGACGATCCCTTCGAGTCCCTGCTGTCTGGCCGCTTCCTTAAGATCCGCGCCCGCGCCCGGAAAGTGCTCGGAGTAGCGGATCGTGGCGTCCGGGACCAGCATCGCCTTGAGCATACGCTTACGCTCCGTTAGGGGAAGGCTGCGAAGGTCCCGGCCATCGAGATACAACAAATCGAAGACATAAAGAACTACGGGATAATGCCGCGACAAGGTTGCGACGGCGGCCGCGTCAGTCACCATAATCCGGCGCTGAAGGCGCTCGAAGCTGGGGATTGCGCGGTCGTCGAGCGCTACGATCTCGGAGTCCAGAATCGCTTCTCGCGCCTGCACGCGATGCGGCAGAACCGAGAGCTCGGGATACTGACGGTCCATCGAATTGCCTTTGCGCGAAACCAGGCGCAGCTTGCCGTCCTGGATGTAGCAGAGGGCGCGAACGCCGTCCCATTTGATCTCGTACAGCCACTCTTTGTCCGCGGGCGGAGTCCCGCGGCCGATCTCCGCCAGCATGGGGGAGATCGTCTTGGGCATCGGGTCTTGTGGCGCAGCCGATGGCCTGTTGCCGGCTGACTCTTCTTCCGGACCAGGCAGTTCTTGCGCAATTTCTTCCTGCGTCCGTCCCGTGAGCACGCTGCGAGCCTGCTCCTCTACATCCCATCCGGGCTGGGCGAACTCGTCTTTCTTCTTAAGCAGGAGCCATTCGTTGCCTTTGCCCCTTTTCATTCGCACCAGCGCGAAATCGCCGCGAAGCTTTTGCCCGTTCAGATGAAATTTGAAATCGCCCCGGGTCAGTTGCTCTTCGGCGGTCGCTTCGCCGAGCAGGTCGTACGTGCCTCGGTCCCATAGCATGATGCTCCCCGCGCCGTAGTTTCCTTTGGGAATGACACCCTCGAAGCCGCCATATTCGATGGGATGATCCTCCACCATCATGGCCAACCGCTTCTCTCCGGGATCGAGTGTCGGGCCTTTGGGAACTGCCCAGGATTTCAGCGCTCCGCCGGATTCCAAGCGGAAATCGTAGTGCAGATGAGTAGCGTGGTGGCGCTGAACGCAATATTGAAGCTTTTTGGCTGCCTCTTTCGCGGACTCCGGCTCTGGTTCGGCGGCGGGCGGCTCCGGCGTGCGGTCGAAATGCCGCTTCTCGGAATATTTCTTAAGCGACATGAACTACAAAACTCGAATGGAATGTTTGAGGTAACATGAGGCTGAGGTGACGGAATGGCGTCCACGGTTTGGAAAGGGCATCTGACTTTCGGGCTCGTGTCGTTCCCTGTCCGATTGTATAGCGCAGCGCGCGGCGACAGCATCAGCTTCAATCAATTGCACAAAGCCGACGGCTCGCGAATCAAGCAAGTCATCTATTGCCAGGCGGAAGACAAGCCCATTCCGCGGAGCGAAATCGTCAAAGGCTATGAGTACGAAAAAGACCGCTACGTCGTGATCGAGGATGAAGAGGTCAAGAAAGTGGCTCCGCAGACGGCCAAAGTAATGGAGATTGTCGAGTTCGTCAAAGCGGAGCAGGTGGATCCCATATACCTGGAAACCTCCTACTACATGGCTCCGGACGAGGCCGGCGAGCGTCCCTACGCCCTCTTGTTTGAGGCGCTTCGGGAAACCGGGTATTATGGCGTGGCGAAAATCGCGATGCACAACCGTGAGCACATCGTGATTCTGCGGCCCGGCCAGAACGGCGTGCTGATGCACACCATGTATTTTGCTTATGAGATCCGCAAGGTGGACGAATTCCGCACCGATCTAGGTCTGGTGAAAGAGAAGGAACTGGCTCTCGCCAAAAGCCTGATCGAGGCGATGGTGGCCGATTTTCAGCCCGAAAAATTCAACGACAGCTATCGCGAGAACCTGCTCCACCTGATCGAGGCAAAGAAGGAAGGCCATAAGGTAGTGGCTACGCCGGAGCCGAAAGAGGCCAAAGTCATCGACATCATGGACGCTTTGAAAGCGAGCTTGGCCATGGCCAAGAAACCAGCTGCTTCGGCGACCTCCGCGGAGCCCGAGGAAGAGGAAGCCGCCAAGCCTGTCCACCGCCGGCGCGCAGGCGGTTAGCCGCCGTGGATGGTATTCTCAAAGAGAAATGTCCATTCCGAACGTAAAA
>Ga0126371_10006289_pt1 | contig 10558 bp, 6 predicted proteins | sample PanSoiMetaPlot_4_FD_110145 | JGI IMG/M metagenome (GOLD analysis project Ga0126371, IMG submission 110145) | Tropical forest soil microbial communities from Panama - MetaG Plot_4 | ecosystem: Environmental > Terrestrial > Soil > Tropical forest > Bulk soil | place: Panama | collected 2016-02-17
AGCCGCCCGGATAATCTTCCTTGTCGTTCGCGCTGGCCATCGAGGCCGTGCCGAGCACCATCACGGATGCCGCGGCGAGCGCGATCATGTTCTTCGTCAACATGGTCGATCTCCAAGTTGTTGAACGCATCCCTTCAACCGAATGCGCTGAGACTTGGTTCCGACCTTACAGATTTGTAAAATTGGCCTGCGGATTTAAAAGACAAAAAAGATGCGCGGGCCCAGAGCCCGCGCATCGCAACATCGACCAATGCGGTTTCGCAGATTACTCGGTGCCGTAGACCGCGATGCAACCGCAGCCGCCCTTGAGCGGGCCGGCCTCGACCGCGATCGGCACGTAGACGCGGCCGTTCGCCTCGCTCGCCGCGACCGAGTGCGCGCCCGGACCGGTCGGGATCTTCTGCACCAGCGCGTTGGTCTTGGCATCGACGACCGCGAGGATCGGGCCGTCCGGATTGCCGTTGAGCGCGCCGTAATACTGGTCGAGCTTGTTGTTGACCGCCGACTCGTCCGAGCCGCCGACGCCGGTGATCTCGGCCACGACCTTGCCTTCCTTGGTGTCGACGACCACCTGCTTGGCCGGCAGGCCGAGGCGGGGGACGCCGGCATTGCAGCCGAGGAACACCTTGTTGTTCTTACCGAACGCGATTCCGTGCGGGACGCAGCTGTCGACCGGGATCAGCTTCACCTGCTTCAGAGTCTTAGGGTCGGTGACCAACAGGCCGCCCTTGGTCTTGTCTTTGTCGAGCTCGGGCACGTCGGTGTAGAACAGCCCGTCAGCCGGATTGTAGGCGGTCTGTTCCATGCCGTCGGTGAAATGCTCCATGACGAGCTTGCCGAGGATCTTGTGGCCCGGCTTGGCCGAGATGAAGGTCAGGAACGGCGGCTCATCGGCGTTGTTGGCGATGGCGATGATCTGATCCTTGGGATCATAGCCGAGCTCGTCGGCGCGCGCCTCGCCACCGGTCTTGATCGTGTCGGTGATCTTGCCCGTCTTCAGGTCGATGACCTTCACGGTCGAGTCGCCGTCGCCGACCCAGGCTTCCTTCCCGTTGACGGTCACCACGCCGTTCGGGCCGGACTTGTCGTTGTTGCAGCAGGTCCCGTCCTTCTTCATGATCGGGCCGACCATGCCCGCGACCCGGCCGACATACGCACCCTTCTTGGTATCGACGATGTCGATGCCCTTGTTGCTGCGGTCCGCCAGGTAATACATGCCGGTCGACTGGTCGATCCAGCTGATGTCGAACGAATTCAGCGGAGCTCCCGGTATGGAAATGGTCCCGATTTGCCGTAGCTCAGCGGCGTTGGCGGCACCGGCGAATGCCGACAGGCCGACTGCGGCCGAGATCAGAAGCTGAGTAGCAATACGCATAGTCTTCCTCCCATCCTCACTGAGTTGCCTCATTATTACCAACCTCGCAAATCATCGCAGATTTGCATCACCGATTGCGTCAAGAGTGTTTGCACTCTCACTTTTGACACTAGCCCGCCGCCTCGGCGCTCACAACCTCTTTGTTTGGGCGGGGCACGCGCTCAATCAAATATCAAAGCAGCGGACCGGCTGGTCAACTTTTGCGGCACGCGCGTCTTGTTGGAAGCATGTGGGCCACGCTTCCTCCTCGCCGTCGCGGGGACGCGCCCCGCCTTGGGACAATGTTCCGCGTGACCGGGGCAAGCCGGTTCGCGAACACAAAGTGGACGGGTGCGGTGCGGCCGGCCGATCACTTCACCCCGTAGCGTGCGAACTCCTCTGCAATACCGGCATCCATCGCTTTCGCGGCCGCGATATCGGCGCTGCCGCGCCGGTCGCCCTTCTTGAGCCGCGCGACACCCCGGCCATAGAGCGATGAGGGAAGCTTCGGATTGATGTCGAGCGCATCGCTGTAATCGGCCAAGGCACGGTCGAACTGCCCAAGCCGCAGATTGACGAAGGCGCGCGTGTCGAGATAATCCGCGTCATACGGCCGCAGCCGCAGCGCCTCCTCGCAATCCGCCAATCCGAGCTGCGCCTGGCCGGCCTTGGCGCGCGCAAAGCAACGATTGTTGAAAGCGGCGTGGTGGCTGGGATTGAGGCGAATGGCCTGATCGAAATCCTGGATCGCCTTGTCGTACTGGCCGGCCTTCGAATAGGTCGTGCCGCGGTTGAAGTAGACGTTGGCATCCTTGGGGCTGAGCTTGACCGCCGCGTTGTAATCGAGGATGGCGAAATCGAGCTGGCTCTTGGCGACGAATATCTCGGCGCGGCCCATATAGGCGCCGACCACTTTCTTATCGATCGTGATCGCCTGGTTGAAGTCCTTGATGGCGCGGTCGAGCTCGCCGGTGTCGCGCAGCGCGTAGCCGCGATTGATATAGGCGCCGGCCACATTGGCCTGGACCTCGCCGCCGTAGTCGATCACCACGTTGCAGGCCTCGATCCGCTTGTCGGGCGCAATGCCGTCCTGGCCCTCACAGGCCTTCCAGAACTCCGGTGACCCCTTGCCGCCGCGGAAAGTCTTGAGCGGGTCGAAATCGAACTGGGCAGCCGCCGGTCCCGCCAGCAGCATCGCCATCGCCAGGGCCGCCCCCGCAAGGGATGATCGCATGTCCGCCTCCAGGCCGCTGGAAGAGCCCCCAAATTGTGGCAAAAATGCCCCCGATTTGCCCGACCCGCAAGCCGAGACAGTCATACCGGGTCGCCGGCGGTCCGCGACCGCGCCGCCGTGCGTGACAGGGCGATGTTGCTACCGGCACGGCCGACCGCCCGGAATGCACTGGACAGGGGGCTAACCGTGCTGATCTGCGGCAGCGCTTCCATTGCGGGCCGAGTGGCGGCAAGCCTGTTGCAGGCCGCGGGCCTACCTGAATTTGGTCACCGGCAGCCTTGCCGAGGCTCTGGGGCTGCGGCTAGCGCGCGACGCGCCACCTGCTGCGCTCCTTGCGCGATCGGCTCGCGCGCAACCGATCGACCTGCGCGCTGTTCGACACCGACCGGTTCCGCCGCCACATCGAGAGCGCCTACACGACGATGTGGGAAATTCAGCAGCGCGGCGAGAGCCCGCGGAGCTTCCGCGTTGAGATCATTCCGCCGGCTGGCTCGAGGCTCCGCCAGGGGCACGCCTTGGCGCACCCCTGGGCCCCATGACCGCGGCACGCGCCGCTTCGAGCCACAGATAAATGACGGGCGTGATGTAGAGCGTCAGCAGTTGCGACGTCAAAAGCCCGCCGACGACCGCAACGCCGAGCGGCTGGCGCAGCTCCGCGCCGGCCCCGAGACCCAGCGCGATCGGCAGCGTGCCCATGATGGCCGCCATCGTCGTCATCATGATGGGACGAAAGCGCAGCGTGCACGCCCGGTAGATCGCGCGTTCCGGCGTCTCGCCGAGGCTGCGCTGCGCGTCAATCGCGAAATCGATCATCATGATGGCGTTCTTCTTGACGATGCCGACCAGCATGATGACCCCGATGATGGCGATCACACTCAAGTCCATGTCGAAGAGCCGCAATGTCAGCAGCGCCCCGAAGCCGGCGGCCGGCAGCCCGGACAGAATCGTGATCGGATGGATGAAGCTCTCGTACAGGATGCCGAGCACGATATAGATGACGACGACCGTCGCCAGCAGCAGCCAGCCCTGCCCGTGCAACGACTGCTGGAAGACCTGCGCGGTGCCGGCGAACCCGGCCGTGATGGTGGGCGGGAACACCAGCTGTCGTTCCATGTCCTGGATTTGATTGATCGCCTCGCCGAGCGACACGGCGGGCGCAAGATTGAACGAGATGGTCACCGCCGGAAGCTGGCCCTGATGGTTGACGGTGAGCGGGCCGGCCGCCTGCGACACGGTCGCCACGGTCGAAAGCGGCACCAACTGGCCGGCGGTCGAGCGCACGAAGGTCTTCGAAAGGTCCTCGGTGTTCTCCTGGTATCTCGGATCGAGCTCCAGGATCACCGCATAGTCGTTGCTCGCGGTGTAGATCGTGGCGACTTGTCGCGATCCGAACGAATCATAAAGCGTCGTGCGGATCTGCTCGGAAGTGAGGCCGAGCGTCGCCGCCTTCTGCTGGTCGACGTTAAGAATGGCCTGCGGGCTCCTGATCTGCAGGTCCGAGGAGATGTCCTGCAGGCCGGGCAACCTGCGAATGGCGGCATCGACGAGCGGCGCGAAGCGGAACAGGTCCTGCAGATCGCCGGCTTGAAGCGTATACTGATAGAGACTCTTGCTCGGACGCGCGCCGATATTGAGATTCTGCACCGGATTCAGGAACACGTTGATGCCGGTGACGGCGGCAACTTCCCGGCGCAGTTGCTGGATCACCTGCCCGATCGGCGGCCGCTCGCCGCGCGGCTTGAGCTCGACATAGAGATCGCCGCTGTTGATGCCGAATCGCGAGCCGCCGACGCCGACCTCCATGTTGTAGGCGACGACATAGGGGTTGGCGCGAATGATACGGTCGACCTGGAGCTGCTTCTCCACCATGCCTCCATAGGAGGTATCCTCCGCGGTCTCCGTCCCGCCGACGATGAAGCCCGTGTCCTCGATCGGGAAGAACCCTTTCTTGATCGAATAGAACTCGTATCCGGTGAGCGCGATCGTCAGCAACGTCACCGCGAGCGTGAGACCCGAATGGCGCAGGACGAAACCAAGCGATGTATCATAGGCCCAGAGCATGCCGGAGAAGCCGCGCTCGAGCACGCGCGCGAACAACCCCGCGTCGGCGTGCGCGGTGGCGCGTTGCAGGAAGCGGCTGCACAGCATGGGCGTCAAGGTCAGCGACACGAAGCCCGACACCAGGATCGCCATGCCGATGACGATGGCGAACTCGTGGAACACGCGGCCGACGACACCACCCATGAAGAACACCGGGATGAACACCGCCACCAGCGACAGCGTCATTGAGATGATGGTGAAGGTGATCTCGCGCGCGCCCTTGAGCGCCGCCTCCATGGCGGAGAGCCCCGCTTCGGTGTGGCGGACGATGTTCTCGAGCATCACGATCGCGTCGTCGACCACAAAGCCGACCGCGAGCGTGAGCGCCATCAGCGACACGTTGTTGAGCGAGTAGCCGCCCAGATACATGGCCGCGAAGGTGCCGACGATCGACACCGGCAGCGCCAGCGCCGGAATGATCGTGGCGGACGCCCGGCGCACGAACAGGAAGATCACCAGGACGACCAGGATCACGGTGAGGCCGAGCGTATATTGCACGTCGTGGACCGCCGCCTTGACCGGCGCGGCGCGGTCATTGAGCACGTTGATCTGGACCGCGCCCGGCAGCTCGGCGCGAAAGACCGGGATCAGAGCCTTGATCTGGTCCACCACCTGGACGGTGTTGGCGTCCGGCTGGCGGGAGACCGCGACCGTGATGGCGCGCCTGCCGTTGTACCAGTTCCCGTTCTTGTTCAGCTCGACGCCATCGATAACGCGCGCGACGTCGCGCAAGCGCACCGGGGCGCCGTTGCGGTAGGCGATGATCAACGGCTCATAGCTTGCGGCTCTGGTGGGTTGCGTGATGGCCTGCAGGGTCGCGGCCTTCCGCGGGCCGCTCAGCGCCCCGACCGGCGTGGTCGAGCTCGCAGCTTGCAGCGCCCGCTGCACCTCGTCGAGGCCGATGCCGCGCGCCGCCAGGAGCTCCGGATCGACCTGCACCCGAACGGCATATTTCTGCGGACCGAAGATGTTGATCTGCGCCACCCCGTCGAGCGTCGAGAGCCGCTGTCCGATATTGACCTCGGCGTACTCGTCGAGGGTCGACAGTGGCAGGGTGTCCGAAGTGAGCGTCATCTGCAGAACAGCCGCCGATCCGGGATTGACCTTCCGGTAGGAGGGCGGGGTGGTCATCTCGACCGGCAATTTCCGCGCCGCGTTGGCAATCGCGGCCTGGACGTCCTGGGCAGCGGCATCGATGTTGCGCGTGAGGATGAACTGGATGGTGATGCGGCCGGTGCCGAGCCCGCTCGTCGAGGTGATCGAATCTACGCCCGCGATCGCCGAAAACTCACGCTCGAGCGGTGTCGCGATTGAGGAGGCCATCGTCTCCGGGCTCGCGCCTGGCAGCGTGGCGGTGACCGCGATCGTGGGAAAGTCCACCTGCGGCAACGCGGCCACCGGCAGGAAAGCGTAGCCAACCCCGCCGACGATGCCGATCGCCAGCGTCAGCAGGGTCGTCATGACGGGACGCTCGATGCAGAGGGTGGGAAGCGTCATGGCGTACGCTCCGCCACCGGGGTGGCTTGGCGCTTGGCCGGCGTGGCCGGCGATCCCTGAACCGCAACCCGGGTTCCGTTGCCGAGCCGCAGCTGCCCGTCGACCACGACCTGCTCGCCGGCGGCGAGCCCCTCCGCCACCACGGTCCGGTCGCCGACGGCGCGATCCGTCTTGATCAGGCGCAGCTCAACCGTCGAATCCGGCCGGATCACGAACGCATAGGGCCCGTTCGGTCCGACCTGGATGGCGACGCCGGGCACGACGACCGCGTTGGCCTGGATTCCGAGCGTCATGGTCACGTTGACGAACTGCCCCGGCCACAGCCGCTCGTCATCATTGGGAAATTTCGCCTTGAGCGAGATCGTGCCGGTCGCGGTGTCGACCTGATTGTCGATGAAGGTGAGCGTCCCCGCGATCGGCACTTTTGGCTGGCTCGGCACCGTCACGACGACCGGTACCGGCCCCGCTGCGGTCGCGCTGCGCAGATCGGCGAGATACAGCTCCGGCACCGTGAACGTCACGTAGATCGGCTTGAGCTGCGTGATGGTCACCAGCGGCACGACCGTGGGCGCGGTGTCAACCGCCTTGACCACATTGCCGCGCTTCAGCGCCACCGCCCCGGTCCGTCCGGTGATGGGAGCGCGGATGGTGGTGTAGTTCAGATTGACGCGGGCGTTCTCCAGCGTCGCTTCGCTCGCACGCACCATGGCCTCGGAGACCGCGACGCTGGTCTTGGTGTCCTCGAGCTTCTGTGCCGAGGCGACGCCGCGGCCCGCAAGGTCGCTCTGGCGCTTGACCTCGATCTGATTGCGCTCGAGCTGGGCGCGGTCACGCTCCAGATTGGCCTCGGCCTGCTGCAGCTGAGCGCGCACCGCACGGTCGTCGAGCATGAATAGAACGTCGCCTTCGTGGACCTCCTGGCCCTCCTCGAACTTGACGTCAGCAATCTCGCCGTCGATCCGCGACTTGATCATGACCGTCGCGACCGATTGGACGGTGCCGATGGCGTTGACCAGGATCGGGGTCGGCACCTGCGCGGCGACATCGGCCACGACGGCATGCGCTGGAGCCGCCGGACGCGTCGCCCGGCTTTCGGTCTCGGTGCCAAGGAAAAGGCCGCGGTAATAATAAGCGCCGGCGAGAATCGCCACCAGCAAAGCGGCAAGCGCAAGACGTTTCATGCGAGGTTCCCCCAACGTACCCGGCGAGGGCGCCGTGCCGATAGTTTGATCCGCAAAGCCGCCGGCGCACAAGCGACGCCCGGCCGGGCTTGCGCCCATGAATTCCTAGGTGCTGCGGAGCCCTGTCAGGCTTCCGTCAGAATGGTGCACCGCCAGAAAGGGCGTGCGGCGCGAGATGAAATGCACAAACGGCGCAAGCCCAGCCTCGCGCCAGCGAGGCCGGGCACCGCTCCAGGTGCGCATGTCAGTGTTACGAGATCAGCCGCATACCCACACGCGCCGCCAGTGCCAGCCCCAATAGGTTGGGACGCGCCGCCAGCGCCAGCAGCCATAGCCACCGTCGATGTAGATTGGGCGGTAGAAGGCGTAGCGGTGGATGAAGAACGGGTGCCCCACAAAGGCGCGGTGAGAGAAGAAGGCGCGATGGAAGCCGAAGTGGCCTCCCCCGTGTCCCCAGTGCGCCGATGCCGGGGTCGATGCGAGCGCGCCGACGCCGAGCATGGCGGCGGCCGCGAGCGCGATGATGCACTTGCGAAGCATGGTGGTCCCTCCCATTCGGGCCGCGACGCCGAGGAATTCGTGCCGCCCCGAATGCGCCAAGGCTCAAGCAATAGCGCGACCGCACTGAACCCGGTCTGAGCGAAGGGTTCAGATTGGATTCAGAGAGATGAACAGAAACCGACGCCAGAAATACCTGTCCGCCGCTCACGCTCGCGCGCGCTCACCGCGTCGCGCGCGCAGGTCAACCGTGCGGTCCGGGATGGTGACGCTGAAGGTCGCCCCGATCGTGCCCTCGACCAACCTGATCTCGCCACCATGGGCCCGCACCAGCTCGGCCGCGATCGCGAGGCCAAGGCCAGAGCCGCCGGTACGGTTCGAGCTTTGGAACGCCTCGAACAGATGCGCGCGCGCCGCCTCGCTGACGCCGGGCCCGGTGTCGGCAACCTCGATCACCACCACCGCGCCTTCGCGTCGCCCGGTGATGCGGACCTGATCGCGGTTGGGGTCGCGCTCGGCGCGGCTCTCGAGCGCCTGCAGGGCGTTGCGCGCCAGATTGAGCAGCACGCGGAACAGCTGATCGGGATCTGCGTCGACCTCGAGGCCACGCTCGACCGCGCTGATCCAGCGGATGCTCCCATCGGGCTCGAGACCGAGTGATTCGCGCACCTCCTCGACGCAAGGCTTGAGCTCGGTCATGCGCCGATCCGGCGGCGGCTCCTGTGCGCGGCCGTAGGACAGGGTGGACTGGCAGAACGCGATGGCGCGCTCGAGCGTGCGCATCAACTTGGGGGCGAAGCGCTGCACGTGCGGGTCAGGGAGGCTCGAAAGGCGGTCGGAGAAGAGCTGCGCCGAGGACAACAGATTGCGCAGGTCATGATTGATCTTGGAGACCGCGAGCCCGAGCGTAGCGAGGCGGTTCTTCTGCTGCAGCATCGAGACCAGATTGCTCTGCATGGCGGCGAGCTCGTGCTCGGCGATGCCGATCTCGTCCTCGCGCCTGGAGGGCTCGACGATGCGCGCGGGATTCTCCGGATCGCCGCGGAAGGCCATCATGTTGGCGGTGATCCGCCGCAGCGGCCGCACGAACAGCAAGTGCAGCGACAGATAGACCAGCATGGCGGCAAAGCCGGACACCAGCATCGAGGATCGCAGCACGTTGCTCGAATACTGCCACATCGCGCTGCGCAGCGGCGCCTCGTCGATGACGATCTCGACGAACTCGCCACCCATCGGCGCCGGCCCCATCACGCGCAGCACGACATCGCGGCTGCGCGTCAGCGTGCCGAAGGCGTCGATGATCTCGCGGCTAAGCGACATGTCGCGGGTGTCGATGTCATAATCGACGGTCGGCGGCGTGTCGGGAGCGGCGAGCAGACGGCGCTGCGTCCCGGTCTTCATGGCGACGGCGTGCGCATCGATGCTGTCGAGGATCTGGCGGGCGACGTTGTCGGGGACGCCCGGCGCGGCTTCCAGCACCAGCGCCGCCGTATAGGCGGCCGACAAGCGATCGTTGAGCCAACTGCGCCGGAAGGTCGCCACCGAGGGGACGTAGATCAGCACTGCCGCGATCATCACGAACAGGATCGTGAGGATGAGAAGCTTGCCCGACAAGCCGAGCCGCGGCTTGCGCGCCTTCTCATCCGCGGCGGGTCGATCCGTCGTCAATGATGCCAGCCCTGCTGTCAGCGATGTTTGCTTGCTGCGCGATACAATTATGCAACGGAATCGCGGCCGACCACTCAACCAAAACGACGCAGCACGGCGATGATGCGCCGCACCCAGCCGCCCGTCGGGCCTGCCATGAAATAGGTAGTCGCGGCGTATTTTCCAATCTCCGCCAGGGTCGGAGACGGTGTCACTATACCGGCTACCTTACGAATATCGCCGCCCAAGTCCATCGCCAGGGTCCAGGTGGTCACGAGCTCTCCGGCGGCCGCACCCACAATGGTAACGCCGAGAATGCGGCCGCGGGCATTGGTCACCACTTTGATGTGCCCCTTCACCTCGCCTTCCGCGTGCGCGCGGTCGTTCTCCCGATAGGGCCAGCGCAACACCCGGATGGTGTGGTCGCGGCGGCGCGCCACCGCCTCGGTCAGGCCGATGCGGGCGAGCTCGGGATCGGTGAACGTGACGCGCGTCGCCGCTTCGCCGTCGAAACGCACCGGCATGCGGAACAGGGCATTGCGCACCACCAGCCCAGCCTGATGTTCGGCCGCGTGCGGAGGCAGCACGGCGCCGGTGACGTCGCCGATCGCATAGATGCGCTTGTTGGTGGTCTTGAGCCCGCGGCCAACCGCAACCCCATGCTCGTCGTATTTGATGCCGGCGGCATCGAGGCCGAGGCCCACCACGTTGGGCCAGCGTCCGCCCGCGACCAGGAGATGGCTGCCCGCGATCGTCTCCTCGCCGGTTTCGCCCGCGAGAGAGAGCTGAATCTTGAGCTTGGAATGCGACCGCAGCTCCTCGACGCGGGTGATCTTGGCGCTGCGGATTTGAACGCCCTCGCGCGCGAGCTGATCGAGCACCACTGCGGCGCACTCGGGATCTTCCCGCTCCAAGGGGGCGGCCGCATCCACCACGGTCACCTCAGCGCCGAGGCGGCGGAAGGCCTGCGCATATTCGAGCGCCGTGGGCCCGAACCCGATCACGATGAGATGGGTCGGACAGGTCGTGAGATCGAAGGCGGTCTCA
>Ga0126371_10006290_pt1 | contig 10558 bp, 7 predicted proteins | sample PanSoiMetaPlot_4_FD_110145 | JGI IMG/M metagenome (GOLD analysis project Ga0126371, IMG submission 110145) | Tropical forest soil microbial communities from Panama - MetaG Plot_4 | ecosystem: Environmental > Terrestrial > Soil > Tropical forest > Bulk soil | place: Panama | collected 2016-02-17
GCCATCCACCTGTGCCGCAATCTTCGTGTAATCGAAGTCCTTGTCGCGCGCCGGCAGGCTCACGTAGAGCTTGAGCCCTTTAGCGTGCAGGTCACTGCCGAGTTCGGTAAGCAACGCAAGGTAACCGGACTGCGCTTTCTTCGGGAAGTCCTCGAAGTCCACCATCAGGCCGCGATACTTGTCGGATCCCAAGAACGTAAGGATCTGCTGGCAGAACGATGTCCGGGCATCCGGATTCATCAGGAAGTTCGCAATTTCCGGTTTCCACTCAGTCTCGTCGAAATTGTTGACCAGGGGAAAGACTTCCATGCCGGTGTCTTCGGACTTGAGGAACGGCATGACCTTATCGTCCACCGGGTGGACTTTGCCGTTTTGCACTACGTCGAAGTACTTGTAGGTTTCCTGGTCGAGCCCCTGCACTTTGCCGTCCGGTGTCAGTACGTGCAGCCACTCTGGATAAAGCAGGTCGATCTGATGCGCATACTCGCGCAGAGAGGAGAAGCTGGCAGCATCCCACTGCACGTAAAACGCAGCGCGAATACCTTCTTCGGCATTCAGCGTAACTTGCGAAGGTGCCTTCTTCGACTTGCGGTGGCTGCGGCTCACCGCAAGTCGACGGTGCTCTCGGGCCTTGTCTTTTTCTTTCTCGCTCAGACCGTGATAGGGCCGCTTGACCTGCGGGAGGAGCAATTCCGGCAGGCGCTCATTGCGCGCCGCCGTGTAGACGAAGAAGACCACCAGCAGCGTGATCGACACGCCAATAATGTCGAAAAGACGGCGCAGCCGCCGCCAGCGGGACTGTTGGGGATCGTAAAAAACCGGTTTAGGCATGCTATGGGGACTTGTCTCTTAATCGTATGATGGCCGCGGGTAAGGGTCAACGGCATGGCCCGAGGGCCGATTGGCGCTGGCAAGCAGGTGGGTTCGCGTGGAGATTTGCAGAAAACACGCTATATTGGCAACGTGCGCGAATTCGTGCGCCAAAACAGGCGCTTTTTTCTCTGGGCAACTTTAGCGGGCTTGGGCCTCCGCCTCCTGTTCTTTTTTTGGATGCCCCGTGTCACCACCGACTCCTTGTTCTACGGGGATCTCGCTAAAAACTGGCTGCAACACGGCATTTACGCCTACACCGACAACGACCAGATCCTCCCTACCTTCGCCCGGTTGCCGGGATATCCCGGTTTCCTCGCGATCATCTTCGCCATTTTCGGAGTGGGCAGTTTCAAGCCTGCGCTGGTAGTACAGATCTTGGTCGATCTGGGAACCTGCTTCCTGGTTGCCGACCTGGCCCGCCGGACTATCTCACCCCGAGCCGCGAAGGCCGCCTTCCTGCTTACCGCCCTCTGCCCATTTCTGGCGAATTACTCTGCCGCGGCCCTCACTGAGACATTCGAAATTTTCTTCACCGCCTGCGCGCTCGATTTCGTAGTCATCGGATTCGACGGCCTCGAGAGGCGAAGGGTATGGCCCTGGATCGGGTGCGGCGCCGCCGTCGCCTTGTGTACGTTATTCCGCCCGGATGGCGGGATTTTGCTGCTCTCGATTGGCGCATACATGGGGATTCTCCTGTTGCGCGACCTGCGCTCCGGAAAGTCCCCTGTCCCAATTGTCCGCGCCGGGTTGATTGTGGCTGCGGTCGCATTGGCACCGCTGGGGGTGTGGGGATTGCGAAACCATCACACTCTGCACCAGTGGGAATTTCTTGCGCCCCGATACGCGAATTATGAAGGGGAATTCATCCCAACCGGGTTCAACCGCTGGATCAAAACCTGGATCGCCGATTACGTCTCCACCGAGGAAGTCTACTGGAACATCCCCGGCGAGAAAGTGGACCCACACAATCTTCCAGCGCGCGCCTACGATACCCCGGAGCAGCAGCAAAAGGTGTTCGCGCTATTCGACCAATACAACGATGAACTGCACATCTCCCCCGAAATGGATGCGCAGTTTGCGGCCATGGCCGAGGAGCGCATTCACACCCACCCGCTTCGCTACTACGTCTGGCTACCGCTGGCAAAGATCACCGACATGTGGATGCGGCCGCGCACTGAACTCTTGCCCCCCGATTCCCGCTGGTACGCCTTCACCGACGATCTGAAGTGGTTGGCCTTGTCCCTCGGGCTGGGCCTGATTAACCTGCTCTACGTCACGGGTGCGCTCGCGGGATTCTTGCGGCATTGGCGTTCGATCGCCTGGGTAGGCTTGGCCGTGATCTTCATCCTTTTGCGCTCTTTTTTCCTGGGAACGATGGAGAACCCCGAGGCCCGCTACACGCTCGAATCATTCCCAGCTGTCATCTGGCTGGCGTCGGCATTGTGGGCCGGCACAGGCACACGTGAAGCTGAATCCCTTCGGGCGACGCCGGGGCAGAGCGCCTGACTCCTTCTACCCAACCTGAATTGGAGTAAATGTCACCAGATCGTGCGAACAACCCGTGACCGGCGAATCTGCCGGTCTGCGGTTACCAGTATCAGTCCCTCGACCAACGCGGTTGCGGCAATGATGCGATCCGCAGGATCTTTCGGATACGCGCCAGGTAGGGCGAGAGCCTCGACACAGGTGCGCGCCTTGATGGGCAGCACCACAAACCGGGCTTCCACTTCACTTAGAAACGACTCAAGGCTGATGCTCAGGTGAATTCGGCCCTTGTTTGAAAGTACCGCCAGTTCCAGCAGCGTTATGTCAGAAATCGCCAACCCGTCTTCGCTCTGGCGGGCTTCATCGATGGCCGCCAGGGCATTCTTGGACAACTGAGCAGAATCGAAAGCTAGCCAAACTACAATGTGGGTATCGACCAGAATCACCCGAGTTCGCCCCAATCTTCTGATGAGATGGCGGGCGAGATCACGTCTCCGGTCACCGAACCCTTGCCGCCAAGAAAATCGTAGATTTCATCCGAACCGGCGTCGACCGGCACCAACTTTGCGACTGGCTTGCCATATTTTGTTATGAGCACGGCCTCTCTCTTGGCTTGGACTTCGTCCATAACCGCCAGGCAGTGCGCCTTAAAGAATCCGGCGGCAATCTTCTTCATATTTTCCTTATGATCATGGTCATTATACCATGGTCATACTTTCAAGGAACGCGCGCTGCCAAACACCTCGTATCCCGAGGAGGGAGTAGTGGTTACTGCGACTGGATCTGCTGCCCGTGCTGCGCCGCTACCCGTTCCCGCGCGGCGTCCATCGCACGCCCAAGCTGGGTGTAGGCTTCGGCCAGAAACAGGTGGGCCTCGCGGGAATTGGGCTCCAGTTCCGCTGCCTTCTCCAGATTCGGCAAGGCGCCCGCCGGGTCGCCCTCCAGCGACAGAATTCTGCCGCGCAGCAGATTGGCGCGATAGTGGCTGGGCGTGAGCTGGAGGGTAATGTCGAGTTCCTTCATCGCGTCGGGTACGCGATCGATGCGCGCATACACCGCGGCCAGTGAAAAGTGAGCGTCCGCCCAGCGCGGCGCTCGGAAGACGGCCGCTTCAAACTGTGGCGCGGCTCCCTGCCAGTCGCCAGTCTCGAACAGTGCCAGCCCTAATTCGTAGTGGCCCATGCCATTGTCCGGTTGCAGCTTGACCGCTTTTTTCAACGGCTCGAGCGCCTGCGCATAATTCTTGAGCCGCGCCTGCGCCATCCCGTACTGCATATTGGCCACAGGCATGTCTGGGGCCTGCTTCAGGACGCGATCCAGTAGCGGCAGCGCCTCTTTGTAGCGGGCATCCTCGACATCAAACATCGCATCGTGTAGCAGGTTCGCGACTTCTATATTGGCCTTGGGATCGGGCCCGGAAGGCTTACTGTCGTTCGTGTCCCCGCTCGCGTCGGAACCGACATAACCTAGCGCCTGGAGCTTCTGCATCTGTTCCGCATCCGGCTTGGCCAGCTGCACCAGGCTCTGGCTCGTTTTCTGGCGAAACTGATCGAGCCGCAGCCCAAGCGTGTCGGCCACTGCCTTCGACGAACCCGCCAGGTTGTGGGCCTCCTGCGGATCGGTTCCCAGATCGTACAGCTCGCGGTCCGGCGCTTGGATGTAGAGATACTTCCCAGTGCGCAACGCCCGCAGCGAACTCCAGCCGAATGCCCGATGCGGGTAGTCGGTCTCGGCATAAGCCGGACGGTCCGTTGCGTCGCTCGCCTGCGGAGCTTCTTCTTTTGCTTGTGCCGAGGTCTTTTTCGCGCCTGGTGGCGCTTTCGGCTTCACCGGGGCCAGCAGCGATTCTCCCTGCATCTCCTTCGGCACGCCAATCTCCGCCGCCTGAAGGATGGTCGGAGCCACATCCACAAGGCCCACCCGGCTCTGCACCTGGCGGCCGGCATCCCGATTCAGAGGCAACTTGATCATCAGCGGCACATGCAGGGTGTCGTCATACAGGAAAATCCCGTGTGTATTTTCCCCGTGCGCTCCCAGCGATTCCCCGTGGTCCGCGGCCACCGCGATCAGGGTCTCGTCGAAGAGTCCATGCTTCCGCAATTCTTCGAATAGCTTGCCGAGCGCCGAATCCACGTACGCGATTTCGCCGTCGTAGGGATGCGCTCGGAATCGAGTTTTGAAGGGCTCGGGCGGATCGTAGGGATCATGCGCGTCGTACACATGAATCCACAAAAAGAAAGGCGGATTCGACAGCTGGCTGAGCCACCCCAGCGCGTGGTTCACGACCACCTCGGCGCGGCGCTCGACCGTCTGGTAGCGGTCGGCTCCATGCCGGCGCAGGTGGAAGCCGGCATCGTACACATCGAACCCGCGATCAAAGCCCGGCGCGGTGCCATCCAGCGGATCGAGGATCAGCGAGCCGACAAACGCCCCCGTGTGATAGCCATCGTGATGCAGGATGTCGGGCAGGTACGGAAGCTTCTCCGATAGCGGAACACCGAAATCATTCACATGATTGAACTGCGGATAAGTCCCCGTAAGCAGCGAGGCGTGTGAGGCGGTAGTCAGCGGCACATGCGAGTAGGCGCGGCTGAACACGATCCCCTCCCGCGCCACAGCATCCAGGTTCGGAGTGAGTCCCCGCGTAGAACCGAGAAAGCCCATCCGGTCCGCCCGCGTCGTGTCGAGCGTGATCAGAATGATGTTCGGGCGAGAGAGGGCTGCTGGCCGTGGAGCCGCATGGGGCAGGGAGCTTTTCGCCTGTGGACTCGCCGCTCCCGCCGCGGCCGGTAACCATAGCAGGAGGAACCACCAAGAAAACCGCATAGGAAGAAAAAGGGAGTCTACCACGGGCAGACTCCCAGATCGAAAGCGCGATGGCCTTGCTGGCTAGAACTTGAACTTCAAACTGAAGTTCATGTTCCTGGGCCCGCCTTGTGCAATCACAGGATTGCCGGCCGCCACATCCGAGGTCTTGATGAATGTCGCAAACGCGTGCTCGGAGGCAGCGCACGTGGCATTGGCGAGCAACGAATTACAGTTCCCCAGAATGTTGTTATCGGGGAAATAGTGGAAGTTTGCCCGATTGAAGAGGTTGTAAACCTCCCAGCGAAACTCGACGTTTAATCGCTCGGTAATCTGCGTCGTCTTAATCAGCGACATGTCCCATTGCGCTAAGCCTGGCCCAATGAGTTGATTCCGCCGCGAATTGCCCACCGTTCCATCGCAGGGAACATAAAAAGGGGTGATTGGCGTGCCCAAGTCGCTTCGCCCGCAAGGATCGCTTAGCGTGCCACTGCCATCCGCATACGTCTCCACCACGTACTGATCAGGATTCCGTGTGTTGTACTTCACGGGTGTTCCATCCCAGGAGGCGCGAATACTGTTGCCGACCAGGCCCTGGCCGGAGCCTTCACTGCCCCCGCCCAGAATCGCACTGAACGGACGCCCACTGATGGCGGTGAAGATGCTGCTGATCTGCCATCCCTTCCCGAGATATTTTCCGAGTTGATTGAACGTCGGGAATGAATACACACCCCCGACATTGAAGTTCAAGCGCACATCATGGTCGCAGAGACCATAGGAATCACGAACGTCCGCCTGTCCCAATGCGGTGCTGCCCACCGGATTTGCGTTATTGATTTGGGGATAGTCGCCCGCACCGCCTCGATTCACGGAGTTGTAGTCGTAGCACTTGCTCCATGTGAAGTTATATTGCGTGTCCAGTCCATGCCAGGCGCGTTGGTTGTAGGAAACCTGCATGCTGTCGTATTGGGACTTGCCCATGTTGGTCGCCTGAATCACATGGCGAATATCGGGGAACGTCGCCGCCAGTGGCCGCAACGCATCGCATTCGCCCGGGCTGAAGCAGGGAGAGCCCAGTGGCGAAGCGTTTAAGTCCTGGTAGATGAGGAGGTCCCGCCCGCGTTGCCCCGAGTAGGTCAGGGTGAGCACGTTGTTGCGGAACAGTTCGCTCTGCATGCTGAAGTTGAAGTTGTGATATCGCGGAGTCTTGAAGTCAGTTGGTATTGAGAACGCATTGAACGGCGGCGTTCCGGCCGGATTGGTCCCGAACAGTGGACCAGCCACCGCAGAGTTGAAGCATATGTAGTCCCCAACACCGCTGTTTGGATCGTAGCAACCCTGGCCCAGGGCATAGTTCGTGTCAGCTGGGCTCAGCCCGGATCCTATTCCCGCACCCATGTCTGCCAGATTGTTCTGGTTAAAAAATCCCAGATTCAGTTGGGTAAACACTCCCGTGCGTGCTTTCGCAAAGCTGTACGGCGAGGCCAGCGCACCAAAATTTGCCACATCGAAGGTGAGCGAATATCCGCCCCTCAACGCCACTTTGCCATTGCCGAAGATATCCCAGCCAAATCCAACATGCGGGCCGAAGTCGTGGTAGTCGACGTTATGGATCCCTCCGATATCGGTGCCTACCTTCAAAAATCCCTTCACCGGATCGAAGATCGCCTCCTTGTTGTTGGTGTCGCGTACCGTTGCATTGACCTCGTAGCGCAATCCGTAATTGAGCGTGAACCGCGGCTTGATCTTCCAATCATCCTGCGCATAAAAACCCACCGAGTTCTGCGTGATGTGACGGTGGGTGTCACCGAAACTCCGACTGGCAAAATCTGCCTTGCCCAGTAGTAATTCCTCGATGTCGGTCGCCACCGCAACATTGGTGGCGATGTTATTTGGGTCGGAGAGATATCCCGTGTAGTAGGCGAAATACCCTGCGGTCAACCCGCTGCGCGCATTATTGCGAATGCTATTGGTATAGGCGCGCTGGAAGTTGCCGCCGATCTTGATGGTGTGATTCCCTTTTACCCAGGAAAAATGCTCAGACCAGTCCCACGTCTGGTCGGGTTGTGTGCTAAGCGGATAGCCCTGAACCCCTCCAATGTAGCCACCATAACCGAGGTGATAGAGATAGACATAGGGCACCCCAAAGTCCGCTGGGCTAAGCGGGCCAGTGTCGATTCCCAGGCTCTTCGGGTCCACTTTGTTATTAACTCCCAAAAGCTGGGAGAAACGCGTGAAGCCCAGCCGGCTCTCCAAAATCTTGCTATTGCTGATATTCCAGGTCCAACTCACCCCCGCCATCTGGGCGCGCGAAGGAGCGAATGAGTTGAAAAGGTCGGGATTATTGCTTCCGCCGGCTGGCAGTCCCGCAAACGGGGGACCGCTCTGCAAGCTATCTCCAAAAATGTAGCGCACCGCGATCAAATTCCTGTCATTCAGCCGGTAATCGAACTTAACACCAAACTCGTTGCTGCTCGCGGTGGTCGGCGTATTCTGAACAAAAAAACCGTTGTCAGTGACCGGGAAGTAACTTAAGAGCGCTTGCCCGGTCGGATCAATCGGCAGGTTATGGGCCGCGATGTCCTGTTCGGCGAGGGCGATGTCCCCGGTGGCTGGTACCGTGCGACCAGCGAGAGCGACCGACTTGTAGCGCTGCCCTTCGTAGAAAAGGAAGAAGAACGCTTTATCCTTAATGATTGGCCCACCGATGTTGGCATTGAACTGGTTGTTGTGAATGGGGGTCGCTTGGCACTCGCCGGGTGAAGCGCAATTATCGGTATTGTGCTTGGAGAAGTAATTCGCCGCGTCCCCGATTCCACTGTGATTTACCCAGGTTGCTCCACCGTGCCAGGTGTTGGTACCGCTCTTCATATTCAGCAGAATCGGCGCTCCACCCCGCACCCCAAACTCCGACGAGGGCGTCTCCTGGACACTCAGTTCCTCAATAGCATCCGGAGGAAACGTCACCGCCGGAATTCCCAGAATGCCCGTCTGGTTGATCGCTGAGTCGCCATAGTAGCGATCGTTGTTGTACATGCCATCGATGAAGTAATTGTTCGAGGTGGTTCGCGACCCATTGATGCTGATCGCGAGAAAGCCTCCGCCCGGAGCGCGTTGTACGCCCGGCGTAATGGCCAGCAGGGAATTGAAGTCGCGCCCATTCAGCGGAACGCTCTCGATCTTTTGGCTATCGATGTAATTGTTCTGGTTCGGGGACAATTCCACCAGCGGCGCCGCCCCCTCAACCTCGATGGTTTCCGTGCGCTCGCCAACCTGAAGGGCAAAGTTCACGTGGGCCAATCCGCCGGCAGAAACATCGGCAGAGTTCACCAGCGTTTTAAATCCGGCTGCACCGGCGCTCACCCGGTAGCTTCCGATCGGAAGATCGGTGACACGGTAGTTCCCACTGCTGCTCGTAGTGGCCGTGCGTGTCAGTCCAATCGCGGGATTCTGCACCGTGATCGTCGCTCCGGGGACGACCGCACCACTACTATCGGTCACATTGCCTTCAATATCGCCGGTGATTTTTTGGCCAAGCGAAGGAAGAGCGAAGAGCAGAGTCAGGCAGGCGACCACACAAGCCCACCGCAAAAACAGGAAGCCCCGCATATTTTCCCCCTCGTCCAAGCAATGCGAATCCCCCAGCTTGGAGGTGCTGTGCGCCCAAGTTTAATGAGCACTTCCTCGAAGTCAAGATGAATATCTTGTTACGATCAAATTTCCGTGACTTCAAGTCACTGAGAGCGAAAGAAATACCGAATTCCAAAATCCGTACGGTCGGTTTACACACTTCTGCGCAAGATGGAAGGCTGTGTATGATTTTCGGTGCGCCGGCTCAGTACAGATAACACGAGGCGCGTGTGAGCCGCTAGCCCAGTGGGGAATCGCTCATGCGAAAACGTGTGCGCACGTGCTCGGAGAGCAACTCGATCGCGGAGCGATTCGCGACCGGATCAGTCTGGGTCAGATACTTCATGGCTTCCACCAGCATCCGCTGGCCATCGACGTAGCGGGGATCCGACGTGCGTTGGTTCTTCTTGCGGCCTAATTGCGGAGCGACTGGAATCGTGAAGACTTTGGCCATTCATTCACCTACTGCCCTGTTTGAGCAGTATAACGTCCCCCTGCACAATTTTCAGCCAATATCGTGCAGGCTCTTTGTGCTCAGGAAGTTAACCCTTGGGGGCCGAAACAAATTTTGTGTCGCTGTTGGTCTTGAGCTTGAATGCGCTATCGGGGATTTTCTGATTGACTTGAATGTCGGAGTACTTGGCTAACCGGTAATCGCCGCCGGGCTGCAGCAATTGCTGCTGCACAGAAATTCCCCGCGCTGGATCAATCCAAAGCAGAATCTGCGAAAAGATGTTTCGGGCGCGCTCCGACTTCGGCGTGAGTTGCAGCTTCACCGTTTTCGTGCCATTCACGGTCTCAGGTCCGAGATATTTCACGTCAAACGACTTCAGCATATCGTGTCCGCTTCCGCCAAAACCCAGCACCAGAAAACTCTCGAAGGCTTCGCGATTCTTTCCGGCTTCGTAGGTCGTGACGCGGTTCACCTTGGGCTCGAAGAAGTCGACCTTCCCACTGCTGAAGAGAACCGACTTGGGCGGATCGGCGACGTCCGCCATCATCTCGATGTCTTTACCGGCACGGCGATAGTAGACCGTTCCCTTCTGCTGATCGTGCTCGTCTACCACCTTGGTGTACTGCTCCCAAATGAAATTCGCCTGGGTGGTGCGGAAATTTTTTGCCGCCGCATCCATCTGCGACAACACTTTCTCCAGTGCGTTCGAGTCGCTTTCTTGCCCAAGAGCTTGAATGCTGAAGGAAGATACGAAGGCCGCCAAGACCAGGGTAGCTGCTGCAAACGAGGGAAGGAGCCAGGAACCTGCCGGATTCGGTCTTTTCATGCAACTCCTAGCACCCGCGGGGCGGGGGCTACTCTTTCTCCACCCACACCTTGTAGCTTTGCAGGTGACCAGAGCGGTCGCGTACTTCTTCGACCTTTGAGATGGCCACGGCACCGGAGATGGGTTCGATGATGCGCAGCAGTTGTTCGCGAGTCGAAACGTCCTTTTCCGATACCGCCGAAGCGTCGATCTGGTAGATGAAACCACCGTCCGCATCGGGCCGGATGAGCACGCCGGTTTGCAACGGCACATGCTCGACGGGCTTGTCCTTGAAATTGATCCAGCGCGGCGACAGAAACACAAACAGCAGAATGAGCGTCACCATCACGTCATAGTGGAGGCTGCCGCGTTCGTAGGACCAAAGAATATAGCCGCGAATTGTGCGCCAGATCGAATTCATCGGCAGCGCGGGAACGCTGGTGACGTTTGGCTTCGCGTTAACGTGTTCCAAGTCTAGTGACTGCTCCTGATCTTGGCAATCGCAC
>Ga0126371_10006292_pt1 | contig 10557 bp, 9 predicted proteins | sample PanSoiMetaPlot_4_FD_110145 | JGI IMG/M metagenome (GOLD analysis project Ga0126371, IMG submission 110145) | Tropical forest soil microbial communities from Panama - MetaG Plot_4 | ecosystem: Environmental > Terrestrial > Soil > Tropical forest > Bulk soil | place: Panama | collected 2016-02-17
AGCCACACACCGACGACGCGCGCAGCCGACGCCTCGCCTTGACCGCTGACGGGCACCGGCTACACGACCTGCTCAGCCAGGCCGGTGCCGACGCCGAACGCGCTTGGACCGACCTCGTCGGCGCGCAGACCCTACAAACCGTCCGAGCCGCGCTGTCCGCCTACGCCCACAGCCCGGAACCAGCCGCCCCACCCACACAGGTCAGGCTCCGCTTCACCTGACCGCCGCCAAGGCCCCCCGCCCCCCGCCGGATCCGGCAACGCCCGCGCCACGCGCAGCTCGAGGTAGACCCACCCACGGATGATCCACGAGACCGCCACTGCAGCTGGCACGCCTAGGGGGCGTGCGGCCTGCGCGCCGCCGGGACCGCGGTAATACTCAGGGTGCGCGCGGTTCCGGCCGGCGGCCCGTAGTATCCGGCAGGGTGCCCGCCCGGGCACCAGGGGTTGGCCGGTACGCCCAGGCAGGGGTTCGGCATGGTGGGCAGTCCCTTCGGCAATGCCTTAAGAACAACCGTGCCGTTCGGCTTCGGGTAGTGGGCACCCTTAGGGCATGCTGCCAGGCGGGTGTCACAGAGCACTTGATTGAACAGTGCACCTCCGAGGTTGCCGGCTTTGGTCTTGATTCCGCACGCCTTCTGGCTCTTCTCGAGGTTCTTCGGCGCGCTGCCATCTGGAGCACGGTTGCCTCGGAAGCAGTTCTGCGGCTCGTTTCCGAAGAGCGTGATCTGACCGTAGTCGGAGTTGCTCGGGTTGCCGAAGTAGCCGTTGTGGCGGAACGTGTTATGGAGCAGGGCATCGCCCTCAGGGTCAAGTACGCAGCCGAAACCCGGGACTTGGTGGCCGCCGGCGCCTGCGCAAGTCTGGCCCAGGCTCGGCTTGCCGCTCTGGGCGTAGGGGACGAAGAGGATTCCCCAGGCCCCGTTGTCGGCGAAGGTGTTGTGCATGACCGTGTCGTAGCGACCGCCCGAGATGGTCATCCCGGTGCCGATCGGTCCGCCCGCCGCACTGCCGGCCGCCGGGACCTTGGGGTTGTTGTTGTGGTCGAAGTAGTCGTGAATGACCACCCAGCATGAATGGGTGCGGGTGATCGGGCTGGTCTTGCCGCCGGTGCAGCGGCCGTCCTGCGGGGCGGGCGGATCGCCGATCACCTGCGTGTTGGTGTCCAGGCCGTCCTCGTTGCCATCGAACCGGGAGTTCTCGATGACGATGGTTCCGCCGGAGTTCGTGCCCGAGTACCCCAGCGCGTTGTTCTCCATCCACATGTGGTTGATGACCACGTTGCACGCCCGCTTGCACGCGCCCACGTAAGTTCCCGAGTCGTTCATGTTGCTGGCGTAAAGCTGATTCCAGCTTGCCGGGCCAGCGGAGTTGCTCGCGAAGATGCCGTACTCGGCGGCCGTCTTCTCATTCTTGAAGAAAGTAGAGGTCGCAGTCAGATAGCTGCCCCAGTAGCCTGTCAGACCGATCTTGCCCGACTCGGCCCCCCCGTTCCACCAGATCTGGTTGCCCGAAGCCCCTGTACCAGCGAGGAAGTTACAGGCCGTGAGGTTCTCAATGCTCACGTCGTTCGCCTTCCACACCAGGACCCCGTTGCGCCCGACCGGGATCCCGTGCGCCCCGTGCGCCCCATAGTTCTGAGCGCTTGGCTTCGAACTGCACGCCGCTGATCCGGGCTTGGTGCCGTCGACGATGACCGAGTTACGGTTCATGCCGCGCAGCGTGATGCCGGACTTGTCGATGAACACCCCGCCCATCTGTCCTAGGTTGGGGTTGCCGGAATGGCTGGTCTCATCAGCCGTCTCGTGGTAATCGCCCGGGGCGACCAGGATCCAGTCTCCAGGCTTGGCGGCGTTAACGGCGGACTGGATGGTCTTGTAACGGCCCGCCTTGCCGTCAAACGTCCCGACGAGCAGTACCTTCGGGCTGCGCGCCCCTGCTGCGGTGTGCGACGGCGCCCACGCGGATATCATCCCGCACGCGAGCACCACAGCTCCGAACGCCGAGATCCGGCTCGCCGCTATCCGAGTGTCAAACGACATACCTGGCCTCCCCGCACCTGACGGCACCTATTCACCCGCACCATACGCATATTGCGCGCGACAGACTAGCCCTCTCATTCCCGGCACCGGCGGCATACTGTCGTGAGGGAGCAGAGCACGGCTGCGGCGGGATCATCCGGCGGGCGTGCTGTTCGAGCGGGTCGGCCTTCCCGGATGCTCGCTAGGTCGCGTGCCAGATGGTGTGTTGCGGTTCGGGATCGCCATGGCCGCTGGTGCGGGTAAGCATCGCCACCTGGACCTGGAATTCGAACAGGTGCTGCTCCTCATCCGGCGGCGGCACGGCGAGATCTGAGCGCTCGTCGGCGAACTGGCGTGCTAGCCGGTCCCGGAGCGGGGGATGCGAGACGTGGCTGGCGATCCCGCTCAGGTAGAAGGCGTCCTCGTTGTCCTCGAGGGGATATGAGTGCATCGCGTAGCGCCCGTCGCGGTGCAGGTCGCGCTGCTTGGGCGAGGGGACGATGAATGCGTACAGTCCGGTCTCGGTGAGCAGCGGGCACATGGGATGCAACCGTGGTCCGCCGTCGCCGCGCACAGTGCCAAGGAACGCCAAGCCGACGCCGAAGTGGTAGAGCAGCTCGGCTCCCTGGCGGGCAAGTTCTGGCTGCTGGGCCTTGAAGTCGCTCCACGAGCTCACGTCGAGTGAGCCTGGCATTTTCAAAATGGCCTGTCAATGCGTGTTGGGTTCGATCCGCCCGCCACTGGTGGTGGTCAAAAACTCGAAAGGCTGACCAGCGGCCGCGCCGGCGGCTGCCTTCATTGCCGAGTTCCGCACGCCTTAACGACGGTGACCGTCCTCATTCACTGACCGGGAACCCTCCGTGCAAGCGGCTGCGCCACGATCAAGTCGAAGTGCCACACCGAGACGATCTCGTGGAGGATGCGATGACAGCGGGCCGCGGTGAACAGGATTACTCCCGGCGGCAGGTGCTGACAGTGGCTGGCTTGACGGCCGTGGCCGTGCCGCTCGCGGGGCGCAGCAGGGCCAATGCGGGCCAGTCGGCTCCGGCGCTGGTTAGGCGCCCGGACATGGCCGGGGCGCCTGACCCCGAGCAGGTGCACATTCAGTTCGGCGCAGACGCCGCGTCGCAGGCAGCTGTCTCCTGGGCTACGCCCGCCGCGGTAGCCAGGCCAAGGCTAAGGTTCGGTCGGCCCGGATTTGGGCTCGGCAGCGAGGTGCCAGCGGAGGGACGCATCTACACCGAGGCACTGACCGGCCAGGTCGTGTGGACCTACCACGCCAGGCTCGATCACTTGCTGCCGGACACCCAGTACGTATACGAGGTGCTGCACGACGGCGCCGATCCCGTCAGCGGCATGTTCCGCACCGGCCCGCGCGGCCGGTCCCGTGGCTTCCGATTCACCAGCTTCGGCGACCAGGCCATCCCGGCCCCGGTCGGCCTGGGACTCGGCCCGAACACGCCGAACGCCGGGTACATCGTGCCGGCGGTGGAAAGTCTGGATCCCTTGTTCCACCTGTTCAATGGCGACCTGTGCTACGCGAACGTATCCGATGCGCCAGTGGAGACCTGGACGTCATTCTTTACCAACAACACGCGGTCGGCAGCAAACCGCCCGTGGATGCCTAGCGCCGGCAACCACGAGAACGAGGTTGGCAATGGCCCGCAAGGATACCTGGCCTACCAGACCAGGTTCGAGCTGCCGGACAACGGCTCACCTGACTTCCGGGGCAACTGGTACTCCTTCACGGTCGGCCCGATTCACGTGATATCGCTGAACAATGACGACGTCTGCATGCAGGACGGCGGATTCAGCGGGTTCAGGCGCGACCACGTGCCTGGCTACTCGGCGAACGGGGACAATCCCTACATCAATGGCTACAGTTCAGGCGCGCAGCGCGAGTGGCTGGAGGTCGAGCTGGCTGCTGCGGAGGAAAATGACGACATTGACTGGATCGTGGTGTGCATGCACCAGGTCGCGATGTCCTCTGCTCATTTCAACGGCGCCGACCTGGGCATCAGGCAGCAGTGGCTGCCGTTGTTCGACCGGTACGGGGTAGACCTGGTCGTGGCCGGGCACGAGCATCACTTCGAGCGCACCTTCCCGGTGCGCGGCGTGCTGTCCGGCAGCAACCTGCTCACTCCGGCGCCGCAGAGCAGCAACACGTCATTGATGGACACCTCGCTCGGCACCGTGCACATGATCATCGGAGGTGGCGGCCACTCGGCACCGACACCGCCCGGCGACTTCGACCAGCCGCATGACGGTGTGCTGATCACCAGCGTCGGCCCAGGAAGCCCGCAGAGCCAGCACCCGACGATAACCACGACCGAGCCGGCGCCCTGGTCCGCCTACCGTGACCTGCACACACCATACGGGTTCGCAGCGTTCGACTTCGAACCGCACGAGCCCGGAGGCACCACATCGATCACCGTCACCCACTACGGCGCCGCGGTCGGATCCCCGATATACGCTCCGCAGGACCAGTTCGTCATGCGCAAGCGTCTCGGTGACGACCAGCAGGGCTCGCTCCAGCGCCAGAGCACTGCCAGAGCGAGCCATTCATAGTCGATGAGGCATGTCCACTTACCTGAACATGTTGTGGCAAGTCCGCCGCTGATCTGCCTCGGTTCATGCGATCAGACGTCGCCCTTGGCGCCGTCTGGTCTGGCGAAGGCGCGGTACTGGTTGAGCACGGCCGTGTAAGAGTCGCGGTCAAACGTGAACGGGCCCACGCCGCTGTAGACCGAGTGGTGGTCGAACGTCTCGTAGTTAGTCTGGTAGCCGAAATCGCGCCACACGATCTGGTTGTCACCGATCTCGATGACCGCGGTCACTGCGCCGCAGCCAATATGGGACGGCCACCATTGGACAGTGCAAACAACGGCCAACCCATAGCTCTCACGCCGATCCTGATATTCCAGTAAGCCGCTATGACGGGCGGCCCGCACGCGGCCGCGAGTGGTGCGTCTGCTTACCGGACTGGTGGATAGGCGTTCTGCACGAGCATCTGGAACTCGGCAGGGAACCAGTGCCCGGCCGGGACGTTGTAACCCGGGATCGAGTTCGTCGGGTAGGTGCCTCCGCTCCCATCGGACATGGTGTCGCGGGGGTTGCAGTGCGGGTCACCGTGAGCGTGTGTGGCCGTCGGGTAGTCACCGTCGGACTCGCCGGGCGGCTTGATCCACACGTATGCGTAGAGGTGACTGAACGCCGGGACTGGGTTGGCCTGTGGGAAGGCGCCCAAGCCTGCGTTGTTCTGGTTGCACCAGTCGCCGCGGAAGGGGCGCCGATCGATCTTGGAGTGATCCACGAACGTGTTGACGACGGTCGAGCGGTCTGGCCCGGTCGGCCGGTTCGGGCCGCCCCAGCCGTTGCGTGAGGTGTCGATGAGCATCCCGATGGTGCGCGGGAAACCGGCGGCGACCAGCTTGGAGTACATGGCTTCGTTGTAGCTGAGCTCATCGATGTAGGGGTCGCTCTGGAAGAACTGAGCAGAGTCCACGGGCTGCGAGCCGGCGTTCTTGGCCGCGGTCAGGTAGGGCTCGGTCGTCGCCTGGTAGTTGGCGGTGTCGCTGATGAAGCCGTCAGCGCTGTGGAAGCCGGCCTTGGTGCCCGATATCACTGACTTGTACAGCGACACTGCCGCGCTCATGTTGCTTGGCCAGCCGAGCCAGGCCTCGTGCGCGATGTCGACGTAGTTGTAGACGTTGGGGATCGCGTGCAGCTTGTTGAGCGCGTACTGGACACCGTGCACGTACGCGCCGCTTGAATTTGCCTGCGCGCATTTCGGGTCACTGAGGTTGGTGACGAGGTTCGGCAGTGAGTCCGGCTCGATGACCGCGATCACGCGGAGGTTGGTGTGCTCGAACCTGGCGAGTATCCGGGCGATGGGGTTGATGTAGTCATGCTCGTAGCGCTGCAGCCCGTGTTTGCTGATGGCCAGCTCGCCGTTAGAGGCGAGAGCGGCGCAGTCACGATTGGGCAGGTCGTAGATGACGATCGGGACGAGTACCGGTCCGTTGGCCGCGTGCCTGAGGGCCCCGCGCATCTGCGCTTGCAGGCCGCGCCTGCCGTTGTTGCCGGAGCCGCCGTAGATCGCGCCGATGTGGTCCAGCCAGATGCCGGTCGGCTGATTGCCCACAAGCTTCATCTTGGCGGCTAGCGTCCCGCTGGCTCTTGCCGCCGAGGCGGCGACCTCCGCCTTGTACTCGGGGTTCACGTACCAGTTGGCGCCCGCGAAGGGGTTGACCACATGGGCGGCGCTGGCGGGGGTGCTTAGCGAGGCTGCGGTCGTGGTGCCGGTGAGCGTCATCGCCATCGCAGTTATCCCAGCGCATCCGAGCGCGGCAGCCGCGGTCACCGCGACGCCGCGGCCCAGCCGGGAACGCGGGGTGCGGACAGGCACGCGGAATCTCATGTGGTCCTCCTCATGGCAGGCCTGGCTCCGAGCGGGGCAAGGTAGGAGCCTTGACAGGATTCACGCCTGCCCGGAATGTACATACTAATGCTACATAACGTGTACTTCTGACCACGGAGAGTTAGTTCTGCGGCGACGCGCACGAACTAGGGGCGAGTTGCGGCCCCTAGGTCCAGCGGGGTGCCGGTCTCAGGTTTGGCGGCTGGCTGGCCGAGGTGTTCTCGCGCGAGGGTGATGAACGCGCGTGCCGCGGGGGATGCCGCGCCGGGGCGCCAGGCGAGGATGATGCGCCGGTCGATGGCCGGGTGCGTGATGGCGATCGTGACCACATCGTCGGCGTCCTGCTGTCCGGAGCGGGGCATCAGGGCTACCCCGATGCCTTCGGCCACGAGCTGAACCATGACGTTCAGGTCGCTGGTTTCGGCGACGATGCGCGGGGCGAAGCCGGCCTGGCGGCATTGGGTCTCCAGGACCGCTCGCAGGCGGCTCGCTCTGGTGAGCGTGACGAAGGGCTCGTCACGCAGGGCGCCTAGTGGGACGGATCTGCGCGATGCGAGCGGGTGCTGCGGGTGGATCGCCAGCACCGCTGGCTCGCGGGCCACCACGACGGCTTGCAGGCTGGCCGGCGGGTCCTGGCCAGGGCCAAGGCCGAGGAACGCGGTGTGCAGGTCGCCTGCGGCCAGCCCGTCGAGCAGCGCATCGGTCTCATCTTCCACGAGGGTCAGCTCGATGCCGGGATACTCGCGTCCGAATGCGCCAATGGCGCGGACGACCCGGCGGTCTGGCAGCGGCATGACGAGCCCAACGCGGAGTTGGCCGGTGACCAGCCCGCGCAGCGCGGCCACGGCTTGCCGGCCGTGCTCGACCTGCGCGAGGGCGGCGCGCGCGTGGGGCAGCAACGCCTCGCCGGCTGATGTCAGGGCGACCGTGCGCCGGTCTCGGTGCAGCAACCGCTCGCCGAGTTCGGCCTCCAGGCGCCGGATCTGCTGGCTGACGGCGGGCTGGGCGATCCGCAGCCGTTCCGCTGCGCGGGTGAAGTGTGCCTCGTCGACGACGGCGACGAAGTACGCCAGCTGCCGAAGTTCCATAAGCAATCGCTATCACAGCGAGCATGAACCTGTCTTGGACATATGACGCTCGGGCTTGCGAGGCTGTTCTCAGTCCTTATCTCATCCCTTGCTGAGACAGCCGATGGAGGTCCAGATGAGCCCGAACGACACATCCGTCTCAACCGCGGGGCCACCGCGAGCGGCAGCCGCGGGGGACGGCACCGCGCCGGGCCTGCCGGGCTGGCCGCCGCGGACAATTGCGGTGCTGTCCACGGTTGACGAGGACGTGCACGCAATCCCGGTGTCAGCGCCGGTCCGGGCCGGCGACCACGCGATCGTGCTCTCGCTGCATCGAAGCCGCGACACGCTAGGCCGCATCCGCCGCCGGCCGCAAGTCGCCCTGACGTTCCTGGCCGAGGGCGACCTCGCCTTCACCGCCCGCGGCAGGGCCACCGTCGTCGAGGAGCCGATGGCCGCGGACCCGGAGTACGCCGCGGTGTCAATTGCGGTGGACCATGTGGACGATCACCGCCAGCCAGCTTTCCAGGTTACGGCGGGCGTCGACCGCGAGTGGGTCGACCAGGCCGCCAGGGCGGCGCTCGCCGCCCGAGTCCAGGCATTGAGCAACCCATCAGTGCAGCAGTCCGAAACACCGGCAAGGAGCGCACCATGAAGATCAGCAGCATTTCCGGCCTGACCTACCCGGTCAAAGATCTCGGCCGGACCGCCGAGTTCTACCAGAGCCTGGGCTTCCGGCTGGGCAAGCGAGATGACGATCAGCTCACCTGTTATGTCAACTGGTTCTGGGTCACCTTCACCACCCACTCCAACGGCGAGCCCGGACCAGGGCCGACGCTGTACCTCAAGGTCGACGACATCGACGACGCCTACGGCGCCGTACTCGCCCAGGGACTCACCCCGCCGACCGAACCGCGCAAAGACCGCCACGGACGCCGGGAATTCTTCCTGCTCGACCCGGACGGCAACCACCTCGCCTTCTTCGCAAAGTGATCAAGTGACCCTGAGGGCAAGACCGCCTGGCTGGTCAGCCTGATCTTGGGAATGCCTCTCGGTCCGCGTGGGTAAGGAGGCTCCTGTCGGTGTCGCCGGGCTTGTGCGCGGGCTCGTGGAATCATCGACGCTTGTTTGCGGCAGCAGCTAGGTGCGCCGGTGACTTCTCGGCTCAGGCCATGCTGTCCCGTCTATGCCAAGGAGGATCTGCCATGACTGCTCCCAGCATGATCGTTCTTGAGCCAGCGGCCCAGAAGGTGGCTGATACCTTCGCCAAACCCCCGTTCCTGTACGACATGGCGCCAGCAGAGGCCCGGAAGGTCCTCGAAGACGCGCAGTCAGGCCCGGTCAGCAAGCTCCCGGTCGACGAGGAGTGGATCACGATTCCCTCCCCAGCGGGTGAGGCCCGAGTCCGCATCATCAAGCCTCGGGGTGCCACCGGGCTGCTTCCGGTCATCGTGTACATGCACGGCGGAGGCTGGATCCTCGGCAACGCGGAGACCCACGATCGGCTCGTGCGGGAACTCGCCGTCGGCGCCCGCGCGGCGCTGGCGTTCGTGGACTACCCGAACTCGCCAGAGGCCCGGTACCCGACCGCCATCGAACAGGGTTACGCCGCCGCCCAGTGGATTACCCGTAACGGCGGGTCGAAGGGCCTGGACGCCAGCCGCATGGCCGTAGCCGGGGAGTCTGTCGGCGGCAACATGGCGGCGGCGCTGGCGCTCATGGCCAAGGAACGCGGCGACGTCTCCTTCGTCCAGCAGTCGATGTACTACCCGGTGACCGACGCGGCCATGAACACCGCGTCCTACCAGCAGTTCGCCACCGGCTACTACCTCGCCCGCAAGTCGATGGAGTGGTTCTGGGACGCGTATACCACCGACCCCGCGCAGCGCGCCGAGATCACGGCCTCACCGAACCAGGCCAGCGTCGAGCAGGTCACCGGCCTGCCCGCAACGTTCCTGTGCGTCGACGAGGCCGACGTCCTGCGCGACGAGGGGGAGGCCTATGCGGCCAAGCTCCGATCAGCCGGCGTCCCGGTGACGACGGTGCGCTACGACGGCACGATCCACGACTTCATGCTGCTCAACGCCCTGAGCGATACCAAGGCGACACGCGCGGCCATCGGCCAGGCCGCCGCCTTCTTGCGTGCCGGGCTCGGCACCAGCTGACCAGGCCGCTCGCCGTCCGCTCGCCGAGCAGTTCACCCTGCTCGCCTGTTGGCAAGCCCTCCGTCGCCCATGGCGCCCGCCTCGGCCGAGACCGCCTCCTGCGCAGCCATTGAACTGCGTCGCGGGCATCTCTACAGTGGTCATTCTGACCTGTTCCCGTCGAGGTCACCCGGTGACCTGGACACTGCCCCTGACTGATCACCCCCTCACACCGGCTTTCTTACACTGCCGAGCGGTCCAGATAGCACAAGGAGGCCGCGATGCCTGCAACCCATGCCAGCGAGCTCACCAGGTCTCAGGACGCAGAGCTCGAAGAGGCTGCCAGAGCGGTGCTCGATGACAACTGGCTAGGCAACTCGACGGTGCCCTCACCGGGCCTGTACCCGCATCAGTGGAGCTGGGACTCCGCGTTCATCGCGATCGGGCGGTCCTGGTATGACCAAGCACGCGCGCAGACCGAACTGGAGACGCTGTTTGACGCGCAGTGGCTCAACGGGATGGTGCCGCACATCGTCTTCAACCCAGCGGTCCCGCCAGGCAGTTACTTCCCAGGCCCTGACTTCTACCAGAGCCATCGTGCTAGTGCTGCTCCCAAGGGCATCGCGACGTCTGGCATCACGCAGCCGCCGCTGCATGCGGCGGCCGCGCTGGAGGTCTACCGGCATGCCGCCGACCCGCCGGAGGCCTTGGCCTTCCTGGAGCGGCTGTACCCCAAGCTGGTCGCTCAGCACGCCTACCTCAAGAGCTGCCGGGATCCGGACCGGTGTGGGCTGGCCGCGATTGTCCATCCGTGGGAGTCGGGCCTGGATAACTCACCGGCGTGGGACGCGGCCCTGGCCGGCATGGAGATCCCGCCCGGTGCGCTTCCTTCCTACCAGCGGTTCG
>Ga0126371_10006293_pt1 | contig 10554 bp, 8 predicted proteins | sample PanSoiMetaPlot_4_FD_110145 | JGI IMG/M metagenome (GOLD analysis project Ga0126371, IMG submission 110145) | Tropical forest soil microbial communities from Panama - MetaG Plot_4 | ecosystem: Environmental > Terrestrial > Soil > Tropical forest > Bulk soil | place: Panama | collected 2016-02-17
CCTTTCTCCGTGACCCAAACTACGTCAGCAGCGCCCGAAATCTCTCGGCTCACCACGCGGTAGCGTCCGCCGCGCCAGCGGCTTAGTCCTTGTCAGCTACTCGGAAGCTATCAGTTGGCGAAAAATCCCTAGTTCACTCGTTGACCGGGGTTCGGCCACTCTCCAACCGTGTGAATTGCATGATTTCGACAGAGATTGACACCGCAGGGCGCTAGGAATAAGGTTTCGCTGGCAACATCAATTTGAAATTGAAAAAGCTCGCGACAATCGGAGGAGCTTCATGCGAAGGCCAGTACTGATTCTCGTGTTCTTGCTCGGTCTAGCCACCGAGTTCAGTGCTCAGACGCAGAATAGCGCATGGTCCAACTTAAATCGCTTGAAGGCCGGTCAGGGAATCGAAGTGATCGAATCCAGCATGAAGCGCCACGCCGGGGACTTTGTAGCTGTCACCGATGAATTGCTTACCCTGAAAGAAAAGGGTTCCGACGTCTCCATAAAGCGCGAGGGAGTGGTTCGCGTCTCGACATCCTCTGGCTCAAAGCGCGGTGAGCACGCCCTGATTGGCCTGGTAGTCGGTGGAGGCATCGGGGCAGCCATTGGCGCCGCATCTGGCTCGAGTACCGGTTTCTTGGGAGGGTCATCGCGTGGAATCGGCGCTCTAGTGGGCATCGTGATTGGCGCCCCAAGCGGGGCTGCGGTCGGCGCTGTGCTCCCTGCTCACGCAACCATCTACCGCGTCTCCGCTCCCGCCGACTCGCATTAGGCGACATCGAATTAAACGGATAAGAGACCCACACTGCCGATTGGTTGGCGAAATATCGCCATTACACTCAAAATGGCCCCGTTGCGTGCTATCGTCTGGGCATGCCTCGGGCAACGATTGTCGTTGAGGTGACCCATCCCGAAGAGATGGCTGCCTCTGAGGAGTGGTTTGCTAAGTGGACTCCTCACCTCACTTACCGGTCTGAGAATCAGGGTTGCGGTTGCTGCGTCAACATTTGGGACGTAGAGGCTTCCGACGAAACTCTCGCCACTCTTCCTGCAAACATCAAAGGACATTAATCGCACAGAAGTATTCTCGGGAAATCCATTCCGTATCAACTGGCGTAACATCGCCATTACACTCATCGTGACTAATGCGGTTTCTTCCCCGCAGGAAGCCCGCCCAAGAAAACGTTAAGGACGGACGATGGGTCTTTGGACACCTCAAGTTCGCGGTAGAGATCGCTGAATTTCAGTCCGACTCCCGCCATTATCTCTTTATCTGACAGAACGTGGTCGAGCAGCTTCTGCCAGTTTGCAACTTGACTATGTTCGAGCACCAATTTCAGCGCGATGTTTTCAAGGAACAGATATTCGGTCGCACGAAGGACTGCGGAGAGGCGCTTCTTTTCTTCATTTGTCATTGCGGCAAAGACAGTCTAACGCAGTGAGAACGGCCAACGCAGTATGCCCAACTGTTGCAAAATCGCCATTACGCTCAACATCCCACTTTGCGGCTCAAAAGCGTGTAATGGCCTGTTTACAACAGTTGACTTCGATTATCACGGCCTGACGAATCACGCAGTCGGATTCTGATTCTCATCCGCGACTCCCTTCTCAGCTAAAGGCTCCGGTTTCGCAATTGTTGAGGCGACTTTTTTCTGCTCGTCTGCGGAGAGAATGTTGTTCTTCGCCAAGGCTTTAATGAGGGGCAAAAGGAAAGCCTCGGGTACAAGCGGACCCTCACTCTGATCGAGGAGAGCAACATACTCAGAACGTGTAAAGATGCCCTTCGCGATCAACAACTCGGCCAAAGCTGTGATTTGCGCGTTGAGGGCAACCACCCGATCGTCAAGGACCCATGTAGTTGGCGTTATGATAGCAGCGCTTGTTTTCTGCTCAGTTAGTTCGGGTGTGATGCCGTGCTTTGACAAAAACTGTTGCACCCGTAATTCGGTCCCGTTCCGAAACCAACGGGGCGCTTTACGACAGGACGTGAGCAAGGCCAAAAGCAGATGTTGGGTGGCAATTGTAGTGTGTCCGAATTTCTGCTGCGCCGTTCCCGCGCCCGCTACGACTTCCTTCGCAGTGGGCGAGAGCGGAAGTTCTCGCTTCTCCGCGAGTGGTTTTCCTCGCCAAGTCGCAAGTTCATCTTTCAGGTCTTTTACGATATTTGGCTTCTCCGGCAAAAGGAGCTTGAAAAGTTGAGGATCTTCCAACAGCAGACCCTCTAAGATGTGCTCCGGCTCGATATACCCGGACCCGGCTTCGCGCGCGTAGTTTTCTTAAGATTTCGAATTCGCAGCGCTTTGACGAATATGTTGTCGATTGCTGGTGCTCGAACCGGGGCGGTGGTGATAGCCACTAAACTCTGCGAATATTCGTAGACTGAAGTGCTAAATGTCTCCCTGCCGAGGCTACTCCTTTGCGGCGTCGTACCTTTTGTAGTCCGTTGTTGGAAGTCGTTACATCACGGCTACTACTGTCGTTTGGTGGCTGCTTCTGCTTTACGGGCGATCAGCACGAAGCCTTTGGCTTTTGCATCTTGCGCGAGAGTCCTTAAATCCGTACGGCCAGCGGAGGCATGGCCAGCCTGGATCTCTGCCTGACCAAGGACAAGGCGGGCTTCGAACTCTGAAGGCACAGATCCAGCTTTGTGGGTTTCGATAACTAGTTGTTTAAGAGCGTCAGCCACACCCACTGCCTTGGCCGATGCGATTTCAGCTTCCGCCTCAACAATAGCAGCGGCGATCTGGTTGGCACGGCTGCCACCCTTGGAAGCGATTTTGACCGTGTCAGCGGAGATCTTCTGCGCTTCCTCTGTTCGGTGCTGAGCGAGGAGCGCACGGGTAAGTAGAACTTCGGCACCGGCCTGATTGTCAGGATCGTTGGCTTTGCGAAATTCTTCCATCGCAAGTCGCGATTGACGCTCCGCATCGCCGGGATGGCCGTCCTCCAGGTCAACTTCAGCTAATGCCATCCGGACGTCATGTACGAACTGGGTGGCACCTATTTTTTCAAGGACATTCAGAGCTTGCTCGTAGTTCTTCCGTGCGCTAGCAACTTCTCCCTGCTCCAACTGGATTAGACCGAGACTGCGAGTTGCAATGCCCATGGCTTGCTGGTCACCGGCGGTGGTCGCAATTTGCAGTGCCTCCTGGTAGTTACTCCGAGCAGCCGATAATTCTCCCCTCTGATTCCGCAAATCGCCGCGATCGATCAAGATCGTTGTTAGGTCTCTTTGCTTTCCGGTTTTGCGGCTGATTCTTACCGCTTCGTCGTAGAGCGGCAACGCATCTCGCAGACTGCCCTCCGCAACAAGAACCAACGCAAGATTTTCAAGTTGCAGAGCAATTCCACTTTGCTCTCCGACTCGGCGTGCAATCTCCAAAGACTCCCGTAAGTGCTCCTTAGCGCCTTTGAAATCCCCTTGGCCGAACTCGATGCCGGCCAAATTCCCCAATACGGTGCCGGTCATGGCCCTATCGTCAACTTCACGGCAGAGTGTGAGCGCCTTTAGGTAATACTGTCGCGCACCATCGAGATCGTCTTGAGCGTGCAGCACTAGCGCAATGCCATTCAGTAATTTCGCCTGGTTAGAACGATTTCCCAATGCGCGCTGGATCTCTAGCGCCTGCTCGTAAGTCTTCTTAGCTTCTTCCAGCCTGCCCTGGTAGTAATAAGCCAGTCCGACCTGCTGAAGAACGCGAGCAGCGTGGTACCGGTCACCCACGGATTCGAAGATTTGCTGGGCTTCGGATAGGGTAGGTGCGACCTTTTCCTTCTGTCCCATTTCCATATAGGCACGCGCTTCGACGATTCTAGCCTGCGCAACTAGAACTCGTGCCCCAATGGCTTGCGCCTTCTGCACGGCTCGCTGAGCAGCTGCGGCCTGGCGCTTGAAGTCAGAAACGACATTGGCCGCCTGGCCCTCTGCGAGATCAATTCTAGGGTCGTTCCGTTCGGGCGCGGGCATCCTACGAAGGGACTCAATCGTGGCCAGGGCATCGGTTCCTTTAGCTGCGGCCGATTGGGTGCCCACCAGTTGCAACCCGTGATCAAGACTGTCGGGAAAGAAATTGAAAAGTGTTTGGCGGATCTCGATCGCCTTGTCCCACTGGTGAAGAGCTTCGTAGTAGCGTGCCTCCACAGTCAAACTCTGTTCGCGGGAAAGACTAGCGGAGAGGTCGAACGCCTTCTTAGCCTGTTCTTGCGACTGCTTGCTGTCGCCAAAAAATGCCCAAAGTTCCGATAGGGCAAGGTGAGCAAGGGCGAACTTCGGATCCGCGGCTACCGCTTTCTCCAGCGTGTCTCGTGCGCCTGCATAATCATAGAGCCTCTTTTGTTCGAGTCCTTCAGCGTACAACCGGGCTGCTCCAGAATTAGCCGGAAGTGACGACTGAGCTGTAACCGTGCTGCTGGATGCGGGAACTTCGACGCCCAGCTTCTCTCGCATCGCAGTTCCGGCACGCTCAATTAGTGCCGATAAATTGGCCTCGTCTCCGTCGACAGCGGCAACTGCGATGGTTTCGCCGAGGGCAGCATCCTGTAATCGCAAATCGAGGCGTATTAGCCCTTGACTTTCTCCCTTGTCGACGTAAGAACCGGCCACGACAAAATCGCTGCCCAGGTTGTTGTTGATCTTTCGTAGCGTTGCGGGACTGAACGAGTCCATCTCAGGTAGCGAAAGATTCAGACGTGTCTGCGCCACATCTTCAGCGGGAATGATTCGCAGTTTTCCTCCCGCGGACAATTCTGTGGTTAGCATTTCGGCGAATGCCGTGGAAAGCCATGCAGTCTCGGGGCGGCCGGACACGTTCTTGAAGCCAAGCACGGCTACTGAGCGGCGACCACTTGACCTTTGAGCAGCCAATTCCGCCTGTGCTTTCTCAGAGGCGCGGTGTTGCTCCCATTCCGAAAATCCGATCGCTGCGGCAAAGACCAGCATCACCGCTGCAATTGCGATCACCTCGGTCGTGTGTCTTCGTACAAATTTGGACGTGCGATACGCCAAAGTGCCGGGACGAGCTTGAACCGGTGCGTGGCTGAGGTGCCGATGGATCTCTTGTTCGAACTCCTCCACCGTTTGATAGCGCCGTTTTGGATCTTTTTGAAGCGCCTTCAGCAGAATGTTGTCAAGATCGCCGCGGAGGTTGCGTCGTAACTTGGCCGGCTCTCCCTCCCGAGTTCGGCTGATGTCCTTGGCGGTCTTCGTGATCGTCGTTCCATCGGGCAGTCTTTCCATCTCTACCCGATAAATTGCAGTGCTGGGAGATTCCGGCTCCTGGTCACAGATTGCCCGTTCGATTTCTGCGGGAGTACGCTGGGTTAGCCGATAAGGGCGATGTCCGGTAAGCAGTTCATAAAGCACAACGGCCAGCGAATAAACGTCCGTCGCAGGAGTTACGTTCTCTCCCCGCACCTGCTCGGGGCTCGCATATGCGGGCGTAAGATGGCGGGTTGTTGTTCGTGTGATTAACTCCCGCGACGGGTCCTGTGCATTCATCACCTTGGCGATCCCGAAGTCAAGCAGCCTCGGCGCTCCATCCTCAGTTACCAGTATGTTATTCGGCTTAAGATCGCGGTGAACGACATGGGATTTGTGAGCACAGCGCACGGCCTCACATACCGCGAAGAACAGACGTAAGCGCTGCTCGGTTACCAGTTTGTGCGCGTCGCAATATTCATCGATCGGACGTCCGTCCACATAATCCATCACTAGATACGGCAAGCCTTCTTCCGTGGTGCCACCATCGAGCAGTTTTACGATGTTCGGATGGTCGAGTTCGGCCAATGTCTGGCGCTCGGAACGAAAGCGTTTCAGCAATTCTGTATTGTCCAGGTCTGGGCGCAGGAGCTTGACGGCTACTTGCTTCCGGTATTCATCGTCTGCGCGAGAGGCCAGATAAACAGAAGCCATCCCCCCCAAACCGATCCGCTGCTGAAGGCGGTACACCCCGATGCGTCGGCCCAACATGGGATCTTCCGAATCCACCGAGGGTTGCGGCGACCCGGTGTGACACACCGACCGAAACATGTTGGACGTCCCTTGGTCGCCCTCAGCTTCCGCGAGCAGGGACTGTACTTCGGCCTGCAGGGATTCATCTCCACAGCAGGCGTTCTGCAATGCTTCAGAACGCAGGTCGGGCTCGCACTCAAGCACGACCCCGAAGACTTCCTTAATCTGCCGCCAACGTTCAGGGCTTAGTGGGCTTTGGGTTCCATCGCGAAACGGCTCCGGTTGCGGCTTTTGTGGTGTGCCGTCATCCATAAGAGAAGCCTTGGTTTTTTAATTGATCCCGGCGGCACCGAGGAAAAATCGCACGGCAAGGGATAGATTTCGGCCCCGTGGCGGCGAGTATACATCCCACTAGAGTGCGGGGGAAGGATGATTTTTGTCGTTCGAGATGATCTTATTTGTCCTCACTTCGCACGTATACCCAAAGAGGAGGTGGTGTATAGTGGCGCCAATTTCACACTGCGGATGGCTGATGCAATGAGCCAATCACCCATCGATGTGACGATGTTGCTAAAGGAAATCTCCAAGGGCAACCAGGACGCAATGTCTGCACTTGTCCCGATGGTATATGAAGAGTTACGCAGGCTAGCGGCGTACTATCTACGCCGGGAACGAAGCGACCACACTCTGCAGGCAACTGCCCTGGTTCACGAAGCTTATCTGCGGCTTGTCGACCAGCGTCATGTGGATTGGAAGAACCGCAACCACTTCTTCGGCGTAGCGGCTCAGTTGATGCGGCGGGTCCTGCTAATGCACGCCCGCGAGCATAATGCCGCGAAACGAGGCGGAGGGGCACAAAAGATCTCGCTTGATGAAACAGCTGTGTTTTCTCCAGCGCAAGCCGACGAACTGGTTTTCCTTGACGAACTGCTCACTCGCCTCGCCGCCCTCGATCAGCAGCAGGCGCGCATTGTGGAATTTCGTTTCTTTGCCGGACTATCCGTCCAGGAAACGGCCGAAGTCATGAACATCTCAACCACAACTGTCAAACGGGACTGGGCCATGGCGAAAGCGTGGCTCGCTCGAGAGATGAGCAAGCGGCGCGGACAAGCCGCGGCTTCGTAGTCAATCTTGCCGGATGCAAGTTCTTTGATCCCTTTTCTCTCGTTTTCGCACGTTATCCACTGAAGCTGGAGATATCAAATCAGAAGCCAGTCGGATTCGTGATGATTCACCAACGCCCATCAGCTAAGAACGTGTGGCAAAATTCGCAGCCGTTCAGTATCCATGCCGTTTTCCTGGGATTGTTGTTGCTGGCTTTGGCGGCATGTGGCGGAGGACTGTCGAGACGAAATACTTTCGTAAATACCGGATGTGGAAACGGTTGTTGTAATAGCAGTTGCTGCGGCAGCGGTTGCTCCACGCAGCCGGGCAGTTTCTTGAACCCCGTGAAGTACGTGGTTGGCAATCACCCACTTTCTATGGCGGTTGGCGACTTCAACGATGATGGCAAGCCAGATCTCGCTGTAGCCAACAGAAGCAGCGGCGATGTCAGCATTCTTCTCGGAAACGGCGACGGAACTTTTCAGCGGGCAACAAACTATGGGGTTGGTGCGGCCCCCGGCTTCGTCGCGACGGGAGATTTCAACGGAGATCATCGACTTGACCTAGCTGTTGCCGACGGAGGGGGTAACAGCATCGTCAGTATTCTTCTTGGAAACGGCGATGGAACTTTTCAGCAGTCAGTCTCTTACCATACCGGCGCGGAGGCGGACCACGTCGAGTGTGCCGACTTCAATGGCGATAACAAGCTCGATCTGCTCGTCTCCGCTGCAACAGGCGAAGTGGGTATTCTGCTGGGCAACGGTGATGGCAGCTTTCAGAGCTCGATTGTCACCTTGACGTCCGGAACCACTCCCTTCGTGGCCATTGGTGATTTCAATGGCGATCGGAGGTTGGACGTCGTTACAGCGACCGGAGCGCGAAACGGCGAATCGGACTCCGGGAACCTGATCATTCTATTAGGAAACGGGGATGGCACGTTTCAAGCGCACACCTCTGAAGGCCTGAATTTTTGGCCTCATCAATTGGTTGCTGCTGACCTTAACGGCGACGGAAAGCTCGACCTGGCTGCGTCTGTTCGCGAGAACATATTTGGTGGAGATATACGGGTCTTCGCAGGCAACGGCGATGGCACGTTTGGTACCTCGTCGCCGGTAAGGGGCGAATTTGCCAGCTTAGTGGCCGTGGCCGATATGAACCGCGATGGCAAGCTGGACCTCTTCGGACTGGAGTACATCGACCCGGAAAGTAATCCGATGGAAATCCAATGGATGTTTGGCAAGGGCGATGGAACTTTTCAGGATGCGATGTTCAACCCCTGTTCCCAGTCATCCGGCTGCATCCAGCTCTCTACCGAGCCCAGTTGGTTGACCGTTGCTGATCTAAATCAAGACGGACTTCCTGATCTTGTGGTGACGAACGTCTACGACAACAGCATCAGCATTTTCTTAGCGGTGCCATCAGTACCCATTCCGCTTTCCGGAGGAGAGATAGACGATTGGGAGCAAGGGCAGTGCCGTGAAGGGTATGAGCTAACAAAAGATATACATCCGGTCACGTTAACCGCCTTATGCCGATACTGGAGCTACGTCGGAAAGGAGACTGAACACAATGGGGCACGAGTCTAGGTCCACCGGACAGACAAGCCGGAATTCCGTTGTCAGGCAGAATTGTTGGTCCCTTTTCCCACGCTTTCGCACGTATTAGATGAACGCCGAATCCAACCCCAGTTAAGCGTAATTACGAAACCGGGAGAAGATGCTCGTGAAACGCATCACCTTATCGAATTGCCCTACGGCAACAATCCATCTCTCAATTTCAGGATTTGAGGCAATCAAGAGCTTTCGCCAACTGCGGCTTGGAGGTCTTTTCACATTGAAAACGGTAAATCCCGTGAATAGGATGCGTACCGGCTTGGGGCGACGAAAGCATCCCTTTCTCAGTCAGTCGTAGCAGGACACTTTTCTTTCCCCGCAAGACTACATCCGTGCTCGGCTCGGCGTTGCCTTACACGCTCATTTCTCTGTACCCACAACTGCGAAGCCTTTGCGTTGAGAGGAGAGTCTTATGACCAAAGTTCAGTGTGCAATGCTCTTTCTGTTAGCTGTAGGATGTGCGGTCATAACCGCAAATGCATCTACTCCATCGAATGTGGTGAACGTCGACTGCAACCAGGGTCAGTCGGTAAACCTGGCCTTGGCCAAGTTAGATAAGCACACACCTACCACCGTATTGGTGAATGGAACGTGCACCGAATCGGTTCAGGTCATCGGCTTCGAAAACCTGACGCTGAAGGGTTTGCCCGGTGCGGCGTTGGTGCAGCCATCGACGAGTAGCAATGGGGCCCTCGTAATCCTATCTTCTCGCAGCGTGTTGGTGATCGGGTTTAGCGTGCAGGCCACCACTACGGTTTCGGCGATCGCCATTGGCCACGGCAGCAGCGACATCCTGCTCCGCGAGTTGAACATTACCGGAGGCAGTCAGGGGGTCACCGTTTTTGAAAACAGTCAGGTCTCGATCGCGTATGTTACTGCGCAGGCTCCGGGCTACAGCACCCTGGGTATTTATGACGCATCCGACGTACACCTCGAGCGTAGCAAATTCGAGGCCACGCCCGGCGCATCGTGGAATGTGGGCATCGCACTGGGAGCCTCTCATATCACCATGTACGACGTCACCATTACCAATATGACGGTCGGTATCGGTGCATTTCAGGGCTCTATTGTCGACATGTGGTATTACGGCACGTACTACAAACAAGGAAATTCGACGGATATAACGATCCTCAATCCAGCAGGGACAAGCTTTAACGGCGTGCAGGTTGATGCGGGTGGGTCGCTCAACGTGGGCGCTCGACTCGTGATCAGCAAGGCCGGCCAGACGTGGGCCAGCACAACCGGAGGAGTGCTCTTGTCCAATGGTTCAACCATGAATGCCAGCGGCGGAAACCTGCTGTTTACAGGAAGCGTTGGCCAGGGAGTCGTTGCGACGAACAATTCACACGCGACTATCAGCGGGACAATTCAGGGGAGCGCACACGGCGGCCTGGTGGCGACGAACTTGTCGAGCATTGATGTGGCTACAACCTCTACGCTTTCGACGGTTGGCGCGAACAGTGTCGATCTGTTCTGCGACTCGAATTCATGGATCACTGGAACAGGGAACATCGCCGGCACACCGAAGACGCAATGCACAAATCTGCTCGCAACAGAGACGGTCGCCTTGCCTTGACCGAGATCGAGACGTCGCGACAGTTGACTGAGAGCACGTTTTCGCACTCGATTGCTGACGTCTTCCGGCAGCAGCGATCCATTCACGGACGCTTTCCAGTAATACTACGTCTGTTAAAGCCAATCTCGGTAAAAGGACACACCGATGAATTACCTACACATGCCACCGAAGAACTTGCTTGCCTTGCCGATACTGTTCGTTGTGTTTCTGGGCGTCACGCCCGACTCCGGGTATGCACAAGGAGTGGTCACCTCAAACAGGAACCCACTGCAAATCGCAACGTTGCATTGGTATGCCGCAAACCAGACCACGCAGCTTCA